>Ga0209257_1001440_pt1 | contig 28101 bp, 29 predicted proteins | sample AraplaCvi_mCL_r2_FD_184277 | JGI IMG/M metagenome (GOLD analysis project Ga0209257, IMG submission 184277) | Arabidopsis root microbial communities from North Carolina, USA - plate scrape MF_Cvi_mCL_r2 (SPAdes) (version 2) | ecosystem: Host-associated > Plants > Roots > Endosphere | place: USA...
ACCCGGGACCCGCGACCAGTTCGCGCTTAAGCCTTGCTTTCGCAAGCCCGGCCCACCCCCGCCGGCTGCTAAACTCCGCAGCCCACGGGCCTATAGCTCAACGGTTAGAGCAGGGGACTCATAATCCCTTGGTTCCAGGTTCGAATCCTGGTGGGCCCACCAGTAATTGCAAGGCCTCCAGCCAATTCGCTGGAAGATCACCCAAAGGCTAGGTACAGTCTAGGTACACAAATTCTGCGTGCCTGGACTATGGCCACGTTCGTAAAGAACCCAAAGGGAAGTTGGAAGGCAGTCATCCGTAAGCACGGGTGGCCTACCGTAGCTAAGACGTTTCGCACGAAGCGCGATGCCGAGGATTGGGCTCGCCGGACCGAAGACGAGATGGTCCGCGGCGTCTACATTCGCAGAAGCTCGTCCGAGCGCCTCACCTTCCATTCGGCGCTCGATCGTTACCTGGCCGAGGTGACGCCTTCCAAGAAGCCAGCGACTCAGCAGGCAGAGGTGCTCAAAGCGAAGCGGTTGAGAGAGTTCTTCGGCGACTACTCGCTGGCCGCTATCACACCCGAGCTGGTCGCTCGGTACCGGGACGGGCGCCTCTCAGATCGGGTCCGGGGCGCTCAGGGCGATAGGTCAGCAAAGACCATCAAGCCCAACACCGTTCGCCTTGAGCTGGCACTACTGAGCCACTTGTTTACGATCGCCATCAAGGAATGGCAGTTAGGCCTTATCCAGAACCCGGTCTCGAACATCCGCAAGCCGAAGGTGGGTGCGGGGCGTGATAGACGCCTCACCAGCCAGGAAGAAGCCCGTCTCGCTGATGCAATGAGTAATTACTCAAACCCGATGCTGGGCTGGATCTTCAGGATCGCGATTGAGACAGGGATGCGCTCCGGCGAGATCGCTGGGCTGAAGTTGCGACAAGTTGATCTTCAGCGTCGGGTCGTTCGCCTGGCGAACACCAAGAACGACGGTGCTCGAACCGTCCCTCTATCGAAAGTCGCCACCTCGGCGCTTCGCGAAGCCTTGGGCAACCCGGCAAGGCCGAAGGGCTGTGACCTGGTGTTCTTTGGTGAGCCCGGGAGGGATGGGCGACGACGTCCATACAACTTCAACAAGGCATGGATCGATCTAAAAAACGAGCTGCAGATTGAGGACCTGCGTTTCCACGACCTTAGACACGAGGCTGTTAGCCGCTTCGTGGAGGCGGGTTTCAGCGACCAAGAGGTGTCCGCGATCAGTGGACACAAATCCATGCAAATGCTGAAGCGCTACACGCACCTTCGTGCTGAGGATCTCGTAGCGAAAATCGATCAGCGAGGGTAGACAAGCCTAACGCCGGCCCAATGATTCAAACTGTCCTGCAGGCATTTCCATTCGCACCGATATGAGTGCCATTGTCGTTGGATCGATCAGCTCTCGACGTCCTTCGTGACCTCGCGGCTGGCGCTAGGACGTGCAATTCAAGACCTGCCATAGTGATTTGGCAGAACTGCGCGGCGCGCGAACTCAAGGATAGGCTCGCGCTCGAAAGGCGCGAGTGTCACCTCTGGCTGAGCCGCGAGCGAATCAGCGATTTGGGCAAAGGCGTCGTGCCGCGGGCTATTCACTTCCGGCGGTGCGCTGATCGCAAAGAGGATCTCCTGGGGCAATCTCTTCCGACGCCGAAGCTGTTCGAGCCGGAAAATCCATTGCCCGCCGTGGTCTAGAATCTTGCTAGGTTGATCCTGCGCCAGATTGAGAGGCTTCATTGCCCGCTTGGGCGCGCGATCGAGCGCTGCACCCTCAACGAAGGGGAAGTTCACGTGGTACAGGTCATCGCCGACGGGCATCGGGGCGAAGAGATCGCCGAGCTTATCCTGATACAGCCATCGACGAAGGCCGCGTTCCATGGTCGCTTCCTGATACTCGCGAGTAACGAAGCTGCGCTCAACGTAGAAGTTGAATAGCTCCTCCAGCTTCTCTGCAGGGGTTGGCGCAAGCACCGCACGCTGCTCGCTAAACTGGATGACAGTCTCGCGAGGCCTGGTAATCTCTCGCAGCACGGTTTTGGCGAAATTGGGATCGCTGCTCTTGAAGCGGCGATCGAATCCCGCTCGCATAAGTAGGGACTTGGCCCTTGCGAGCTCATCCTGAAGATGCCGCATCGTCGCTTTGTAGACCTTGCCGTCAAGCTGTTCGAAGAAGTGCGTGACGCGGGCGTGGCGGTTAACGAGCAGCTTGTAATCGAAGAAGCGATGCTCGGGAGCCATCACAACGATGCCAACATTTGCAAACTCGCCCGTCTCCACAAATGGGCGGAAACGAACGATGGCGTAAATGCAGGGAACTTTATTCATGGGATGCTCCAGAACTCTTCGCGGTCAAAGCGCGCTAGAAGCGCGAGGGCTCTGGCTGAGTCAAAGTCTGTGGGTACCGTTTGTTCATCGTCGGCGAAGCGCCACTCAGGCGGAATTGCAGCAAGGTACGCGGCCCAAGAGGTGAGAATTTGCGTGTAGCGAAGTTGATACTCGCCGCGTGCGATCCAGTCGCTGAAAAGTCTGCGCGCGGCACCAGAGAAGGCGTGACTAGAGAAGAAGTCCTCAGCCGTGAAGTGGGGGTCAAATGCTTGGTTGTGGTCAAGGACCAGCAAGTCATCTGTTTCAATATCCCAAAACAAATTCGGATTGCCGCCACGCTCCGACAAGGTCCGGTCGCCATTCTGCACCCACCAGTCGAATGCCAGCACATCGCGCTGTAACGATTCAGCTACTTCTTGAGCCTGGGCAGGACTCAGTTCCGTCACGTTTCTTCTACAGGAGCCGAAGGCCGGCCCAGCGCCGAGCTCGCTAAGGTCGTCCCTGAATGCCGTGTTGATGAGCTCATTTGGCACAACGACGATCTCAAACGGGGCGATTGGCAGCCCGAACGCCGCCGCCATTTGGCCAGCAACTAGTTCACAGATTTGGCTGCGACGGCCGGCGCCTCGGCCCTTGACGAAATAGGTGTTGCCGTCGTCTCCGCGGCAGATGAACGGCCGGGTCACCCCCTGATGGGCGCGCCCCAAGATCTCGACTATCTCGACGGCCATCCGTCCCCCCGACCATCCAATTCTCGAAGAATGCAAGGCGCATTCGACAAGGTCAATTCGTTGACCCCCTCAAGCCGCTCAAAATTATGAGGAACGGATGGCCAGCTTGGTGTCGGCGAGCCGCGGCCGCCCATGCCTAGGCCACTTGGTCAGACATCCATCGTGAGGGTCTCGCGACACTAGCAATGGGGGGCAAACGACGGGATTGCCTCATTCGAGGGGGGGGGCACCTTTGGGCCGAAGTCCGAAACCGCCCAGTTCTCTCGCCCTGCCGGGGCAAATGCCGGACCGGGTGCACCCGCGGGTCAGGGGGCCTGAACATACGTCGGGTTGCTCGGTGCGTCGGCCGGGTCCGGCATCCATACGAGGCCAGGCGGCATTGCAAAGTCAAAGACACCGCGCGCCTGGCGCAGCGCCTTGCTTACAGCTTGTGGAGTTAGCCCCAGCGTGCGCGCGATGTCGGCCTGCCTGCGGCCTTGTCGGGCAAGCCGCATTGCGGAAATGGTCGAATCGGCAGGACGATACCGGGCAATCTGGTAAGCATGCCAGCGCAGGCGCATAACCAACGGGCTAAACGCAGTGTAGGCCCGATTGGTTAGATCGAGGCCTCGAAGATCTGGCGGCCAGCTCAAGTTCGGATCGTCGCGGGCGATTATCGCGCGAAACGCGGAGTCTACATTGGCGAGTTGGCTGAGGGACCGCATCGCAGACTTCAACCCGTCTCGATACCGAAGATCCCGCCGGTAACTAGAGCCAGGATCTTTTGGGTCATGATGGCTGCAGAAGCGGTCGCTCAGCCACCTTGTGGCGGCATAAACTTCATTCAACTCATAGTAGGTCGGACTCCCACGCTCGATCGCTTCGGCGCGCTGGCTTAGGCGCCAGCAAAGTTCGCAATATGGCTCCGAGCCCGCTCGGCGGAGGCGAGCTCGCTGCGGAGCACCCTTGAGTGACCCAATCTCCTCCGGGGTTGCCCGCTTCGGCTGGAGCCCAAAAATAAAGCCAACAAGGTTGCGAAGCGTCTCTACGCTCGGCTTCAAGCAATCGTCGACCGCCCGATGCAGGCTCTTAAGCCGCCGATCAGAGAGGGCGCCCGACTGATCCAAGCGCATCCAGCGAGTGAGACCTCCTGCGCCGAACCATGAGGCGTAGCGGCCCGGCTGGCGTCGCTCGAACGCCTCCAGCACTGCAGGTTCGACATGCTCGCGCATCAGGCGCCAAACAGACCATCGCTTGGACGCGACCGTGTACGAACGTGAGCAGGCAGCATCGAAGCCGCGCACTGCCATCGCGACACGCGGCTCACACCCTCGAGCGATGGGAATTCTTGATACGCGGCTCGCCATGGAGGCCTCGGTCCGATATCAACCATTCTTTCATATGGCATCCATTATCGGAAGGCGCGTGGTCCGTAGTTTGTCGATCACCTTCAACAACTAGCGGTGATCCATGAAGACCGACGCTACTCAACATTCATTGCAGGAGCGGTACGGACCGCTTCTCAGCATGAGCCACCTGGCAGAGCTGCTTCACCGAAGCCCGGACGGACTTCGCTTGGCGCTAAGGGCGACAGACGGTTACGCAGTTCACATCAACAAGGCGAAGATCAAGATCGGGCGGCGGGTGTACTTCCGCACCCAGGACATCGCGGACCTGTTGCGAAACTGGGGCGAAGCTCGGGAGCAGATCCAATGATCCGCGATCTTCGAACGGAACCCACGCGGGCTCTTCAGCTGGCGAGCATCGTTAGACCTGGTTTGGCCGTGCAGGAAAAGCCGCTGCGGTCGCGAGACGGGCTGAGCGGAGATAGTGCGTGAGCAGCTTCACGAAGCTCGACTCCAGGATCGTTGACTCAACTGTCTGGATGCAGCCCCACGATGCATTACGGGTCTGGATTGCGATGCTCGCCAAGACCGATGCAACCGGATACGTTCGCGCATCCGTCCCAGCCATGGCTCATCTCTGCTTGGTGCCCATCGAGCGCCTAGAGGAGATCCTGACCGCCTTTACCTCACCGGACCCGTACTCGCGCACCCCTGCCGACGAAGGGCGGCGCTTACGTGCGGTGGAAGGTGGCTGGGTGATCGTCAACTACCCCGCTTATAGGAACGCGCGGGATAGCGAGAATGAGAAGGCCAGGAAGAGGGAATGGGATCGCCAGAATCGTCCAAGCGGTCACGCGCGTTCCAAGTGCGCCAGCGGGACGGGCAGTCCGACGCAGTCCATCGCTAGTCCGAAGAGGGGGCGACGATCCGACGCGGGCCGACGAGGTCCGCCCCAAGCAGAAGCAGAAGCAGATGTAGAAAAAGCTACTACTACTGCATCCAATGAACTGATCTGGCCACCTCAGGTGAAAGAGCTCTATGCGGAAAGCCTCAAGAAGGTTCTGAATGTGCTGGATCCAGCGGTGCAACAACAGGTTCTTGACGAGTTAGCCGGAGCGCTCCCGAAGGAGATGCCACCTGAAGATCTTGTGAGCTGGGTGCGTGGCACGGTTCAGAACGCCAGACGGGGGGCGTTTGTGCCTAGCCTAGGCATTCCGATCGCCGCCGCGCGCGTACGACGCGCGCAGCAAGAGGCTGAGGCCCGGGCCCAGCTGCGCGTGGCAACTGATCGCGAGATGCGCATGAAGGACCCACAGGAGCGAAAGAGGCGACAAGCGCGTATTGCCAAGGCTGTCGCGGAGCTTGGGTTCGACCTCGCGCGGCGCGGAGCCTCAGAGGAGCGCGAATGGGGCAACTTTGGTGACGAGCTTGCTGCGCCTGCAGCGCGTGGAGATCTTCTATGAATCGTGGACGAGATATATGGAGCGGGCTGACACCCGCGATGGCGGACCATCTGGCGGACCGGCTGTTCCTGGTCGCCACGTTGGCCATGTGCTTCAAGGATCGGGATCCCCAGTCGGTCGCTGAACGGTATGGGATTGATCAGGGGACGGTCGAAGACATCCAGGCCGCCAGGATCGACAGATTGCCTCCGGCGATACTCCGGAAGATTCTTGCTGCAATCGAAGGAGATGGTGATCGCACTTAGCGCGATGATCCACCGGTAGCCCGACAAGACGATGCTGGACCCTGCTTCAATGATGCAATGATGCAATGATGCAATGATGCAATGAGACATTGATGCATTGATGCATTAAGGCATTGATGCATTAAGGCATTGATGCCACGTCACTTGAGCATCTGCGTAGACCTGCATGAAATCGCGCAGAGTTGCGTAGGTTTGCATCGATTTGCGAATCAGGACCATGACGCGCGGGCGATTGCATGAAATTGCATTAGAAGAGACGGCAAGATATGTGTTGTACCGGTACGCGCGGTGCGCGGGCCGGTTCAACACTCGGCTTACTCGCCTTCGGCTCGACGGCATAGAGAGGCGGGGCGGTCGCGCGGATGGAATAAGATGCAACTAAAGGGTGGGTATGAAGCGAGTTCGGCGCGTGTGGGATGACCTAGCAAGCAATCCTCAAGAAGCCGACGATCTCGCGGCTCGCGCGGAACTGATGATTGCGCTGCGTGTATTCCTTGAGGGCGCGGATCTAATCGAAGTCGAGGCCCGATACGGCGTGGCTCGAAAAGTAGTGGCTGACATCTTGGCGGGCCGAATCGATAAGCTGTCCTTGGGAACTCTCCAGGATCTCAGGGATACCATCTCTACGGCCGGCGGGCCTTGAGTGCTCTGGATCCCGGCGAGAGCCACGTCCCGCGAGCGCCCGGCATTTCATTCAAGGCGACGCCGGTTGGCGGGTGAGGGCGCCTGTCGCCGCCCTTCCACAGGGCCTCCGCTGTATGCGAGACCAATGAACTACGCCAAATTTGTGAGAGGTGGCTTCGGACTGCGGTTGACCTTGGCTTGAATCCTGATCAGCTCTCGACATCACTCCGCCTTTGCCGCCGTCATTTAGTTGGCCCAGCGACTTGGGAAGAAGAAACCGCCTGTTATGGCGGCTTATTTTATGGGGCGAGCCCCGAGTCGTCACACAGGTAGATTGAAGACAAAGCGGGCTTGGCCGAGTTGCACGACATGGATGAAGTCGAATTAGCCGGTCCGACCGTAGGCCGGTAGCGGGCGTTGGCCGACGGCGTCGCGCCCGCAGTGCTAATGTCCGCCTTCGACCACGAGGCTTTGCCAAGCGTCGGGCGTGAGCCGCTTTGGTATGGTTATACGCCGACTTTGCGGGCCGCACTCCGCTCGCATAAGCTTGAGCCGGTCTGAGCCGTTCGTCCGCTGCTGCTACGCGTTAAACGTGAAAGCGGATCCACGGTGCGTCTATGAGGTGGTTGACCCTGCAGTAGCATTGCAGTGGTCGGGATGCGGGGGGAGCAACTTGAGCGATTCGGGAAATCACAGGGCGCTGCTGCTGGTGCTGGGAGTCGCCGCCATTTCGTTGATGCTAGGTAGCGCTGCGGAGGTTGCCAGCTCTGCAAATGCCGCAAACAGCACAGCCGAAGGGGCTCTCGCAATAGCAGAGGAAACGGCTAGCCGAATTGAGACACTGGAAAGCAATTCTTCCGGCGATCTTGAGGATCGGATAGCAACGCTCGAGTCCCAGACATCAGATCTTGAAAGCCAAGATCGCGAGCAGTCTGCCCGTATCGATGACGTCGAGTCCGAAGTGAGGACCCAAGCGCTAATGAGGTCATGGTGAAAGAATTCGTCAAGAGCTTCCTAAAAGCCATCCCCTTGGCACTAGGTGTCGTGCTTACTGCACTGAGCATGGTCGCAGCCGTTCACATTGCTGATGGTAGTGACTATGTGGTGGGCTCGTTGATTTCCGGTCTCATTGGCGTGCCCCTTCTCTTCGCCTCGGCAACGTCATTGATGCGCGCAGGCTGAGACTAATAATTCGTCCGCGCCGGGTCGCTTCGCGGCGCGGCGAAACTCGTTGTCGGCGGGGTTCTCATATGACCAACACTAAGCTCGCTATCCTCATCGACGCGGATAACGCGCAAGCGACGATTGCCCAGGAGCTGCTGAACGAAGCTTCCCGCTACGGCACCGCGACGATCAAGCGAGCCTACGGAGATTGGACGACCCAGAACTTGACCGGATGGAAAGAGACCCTTCACAACTTCGCCATCCAGCCCATTCAGCAGTTTCGCTTCACCGTCGGGAAGAACGCGACCGATTCGGCGCTAATCATCGATGCGATGGACCTGCTTCACTCCGGCAGTGTCGATGGCTTCTGCCTCGTTTCCTCAGACAGCGACTTCACCCGTTTGGCAACCCGGATACGCGAGCAAGGTCTCTCGGTCTACGGCTTCGGTGAGCGAAAGACGCCGAAGCCGTTCGTGGCGGCGTGCGATAAGTTCATCTATACCGAGATCCTGCGCGAGCCCACCGCCCAGAAGGCCCATTCCGATGCGGCTTTGGAGCCACTACAGACGATTCTTGTCCCGGCCATTGTTGCCGCTGCGCGCGAGGATGGGTGGGCTCTATTGTCTGCTGTGGGCAGTCTCGCCAATAAAAGCCATCCATCGTTCGATCCTCGCAACTACAGCTATCCAAAGCTCGGCGAACTGGTTCGCAAGCAGAGCTTTCTGGAAGTAAAGACGGTGCCGTCGTCGGACGGGGGCCCAATCGCGCACTTGTATGTACGGTTGAAGGACTCAGGAATGCCAAGGCCAAGCAAAGGGCGTCGCGCCGCGGCAATCTGAAGCGGCAAGAGCCATAACTTTGCAACCTGCCCCCGTCACCGGAGCAATCGAAAGCTTCGCATCAAGAAACGACCGCGTCCGTCTCGCACCTCGCCCACGCTGAGAGTATGTTCGGCGTATTACCGAAAGTGCCCAGTTGTGTAGTTTTGCATGTTATTGCGCAGAGTTGCGGAGGTTTGCATCGGTTCGTGATGCAGGCTCATGACGTACAGGCGATTGCATGAAATCGCATCCGAAGGGACGGCAAGATGTGTGTTGTACCGGTACGCGCGATGCGCGAGCCGGAACAACACCTTGCCTAACTCGCCTTCGGCTCGACGTAGGTGCCCTCCGCGGCTCGTTCGTTTGAACCATTCAGCGCGCATTCCTCGCATTTGCGCGCGTCCTCCGCACACGTGGCCGTGCGCCTTGCGGTACAAGTTGATCAACATGGCCGAAAAGATCAAACCTGAGACGCGATCCAAGATGATGGCCGGCATCCGCGGTGCCAACACAAAGCCAGAACTTTTGGTGCGGCGCTACCTGCATCGAGCCGGCATGCGCTTTCGGCTGTTCGCCAAGGACCTGCCTGGGCGACCGGATGTGGTGCTACCCAAATGGAATGCCGTGGTGTTGGTCCATGGCTGTTTCTGGCACGGCCATAATGGTTGTCGCTATTTCCGACTTCCGAAGACTCGCGCCGAATGGTGGGCCGCCAAGATCGAGGGCAATGCCTCACGAGACGCATCCGCTGAGGCTCAGCTGCGCGAGGCAGGTTGGCGCGTGGCTGTCATGTGGGAATGCGCCTTGCGGGCAGACGCCGGCCAAGCGCTCGCGGCCTTGGAGGCGTTCATCCGCAGCGATGAGCCGTCGGCCGAGTTCGCCGGAGGCTTGGCTACGCCAAGACCTCATGAATGACGGAGGCGATCTGCTGGGCTAGATAAGGGGGAACCGCGTTCCCCACTTGCCTGCGCTGACTTACCGGCGGGCCTTCGAACAGGTAGTTGTCCGGGAACGTTTGAAGCCGCGCCGCCTCACGCACGCTCAGACTGCGTAGCTGCGAGGGGTCCGGGTGGATGAAGTAGTGTCCATCCTTAGCTAGGTGGCTCGTGATCGTAGAGGAGGGGGCGCCTGCACGCTGAACCTTGAAACGGTCGACGAAGTGGCTGCTCTTCTTCCAACTTTCGTGGTTGGGGTGAAGCGCAACCGGGAACTCCGCCGCGCCACGGGGAGAGCGATCGTGCTTCCGCGTGTAGGCCGCAGCGTAGCCGTAGCGCATCAGGTCTGATTGCATCTGTCCACGGGTGAAGTGCTGCAGCACGCCCTTGAGTCTCGGGTCATGCATCAGAGGCTTTAAGTGTGACGGAAAGGAGGCCGATGGCTTACCCGCCACCCAGCGGCCGCCAATTCCTGCATCACAAGAGGACGCAGCACGTTCGGCCAGTGCCGCGAGCAAGTCAGCAGTAGCGCCGTCCAGCTTGGAGGCAGCTTTGGCGGTCTTCGCAAGAAGCCTCGAAGAAAAGGCCGGCCAGTCGTGCGTCTCCGCGTCCGTCAGCGAACTACGTAGCGGGGGGAGTCCGCCGATCATCTCTTCAACCGTGGCAGACTTGCCTGACGGCATCAGTGGCTTGATATGCGGGAACTCAGGCTCCAGCACGCCGATCAGGATGACGCGGTGTCGGGTTTGCGGCAGGCCCAGCGCCTCACCTAGCACCAAGAAATCGCTGGGCTGCGAACTCCCCTCGGTGGCGTCAGGCACAACGAGCGGCTGTATGCGATAGCGTGGCCCCTTGGACCCACCCGGTCGTTGCAGTTGGCGGAAGATGTCATCAAACAGCGGCTCTCCCCAAATGCGGGAAGACAGCATGCCTCGCACGTTCTCCAGAACGAAGGCGCCGGGCTTGTGTCGCGAGAGCAATCGCAGGTAGTGGCGGTATAAGTAATGCCGCTCATCCAACTCGGGCACATAGCCTTCATTGCCGCGATTTCGGGAACGTCCGGCCAATGAGAAAGCTTGGCAAGGTGGGCCGCCTACCAGAACCCACGGTACACCGCTCAGCTGGGCCTGCCTGGCTACCTCGCCAATGCGCGCGTTCAGCAACGCGTCGTCTTGCTTTTTCCCCAGCTCAACTTGGATAGCTTCGTGTTGCGCTGCCTCCCACTGATCGCGGGTGGTGTCAGTCCAAGGGGCGCCTGCGTCACCGGCGAGGTAGGCGTAGTAGCTTTCTGGTGCTTCGCCTTGGGGAAACTGGTGGAAGAACGCACGCGTGCGCAGAGTCCGCACGGCATTGGCATCCATCTCTGCGGACAGCGCGACACGGAAGGGGCCTTCGGCGCCCCCTCTTGGACGATACGAGGTGAACCCTTCACCTAATCCGCCGGCGCCGGCGAAAATGTCCACTACAGGAATTGCGGGCACAGCGGAAAATCCCGGGCCGAAGCGGCCGTTGAGCAGGGTCGCCAGGATGGCAAGTGCTAGGCCTATTGTCAAAAGATGCGGGGGGCATTCGGGCGCCGAGACGAGCGTTGGACAAGCCCCTCTCCACAAGACGCGAAATTGTTCTAAAGTTGAGACCAAACGCACAGTTGCCATTGCACCCGGGGGGGAGGCATGGTGGAGAGGGATGTGGCCGAAATGGAGCTTCGACCAAGCGCGGCGCGCCTTTTGGAGTCGATGCGGGACATCGGCTATTCGTTCGAAAGTGCCTTGGCTGACATCGTCGATAACAGCATTTCGGCCGGTGCGACGCACATCGCCATCATCAATGATCTGGACGGTGAAGGACGCCCCTTCCTCGGAATCCTGGACGACGGCCGGGGGATGGATGCCGACGAACTAACAGAGGCCATGCGCCACGGCAGCCGAAGTCCTAGGGAGGTGAGGGCTGAGGGTGACCTCGGTCGTTTTGGCCTTGGCATGAAGACGGCCTCGTTCTCCCAGGCGCGTCGACTTACGGTGGTATCGCGCAAGGCTGACCGACTGGTCGCTCGCCGGTGGGACCTGGACTACGTCATCGACCATGACGAGTGGCTGCTGCAGATGCCCGAGGGCGGGGAGCTGCAGCGCATCCCGCTGGTTGAACACCTGCGGGCCGACGGCACGCTTGTGTTGTGGGAGCACTTGGACCGTCTCGATGCCCTCGGGTCTTCGCCGGAACAGGCATACGCCGCGCTCAATGAGCTGTTCACCGCCGCTCGCGCCCATTTGGCATTGACGTTCCACCGCTTCATCGCCCCAGAACCTTCGGACGGAGTGGAGGCGATCACCATGTCCATCAACGGGGCGCCGATTGCGGCGCTGGACCCGTTCGCCCGGCTCATGCATCCACAGTCCGATGCCCACGAGGTCGAGGTAGTAGGGCACCGCGGCAGCGATATCGTGGTACAGGCCTTCACGCTGCCGCATCACAAGCGCCTGACGCTTACTCAACTGGAAGAGCTCGAGCTCGGCGATAGTCTCGTGCAGACGCAAGGTTTGTACGTCTACCGTTCCCGCCGGCTCATTTCGGGCGGCACATGGCTGGGTCTTGCGCGCAAGGCAGAGTTGACGAAACTCCTGCGCGTGCGGGTCGATGTTCCCACTTCGCTCGATGCCGAGTGGAGCATTGACGTGCGCAAGTCGCGTGTGCGCACGCCTGCGGTCATTCGCGAGCGCCTCCGGCCCTTGATCCGTCGGATGACGGAATCCGCCAAGCGTCCCTACACGTACCGCGGCACCAAGCAGGCTGCGGCAGCTGGCTTGCCTCTTTGGGAACGTGTCGAGGAGCGTGGAGCGGTTCGCTATCAGATACGACGAGAACACCCCCTGATCTCCGCATTGCAGGAGTCGGTCGGTACTCGAGCCGCCGTCGAGCCACTTCTGCTTGCAATGGAAACCACATTGCCCATCGAGGCGCTGTTCGCCGATGTCGCCGGCAGCCCCCAAGCAATGCGCCAGCACGATATGGAGCCAGCGGAGTTGGAGCAACTGCTCGCTGCCTTCGTCGAGGCGATGGCGCCCGGGAAGGATTCGCTGCCGACCGCCGTTGTCCAGACGATCCTATCGACACCGATTTTTGCAGCCCAGCCATCTGCACTCAGCGTGCTCGAACGCTTACGTCGCATCGAACCATAGACTTGGATTGGACAAGATGATGCACCCTCAACTTCTGGACTTCGCGCGCACCGCGATGTCCCAACAGACCGCTCAGACGTCGGAGCAGATCGAGGATCGCGTGAGAAGCCTCGCTGCGCTTCCATTCCTTGACCCGGCTCCGACGGAGGACGACATCCGTGATACAGCCGAGCAGATTGAGCGCGAGTTCCGGGTTGTGCTTGGGGCATCACACACGATCAAGGATCCCGGGCACAAGCCATGGCTTCGCGCACGGCTACATGAAATCGAGTTCCGCTATTGGGATCGATATCGCCGGTATCTGATCAAGGAAGGAATGGGCGAGCCGGTGGTCCAGAAGATTGGCGAGATCACCGAGACCATCGTCGACCTTGCTGGCGATCCCAAGCTCGAGGGCGCGTGGTCACGCCGCGGCCTGGTCGTTGGCCACGTGCAAAGCGGCAAGACGGCCAACTACCTCGGCGTGATCAACAAGGCTGCAGATGCCGGCTACCGTGTGGTCATCCTCATTGCAGGCGTGCACAACAACCTGCGATCGCAGACCCAAGAGCGTGTCGATTTCGGCTTCGTTGGACGCGATAGCGACCAGATCCTCAGTCGTCAAACCAATGCGGAGAAGGTCGGCGTGGGCAGCCTCTCGCCCGGCTTCACCGCAACGGCTTACACCAGTCGCGCGTCCGATTTCAGTCGCCCTCGCGCGGAAGGGCTGGGCATTCCGATCCAGAACAGCAGCGAGCCTGTCATCCTCGTCATCAAAAAGAATCCATCGATCCTGAAGAACCTGATCGAGTGGATTCGGGGCACGAGTGCCGAGCAAGGCGGCCTGACCCTTCCCATGCTCGTCATTGACGATGAAGCCGATAACGCATCCGTTGACACCTCGAAGGATCCGGAGGCGCCACGAACAATCAACCGGCTTATACGCGAGTTGCTCAGTCTCTCGACTCGGAACGCATACATCGGATACACGGCCACCCCATTCGCCAACATCTTCATCGACCCGGACACCAAGACCGACGTTCAGGGTAAGGATCTGTTCCCGCGCGATTTCATCGTCGGGCTCGACGCACCGTCGACTTACGTTGGTGCGAATGAGTACTTCTTGTCCGAAGATGCCGACACCCTCACGGTAGATCTTGAAAAGACCGAGGATTGGCTGCCTACGACCCACAAGATCGAATGGGATATCGACGGGCTTGATGACAGCCTGATTGAGGCAATTGATTGTTTCGTACTGTCCAAGGCAATCCGCATCCTGCGGCGTCAGGGCACGAAGCATCATTCGATGCTGGTGAATGTCTCGCGCTTCACCCGCATACAAAGTGATGTTGCGCAGGCCATCACGCGCCACCTTGCGACGCTGAAATCGGCCATCCACAACCGCTACGCCATGTCTGAGGACGCAGCCCTTCGCGATCCGATCATGCGATCGCTGCACGCAGCATGGGATAAACACTATGCCGACTGCGGGGAGGCGTGGGCGGACATCCAGCGCGAGCTGCATCGCGCAGCAGCTGGCATGATCGTGGTGGAAGTCAACGCGTCGAAGCACGCTGGCAAGCTGGATTATCGTGCACACGCCGAAACTGGCCTCAATGTGATTGCCGTTGGCGGAAACTCGCTGTCGCGCGGATTCACGCTTGAAGGCTTGACAGTCAGCTACTTCCTGCGAAACACGCAGATGTACGACACGTTGCTCCAAATGGGGCGTTGGTTTGGGTACCGCGACGGCTACAAGGACCTGTGTCGCCTGTTCCTTCGCCCCGATGCCAAGGATTGGTACGGGTTTATTGCCGGCGCGACCGAAGAGCTCCGGGACGAGATTCGGCGCATGGAGCGGGCGAACCTCACGCCCATGGATTTTGGGCTTGTTGTCCGAAACCACCCAGGCACGTTGATGATTACGGCCAAGGACAAGATGCGCACCGCGAAAGACATGGTGCGCCAGATTGGCTTGGCCAACTCCATGGTCGAGACCTCAGTGCTTCTTTCGAGCGAGCAGGCCCGCGAGCACAACATCTCAGCGCTCAAGGCAGTTGTTGCCGCTGCCATGGGCGACGGCAGCAAGCCAGAACTGATCACTGACGACGCTGCTCTGCCAACACGCCTCTTTAGAGAGGTGGGAAATGACCGCATCGCGGAGTTCATCGAGTCGTTCGGTGTGCACGCCGGTCTACTGGAGATGCAACGAGCCCCATTACTCGACTACATTCGTAAACGCCGGTTTGAAGCTTGGGACGTTGCGCTTATATCAAGCTCCCGAGCCTCAGGTGACGATGTGCTCGACGTCGGAGGCTTGGCGGTGGGGGCGCAGAAGAGATTCGTACATGATCGCAAGAATGCGTTGCTGGTCTCGGGCACGAAGCGGCGCGTTGCTTCCCGCGGTGCCGAAAGGCTTGGGCTGACCGACGACCAAATCGCGGCCTCCATCGAGTGGCACGGCTCGGAAGTCAACGTTCCGGACCACGCATATCGCAAGAACAGGTCGCGTCCGCTACTGATGCTCCATCTGCTACGGGTCAACCACAGAAATCCGGACACCAATGTCGATGCTCCAGGTGAGATCCATGCGGCCTACGGGTTAAGTGTCCCTCCGCTACCGCAGGGTCAGAAGGAGCAGCTCGTCAGCTACTCGGCCAACCTCATCGCATATCGCGAGCTGTATGGCAGCAGTGTTGACGAAGAGGATGAAGAGGACGCGGCGGCCGATGCGTGAGGATCCGTGGTCAAGAATCGAGCCGGCGCCCCAGATCGTCGGGCTACGCATTGAGGGCCGCCATCCGCTTAACGTGTACTGGACGCGGCGGCAGGATGGCGCATGTGGATTGCTGTTCAAAGGCTTTCCAATTGGCTCATTTCCAAACGAGATGCCGCGCCTTCGCGGGGTCGCGCTTGAGTGGCGTGACGAAGGGGTAGCCTCCTTGGCTCTGTTTCTCGAGGACGACGCGCACAAGGAGGTATTTCATCTTCTTTGTCGCGACATAGTGGACGCGTCCGCGCGTGCCGCGGACGCTCCCCGATCCATTGCAGCGGTATTGCGACGGCTCGACCATTGGCAGTCGATGCTCGCGATTGGGCGGCGAGAGGAGCTCACCGATCAGGAAATCCGCGGGCTTATTGGCGAGCTGACCGTCCTTGACCACATTAGTGAGCAAGTAGGCATCGATACTGCGATCCGGACGTGGGTCGCGCCGGACGACCACCCGCAGGACTTCGCTCTTCCGCTCGGATTAATCGAGGTAAAGACGCGATTGGCTGGCAGCCGTCAGACGGCCACAATTTCCTCCTTGGAGCAACTGGAAGCCACAGGCCAACCGCTGCTCTTGGTGGCAATCGAGTGTGCGCCGGATGATCAAGCGCCGTCGCTGAACGCACTGGTCTGCGCGCTGACGGAGCGTGCTGCCGCGGCTGGAGGAGGGTTGAAGGATCGCCTCGATCTAGCATTGATCCGGCGTGGCTACGAGCATTCGGTGCGTTATGAGTCGCAGTGTTACCGCGTCTCGGGCGTTCGCGCGTTCACTGTTGAGCCGACCTTTCCACGTTTGGCCCGATCAACAACCGATATGCGGATTCGCTCCGCCACCTATTGTCTGGACCTTACGGCCCTGTCCGATTTCGAAGTCGACGCGTTGCCGACTATCGCCGCCTTGTTGAGGTAAGTTGATGGATGAGGAAACCCTCCGTTACCGAGATGCCCTGCTTGGCGAACTTCATGCCGAGCAGCTGGCTGAGGGCGACTACCTGCGCACCAGGTTCATCGACCGGGCGTGTTCGATCCTGGAAAGCGCCGAAGAACTGACGGAATATCACCTGTGCCGCGCACATACGAGAACGACCCAAGGCGGACTCGTGCAGGTCGACGCCTATTCGTTCTCGCCAAGCGACGGCGTAGTTAACCTGATCGTGGCGGAGTGGTCCGGTGCCGAAAACCCGGATCCCATTCTTACCGAAGAGGCCCGTCGTCTGGTTCAGGGCGCACATCGCTTCTTGGAAGGAAGCGTGCATGACCGCCTAGCGGATCGATGGGACGAGAGCAGTGATGCGCACGCCTTCTCGCGTGAGCTGTTCACATTTGCGACCAGTGAGGACATCACGAAGGTCTACATCTACTTGGTGTCAGACCGGCCGCTGGGTGCTCAGACGAGCAAGGCCTTCGATCTACGGTTGGGGACTACTGCTGTTGAGGTCCAGCTCTGGGACATCACCCGCATGGCGCGCGTGGAAGCGTCGGCGCGTGGGCGTGAGGACATCCGAATCGACTTCGTGGCCGAGTATGGCCGCGGCATTCCTGCCCTGGCCGCCGGCTCCGACGCCCATGGCCTCTACACGTCCTACATGTGCGTGATTCCAGGTGGGGTACTTGCTGGGCTTTACGATCGATTTGGCGGGCGCATCCTCGAACAGAATGTCCGCGCCTTTCTGGGTGAGGGCCGTAAAGTCAACAAGGGCATCCGCGAAACCCTGCGCACCGCGCCCGAGATGTTCTTTGCCTTCAACAACGGTTTGACGGCGACAGCCTCGGACATCGAGCTGGCCAACACCGATGAGGGGGGGCTGCAAATAGTCGCAGCGAGGGGACTGCAAATTGTCAACGGTGGGCAGACGACAGCCTCGCTGTTCTGGGCTCACAAGGCGGGTGTGGACTTGGGCAAGGTTCGCGTTCAGATGAAGCTGTCGAGCTTGGCGGAGGAGGGGTTTGACGACGCCGTCCACAACATCGCCCGCTTTGCCAACGCCCAAAATGCAGTATCGGCGTCAGATCTGTTCGCAGGCCATCCGTACTTCAAACGGCTGGAGGTCCTCTCGCGCGAAACACTGGCGCCACAGAACCCCGCCACGGGCGTCAACGGCTACTGGTACTTCGAGCGTACTAGTGGTGGTTACCGCGTCGAGCAGCGACGTCGTGTGGGGGCTGCACTCAAGGTATGGCAAACACTCAATCCGAAGACCCAGCTCCTGTCGAAAACCGACGTGGCGCGCTATGAGATGACGTTTGCCTCTCAGCCGCATCAGGTGAGTGCCGGCGCGCAAAAGAACATTGCGGCGTTTGGCAAGCTGATCCGCGATGACTGGGACAAGGATCCGGAGCGCTTCAACGCGGGCTACTTCAAACGACTCGTGGGGCGCGCGATCCTTACGCGTGCCGTTGATGCGCTCATTCCAAAACAGGGTTGGTATGGTGGGTCGATCTTGCGGCCCCTGACGACCTATACCCTCTCGCTGATGAGCCAGCGAATGGGCGAGCTCCACCTTGAGCCCGACTACGAAGCGATCTGGCGTGCGCAGAAGGCGCAGACCGCCTTTCTCGAAGAGGCCATGCGGCTGGCCGAGCTTATCCAGCCGCTCTTGCAGGAAATCCCTGCGGAGCAGGTGAGAAACCGCCTGATCACGGAGTGGGTTAAGCGAGAAGCATGCTGGACACGAGTCGAGGCTTATCCGGCCCACCTGGACTTGGCATTCGCGAAGACCCTTGTGCCCATGATCGACGTTTCCGGCAAGCGCAAGACGGCGTGGCCGGTGCGCGCGCAACAGCTCTGGCGTGAAGGGAAATGGAAACGTTTGAGCGAGTGGAACGAGGGGGAACAGGTGCTCACGCCTGACGAAAGTGACCTCGTGAAGTGGGCCTCGGTAGCTGGATCGTTCGCGCCGCGGGGCTTTCGTCTAACGAAGTTGCAGGAAGCCTACGAACGAGCTCTGGAGCACGGATTTGCATGACATCACTGCGGCGGCCCCGTTGCATGACACGGGCTCCCATCATCTCGCCAATGTAAGGTGCTCTGAAGACTAGCGGACATCGGAGCACGTATGCGTCGTGACGTGGGGGTGCGATCGGCCACGCCTCGCCGATCTTGCCGCATAGCGCGGATAAGCGAAGCGCACCCGCGTTGCTCATATCTGCGAGGCCACCGGGGTACGGCCTGCTGCCTTGCTCGGGCTACGATGGCCGCTACCCAGGCAAATGGCGACTAGGTGCTAGAGGGGCGGGCGCATGAATACTTCGCAAAATAGGGAGGACCTGATCCTCCTATATGAGGTCAGCGTCGCCGACCTCTCGTACTTCAAGACCCAGCAGTGGAACGTCACCAATTACGCAATCCTTCTTCTGGCGGGGCTGGTTGGCGCAGGTCAGCTTATCGGCGCCGGGAGTGAATCCTACGAGCGCATTGCTCTGGCCATCCTTGCGGTACTGACCGCATTCGCTGCCCAGGTCGTAGTTGGGAAGCTGGAGAGATCGATCGGAGTCCGTCAGCGCCGGCTTGAAGCAATTCGTCCACGATTGGGTGAGCGCTTCGAGCAGCTATGGGCATCTGCCGACAAGGGCAAGGAGTTCTTTCACTCGCTGTGGTTCCTCCGAGTGGCGATTGCATTCGCCGGCCTCGTATCAGTTTGGATAATCACGCGTCCGCTTTGGCATTAGGCGTGCGCGAAGGGGGAGAAGGATGCCGATCAGAAGTCTGACAGTAGACGAGAGTGCAGAGCAGCAGTTCGGCCTCGGAAGGGCTGTCATGTCCAGAATTGGACGATACGTGGCAATCGCCGGCGCGAACGGCTCGGGAAAGACCCGTTTGCTGAAGTACATGCAAAAGGCTCTAGAGGACACAGCGCCCGCGAACCGCGCAGACCTGGCTCATAGGATCGACCAGCTGCGCAAGGAGCTTGTTAGTCCGCAGCGACGTGACACGCCAGCGAATCTCAATGAGCGTTTATCAGCAGCCATGAGCGAACAAGCGAGACTGGCTCGCTCGATAAGTTGCGACGAAGAGCAGCCGCGCCTACTCCGGTTCGTTCCGAAGGCTATCGAGTTGGTTGATCCGTCGGACATGGCTCCGAACAAGAGGCGTTACACGCGTGATTCAGCAAGCGGCACAGATCTTTCCGTCTTTCACGAGATAGCGCTGCCATACATACAAACGCTTCAGGATGAGGCGCGAGAGGCGTCTCATCCTGACTTTGCTCTCGAACAGGCTGATGCCTATATTTCGAAATATGAATCGTTAAAGGTCCTCATAGAAGCGGTCCTGCGCACCGAAGTTGGTCGAAACATCGAGGGCGAGGCAACTCTATTTGGAAAGCCTATTGGCCGAGCTGATTTATCTGAAGGACAGCGCGTTCTGCTGCAGCTGATTGTCGCAGTGCATGCGAATGGCTCTAAGCTTGATCGGATCATCCTGGTGATGGACGAGCCAGAGAACCACCTTCACCCCGGCGTTCTTATTGATGTTCTATGCAAGCTTGAAGAGGTTGCGCCAAACACGCAGATCTGGATGGCCACACATTCTGTTCCTCTCTTAGCCTACATCGCGAGTAGGGAGCCAATGGCTATCTGGTCGATGGATGCAGGAAAGGTAACCAATGCGGGTCGACATCCCGAAAGGGTCCTTAATGCGTTGCTTGGTGACGAGCAAGGAATAGAGAGGTTGATCGCGTTTACCGGGCTGCCTCGGGAGCTTGCGGCCGCCACCTTTGCCGCTGAGTGTCTGCACCCGCCAAACGTCGCAGGGCATGAGCATTCTGATCCTCAACTAAGCCAGATCTGTAAGCTCCTGCGTGGTCGCAGTCGCAACGTATTGGATTTCGGAGCGGGAAAGGGGAGGCTGGCGTCGGCAATAGCGGAAGCCGGCTGCACGGAAATCCGTTATTCCGCCCTGGACTCAGAGACAACCCATCGCGAGGAGTGTTGCGGTGCTATATCCGGACTAGGGAAGCAGGCCGGCGACTATTTTACCGACTCAGCGGAGTTGATTGAGAATGCTTCGGGCACCTTCGACGTCGTCGTAATGACGAACGTGCTACACGAAATCGAGCCGACCGAATGGAGTGATCTTTTCGGAGTCGACGGGGTTGTAACAATGGCCCTGAAAGCTGGCGGTCAGCTGCTACTCGTGGAGGATCAAGAAATTCCTGTCGGCGAGTTAGCCCACCAAGATGGGTTCTTCTTGCTGGACACGGGTCAGCTGAAGAAGCTGTTTCGTGTTGAAGGAGCTGACCTCTCTGAGGAGCGCTTTGTACCGTCCGATGCTAGAGAGGGGCGATTGAAGGCGCATCTTGTTGCGCGCGAGCTACTAGAACGCGTTTGTCCTGAATCGATCAGGTCAGCAATTGAGGACCTCCGCGTCACGGCTATGGCACGAGTCGTATCCTTGCGAAGGGAGGAGCCGTCCTACAAGAATGGACTTCTGCATGGCCTTTGGACGCAGTCGTTAGCGAACGCCTGCATATACTTGGAGTCGAGATAGCAGGTGTGCCCGAGTACGCGGCGCTACCGAGTCTCCATACGAACCTCGCCAAGAAGGTCGCGCGATGCAGCATCGTCAGTTCGAAGTGTGCAACACCCGTCGCTGGGTGAACCTGGCTCAGGAAAGGGCAGGAGCGGCTCGGGCCGCTGTGTTAGTGCTCTTACGCGTACTCGGTACAACTCAGGTACATCGCTCAGCTTCGCCAAGGTACATTAGACTCCGCTAAGCTCCTGATTTTCATGGGTTTGTAGAGATCGCTTGATTTCGCCGGACTTCTTCGAACTATCAGCAACTTACCGTTTGAAGAGCAAACTCATAATCCCTTGGTTCCAGGTTCGAATCCTGGTGGGCCCACCATCCTGCCGATCCATCTCGGCTCGTGATGTGCGGTAAACCAAACATTGTCCGGATCGGACAATGTTTGATGGACGTCCGGCATATTTGTCCGCGCGGCTGCCATTGTCGAAAGCCGTTAACGACCTGCTTGAAGGGTTCTTTAGCCCTTGACGGCGGCAGGAGGCATGACTCTCGTCTTCCCCGGACAAACTTTGACGGACGCGTGAGCACCCCACACCCGTCACATACCGGATGCCGGACGGTAGGTGGGTTCTAGCGCATGATGTCCGCTTTCGACCCAAAGCGGACCATCGGCTGGTGATCTTGCACTGCAAGCGGTGTGTCCGCTTGAGGGCCTGCCTCGGCTACCGTAACCGCGTAGTTCGCTGCGTAGGCTTCATTCGGAGGCATTGTGTTCGGTTTGTTCAAGAAGAAGGCACCAACCCAGAACCATGCACTGCTTCCGTCGGCAGACGTCGAACCGAATCGCTATGCGGGCCGCCCGCTGCTGATCGTGTTGGAGAACTACGTTCTCGACTGCATCGGGGAGCTGGCGCCGGACAAACAAGCCAGCGTGCGTTCAATTGTTCAGCGAACGTGGGGCGGCGGAGACGACTGGAAAGCAACAGTCAGGGCGCGACTGGACATGCAACCGAGCATGGACGATGAGCTCCGGGGAATGTGGTCGCGCAATCTGGTCCTTGCGAAGCAGCAACAACAGCCGTTGCACCCAATCCAATTCGCAAAAATGGTCGCTGACGAGAACTTCGCGTCGCTGATCGAAGCAACGAGGTGACTTTGGCGCGTAGCAATGTCCGCTTCTGGCCGATAGCGGACGATGGGCCGGATGTCCGCTGTGGCAGTGCTAATGTCCGCCTTCGACCCAGGGCGGACACCGCATTTCCAGAGAGGCGCTGGAAGAGTGGTCGAAACCAATATTCCTTGTACGACGCGGGCTTGTGCATGAAACCGTCCGAGCTATCGAACTGGGTCGACGCATACATCACCGTGCAGGGCGACGACGGCCTTGATGCACACCATCCCCATTGGTGGGCCATCGAGCGGTTTTTCGAGCTTATGCCTGAGCATCCGGACGAGTGCTGGCAAGCGATCCTTGCCATACTGGATCGAGAGCCCAGCGAAGCTGTACTCGATATCCTGGGGGCGGGCCCGTTAGAAGACCTGATTCACCAGCATGGCGCTGCGTTCATTGAAAAAATTGAATTTGAAGCCCGAGAGAATCCGCCATTCAAAGCTCTCCTTGACCGTGTCTGGGAAAGCAGCACGCCCGAGATATGGATGAGAGTGCAGAGGGCTCGCGGCGAAATCTAGAATCGGCATCTTCACGGCAAGGCCTGATTCGACTCATGCGCCAACGTCCGCTTCTGGCCGATAGCGGACATTCGGGCAGGACGCCCGGGGGCCGGGCTGCTAATGTCCGCTTTCGACCCATAGCGGACACTCGACGTCCGCTTGAGCGAAGCCACGACTTCGGAAATCGCCCTGGCGAATCCGCAATCGGATCATCGAGTATCTCGACTTGGCCGCCTCGTTCGAGGAACAAGCCGCCTATCAGTCAGCCGTTCCAAATGCCCACTCCCCGAATGAGGTCGCAAACCAATGGGGCGACTGGGTAGGTACCGCTTGGCGCCACTGTTGGCCACCAGTGTTCCAGGGGTGTCGTCGCACGACGCTCACCCGGCAGGAGTATATGAGAGGGACACAGCGGGTCATTCCGCAGCTTCCGGGCCTCTCGTGCGGCTCCCGTCGCGGACGGCAAAATGAAGAGCTTGGTACGCTCCGCGCCAACCGTTCGCAAAGTGTTATTGAGCGCAGTCGTCTTGTTGTGGCAGAGAGTGTGCGGCTCAGGCACCAGTTGGCTGAAACTCTCGCCGTAACACGCTTGATTCTAGAAGCTAGAGACTGCTCCGCGCACGAGTTTGATTCCATTGTGATGCGCCGAGACCAATCCGACTTACGGGCCTCGATAAAGCCGCCTTAGACCTTTCAATTGCTGCTCGCGAGTCAAGGACGGCTCTTCGGTCACAGGCCGATGCTTTCGCGCGGTCGGCAAGAAGTTGACCTTCTCGCAAGGCTGCTTCCACCTCCGCGAGAAGCAGCTCCCGTCGCAAGCATGCCGCGCGGAGCCGTTCACATATCTGCGTCGGATCTTTCTGGTGCTGCATCTTGCGACCCTCTCGAGCGCGGACGCTAACCGTTGTGGCGTAAGGCCGTCGTGAACCTCGGGACCGGTATGGAGGGGGTAATGTTTGCGGCTCAACAGTTGGCCTTAGCTAACCTCCGCTTCCTTGCACGAGGCGGGCAGCCGCCTGCCTATTACGATCACCTGGAGGAACTGCTCGGAGTCCTAGTCGGCGAATGGAAATCCCTGACATTGAGCGACAACGAGGCACTCATCCTTTCAGCGCAGAAGAAGCTGCTCCAATGTGAGCTGACCTACTTAAGAAGCGTGGCTGTACGGGGGGCACTTCGATAACGTCCGTTTGTGGCCGAAAGCAGACATCAGTTCATTGGCCTGCCCCCCATGGCCAGTCGAGAGGAGCTATGTCCGACGAAGGCGAGACCATGCTTGAGCTCTTCGGAGCCCTCACCAAGTGCCTCTCCCGTGCTATTGCCCACATGACCCTTCGTCAGTTGGATGCCTACAAGATTGAGGTCATAGAGATGCTTCGTTCAGCTGAAGATGCATCCGCTGCCGCGAATGCGTTCCGGTCGGTGATCAGAGACATTGAGAGCCGTCGAGCGCATCTCTTTCTCCAGTAGCTCACTTGTCGCGAGGGTCCTCCATGCGAGTCAAGCCCCAAGCGGAAAAGGCGTCGTGCGTGAATGACTTCCTGGACCTGGCGCGTGTCCGGCAAGACATGAGGTCAGACAGGGAACTCGCGCAGGCCCTTCAGGTCGGATCGCCGTCGGTTTCTGGGTGGCGCAGCGGGAAGATCCATCCCAGGCCAATGACCTGCATGAAGCTCGCGGAATTGGCTGAGCTTCCCCTGGGGCTTGTTCTCGGGAACATCTGTGAGACGTTTGCGCCAACTGAAGCGGAGGCGGCGCTATGGCGCAAGCTCGCGGAGCAGAGCTTTCCCAAGGCCAGTGCCTGACGCTGCTGTTCGAAGCCGGCACCGGCCCTCCCCGCCGACGAACAACGCGTGGTGCAAGCCGTGCTCGATGGCTGAGCGTCTAGCAGGCCCGCTGCAAGGCGTCCGGCCGAACGTCCGCTCTCGGCCCACGGCGGACGCTCCGCCGCTGCAAACGCTCGGGCGTCTTCACGCACCCTCCACGCGCGGGGGGTGCATTTGCGCATTTCCAGATTGGAGACTGCCATGCGAATCCCGATCGCGATCCTTCTCCCTGCTCTGATGCTCTTTGGTGCCTGCGGACGCGACAATTCCGAAGCGTCCACCGTCGCGCGGGCCGCAACGGAACCGGCTGCGGAAGCCACCGGCGCCACCGCATTGCCGACACCCGAGGAGGCCCGCGCGATCGCAAAGGACGCCTACATCTGGGGCTTCCCGATCGTGGAGAACTACAAGACGCTCTACCAGCAGGCGCTGGATGGGGGCGGAAGCAACTTCCACGCGCCGCTCAACCGAATCGGAAACCTGGCGAGCGTGGCGACGCCGAAGGATACGGCGATCATCACGCCCAACTCCGACACGCCGTACTCCTTCCTGTGGATGGACCTTCGCGCCGAGCCGCTGGTGCTTTCGATTCCGGCGATGGGCGCCGATCGCTACTTCTCCGTGCAGTTGATCGACCTCTACACGTTCAATTTCGCCTATATCAACGCGTCGGTGACGCACGGCAAGGCGGGCACCTACCTGATCGCGGGCCCGGACTGGACGGGTGACACGCCCAAGGGCGTGGACAAGGTGTTCCGCTCGCAAACGCCGATCGCCTATGGGCTCTTCCGAACGCAGCTGGTCTCCGTTGATGACCTCGATAACGTCAAACGCCTGCAGGCGCAGTACAAGGTGCAGCCGCTGAGCGCGTTCAGCGGCGCGCCGGCGCCGGCTGCGCCGCCTGCGCTGAACCTGCCGCCGTATGACGCCGGGAAGGCGAATGGAGTCGGATTCTTCAATTATCTGGCCGCACTGCTTCCGTACGCGCCAATGACCGGCGACGAAACCTCCCTGCGCGACCGCCTCGCGAAGATCGGCGTCGTGCCGGGCAAGCCGTTCGATGAGGCCGCGTTGTCGCCTGCGATGCGCAAGGCACTGACCGACGGCATCGCCGACGCCAACAAGGAGCTTGAGAACTTCACGGCCACGCAGGTCAATACCGACAAGGTGTCCAGCGCGGATCTGTTCGGTACGCGCGAACACCTGAAGGGCAATGCGCTCTACCGCTTCGCCGGCGCCAAGTTGGGGATCTACGGAAATTCCGCCTCCGAAGCCGACTACCAGAGCTATTTCGTCGATGCGAAGGGCCAGCCACTCGATGGGTCCGTGCATGACTACGTTCTGCGCTTCCCCAAGGGCGGCCTGCCGCCCACCAATGCGTTCTGGTCGATCACCATGTACGACGGCAAGTCAAAGCTCCTCGTGGACAACGCGCTGAACCGGTACCTGATCAATTCGCCGATGCTGAAGGGCCTGCGCCGCGATGCCGACGGTGGGATCACGATCCATCTCCAGCACGCATCGCCCGGGAAGGGTAAGGAGTCGAACTGGCTTCCCGCGCCGAGCGGCCCGTTCTACGTGGTCCTGCGCAACTACAGCCCGAAGGCCGAGGTGATCGATCGCACCTGGAAGCGGCCCGCGCTGGAGGTCGTGCGCTAGAGGTCACGCTACATCGGCAAGTCGGCATGGTGGGGAACCACGCAGAAATCCGCATTTCCAGACGATGGGAGTTCCGAGATGAGCACTCGCCTGATCCTCGTGGCCGCCGTGATCGCATCGATCGCCACCGCCTGCCAGAAAGACGCCCCGCCTCCGGCCGCTCCCGCGACCGACACCCGTACCGCCGCGCCGGCGGCGTTACCCGCCAACGCCGGCACCGTCTCGGCGGTCCCCGATCTCGGCGACGCGGCGCGTTACAGGAAGACGGCCGACGGCAGCGTGCTAGTGACGCCGGACAACTTCATCCGCGCCGAATCCGACGTCTACATGGGCGTCCAGGCCAAGCAGGGCGCGCTCGGCAAGTTCCTGCACCGTCGCGAGGTGGCGCCGATCGACGCGCAGGACGTCATCCGCCTCAATCGCGACACGATCTATTCCGGCGCGGTGTTCGACCTGGACGCCGGGCCAGTAACGATCACGCTGCCCGACCCGGGCAAGCGTTTCATGTCGATGCTGGTGATCAACGAGGACCACTTCAACCCCATCGTCCGGTACGGCGGTGGTACCTACACGCTGACGAAGGAAGAAGTCGGAACGCGCTACGCGATGGTCGCTATCCGCACGCTCGCTGACCCGAACGATCCGGCCGACATGAAGCAGGCCCACGCGCTGCAGGATGCCATCACCGTCAGCCAGCCCGGCGGGCCGGGCACCTTCGAGGTTCCGCAATGGGATGCGCCGAGCCAGAAGAAGGTACGCGAGGCGCTGATTGCGCTGTCCGAGACGCTGCCTGACCTGCGCTACGCCGCAGGACCGGACAAGGCCTCCGTCGACCCTGTTCGCCGCATCGCCGCTGCCGCGTCGGGCTGGGGGCTGAATCCTGACAAGGACGCGATCTACCTCAATGTCTACCCGGAGCGGAACGACGGAACCACGACATACATGCTCGACGTCAAGGACGTTCCCGTCGACGCTTTCTGGTCGGTGAGCGTCTACAACGCGGACGGCTACTACCAGGCCAATCCACTGAACGCCTACTCGATCAACAGTGTGACGGGCACGAAGAGCGAGGATGGATCCATTCGCATCCAGTTCGGCGGCTGCAAGCCCGACACGCCCAATTGTCTGCCCATCACCAAGGGCTGGAACTATATGGTTCGCCTGTATCGCCCGCGACAGGAAATCCTCGATGGCACGTGGACCTTCCCTGTCGCGCGGCCAAGCACGTAGTTGCATGTAAGCGCCTTGAGATCGATCGCTACCTGTAATTGCGATGCCTAAGGGAAGCCATCACTGCCCTTTTTGCCCGGAATGGGCGCCCTTTTCCGTGCGCATTTTCGCTTTGGGTCGAATGCGGACATTAGCAGCCCGGTTGCCGGGCGTCTCGGTCGAACTTCCGCTATCGGCCAAGAGCGGACATTGCCAAACCCACCGTGGCGGGCGCTAACGGGCAAACGCAGGCCTATTCGGCCACTTTGAACTCAACAGCAAACGGCGCGATAGTCCTAACAGTCGGCACGCTCTGCACGCCTCGTGCCCCAAGAATCCATTTGAAGTTTTGAGTCACGCTCAAGTCACGCCGTCGCGCGCATTGTCTTTAGTTGATCGCGATACATCTTCTTGAGCTGCCTGTCGACACCAACCGCCCACGCCGCCCCACAGCGGATGCAGGAGCCCACCTTGAAGACGCGCACCGACCTCCAGCTGGCGATCGAACTGTTCGACGCCGCGATGTTGCACGCTGCTAATGAGGCTCCGAATACCGCGGATCATTGGAAGGCATGGCACCTCGCAGCGGCCGACCTTCCTGCGCTAGACGAGGTGCCCGGCGACCTCGACTACTGGTGGCAAAACCAGTTGCTGGACGCAAGTCGGCGTGCGTTCGGCAACCAGAACCTGAGACGTCGCT
>Ga0209257_1001444_pt1 | contig 28083 bp, 26 predicted proteins | sample AraplaCvi_mCL_r2_FD_184277 | JGI IMG/M metagenome (GOLD analysis project Ga0209257, IMG submission 184277) | Arabidopsis root microbial communities from North Carolina, USA - plate scrape MF_Cvi_mCL_r2 (SPAdes) (version 2) | ecosystem: Host-associated > Plants > Roots > Endosphere | place: USA...
CGTTCCGCTATTTCCAGCAACTCAACGGCAGCGTCATGCTGCCCGCCGACTTCACCCCGCAGCGCGTGCGCGTGTCGCTCGACGGCGGCGACGTGGCGGTGGAACAGACGCTCGGCTGGCAGCTCGGCGCCACCTCCTGACCCCATTCCCTCAAGCCGGTTCGCCGGCACGCAACCGGAAGTACCCGATGTTCAAGAGCAAACCCGCCCAGATCGACGGCAGCCAGGTCGACACCCTCATCGGCGCCCAGGTCGTCCTCCATGGCGATCTGAAGTTCAGCGGCGGCCTGTATGTCGAAGGCCGCATCGTCGGCAAGGTGATCGCCGAGGAAGGCCAGCGCGCCACGATCACGCTTGCCGAGAACGGCAGCATCGAGGGCGAGGTGCGCGCACCGGTGGTCATCCTCAACGGCCGCCTCGACGGCGACGTCTACGCCAGCGAGCGCGTCGAACTGGCCGCCAAGGCCCGCGTGCAGGGCAACGTGCATTACCAGGTGGTCGAAATGCTCGCCGGCTCGGTGCTGACCGGCCGCCTGATCCACGCGGCAGCCCACGAGGGCCATGCCCTGTCTGAAGGCGATCTGGACGCCGCTGCCGTCCTTCGCTGACCGGCACCTCCGCTCGCGGTAGGCTGGGCGTCGGTTTACACGGCGCCCCGGCATGACCCCGAGCGATCCCGAGCAGCCTCTTCCGCCCCGCCCCGCGAGTCCGACTGGCCACGTGCCGGATCCGGTCGCCGCGCCGTCGGCCGCGCGCGATGCGCTGGTGGGCGGGCGAACGCCGATCCTCCTCGGCGTGGTCGCCGTGTCGCTGCTGTTCGGCTTCTGGGGCGCCTGGCGGGTGTTCGCACCGGCCTCGGACAGCCCGCAGGCCCGGCTGGAGACCAGCGAGCGCGAAACCCGCGGCCAGCAGCGGCAGATCGAACAGCTCCAGCAGCGCGTCGCCACGCTGGGCCGCTCCGACCAGATCAGCCGCGACGCCAACCGCGACCTGCAAAGTACCCTCGCCGAGCGCGACGAAGAGGTCGCCGGCCTGCGCGCCGACGTCGCCTTCTACGAACGCCTCGTCGGCAGCACCGCGCAGCGTCGCGGCCTTGCGGTACATTCGCTGAGACTGCAGCCGCAGAACGACACCGCCTGGCATTTCACCGGCACGCTGACCCAGAACCTCAATCGCGGCGCCGTCAGCACCGGGCAGCTCACGGTGGCGATCGAGGGCACGCGCGCGGGCAAGCTCGAGAAGCTCACCTGGCCGGTGCTGCGCCAGCAGCCCAACGCGCCGGGCCTGACGTACTCGTTCAAGTACTTCCAGCAGGTCGAAGGCGATGTCTTCCTGCCCACCGGCTTCACCCCGGTGCGCGTCGCGGTGCGGCTCGAGCCGCGCTCGGGTGCGCCGATCGAGCAGTCCTTCACGTGGGCCGAGGCGACGCGCGATGTCGCACCGGCCACCGCGGCGCCCTGATTTCAACGTTCCACCACCCGCAGGACGCAGCGACCCGTCCTGCGCCTTGAACAACCGGGCCGCGCGCCCCATCCTTTTTCCTATGGAATTGCCCACCGTGTCCGCCACGCCGGACTACCAGTCCCTCGATCGTCCCCTCCAGTTCTCCTCGGCCGCCGCCAGCAAGGTGCGCGAGCTGATCGCGGAGGAGGGCAACGACGCCCTCAAATTGCGCGTCTACATCCAGGGCGGTGGTTGCTCCGGCTTCCAGTACGGCTTCGAGTTCGATGAAGCCCAGGCCGAGGACGACCTCGCCATCCAGACCGACGGCGTCACGCTGGTGGTCGACCCGTTGAGCCTGCAGTACCTGATGGGCGCGGAAGTCGACTACACCGAAAGCCTGCACGGCGCGCAGTTCGTGATCCGCAATCCGAACGCGAAGACCACCTGCGGCTGCGGTTCGTCGTTCGCGGTGTGAGCGACACGCCGGCACCATTCGCCTTCGTCGAGGCCGGCGCGGATGCCGCCTGCCGCGGCGCACTCGATCGCGCCGATGCATTGCGCGATGACGCCGATGCACTGAAAACACGCTGGCCCACCTCGCGCGTGATCCTGCTCGACGAGAAGGGCAACGCCTATGCGGACGATGAAGGCCGCCTGCTCGCACCGACCGGCCAGCAGATCAGCGAAGGCCCCGGCGGCGTGGGCGCGGCCGTGTTCCTCGGCCTGGACCCGCAAGGCACGGGCTGGTTCGCGCTGGAAGGCGCGCTGACCTCCTTCGCCGCGCCGCGTCGCGTCGACCTGCGCAGCGCCGCCGCGCAGTGGTCCGCATTCGATGCCAGCGTATTCGCGCAGGCGCGCGCGCTGCAGCACTGGCGCAGTCGTCATCGTTTCTGCGGCGTGTGCGGCGGCGAAGTCGCGCTGTCGCGCGCAGGCTGGCAGGGCACGTGCACGCAGTGCGGTGTCGAACATTACCCGCGCACTGATCCTGCCGTGATTGTGGCCGTGACCGATGGCTCGCGCCTGCTGCTCGGTCGTCAGGCCGCGTGGCCGGCGCGTCGTTACTCGGTGCTTGCGGGTTTCGTCGAACCTGGCGAATCGCTGGAGCAGACCGTCGCGCGCGAAGTGCTGGAAGAAACCGGCGTGCGCGTTCGTCGTTGCCGTTATCTCGCCTCGCAGCCGTGGCCGTTCCCGGGCTCGCTGATGCTCGGCTTCCACGCCGAAGCCGAACCGGACGCGCCGCAGGTCGGCGACGAACTGGAAGAAGCGCGCTGGTTCACCGCCGACGACGTGCGTCGCGCACGGCAGCGCGGCGAATGGGGCAGCACGCAGGACGACGGCGAGGGCCCGGTGCTGTCGCCGAGCATTTCGATCTCGCGCTGGTTGATCGAGCAGTGGTTGGCGGAGCAGTCCTCGTAGTCGCCCACCTGCCTCACCGTCATCCCAGCGAAAGCTCGAACCTTGCTGTTGCGCGACCCTTCGGACGCAAGCGCTAGAATCCCCCCAGCCCCTCGCGAGCCGGAGCCACCCGCGCAATGTCCGCCACCCTGATCGCCGTCGTAGTCGCGCTGGTGCTCGGACACATGGCGCCGTCGCTCGCCGCGTCGATCCGCCAGTACGGCTGGTATCGCGACTGGCTGCGCTGGCTCGATTCGCGCTTCCCCGAAGGCAGCTTCTGGCGCGGTCGGTGGGGCATCGTGCTCGCGCTCGCCCCGATCTCGCTGCTCGTCACGCTGTTCCAGCTCGCGCTCCACGACGCCGTCTTCGGCCTCGCGAGCCTCATCTTCGGCGTTGCCGTGCTGTTCTACGCATGGGGCCCGCGCGACCTCGATGTCGATGTCGACGCCGTCGCCAACGCGCCCGATCCCGCCGCGCGACGCATCGCCGCGATGCGCCTGTGGCCCGAAGGCGGCATGCCGGCGACGCTCGATGGCGGCAGCCTGGTCGAAGCCGTCTTCCGCAACGCGCAGCACCGCTGGTTCGGCGTGCTGCTGTGGTTCCTGTTGCTCGGTCCCTTCGGCGCGCTGTTGTATCGCCTCACCGCGTTGTCGGCCGAAGGCGAAGCATCCACCACGTTGCCGAACGAAACCCGCGAAGGCGCGCGGTTCCTGTTCGCGATCCTCGACTGGCCCGTCGCGCAGCTGATGACGCTCGCGCTCGCGCTGGTCGGCAATTTCGACACCGTGCTCGGTGCCTGGCGCGATGCCGGTGGCGCATCGTTCGACGTGCGCCGCCCGTTCCTTGGCGCCGTGGCGCGCGCGAGCGTGAAGTGCGAACTGGCCGATGAAGCGTCCGACTACGACGACGTCGCCACCGGCGTGGACACCGGCGACGCGGGCCTGGTGCCTCCGTCGCCGCCGATTCTGGTGTTCACCGGCGAAGTGCCGGAACTACGCGACGCGATGAGCCTGGTGTGGCGCAGCCTGCTCGTGTGGCTCGCGGTGCTGGCGTTGTTCGTGATCGCCGGCTGGGTGGCCTGACGCTTCCTGGCGCCTCACCCCGGCGCCATCCACGCAAACGGCGTGAACGGCAGATTCCGCAGCACCCCGAACGCGATCAACGCGACGATCCACACGCGCCCGTCATGCGCGCGTCGATCCAGCCATGCGGGCAACAGCGGCTTCGCGAGCCACCACTGCACCAGCATGATCGCCAACAACGGCAGCGCGATCATCGCCAGCGGATTCATCGACCACGCACGCACCACGTCGCCGTGTACCAGCGCATGCAGCATGCGCGTCAGCCCGCAGCCGGGGCAGTGCAGCCCGGTGATGACATGGAACGCGCACGGCCACAACGCGCCCGGTTCGAACGCACGCAACACTACGACGCCGACCAAAGCGAACACCGCCGTGGCACCCACCACAACGGTGCGCATGTCGAAAGCCGGTGCGCGGGAAACGTAGGTGTTCACTGCTGTACGCGCTGCACGTTCTCGAGTTCCTGCATCATTTCCTGGTAACGCGCCATGCCGCCGGCGCTGATGAACCAGATCGTCCAGCACAGGCCGAGGATCGTCAGGCCCGTGGTGATCCAGCACCACAGCTTCGCGCGACGCGACGCGATCCATGCGCCGGGTTCATCGCCCGCCGCCAGCTTGGTGTTGACCTGCGCGGCGAACACGATCGCGATCACGCCCGGGATCGTGCCGATGATGCAGCAGAACAACACCGAGGCGATGGTGATGAGGATCGCCCAGATCATGTAGTTCGGAATGCGCGTCGCCAACGGGGATGGCGACGGCGGGAAGGGAGGCGGCACGTTCATGGCGATCCTTCGGGTGCGCCGCGACGCCGCGGCGACCCGATCCTAGCAGCGCGCCATTGCGACCCCGTGATGGCTCAGGCCGCGTCGCCCCGCATTGCCCGCACCTTCGCTTCGAGTGTCGCCGCGTCCACCGTCGCATCCACGATGGCCGCCTGCGCGATCACGTCCACCGGCGCACGGAACCGGCGCGGCACGCGCATCTGTCCCAGCCGCGTGTCGCGGCGGCTCCACATGCTCGTCCACATGTTGCGCAACGCCATCGGCACCACCGGCACCACCTGTCCGCGCGCGGCGGCGCGTTCCAGGATGTGCTCCACGCCCGACTTGAACGGCGCGATGGCACCGTCCTTCGTCAGTGCGCCTTCGGGGAAGATGCCGACCAGTTCGCCTTCGGCCAGCGCCGCGTCGATCTCGTCGAACGCCTTGCGCATCAGTTCGTGGTCTTCGCGGGCACCGGCAATCGGGATGGCCTTCGCCGTGCGGAAGATCCAGCTCATCACCGGGATCTTGAAGATCTTGTAGTACATGACGAAGCGGATCGGCCGCGGCACGCTCGCCGACAGGATCAACGCATCCATGTAGCTCACGTGGTTGCACACGATCAGCGCCGCACCGTCGTCCGGCACGTGCTGCTCGATGCCGTGCGGCCGCATGCGATACAGCACGCGCACCAGCACCCAGCTCAGGAAGCGCATCATGAACTCGGGCACGATGGTGAAGATGTAGATCGCGACAAACACGTTGGCGATGGCGAGCGCGAGGAAGACCTGCGGGATCGTCCATCCGAGGAAGCGCTGCACCACGATCCCCAGCGCCGCGGCCAGCACGATGAAGCCCGCGTTCTGGATGTTCATGCCCGCGATCACGCGCGAGATCTCGCTGCGCGGCGTGCGGCTCTGGATCAGCGCGAACAGCGGCACCACGAAGAAACCCGCGAACAGGCCGATGCCCGTAAGGTCCATCGCGATGCGCCAGCTGCCCGGCTGCTGCAGGAAGGCGCCGACGCTCAGTTCCGTGGCCGTCGCCGCGCCGGTGCGCGCGAAATACAGGTCGATCATGAAGGCGCTGATGCCGAACGCGCCCAGCGGCACCAGGCCAATCTCCACCGTGCGCGCGGACAGCTTTTCGCACAGCATCGACCCCACGCCCGTGCCGATGGAGAACAGCGCCAGCACGAAGATGTACAGCGTGTTGCCGCCGCCGAGGTTGGTGTCGGCGTACGTCGGCAGCTGCGAGGTCAGCACCGTGCCGATGAACCAGAACCACGACACGCCCAGCACCGAATTGCGCACCGCCGGCTGCTTCTTCGCAAGGCGCAGCACCGCGAGCGATTCGGGAATGGGGTTCCAGTTGAACTTCAGGTCCGGCGCGCCCGCATCGGCCTTCGGAATGAAGCGGCTGACGATGTTGCCGGTCACCGCGAGCGCGATGATGGCCGTCGCGGCGACGACCGGCCCGTGCGTGCCGGCGAGAACGAAGATCAGGCCGCCGAAGATCATGCCGACCAGGATCGACATCGACGTGCCCATCTCCACCAGGCCGTTGCCGCCCGTGAGTTCTTCCGGCTTGAGCACCGACGGCAGGATCGAATACTTCACCGGCCCGAACAGCGTGGACTGCACGCCCGTGCAGAACAGCGCGACCAGCAGCACCACCATGTTCTGCGTGACGAAGCCCACGGCCGCCAGCGACATGATCACGATTTCCATCGTGGTGGTGATGCGGATGAGCTTCGATTTCTCCAGCTTCTCCGCGATCTGCCCGGCCGTGGCCGAGAACAGGAAGTACGGCAGGATGAACAGCGCCGGCGCGATGTTCGTGTAGAGCGTGCGCTCTGCGTCCGTCACGCCCAGCCAGAACAGCAGCCCGATGATGGCCTGCCGGTACACGTTGTCGTTGAACGCCCCCAGGCACTGGGTCAGGAAGAACGGCAGGAAGCGCCGCTGCCGCAGCAGGTCGAACTGACTGTGTGCCATGCACTCAACGTTGGGTAGGACGGTCGGCGCGAGACTAGCAAAAGCGCAATGCATCCACCCGCACCGAGGTCGACATCCCGGCGGCGACGTCAAATAAAGACCCGTCATCGCTGCGCGGGTGGCATCAATGGAGTGCCGTCACCGCTACAGGGGTGGCATCAATGGAGTGCCGTCATCCCGGCGAAGGCCGGGACCCAGGCCCGCACGCTGTGGGCACTCCCACACCCGCACCCACCCTCACCGTCATTCCAGCGAGAGCTGGAACCCATCTTGATCCTGCTATTGCGACCGCCACCGCCACCGCCAAACAAACCCAAAACACAAAAAGGCCCGCAAAGCAGGGCCTCCACAATTCACCAGAGAACAGAAGGAACCTCAGCCCGGACGCGGCTCCGCAACCTTCGCCTCCCGCGGCCCCGTCGCAAACCGCTTCGAAAGCAGCTTCTTCAGCGCCTCCACTCCATCGCCCTTGCCGACGGCCTTCAGCACCGCGTAGCCCTCCAGTGCGGAGACCATCACGTCGCTGCCGAGGGCCATCTCGGCATTGCGAACCTGCTCCAGCAACTGCGTCAGCTTGAGCACGCGCGCATACAACGCATCGTGCGTCGCCAGATCCTGCCGCATCTCCGCCAGATCGAACCCGCGCGGAATGAGCGCCGAGTTTTCCTCCATCACTTCCAGCGCCTTGCGGCAGAACGCATCCAATCCATCGCCCATCTTCACCGCCGTCTTCTTCGCCGATGCCGTCATCGGCACCAGCAAGGGCCGCAGCAGGTTCTGCATCACTGCGATGGCCGAATTGATGTCGGCCCATTCCGCGGCCGTCGGGTGCGTCGATACCAGGTTCTGACCATGTGTTCCGTTCTCCTTGGGTTGCTTGATCCAACCGGCGGCTCTGCCGGCCGATTGAACCTGTAGAACTCGCGGGCGATGAAGCAGGCGAATAGCTCGCACAGAGGCGGCCGCTTCCGAACAACTCGCGGAGGCTGTCGCTTCTGTCCTCCGCCATCCCGGCGAAGGCCGGGACCCAGGCCCGCAACGTCTGGGCACTCCGCCCATGGGAGCACCGCACGCTAACCCCGCGAAGGCGGAAGGTGCGAAGGGGAGGCCGGTGCCCTCGCGCGGCGTCGCCCCGTCCGAAGGCACCCAACGGCCCGCGCACGGGCACACCGGCACCCTCGAACGACTCTCCGCAGGGTTCGCGCACCCACCCGCGAGGGTCGCGAGCCTGCGCCGCACCCTCGCACGGGCACTTTGTCGCCCTCGCGAGGGCATCCGGCGGGGTCGCGAGGCCGCCGCGCACCCTCGGGAGGGCAGGCGACTGGGGTCGCGAGGCTCGCCGCTGTCCGCCGGAGGGGTCCGGACACGCGCGCGAGGGTCGCTGACACCCTCGCGAGGGCAGTGCGGTGCCCGTGCGAGGGTGAAAAGCGCTCGTTCGAGGGTGGCGGTGTGCCCGTGCGAGGGTGTTTTGCTGCCTTCGCTCGCCTTCTCCGGCTCTAACCTGCCAGGCGACCGCGCATGCGTAAGAAGACGCCCATGCGGCTTTAAGGCTTTTCCGCATTCCCGGACAATAGGGAGGATCTTCGATCTAACCCCTTGTTTTCACTGAGTCCCGAATGGCCATCAAGAAGTCCGATCTGTATTCCTCCCTGTGGGCCAGCTGTGACGAGCTTCGCGGGGGCATGGACGCAAGCCAGTACAAGGACTACGTCCTGTTCCTGCTGTTCGTGAAGTACATCAGTGACAAGTACGCCGGCCAGCCCTATGCGCCCATCAAGATCCCCAAGGGCGCCAGCTTCAAGGACATGGTCGCGCTGAAGGGCACGCCGGACATTGGCAACAAGATCAACACCACGATCATTGCCCCGCTGGCCGCCGCCAACAAGCTGACCGACCTGCCGGACTTCAACGACAGCACCAAGCTCGGCGACGGCAAGGAGAAGGTCGAGCGCCTGACCAACCTCATCGCCATCTTCGAGAACAAGGCGCTGGACTTCTCGAAGAACCGCGCCGACGGCGACGACATCCTCGGCGACGCCTACGAATACCTGATGCGCCACTTCGCCACGGAGAGCGGCAAGAGCAAGGGCCAGTTCTACACCCCGGCCGAAGTCAGTCGCATCATCGCGCAGCTGCTTGGTATCAAGACCGCCAAGACCAGCGCTTCGACCACCGTGTACGACCCGACATGCGGCTCGGGATCGCTACTGCTGAAAGTAGGCGACGAGGCGGGCACGCCCGTCACGCTGTACGGCCAGGAGAAAGACGCGGCCACCAGCGGCTTGGCTCGCATGAACATGATTCTGCATAACAACCCAGCTGCGTTGATCGAGCAGGGGAACACGTTGGTAGATCCGAAGTTCAAGGATGGCGAGTCGCTAAAAGTCTTCGACTACGTCGTCGCCAATCCGCCCTTCAGCGATAAGCGCTGGAGTACGGGCCTGGATCCTCTTAACGACACTTACGGTCGCTTTGAAGCGTTCGGCGTGCCGCCGGCAAAGCAGGGCGACTACGCGTATTTGCTGCATATCGTTCGTTCGCTCAAGAGCACGGGCAAAGGCGCCTGCATCCTGCCGCATGGCGTGCTGTTCCGCGGCAATGCTGAGGCTGAAATCCGCAAGGCGCTCGTCCGGAAGGGTTACATCAAGGGCATCATCGGGCTGCCAGCCAATCTGTTCTACGGCACTGGCATTCCCGCCTGCATCGTCGTGATCGACAAGCAAGACGCTGGCGCGCGCAAGGGCATCTTCATGATCGATGCCAGCGCGGGTTTCATGAAGGAAGGCCCCAAGAATCGACTGCGCGAGCAGGACATTCACAAGATCGTCGACGTGTTCACGCGGCTGGACAGCGGCGACCCGCGCTTCGGTCGCATGGTCGGCTTCGACGAAATCGAGAAGAACGACTACAACCTCAACCTGCCGCGCTACATCGACAGCCAGCAGGCAGAAGACCGTCAGGATATCGAGGGACATCTGAAGGGCGGAATCCCGGTATCGGACATCGACGCCCTTCAGTCGTACTGGGATGTTTGCCCGCAGCTACGCAAGGCGTTGTTTCGCCCTAACCGCGCCGGCTACGTGGACTTGGCCGTAGACAAGGCAGCGATCAAAACCACCATTTATGGCCACCCACAGTTCACCGCATTCGTGGACGACATGAATGCGCATTTCGCCCAGTGGCGTGACGCCGAAGCAAAACGCTTAAAGGCACTCAAGCCCGGCTTTCACCCCAAGGATCTGATCCATGCGGTCGCCGAGCGCCTGCTTGAGCATTACCGTGGCCAGCCGCTGATCGATGCCTACGCTGTGTACCAGCATTTGTTGGACTACTGGGCCACGACCATGCAGGACGACGCATACCTGATCGCTGCGGACGGTTGGCAGGCGCAGCCGTATCGCGTGGTCGAGACAAAGAAGGGCAAGAACGGCAAGCCCGACAAGCAGGTGGATAAGGGCTGGGCCTGCGATCTGGTGCCAAAGGCATTGATGGTGGCGCGCTACTTTGCCGCCGAGCAGGCTGCCATCCACGCGCTTGCGGCGAACCTGGAAACCACCATTGCACGCATGGCCGAACTGGAAGATGAGCACGGCGGCGACGAAGGTTTGTATGCGGAGCTGGATAAGGTTAACAAGGTAAACGTCGCGGCGCGGCTTAAGGAAATCAAAGGCGACAAGGATGCGAAGGACGAGGCCGCCGCGCTCAACGAGTGGTTCAAGCTGTGCAACGAAGAGGTCAGCCTGAAGAAGCATCTGAAGGAGGCCGAAGCTGTGCTCGATTCGGCGGTTCTGGCACGCTATCCGAAGCTGGCTGACGCAGAGATCAAGTCGCTGGTCGTGCACGACAAATGGCTGGCAACGTTAGATGCGGATATCCATGGTGAGATGGGGCGCATCAGCCAGAGGCTCAGCGCTCGCGTGAAGGAGCTGGCGGAGCGTTACGACACCCCGCTGCCGCAGGCAGCCAGCCTGGTAGCTGAATTGGAGGAGAAGGTGGCTCAGCATCTGAAGAAGATGGGGTTCACATGGGCGTAACGCCGGGATACAAGCAGACCGATACGGGCGTGATTCCCCAAGATTGGCGCTCAGAGTCACTTGATGCGATTGCGACGGTCACGAGCGGGAAGCGGATTCCCCTGGGGCGAACGCTTACGGAACATGAAACGCCTCATCCCTATATCCGAGTCACCGACATGCGGCGCGGAACCGTATGTACCGACGATCTGCGATACGTTCCGATTGAGGTGTTTCCGGCGATCAAACGATATCGAATCTACAAGGAAGACATCTTCATTTCCGTCGCGGGGACACTGGGAATCGTTGGGAAGGTCCCGGCCATTCTCGATGGTGCAAACTTGACGGAGAACGCAAATCGGATAACTCCGAAGGGCTGCCTCCAGGACTACCTACTTCACGTTCTCATGTCGCCCGGAATTCAAGGAGCTATAGAGGCTCAACGAACTGTTGGCGCTCAGCCTAAGTTGGCTTTAGCGCGCATTCGAAAGTTTGACATTCCGCTTCCCGCAACAAGCTCTGAGCAGGGAGCAATCGCCGATGCCCTGTCCGATGCGGACTCACTAATCGCGTCGCTGGAGCAACTGCTCGCCAAAAAGCACCACATAAAACGAGGCGTGATGCAGGAATTTCTCACTGGTCGGCGTCGTTTGCCTGGCTATTCGAGTGGGTGGGTTCGAACTAATATCGCAAGCGTTCTCACAAGGATCTCTACTGGGCTTAATCCGCGGCAGAACTTCCGGTTGAATGAGGGTGGCTCCTGCTACTACGTAACCATAAGAAACTTCAGTAATGGTCACCTTCGCTTGGATGATGACTGCGATCTAATCGATGAGGCTGCGTTTGGACGAATCAACGAACGCTCCGACTTGAGGAAAGGCGACATCCTCTTCTCGAGTATTGGCAGGATCGGCGATGTCTATCTGGTCCCGGAGACACCCAAAAACTGGAACATCAACGAATCCGTCTTCACGCTGCGCCCGAACAAGAATAGAGTCGCCCCACTGTTTCTGTTCCATGCGCTCATGAGTGATCAGGTGAGAAGTGAGTTGGAAAAGGGCGCTACCGGGAGCACGTTCACTGGGGTTAAACAGGCGCACCTGAAAGAGATTCCTATCCATATGCCTTCATCACTCGATGAGCAACTAGCTGTCGCCGAAGTGCTGTCTCACATGGACAGCGAGATCGATGCGTTAAAGACGAAGGTCGAAACCGCCCGACAGCTCAAGCAAGGCATGATGCAAGAGTTACTAACCGGAAGGATCCGTCTCGTATGAAGCGCTACTACCGCGTAATGCTTGGAAAGAAGAGCGCGCATGCGCCGGCCTGCTTCGAAGGCGGTTTCGTTGGATCTGGCTTCGGCGACCTGCAACGCGACATATCGCGAGAACTTCCGGACGACTTCCGAAGCTTCAGCCAGCGCTTCCTCCCGGAGCTGCAGGAGTTGTGGCCCGAGCGCAGCAAGATCGGGCTTGGCTTGTGGTGTGGCTTCACCTGGACGATCTGCAAGGACATCCGAGTTGGCGACGTGGTGTTGTCCCCAGATGGAGCCGGCAACTACCGCGTCGGCGAGGTAACGGGCGAATATCACTTCGTGCCAGGTGATGTGTTGGCACATCGCCGTCCGGTTCGCTGGCTGACGAGCAGCATCAGCCGCGCGGACATGAGCGACATGTTGCGTAACTCGGCAGGGTCGATTGGCACCGTTGCCGAGATCACCAAGTTCCGCGACGAACTGGAGCGATTGATCGGTGGGGACGCTCCGCCTGCGCTGATCGCCACGGATGCCACGGTGGAGGATCCGGCGTCGTTCGCGTTGGAGGAACACCTGGAGGCGTTTCTGGTACGCAATTGGGCGCAAACCGAGCTCGGTCGGCGCTACGACATCTACACCGAAGACGGTGAAGTGGTCGGTCAACAGTACCGAACCGATACCGGTCGCCTGGACATTCTGGCGGTCAGCAAGGACCAGAAGACCTTGCTGGTTGTGGAGCTAAAGAAGGGCCGCGCCAGTGATGTTGTGGTGGGGCAGACCCTTCGCTACATGGGCTTTGTGCAGGAAGAATTGGCCGAAGGCGATCAGGAGGTTCGTGGCGTCATCATCGCGTTGGAAGACGATCCCAAGATCCGCCGCGCGCTGAGAATGACGCCGGCGATCGACTTCTACCGCTACGAGATCAACTTCAAGTTGGTGAAGGGCTGAGATGAACTACGTCGGTAAGCCTGAGCGTGTGACGCAGAACCGTATCGTCAACATGTTCCGCAGTCAGTTGTTCTGGGAATACCTCGGTGATTGGTCCGACCGGGCAGGCAACAGCAACATTGAGGAAGGCTTACTGCGCCGGTGGCTTGAGAAGCGTGGATACACCAGCGCGCAGATCGATGCGGTCCTATATCGGTTGCGTACTGAGGCAAATCATCACGGGCGCTCCCTTTACGACAACAATCAAGCGGTCTATGGCCTTCTGCGATACGGAGTGTCCGTAAAGACCGAGATCGGAGAGGCCACCGAGACCATCTCCCTGATCGATTGGGATGACGCACAGGTCAATGACTTCGCCATCGCCGAGGAAGTCACGCTAAAGGGGAACCTGCAGCGGCGCCCCGACCTGGTGCTCTACGTCAACGGGATTGCGATCGGCGTCATCGAGCTGAAGAACAGCCGAGTCAGCATTGGAGACGGCATCCGTCAGAACCTCTCCAACCAGCAGCCCGAGTTCAATGCCTGGTTCTTCAGCACCATTCAGCTCGTCTTCGCCGGGAGCGATTCCGAAGGCCTGCAGTACGGAACCATTGAGACGCCGGAGAAGATGTTCCTCAAATGGAAGGAGGACGAACAGGACAATGCCGGCTTCAAGCTCGACAAGTACTTGCTGAAGCTCTGCAACAAAGAGCGCCTGATCGAGTTGATGCATGACTTCGTGCTCTTCGACGGTGGCGTCAAGAAGCTGCCCCGCGTGCACCAGTACTTCGGCCTCAAGGCGGCGCAGGACCACGTGCGAAAGCGGCAGGGCGGGGTCATCTGGCATACTCAGGGCAGCGGCAAGAGCATCGTGATGGTGCTGCTGGCAAAGTGGATCCTTGAGAACAACCCCAACGCACGTGTCGTCGTCATCACTGACCGTGACGAGCTGGACAAGCAGATCAAGGGCGTGTTCGAGTCAGCAGGTGAGACGATCTATCGGACCAGCAGCGGCCGTGACCTCATGGCGCAGCTGGGGCAGGCGAAGCCGAGGCTGATGTGCTCGCTGGTCCATAAGTTCGGGTTGGAGGCGCGTGGTCGCGACGGTAAGGCGTTTGACGCGTTTATCAAGGAACTTGAAGCTCAGCCATCCCAAGCCGTAGGCGACCTGTTCGTCTTTGTCGACGAATGCCACCGGACGCAAAGCGGGCGGCTGCACAAAGTGATGAAGGCCCTGCTGCCAAGCTCCGTGTTCATCGGCTTTACTGGCACGCCTTTGCTGAAGAAGGACAAAGAGACCAGCCTGGAAGTGTTTGGAGACTACATCCACACCTACAAGTTCAGTGAGGCCGTCGAAGATGGCGTCGTACTGGATCTGGTCTATGAAGCCCGAGATATCGATCAGCACCTCACCGCGCAGGGAAAGGTAGACGCCTGGTTCGATGTCAAGACAAAGGGCCTGAATGACTGGCAGAAGACGGAGTTGCGCGGGCAATGGGGCACCATGCAGAAGGTGCTCAGCTCGAAATCCCGCATGGGGCGTGTGGTGGCCGACATCGTCTTCGACTTCAGCGTGAAGCCACGCCTGTCGAGTGAACGGGGCAACGCGATCCTGGTCGCCTCCAGCATCTTCGAGGCCTGTCGCTACTACGCGTTGTTCCAGGAGACGCCGCTCAAGAAGAAATGCACTCTGGTGACGTCCTACGACCCGCAGGCAAAGGACATCACACTTGAAGAGACGGGTGCCAACACCGACACCGACAAGCAAGTCATCTACAACACCTACAGCGATCTGCTGAAGGACGTTCAGGCCAAGGCTGGCATGAGCCGGACAGAAACCTATGAGGAGTGGGCCAAGAACCGCTTCATCAAGGAACCGGCCAACATGAAGCTGCTCATTGTGGTCGACAAGCTGCTCACCGGCTTCGATGCTCCGCCGTGCACCTATCTGTATATCGACAAGTCGATGCAGGATCATGGCCTGTTCCAAGCGATATGCCGGACCAATCGCCTGGATGGCGAAGATAAAGAGTTCGGTTACATCGTCGACTACAAGGACTTGTTCAAGAAAGTCGAGAACGCAATCTCTGTCTACAGTTCGGAGCTCGATCACAGCGCGGAGGGTGCTGACCCCGAGGTGTTGTTGCAGGACCGTCTGACAAAGGGGCGCGAGCGCCTGGATCAGGCACTGGAGCAGCTGCATCTACTGTGCGAACCGGTGCTGCCGCCAGCCGGAGAGCTGGAGCACATCTACTACTTCTGCGGCAATACCGAGATTCCTGATGACCTGAAGGAGCGGGAGCCCCAGCGCGCCGCGCTCTACAAAGCGGTCGTTGCCTTGGTGCGCGCTTACGCCAATCTATCGGACGAGTTGGCCGACGCTGCCTACTCCGCTGCGGAAGCCGACCGCATTCATGAGCGCGTAAAGCATTACGTACACGTTCGCGAGGTGGTGCGAAGGGCCAGCGGTGAGAGTCTGGACCTGAAGGCCTACGAGGCCGACATGCGTCATTTGCTGGACACGTACGTGCAGGCGGACGAGCCCCGCAAGATATCCCCATTCGACGGGATCGGATTGCTGGACCTGATCGTCAAGACGGGCATCGCCGATGCGATCAATGGCGAACTTGGGGAGATGAAGGGCAACAAGGACGCCGTTGCCGAGACCATCGAGAACAACGTCCGAAGCCGGATCCTGCAAGAACAGATCAACGACCCTGCCTTCTACGACCGCATGTCGATCCTGCTGGGCGAGATCATCCGCCTGCGCAAGGAAAAGGCGATCGAGTACGAGGACTATCTCAACCGCATCGCAGCGCTAGCCAAGCAGGTACGCGCCGGGCAGGATCAGCATGTACCGGTTGCGCTGGATTCGCCCGGAAAGCGGGCGCTCTACAACAATCTATCGGCCGGTCCGTTGGAAGCAGGTACTGCTCCACTCGCCGAAGGGCAGGGCAACTATGCGGATGTGCGTCTGCGCCAAACGATAGAGATTGACGAAGCAGTCAAGCGTGTCAGGCCCGACGGCTGGCGGGGTGTGCAGGCTCGGGAACAGATCATCAAGGCTGCGCTATACGAGGTTCTGGGCGATGAGGCTGAGGTCGAGAGGATCTTCCTGATCGTCAGGAATCAGGCGGAGTACTGATGTCCGCTGTGCTCGATCTGGGCGATCTGGCTGTGGAAGTGGTGCGCAAGCCCATCAAGCATCTGCATCTGGGCGTATATCCCCCGGACGGCCGAGTGCGCGTTGCGACGCCCGAGCGTCTGAGCCTGAATTCGATTCGGCTCTTTGTCATTGGCAAGCTGCCTTGGATTCGTCAGCAGCAGAAGCGGATGCTCGCGCAGGCCAGAGCTCCGGCACTTGAGTACGTCGAGAGGGAAAGCCACTTCCTTTGGGGGCGGCGCTATTTGCTCAGAATCCTCACCACTGATCGGGCGCCTGCGGTGGTCCTTCGTGCGCGGACGATCGATCTCCATGTTCGTCTAGGTTTCGGAGCGAAGCAGCGTGGCGAACTCATGGAACGTTGGTATCGCGATGAGCTCAGACGAGGACTGCAGCCGCTGCTGGAGAAGTGGCAGCGACTGCTGAATGTCAAAGCCGAGCGGGTCTACCTTCAGCGCATGAAGACCAAGTGGGGTAGCTGCAACCCTCATCTCGGCAACATACGGCTTAATACAGAGCTCGCCAGAAAACCGCTTGAGTGCCTGGAGTACATCGTGGTGCATGAGCTGGTGCACCTGCGCGAGCCGGACCATGGCCCTAGGTTCGTGGCACTGATGGACAGCGCTCTGCCGGGCTGGCGGGACCTGCGCGACGTACTCAACCGCCTTCCCTTGAATCACGCGGACTGGACCTACTGAAAGGGTGGCACGTGCTTTGGCCGCCGTGCCACAGCCTGCCGTCAGTCGCCTAACTAATTGACGCTCGACGCGCGCGTCATGGCCCCTAGGGTCTCATCGAGCTGCTCGGCGATGCGGCTGAAGCAGTCTGACAACGCCTCGGTAGAGAGGACGATCTCGTCCCGGTCGTCTTCGCCGCGGGGCTCGGACAGTTGCGATAGCAGGCGCAATTCGTCGCGCGTGTGGACGAGGACGGCGTGCGCTGCCATCGGCAGCAGGTAGGTGCCGGGGCTCTTCGGGGATTCGGTGTCGCGGGGTCCGTTTCGCATTTGGTTTGTCTCCGTTCGGTCAGGCCGACTCGCGCTGCTTCATGCAACGCGAGGATGTCGGGAGGTTCAAACACCGCAAACCACGGCTGGGCGTATTCCCCTTTCGGGTGTTGTATTAGCCGCCCTCCCGACGCAGTGAACTTGCGTCGGCTGTGCCTTGAGAAAGGCACAAAAAAGCCACCGGTGCTGCGGAGGTGGCTTCCGCGGTTTGTGGAGGTTTGAAACTCCTTGCAACCGAGTCTGCTGATCGCCCCGCATCGCGACAACGCGAGAGTGTCGCGGTTTGTGTCGTCAGATCACAGTTCGAGAACGTCGGCGATTCAATGCGGTCATTCCCGACGGCGAGATCATTCGGGTGCCTAACGCGCCGACGCGCGTGCGCCTTTGCAAGTCAGGCTTTCATGGAGCGTGATGCGTCGGGCCGATGGATCCCCGCCTTCGCGGGGATGACGGCACGAAGACTGAGAAGGTTTGGGACTGGGTCCCGGCGGTGTCCTCGCCCTGATGCTCCGCAGGCATCAAGGAACGGCGCTAGCATGACGCCGACGCGCGACGGAGGATGAAGCCATGGCGGCAAGGACCTGCGTAGGAGTGGACGGGGCCAAGCACGGCTGGATCGCGATCTGGCGAGGTGCCTCCGGCCTCGAGTTCGACGTATACATCAGTGCGTCGCGGCTGGTTGAGGCGCATCGCGACGCGATGGTTATCGCCGTCGACATTCCCATAGGGCTTTCCGACGCAGGTGGACGCGATGCGGATTCACTCGCGCGCCGATTCGTGGGTGGAAAGCGGGCCAGCAGTGTCTTCTCCGCTCCGGTTCGCGGCATCCTGGATGCAACGACGCGAGAGGAGGCATCTCGGCGCCACGTGGAGATCGACAAGCGCGGGTTTGGTGCGCAGGCCTTCGCCATCCTTCCAAAAATCCGTGAGTGGGATTCGCTGCTTCGCGCTGATGCGCACGCATGTGCGCAGGTTCGGGAAATCCATCCCGAGGTGTCGTTCGCGGCGCTGGGCGGTGGGATGGGGTTGGTGGAAGGAAAGCGGACGCCGGAAGGTGAAGCTAAACGACGGGTGCTGCTCGCCTCGGTGTTCGGATCCGATTCGGTAGATGCGCTGACCGCAAGTGTGCCCCGCAAGTGGGCTGCTACGGATGACGTTCTGGATGCGCTCGTGGCGCTCTGGAGCGCGGAACGCATTCATCGGGGAGAGGCGTCCACGCTTCCATCGCCGGTGCGAATCGACTCGTGCGGGTTGATCTCGGCCATCCACTACTGATGGGGTAGTGAACTCGCGCCCGGCGCTAGAAATATGTGCGACGTTCACGCCATCTCCACGCAGAACGCCTCGATTTCACCTGCGAGCCAGCTTGGGCTTCGTAGGCTTCGGGTACACGTCCGAAGAGGAGGTCGCCATGACGGCCGATACCAAATCGCCGCTGGAGCATGTGCACGATACGGTGACGCAGCTCAAGGAGATGCGGCATTACTCGAAGAACAACGTCGAGATGCTGACGACGCAGTGGTTGATGTTCGACGGGGAGCTTTCGAAGTTGAAGAAGGCATCCGTCATCGAAGACCTGATGACGAAGCAGTCGCAGTTCTACGATGGGTTGGAAACGGCGATTGCCGAACTCGAAGCTGTGGCGGTGGAGTTGACGCCTGCGCCGGAGGAGGCGGCGGGGAGTTGAGGTACTTCTTGCCTGCTTTGAATTTGCGTAGCCCGGGTAAGCGGAGCGCACCCGGGGTTGCTCAACGTTCTGCCCGGGTGCGCTTCGCTTACCCGGGCTACAAGGCAGCAGCGCTGTTCGGGTGGGGTAGGTCGCCGATATCGCTTCGTTGCCCCTCACCCCAACCCCTCTCCCGCAGGGAGAGGGGCTCAACCCCGAGGGAGAATGGGAGAGGCGCAGTAAAGGCGTTACGCCGGCTCTTCCGCCCGCTCACGCTCAATCGCACGCCAGCCGATGTCGTGGCGATGGAACTCGCCATGCCACGAGATGCCGGCCACGCCTTCGTACGCCTTGTGCTGCGCATCGGCGACGGTGTCGCCCAGCGCGCACACGCACAGCACGCGGCCGCCCGCGGTGACGACGTGTTCGCCTTCCACCTTCGTGCCGGCGTGGAAGACCTTCACGTCGTCCACTTCGGGTGCGTCCCAGCTGCCGATGGCGTCACCTGCGCGCGGCGTGCCGGGGTAACCCTCGGCCGCCATCACCACGCCCAGCGAGGGGCGCGAGTCCCACTGCGCGCTCACCGTGTTGAGGCGTTCGTCGATGGCCGCTTCCACCAGCTCCAGCAGGTCCGAACGCAAACGCAGCATCACCGGCTGCGTTTCCGGGTCACCGAAGCGGACGTTGTATTCGATGACCTTCGGTGCGCCGCTCTTGTCGATCATCAGGCCGGCGTAGAGGAAGCCGGTGAAGGGAATGCCGTCGGCGATCATGCCGCGCACGGTGGGTTCGACGACTTCGCGCATGATCCGCGCGTGCACGTCGGGCGTGACCACGGGCGCGGGCGAATACGCGCCCATGCCGCCGGTGTTCGGGCCGGTGTCGCGATCGCCGACGCGCTTGTGGTCCTGGCTGGTCGCCATCGGCAACGCGTGCTTGCCGTCGACCATCGAGATGAAGCTGGCTTCCTCGCCGTCGAGGAATTCCTCGATCACCACGCGCGCGCCGGCCGCGCCGAAGGCGTAGTCGGACAGCATGTCGGTGATGGCGGCTTCGGCTTCGGCGAGCGTCATCGCGACGATCACGCCCTTGCCGGCGGCCAGGCCGTCGGCCTTGATGACGATGGGCGCGCCCTTTTCCTGCACGTATTCGAGTGCGGCGTCGGCTTCGGTGAACACCGCGTAGTGCGCGGTGGGAATGCCGTGGCGCGCGAGGAAGTCCTTCGCGTACGCCTTGCTGCCTTCCAGCTGCGCGGCGGCGGCCGTGGGGCCGAAGATGCGGTGCTTCTTCTCGCGGAAGCGGTCGACGACGCCGTTCACCAGCGGGCCTTCGGGGCCGACGACGGTGACGCTGACGCCTTCGCGTTCCACCAGTGCGAGCAGGGCGTCGATATCGGAAGCGGGCACGTCCACGTTGCGGCACTTGTCTTCAGTCGCCGTGCCGGCGTTGCCGGGGGCGACGAGGACTTCGCTCACGCGCCTGGACTGCGCCAGTTTCCAGGCCAGGGCGTGCTCGCGACCGCCGGATCCGATGACGAGGACTTTCATGAGCACTCCTGCGCGACGCGACGTGGGACCGCGGATTTTACGGAAGCGGCGGGCATGCCGCGACCCGCGCATCCGCGGCATGGCGTCTTCATGGGGTTGAACGCGTCCGCATCGCGGCATCGGCCGGCGGCGTGTTCATGCGCGACGCTCAGGCGCCGGAGAACGACGCGTGGTAGCGCACCGCGCCCTTCGGGGTCGCGTCGCCGAAGGCGAGGGACTGGAAGTACTGCGGCGGGGCGTCGGCGTAATGCAGCTCGCCGTCGTCGCGGAAGCCGAAACGGCTGTAGTACTCCGGTTCGCCCAGCACTACGCATCCGGCGGCGCCCTGGTCGGCGATTTCGGCCAGTCCGGCGCGAATCAGCGCCGTGCCGACGCCGTGGCCCTGGTCGCGCGCGGCAACGGCCACCGGCCCGAGGCCGAACCAGGCCTTCGCGCCTTCGATGGCGACCGGCGAGAACACCGCGACACCGGCGATGCGGCCGTCGATGTCGGCCACCAGGCACAGGCTCAGTTCGCCGTCCTCGCGCAGGGCGTCGACGATGCGCTGCTCGACGCGGCCATTGCCGTCCGAATCGGCGAACGCTTCACCGAGGAGCGCACGGATCGCGGGGTGGTCGTCCTGGGTTTCGGTGCGGATCCACATAGAGCCTCCGGGCGTGTGGGCGGAGTTTGCGCGCACTGCGGTTATGGCGGTGTCGAGCGGGGCCGGGCGCGGCTCTTTGCTGTCATTCCCGCGCAGGCGGGAATCCATGCATCCGATTCGATTCCGGCCTTCGAGAGCGGTGATGTATGCGAGCCTGGATCCCCGCCTGCGCGGGGATGACGGCATGGGGATTGCGAGGCGGCCGGCCTGGATCCCGGCCTTCGCCGGGATGACGGATTCGGGAACGCTTCCGCGACTCCCGAATCCCGAATCAGTGGCGGAAGTGCCGCACGCCGGTGAACACCATCGCCAGACCATGCTCGTCCGCGGCGGCGATGACCTCGCTGTCGCGCATCGAACCGCCCGGCTGGATCACCGCCTTGATACCCGCTTCCGCCGCGGCGTCGATGCCGTCGCGGAACGGGAAGAACGCGTCCGACGCCATTACCGAACCCGGCACGATCAGGCCCGCGTCCGTCGCCTTGATGCCGGCGATGCGTGCCGAATACACGCGGCTCATCTGGCCGGCGCCGACGCCGATGGTGCGGTGATCCTTCGCGTACACGATCGCGTTGGACTTCACGTACTTCGCCACGCGCCAGGCGAACAGCAGGTCGTCCAGCTGTTCCTTGGTCGGCGAGATCTTCGTCACGACCTTCAGTTCCTCGCGCGTGACTTCGCGGATGTCGGCCGTCTGCATCAGCAGGCCGGAGCCCACGCGCTTCACGTCGACGTTGTTGCGGCCTTCACCATGCGGAATGCGCAGCACGCGCACGTTGGCCTTCTTGCGGGCGTAATCGAGCGCGCCTTCTTCGTAATCCGGCGCGATCAGCACCTCGACGAACTGGCGATCAAGGATCGCCTTCGCGGTAGCCGCATCGAGTTTGGTGTTGAACGCGAGGATGCCGCCGAACGCGGACGTCGGATCGGTCGCGTACGCGAGTTCGTACGCGTCGCCGCAAGCCACGCCTTCGGCCACGCCGCACGGGTTTGCGTGCTTCACGATCACGCACGCGGGGCGCTCGAACTGGCGCACGCATTCCCACGCGGCGTCGGCGTCGGCCAGGTTGTTGTAGCTCAGCTCCTTGCCCTGCAGCTGCGTGAACGTCGCCAGCGTGCCCGGCACCGGCCACAGGTCGCGGTAGAACGCGCCCTGCTGGTGCGGGTTCTCGCCGTAACGCAGGTCCATCACCTTCACGAAGCTGCCGTTGGCCTGCGCCGAGAACGCGGCGCGCGAGCCATCCTCGACGTTGATCGACGACAGGTAATCGCTGATGCGCGCGTCGTACTGCGCGACGCGATTGAACGCAGCAATCGACATCGCGAAACGCGTCTTGCCGGAGATCGCGCCGGCGTTGGCGTTCAATTCGGCGACGAGCGCGTCGTACTGCGCCGGATCCGTCGCCACCGTCACGCGCGCGAAGTTCTTCGCCGCCGAACGCAGCATCGCGGGGCCGCCGATGTCGATGTTCTCGATGATGTCCTCCAGCGTGCTGTCGGGATTCACCGAAACCTTCTCGAACGGATACAGGTTCAGCACCAGCAGGTCGATCGCGCCGATGCCGTGCTGCGCCATCACCGCTTCGTCGAGGCCGGCGCGGCCGAGCAGGCCGCCGTGCACGATCGGATGCAGCGTCTTGACGCGGCCGTCCATCATTTCCGGGAAGCCGGTGACGTCGCTGACGTCCTTCACCGGCAGGCCGGCGTCGCGGATCGCCTTCGCGGTGCCGCCGGTGGACAGCAGTTCCACGTTCAGCGCGTGCAGCGAGCGCGCCAGTTCGATCAGGCCGGTCTTGTCGGACACGGACAACAGGGCGCGGCGGACGGTGACCGGCGGGCCGGACAGGAGTTCGGAGGTCATGGGGGCAGGAGCGTGCGTCGGGGAGCTGGGAATTATACGCAGCGCGCGCCGGGCGGCCTCTGTGTGGGCGTGGCGGCTGGCGCCTCTGGCTCGTTTTTAGCCGTCATTCCCGCGGAGGCGGGCTCCGCTTTACTTCGGCGGAGCCGAACATCCATCCATCCGAGCCCATTCCGGCTTTCGAAAGGCGTGACGCATGCAAGCATGGATCCCCGCCTTCGCGAGGATGACGGTGAGGTGCGTTACCCGTGTGGGATGCAAGCGCGCGAAGCGCCAGCGACGATCAATCCAGCCCGTACTCGCGCAGTTTCTTGCGCAGCGTGGCGCGATGGATGCCGAGCATCGATGCGGCGCGGCTCTGGTTGCCGTCGCAGTGTTCCAGCACTTCCACGAACAGCGGGATCTCGAGTTCGCGCAATGCGATCTCGTAGAGATTCTCGGTGCCGTGACCGTCCAGGTCGCCCAGGAAACGACGGATCGACGTTGCGACATGGTCGCGCAGCGGGACTCGCGGCGCGGGTCGTGCGATGTCGTTTCGGTCTGTCGCGGCGTTCAAACGTGATCCCCAGTCATGCCGCCGACTTGCCCGGTGCAAGGTCGGCGGGAGGGCGAGTCTATCGCGCGCCTGTCGCAGGCGCCAATGATCGTGCGGCTTCAGCGGAAGTCGAAAGTGAACGCCACGATGCGCGGTGCCGGTTCGATGACCTGGAACGTCACATTCGCGCTCTGGCCGGGCAGTAACCGGTCGTCGGGACGATGCGCGCCGCGGTATTCAGCAGGGTCGAACGCGCGAACGCCGACCGGTCGGCCATCGACATCGGACAGGCTCAACACCAGCGTCGGCCAGGGCTGCGGCCAGCGTGCGTCGTTGCGGAAACTGGCGTCGACCGAAAGCACGCCCGCGGCGTTGCGCTGCGGACGCACGCTGCGCTGGAGCATCGTGAATGCCGCCGGTTCGTGCCACGCGGGCACGTCGCACCGCAACACGCCGCACGCGCCTGCGACGAGCGGTCGCCAGCGCGGATCGGCGGCGAGTTCATGTCGCTGAGCAAGAAGTAACTGCAATGCGAACAACAACGTCAGCGCGGCGATGCCCGCGTACCAGCCCCAGTGCGTTCGCGTCGGCGCGTGCTGCACGACATTGCGCGCGAAGCTCGGCGCGCCCTTGCGACGCGGACGCGCGGCGCGTTTTGCCGGACGTGCGGGCGCGGCGCCGACGGTGACGGCGGCGATCGCGTCTTCGTAACTCGGCGTCGCTGGAGCTTCGGTCGCGATGTCGACACTTTCGTCCGAAAGCACCGTGTCGTCGTTGGTTTCGGCCGCAACCGTCGGCGTGTCGATCGAGGTTGGCGCTTCGATCGATGTCGTCTCGATCAACGCCGCCTCGCCTGGCGGTACGGCATCGGAAGGTGCGCTGGCCTCGACCGTCGAAACGGCTTCATCGGCGACCGTCGCCGCTTCGTCCTGCACCAGGCCCTCGCAACGCGGACAGCGCTGCGGTGCACCGTCGGGGCGGACGATGAGCGCGACCAGGAAACCGCAGTGCGGGCAGGGAACGAACATGGCGGCTATTCAAGCATGCCGCCGCGCGCCGATGTCATCGGCGGCGTACGCCTGTGACGCGCATCCAGTCTTCCATCTGCTCGGCGCGCAGGTCGTCGAAGTCGGCGCGATAGCGTTCGATGACCTCGATTTCCTGCCCGGCGAGGATGCCCGACATCGCGATGCGGCCGCCCGGCGCGACGCGCGCGGACAGGGTGTCGGCCAGCGACACCAGCGCCGAGGCGAGGATGTTCGCGACCACGACCGGGTAGGTGTCGGCCGGTTCGGTTTCGGGCGAATAGGCCACCAGGCGGTCGGCCACTTCGTTGCGCTGCGCGTTGTCTTCGGTGGCGATGAGCGCCTGCGGGTCGTTGTCCACGCCGATCGCCTGCGCGGCGCCGAGCTTCAGCGCGGCCAGCGCGAGGATGCCCGAGCCGCAGCCGAAATCGAGCACGCGCTGGCCCCGCAGCGCGCCCTGGTCGGCCAGCTCGTCGAGCCACCGCAGGCACAGCGCGGTGGTCGGGTGCGTGCCCGACCCGAAGGCCAGGCCCGGGTCGAGGCGCACCACGGCCGCGTCGTCGGCGTCGGCGCCTTCGGGCAGTTCGTGGTTCCACGGCACGATCCAGGTGCGACGGCCGAAACGCAGCGGCTCGTACTGGTCCATCCAGGCGCGTTCCCAGTCCTGGTCCTCGACCTCGCGGAAACTCGCGCGCGACCAGTCCAGGCCTTCGTCGGCAGCGTCCAGTGCGTAGAGCAGCAACTCCGGCGAGGTGCCGCCTTCGAACAGCGCCGTCAGCTGCATCTCGTTCCACAGCGGCTGCTCGCCGACGCCGGGCTCGAAGATCGCCTGTTCGTCTGGCGCGTCGGCATGCTGGTCGGCGAGGGTCACGGCCAGCGCGCCGACGTTCTCCAGCGCGCGCTCGTAGCGCGGCTGCTGGGCTTCGGTGCAGGGCAGGGTGAGTTCGAGGAACGGCATGGGATCAGCGCGGGGGCGACCGCGGGCGGTGACTTGGGGCGGCCATGGTGGGCCGTGGCGGGGGCGGCGTAAAGCGGGCGCCGGTCACGCGATTACATTCCCGATCGCGCATTCAGGCAGCCACGACGGCACGTTGCCGCGCTTGGCCTAGAATGGCGCAACGCCGGCACCTGCTGGCGATCCCCCCCACCGATGACCGACACCCTGCAAACCGGGATGAGCAGACGATCGCCTTCGTGGCCGGGCACCCGCACGCTCGCCTGGGCGACGCTGGTGCTGCTCGTCATCGCGTCGGTGGCGGCATGGGTGCAGAGCGGGGACCACGACCGCGTCGAGCGCGTGGCGATCGCCACTGCAGTGGACGCCCGCATGTCCGAAGGCAGCGACGACGGCACCGTCGATCGCGTCCGCGCCAGTGCGATCCGTGCGCCGGGCGCAGCGACCACGCGCCCGTCCGCGATCCGCGCGGCATTCGACACCACCCGCGACTTGTACGCCTACGCGCAATCGCTCGAGCCGGCCGCGCGCGAGCGCGATGCCGACGCGATCTGGATGATCAGCCGCGTGTACGAATACTGCTCCGGCTTCGCGATGGCGCCGGCGGCGTTCGACCGCGACACGCGCGTGATCGGCGATATGGGCATGCGCGGTTCGGCGGCGATGGTCTCCGCGCGCGAACGCGTCAGCGAGCGCTGCGCGCGCTTCGTCCCGCAGGACGAACTGACGCCGCGCATGATCGTGCTCAAGCGCGTGGAAGCGGCCGAAGCGGGCAGCGTCGCCGCCGAGGCATCCCTGATGGCCGACGGCGAGCCGATCAAGGACACGCCCGAATACAAGCGCGAGCTCGTCGAGCGTGTGCGCAAGTCCGAAGACCCGGAAGCCTATTCCGCGCTGGCGCCTGCCATGGGCATCGCCGCCAGCGGCAAGACCGAATACACCGGCGAAGTCGCCGGCACGCAGTTTTCCGAACTGGCCTGGCAGCTGGCGGCTTGCCGGCTGGGCATGGATTGCACGTCCGACAGCGCGCTCATGACTTCGTACTGCGCCAACGGCGGCATCTGTTCCAGCGTGCCCGGACAGGACTTCGAACGCTTCGTCTTCGACGCCGCGGTCCCGCGCCAGGGCGTGGACGTCATCAACGACATGGTCGACTCGCTCATGGGCGGGAAGAGGGAACTGAAATGAAAAGCCTAGCTTTGACAAAGAGACCGCTGGCCGGAAAGGTCCGCCGATACTTCTGGGTGCTGCTGTTCGGCACGTATTCGGTGGGCGCGGCCGGCGTGATGATCGACGTGCTCGCCGACGAGTACCGCCACCTCTCCAACGTCGCGGTGACCACCGTGCGTTCGTCCGAGGAACTGCGGATGTCGGGCGCGGCGCAGGTCGCGGCGGTGTACCGCGCGAGCAGCGGCGCGCCGTTCTCGACGCTTCCGCCGGGCAGCACGTTCAAGGTGGTCTGGCCCGACGGCTCCAGCGAGTACGTGATGGTCGTCAGCCCGAACTCGAGCAGCGGCGTGCATCCCATCGCCGGCACGCAGAACGCCGTGGAAGCCATTTCGGACGCCGCAACCGACGCTGCTGCCGACGCTTCGGCGCAGGCCGTCGATCGCTGAACCAGGCAAGACCGTTCGCGGGCGCCCTCAGCGCGACGCCCGCTCCGCGCGCCCACCGGGCGCGGTCTCGAACTGCGGCGGGACGAAATCCACCGGCACCCGCACCATTGATCCCGATTCCTGGCGTTCCGACTGGATGCGCCAGCCCCAGGCGGTATTGATCGCCGACTGGTCCAGCTGCGGATAGCCCGACGACTCGGCCAGGCGGACCGCACGCACTTCCCCGCACGGATTCACCAGCAGGCGCAGCTCCACGCGGCCGCCTTCGCCATGGCGTGCGAGCGAGTCCGGATAGCGCGGCGCCGGGATGTCCTTCGGCGCGGGCGTGCAGGCTTCCTTCTCGATCAGGCGCCGCCATGCGTCATACGAAGCGGCCTCTTCCGGCGTGGCCGGTTCCGGTGGCGCCATCGCGGCGGTGTCGGCGCGCAGCTTGCGGCACGTCTCGGCGGCAGGATCGCAATGCACGCGCGCGACGATGCGGTAGGTCGATGCGTCGGAACGGTCGATGACCTGCACCGCGGCGGCCGGCCAGCGGCCCTGTTCCGGCGGTGCGAACGTCCACTGGCCGGCGGACTCCCCACGCTCGATGGCGAAGGTCGTCAGGTCCGGGCGGAAGGCGAAGTAATCGGCGTCCGGCAATGCGGTCAGTTCGCGCTCGTCCATCGCGCCGCTGGTGCGATACCACGACAGCAACTGCTCGCGGTACAGCCGCGCGACGTCGTCGTCGGCGATGCCGACCGCTTCGACCTGCAGCCAGTCGGTCGGCGCCTTCGCGCTCGCGCGCTTTTCGACGCCGGGCTTCTGGACACCATGTTTCGGCGCAGCCACGGCCTGCAACGACGACAGGCCGATCATGAGCATGACGAGCAGGCGCGGGGACATGCAGGCTCCGGGGCGATGCGGGTTTGCGGTGTGGATTCGGACGACGCAAAGAAAAACCGCGGCCTGGGCCGCGGTTCGGGTCACACGATGGACAGCGCCTTTTCCTTCTGTTCCTTCAGGCGCTTTTCCAGGTAGTGGATGTTCATGCCGCCCTGCTGGAAGCCGGCGTCGGACATGATCCGCTGCTGCAGCGGGATGTTGGTCTTGATGCCGTCCACGACCATCTCGCTCAGCGCCACGCGCATGCGCGCGATGGCGGTTTCGCGATCGGGCCCGTGCACGATCAGCTTGCCGATCATCGAGTCGTAGT
>Ga0209257_1001447_pt1 | contig 28068 bp, 27 predicted proteins | sample AraplaCvi_mCL_r2_FD_184277 | JGI IMG/M metagenome (GOLD analysis project Ga0209257, IMG submission 184277) | Arabidopsis root microbial communities from North Carolina, USA - plate scrape MF_Cvi_mCL_r2 (SPAdes) (version 2) | ecosystem: Host-associated > Plants > Roots > Endosphere | place: USA...
CCATCGAGAGCATCAACGCGCAGCTGCGCAAGATCATCAAGTCGCGAGGCCATTTCCCCAGCGACGATGCGGCGAGCAAGCTACTCTGGCTGGCCTTGCGCAACATCACCGCGGACTGGGGCCGCGCCGCCAAGAACTGGCGAGAGGCAATGAACCAATTTGCCATCCTCTACGCAGACCGATTCACCAGGACCGGCTCGTAGCCTCGTAGAAGCGCCTCAAACACAGAATTCCTGACACTCCCTGTAGGCCTTCTGGTCACCGTCGTCCCCCGCTTGGAACTTCTTCAGTGCCTCCTCCAGACTATCCATCGCGTTGCCGAGCAGGTCTAGTTTGTGGTTCATCTAAACACCCTCCCATGGTTGTCCTTCGATCTTAGACGCTGAGCGAGATCGGGCTCTCGTGCATGTCGGAGTCGAGCATCTAGGCCGATGCCCGCTCCACATTCAGTTCGTCGATTTCTCCAAGCGTCTGAATCGCTGATTACTACGCGACGCAGCCACAGCCGGTGAGTCGTCTTGCTGGTCATGACCAGCGGAGCGGATTAGACAGAACCAGCGAAGGTGATCTGCGCCAACCGGCAAGGCGGGCAGATCCCCCCAGCACGAGTAATTATCAAGAGCCCAGCTCAATGGGGCCGTCCAAGATGACACCGGTGCCGAGCTACAACTTGGTGTTCACGACCGGTGATCACGCCGTTCACCGTTCACCGATGACCGTTTACTCCGTTCAGGTGGCACCGAACGCACTGTTCATCTGCTCCCGAAATATGCAGAGGTTGAGGCCCGACCAGCCTTGGCTTTAGTCACGTACGCAATTCACTAAAAGAGAGACCTGCACCATTTCCGGCGTCGGCTGCCGTCAACTCTCGGAGCCCCTCGCTACAGACCATCGCCACGAGGCGATCGTTTAGCTCCGGCAAACCCTGGAGCCGAAGGCATGGAGGGACGAGCCGGCGAAGAAGGAAGCCGCGGCGCGAGCGGGAGCGAAGAGCTCATGAGCGCGGGGCAATGACGGTCCGTCGGATTGTTGCACTGGCCCGCATCACCGCCCCCCCTGCCTCGCAGGGCGGCAGCCCGAAGGTCGAGTCGGCGAGGCGGGAGCGATTACTGCGTATGACAGGGGTTCGCGCAGGTCTTGCACCCATTGACCTGCCGATAGTAGTGCCGCGCCGTCGCTACTGCCGACCCGCAGTTCGAGTGTTGGCCCAGGAGTTGTACGTTCTCTGGAGCAGGCCAAAACTGGCATCCTTGCTTGTGCACCTCATGATCGCCGTTTGGCTGTTCTCTCTTATTGACGCAATAGTCGCTCATTGTTCCTCCCATTCATGCGCTTCACATCGAAGCGCTTCAGTGAATTCCAGATCGGAATATTTGTCATCCACAAGCTGAGGGAAGCGAAGCTCAGGAAAAGGTTGACGGCTAGCCACGATGTCAGTCGTCTTCGGTCTGAAGAATGGGAGCGCGAGCTGCGCGAGGCGATAGTTCGCTGATCTCAAGGAGCAAGACCAGCTCCGTCTGCTGACTTGCCCCGCGTCGAGAAGTCAAGAAGGGCATCAGGCGGACACCCTGCCGGCTGTTCTCGGCATGGTGCTTCGTAAGTCCACCAATGACGACCGTTTCCCCGCTCACCACGGCGGTCGTCGTCGATGCCTCCCGCTTGGTCAAGGTCGGCGAGTCGTTCACTCCGGTCTCGGTCCTCGCGAAGTCGCTGAGCTGCTGCTTTACGCTCACCTCTATGACCTGCTCCCGCACCAGCGGTGAGATCTCGAAGATGGTGCCCGACGACCGATACTCCACAGACCTCACCGGCGTGGAACCTCCCTGCGGAAAGCTGACAGCGGAGAGTACAGGCACCTCCTGGCCTACCGTGAGACGGGCGGACGCGCCCGACTTCACTCGCAGCTGAGGCGTGCTGATGACGCGGAATCGACTGTCGCCGGAGAGCGCGGAAAGCACCGCATCGATGCCGCCGATCTGCAGTCCCAGCGAGGCCCCATCGGCGCGGTTATCGACGGAGAGCTTGAGCCGCCCGCCGAGCAGGCTCGCGATCAAGCTCAGCGCCGTCCCTTCCTTCGAGGAGGTCGCCACCTCGTACACCACGCCCCTAACGAGCACTTCAGCCTCCGGCTGATCCAGCTCCTCGAGCGCCGATCTGATCCGGCTAATCGTCTCTGCAGCCCCCCGATACAGCAGCACATCAGACTCCCGATCGAGCTGCGCAGTAGCGCTTTCTCGCGGCGCAGGCTCGTCGCTACGAATCTCCGCTGCTACGGGAATCTCTCGATTCACGCTCAGACCCTGGTCGTCCGGCAGCAGAGGCCGCAGCAGCTCGGCGAGGTATCCCACACGACGGAACTTCGGTCGATAGATCATCAGCTCCAATGGCCGGGCGGGTGGCTCCACCACGTCCACTGTGGCCTTGGACCGGACAAAGTCGACGCCAGCATCGATGTGGATCTCATATCCCAACGAGTCCAGCATCGCGCGCCAAAAGGCATCCATCGAGCCCTTGGCGCCGTCGAAGCGGAACGATACGTTGCGCTGATCGCGCAGCACCTCCGGTGCGAGCACGTAGGGCCGCTTGAGCGCCTCCCCGTGTACCAGCTGAATGGCTCGCGTGACCGGAATCTCGCGCAGATCGAAGGACGGCGGATGCGGTGCTGCAGCGACGCGTGTGCTGAGCATCACTGCGAGGCACCAGCTCGCGGTCCGAGCCTTCGTCACTGCAACCCCGAAGGCGTATGTCTGGTGGCTGCTTCGCCCGACCAGGTCGAGACCCTCTGCTGTTCCACGACGCCGATCATTGCGATGCCGTCATTGGTGAAGAGGGAAGGAGACTCGACCCTCAAGCGTCCCGACGTGTCTATCAAGGCGATCCAGGAAGTTCCATCGGCCTTGAACCGACCCGCGACGCGCCAGGCCGAAGAGTCAGGTGGTGGGATTCGCAGTGCTGGCGACGGAATGCCCCCGACCTGGTCGCGAGGGGCCGCGGAAGTTGGATCGTCACGTACAACCGCTTGCGCGCTTGGCTTCTCGGAAACCTCAGGGTTGAAGAAGCGCCAGGTCTGCCAGGCACCGGCCAAGCCAACTCCGATCGTCAGGGCCGAGACACTCCAAAGCTTCGGATTGGTCAGGACGTTCTGTCTCTTGTCGATCGTGCGCTCGTTTCCATCCTTTCCAGCGTAGGACTTGTACAGCGGGAATATCTCTGCCTGGTATCGACGCGTGAAAACGTCGATACGCATCTTCCGTGTCTGTTTCCATCCTTCAAAAAGCTCAACGCGGTAGGTTTTCGCAAGTCCCAGCGCCTTCAGCTTATGCATCCGAAAAGAGAGTTCAATCACATTGCGAAGCGGACGGCACAGGCCACTGATGTCCTGCGTCATCAACACCAGATCGCAGGAGCCGCCGGTCTCTGGGTGCACGTAATGCCGATGCATGGTGAAGAACTGCATGTGCTCCGGCGACACCTTTGCGCTGCTTGGCCAGAACCTCCATGCTTCGTCGATGGCGATGAGGTCGCCAGGGAGCACAAGGGACACGACCCCCGGCCGATCTTCATTCGGGAAGAAGCCTGGCGCCATCACGCGCTCATTGGAGACTGCTACGACCTGCCCGAGGCGCTCAACTGGAATTTGGCGCCTTTCCGCGAGGTATGCGTGGATCGCCGCCTCATTGATTCCATCGATGTTCGTGACGACCCGGCGGCCCGCCGCGACCGCATCAAGCACCGGTGTCGAAACCACCTCGTAGCTCTTGCCGGAGCCTTGAAGGCCGCAGTACACGTTGATCGCCATAGCCTCAACCGATGAGCGGGATTCGACGGATCAAGAACCTGAGCGCGCAGGCGCTGACGACCGCTGGCGCGCCCGTCGAAAATCCCATGAGGTCGAGGAAGTACCAGGTGCCTGCGGAGAGCCCGGCCAGGCCTGATGACAGTGTTGTTGCGCTTGGAAGCATGCCGCCGATGACCTCGACAAAGCCATGTACGACGAAGTAGAGCGCGAAGAAGACGAAGAACTTGGCGACTGCCGAGGTCAGCAGAACGCGTAGCGCCACGTTGAGCGCAGAGACGAATGCCCCAAACATGACGGCCTCAGGCACGAAGGACGATAAACAGCGCCACCATCGACCAGACCGCGAGCATCACCGCGTGGATCGCGATGCGATGTTTCTCTGTGAGGTCGCAGTGTTTGTCCAATGTAAGCAGCTTCTCAAACAACTCGATCTGCGGCCGAGGACACTCCGCCGAATGAGAAGGGACGGCGAACTCTTGCAGCCGGCGATACACCTTCAACAACGGTTCGAGAATCTCTGCAGCAGTTGGAATGCGTTCCAGGTCCGGAGGCGGAACCCCGGGATCCGAGTTTGGTTGCTGCTGTGGTGCAGATTGATTCTGTTCATTGTGGCGCGGCACTGGCCTTATAGGTATGGCAGGGACGCTCGGAGACTGCTGATGGAATGGCCATTCGTCATCGCGAGCTGGTTCGACCAAGTCGCTCCACTTTGGCTGCAGATCGGGGTCAGCCTTCAAAGCCGCGGACACCTGCTGCTGCGTGATCGGATTGCCCGCCTCATAGGGGAGACCGTCGAAGTCATCGGCGGCCGCTGCCCGTTGCCAAAGGCGATTAGCCACCTCAGCGATAAGGCTGTCAGGTACAGGCTCGCGAAGCATCTCTGGCGGAGCGAGCCTCTGAAGTTCTTCGAGCGACCCACGAATAGCGATCGGAGTGAACCCCGCAGCCTGCATCACATGAGTTCTGAACGAATAGCTAACACGACGCCATTCGCTTGTTCCTGCGGGAGTCCGGTAGTCGAATGCAAGATGAAACTTCCACTGCGAGCAAACCTGACCGGCAGGTGGCACTGACGTACACCAAGGCTTGTTAAGAAAGCCGAATCGGAAGTCGGTGGCCTGATGCCCCTGAGGGAGCGTCTGTACCAATGCCCACATGGCACCCACCGCCACGTTGCGAATTGCCTCGTCGACACTATCTCCTATTACGTCGAATTGGTCTTGAGAACGACCGAATGGGACGACCACCGATCTCCATTTTGCTGACTTGAACTCCTCCGGCATGACAGAGCAGTCCCCCTCACCGTGTGCGAAACAACTGCCAGCTCCAATGATTCGTCCAGTGAAGGAGTACACCTCATGATCCGGAACAGAGTGATGGCGCCCATAAATCGGCAAATCTCCGATCTTGGCTTCTGACATACGCTCTTGGGGCTCGACAAGCGTGGCGGGGCTGGGCCGCTGTAGAACCAAGGTCGTCTCCGACTCCTGAGACAGTGAATAGACGCCCCATGCCACGGCTCCGACTGCGGCCAAAACGCCGAGGCCGATCAGCACCGTACCCCACACGGGAGCGCCGGCGATTGCCGCCACGGTCATCACGGTACTGCTCGCAAAAACGGCGTCATTGGCAGCTCGGTCGATGCGCGCCATGGTCTTGAGCTGAGCAGCGGCCAAGCAAGGGCCGGTGCAAGCCGTGCCGACCCGCGTCGCCACATTTGCCGCTATGGAGGCGGAGATGGCTTTTCTAAAAGCGTTACTCGCCAATGGCGCTGCGAGCTGCGCCTGGGCGCGACTTTGCTCGACCATCAGCGCCGCATGGGCCAGGAGAACCAGGGCGACCAAGGCGCGCTTCATACGCATTCGTTCATTCCTCCAGACCAAGGACCACCGCCCACCCGCAGAGACCGCCCCAAGCGAAGATGGCGACATACCAGAGTTCATTTGCAGACACAGCCAGAACCTCGGTCGAATGATTTGAAGAGGGGCCAGAATCGGCCCCTCAAGGGATGCGGCTTAAGCGCCGCGGAGCATTGCCAACACGATGCGCGCGCCCTTGAGCGCGAGGTAGACGCTGGCAAGCAGTCCACCAACCGCCAGGATGGCCGTGAGGACGGTGCCAAAGCTGATGTTGTTGGTCAGTGCCGTGAGGTCAGGGCCTGCAGTTGACGATTGCGCAGCAACCGGCAGGGCGACGCTGGTGAGCAATGCGCCGATGACGGCTGAGGACTTCAGTCCGAAGTGTTCTTTCAACACGATTTCTCCATACAAGCTGCCGAGAGGGTGCTCGGCCGACACATCGAGCTACCCACGCCGCAACATGTGCAGCACGGCGCTGATTCCTTTGGTGACGACATACAGGCCAACGACCATGGAGAAGGCGACCGTCCAGAAGCCAGCTGCTTTCGCATAGTTGAATGGCTCAAGCGAGGCCTCCACCGCGTGCCGCGAATCGGGCGCCAAGAGGTAGGCCCGCGTCGTCGTGAGGTCTTGCGCCCTGCAGATCGTCGAGGCGCTCGCGGACATGCCTGGCGGCTCGGCCACGGTGCAGACCACCACCGTTTGAACCGATCCGCTGGTTGCGGCCGCCGTCATTGCGCGGGCTCCAGATCGAGGTCACAGATCAACGCCGCGCCTCGGTCGCAGTGATCGTCAACGAGCTGCGCCACTTGGTCGAGGTCCTCGACGACACCGAAGTGCAGGGCGGCCAGCAGCGAGGGCGTCCAGGACACGTCCCCAGTCCTGGGATCGCTATGCAGGAACGCGAAGGTCACGCCCGACTGAATGACGTACCGTCCCATCACGCCACCTTGGCGCCGGCCTTCTGGTCGGTGATCGGCTTGAGACCGACGACGACGGTCTTCTGCGACTTGCCGTTGGTCACCAGCTCGCACTCGGCCAGTGCTTTGAAGGGGAAGGGCAGATGCTTGTACTTGTTGATCTCGTCGCTCGCGCCCATCACGTACTCCGCCGATGCCTGGCCGAAAGCATTGCCCTTCGACGCGTCGAGATCCGTCAGCACGTAGATCTTGGTCGAGTCGTAGGTCTGGCCGTTCTCCAACATGCCCTTGCTCGCCTTCATTCCGACGACGGTCATTTCGGTTTGGAACTTCATGTGATCCTCATGCCCCCTTGAAGCGACGGCGCCGACGCGGGGGAATAGTCGTCAGCGACTTTGTTGAACATGGCGGCCAGGACATCCCGCCGGATCCCGGTGAGACGCTTGGGAAGGCGATGCCGCTCGCTGTCGATCAGGTGGGCGAGGAGGTCTCCGCCGAGGTCGAAACAGGCAACGATGGCCGGTAGGGCGGTGCGTTTGGCCCATCTCACGACGCGCGAAACAGCGGCTTCGGCACACTTGTCCGCGACGTCCGGAATCGTCGGAATCCGTAGACGCGATGCCTCCAGGTGGAGCTCATGCAGGACCCTCGCGCAGAAGGGGTACGCCCCGGCGAAGTAGTCGGCAGGGCGCGTCAGCACGGCGAGATCAATGACCCGATGGTTGTTCCGGATCTCCACCTCATAACGGACCCATTCGGGCGACTCGCCTGATTCGTGGCCGAAGAGTTCATGGCCCTTCTCGTAGGCACGGAACACCTTTCCGGTACCCCTGGAGCCCACCTCGAAGGTGCGCGAATGGCCCAAGGTCCAACTCCCTATCTCCCGCTGACCAGGCCGCTTCCCGCGTACGTCGAAGTCCCCCGCCAAGTAAGCCGGAGGAAGCTCGGCAATGCGATGACCGCTCCAGACGTCCAGGGCCAAGTCGACGCGGGTGATCCAACCGTGCTCGTCTTCGATGAATTGCTGGATGTGAGACAGGTCCTGCGGCGCGATGTGCAGAAGCGCCGAGCCGAAGAGGTTGAAGTGAACGGTAGCGGCTTGGCTCGCGCCCGAGCGATTCTGAGCGGAGCCGCCCGCGAGAACCCAGCCGACGAGCGCGCCTTCATGTAGCAATGCCACGCGAGCCGTGTAGTAGTCCATCCCCTTCGTGTCCGACAGGCCCACCTGGAGCACGCCGCCGGCCAGGCGACAGAGCTGGCGAGCCCCGGCTTCCGCAACCTTGTGGGCGGAGGTATGTGGTCCTGCGTCGCACCCTCTCGTCATGCGGATCAGGTCGCGACCGCGCTGATCCAGCAGGGCAAGGGCGTCCACGTCGAAGAGCGTGTGATCCGTCTTCAAGATGGCTGTCAGAGGTACCGTGAATCGCAACCAGTCCACGCGGACGCGCTGCTGATTGACCTGTTCGATCTGCTCCAGGGTCCACCGGATCAACTTGCCGTTGAACACCGGCCTTGCGGGCGTTGTCCTCATGCGCGCTCCTCGACTGTTGTCCCCGTATTACCGAGGGGGGCATCGCCCGCAGCGTCCTCGCGCTGACGCGCTGCGGGCGCTGCGGGCGAGCGGAGCGGTTGGTCGGGCTCTGGCTCGCAGACGCATCGACCGTCGCCCGAGCACAGGCGCACGTTGTGATGGCAGACCCAGCAGGGGCCGAGCGGTCCCGAGACGCGGAACCAATCGAGCCCGTTTCGACCCGGTGTCGCATCGAGCACCGTTCCGCAGAAGACAGCCCCGGACTTCCTGTACTGCACGTACACCGTGGCGGGTTTCTGAACTGACACGCGTGCGAGCCGGAAGGCCAACAGATCGGCGAAGTTCAGCGGGACGCTGCATGACGGCTCCTGCTTCATCACAGCCTCCACATGACAACCGTTGTTGCCCTAAGGCACGGTCGAGTCGAGCCGATCACCGATGCCGGGGCACTTCGCAGGGATCGCAATGGGTTCAAAACCCCAAAGGAGTTCCTGGCGATGACCTCAGCAATTCTTCTTGTTCTCTTGGTAGTCCTGCTTGTCGCGGGACTGCTTCTCGCCGGCATCAAGGCAGGTGCCAGCCGCTCAAGGGCCGCGACCGGGCGCGATCGGATCACGGCCCGCGACCCGCTCACTCCCCGCGAGCAGTCCATGTTCTTTCGCCTGCAGGCGGCCTTTCCTGAACAGATCGTGCTGGCACAGGTGGCGATGTCGGCGTTGTTGAGAACGCGGACGGTTCGGAGTAGAGCGACGTTTGACCGCAAGGTCATCGACTTCGTGGTGTGCTCGAAAGCGTTCGAGCCCCTGCTGGTGATCGAACTGGACGATGCCAGCCACGCCAGGAAGTCCGCGAAAGACGCGGCGCGAGATGCGATGCTGGGGCAGGCCGGATATCGCGTGCTCAGATTCGCGAACATCCCCGACCAGAGTGACCTGCAGCGAACCTGTCTTGAGCAGGCGTCAGCGAGCGAAGCCGCGGCTTCGGCCACGCGATGAAGCGGTTTGTCGAGTGGAACGGTCTCTGGAGACCGATAACGAGCTGGGAAGCTGTCCATCGAAGCGTCGTTGTTGGCGGGGACAGCCATAAGTGCAAAGGTCGGCGGAGTGACGCATGACCACCGATCACGATCCGCAGCCAAATTCGCATCGCCAGGCGTCGATGGGCTTGACCGAACTCATCGATGCAGCCGTAAGGGCGAAGGGTTCACGCGCCAAGGTGGCGATGGGGCTTCGACGCCATCCGCAGCGGCTCACGGATTGGAAAGCGAGGCGGAGCACGCCCAACGCGACCGATATCGCCTACTTGGCGGAGTGCGCGGGTCTCCCCCCGATAGAAACCCTGGCGGAGATCGCCATCCAGCTTGATCCCCGTTGCGTCCACATCTGGGCGGATTTTCTGGACCGGATGCGACGGCATTCCGACCTGATGGATGAAGCAGGCCATCCGAATCAGGCAACTTGCAGCGAGTTGAAGCGAGGTCACGGAACGCAGCAGGTCGAGGAGGAAAAGCGACCGATGACGTTACGTGCGCTTCTTGACGCAGCTTCTGACGTCAAAGGGTCTTGCAGGGCGCTGGCGTCGAGTTTGGGGCGCAATCCTCACCATATTTCCGACTGGAAAGCTGGCCGCAGGCGTCCAAGCACAGGGGAAATCGCGCAGTTGGCCGAATACGTCGGCCTGCCCATTCCGCAAACCATCGCGGACGTCGAATCGAGCCTGAACGAGCGGTATTCCCGGATGTGGCGAAGCGCGATCCAGGCTATGCGCCAAACCGCGTCGAAGGGTAGCGACGCCACTTTCCCGAAGTTGAGCCTGGCGGAAGTGATTGACCAGGCGGTACGGGAATCAGGCGGGCGTCGAGTGATTGCCGAGGGCCTTGGCCAAGATCCGCAGCGTTTGACGGACTGGAAAGCTGGGAGGCGCCAACCCGACGTCAATGAGGTGGCGTACTTGGCCACGTGCGCCGGCTTGCCAGTGATGGAGGCTGTCGCCGACATCCAGGCTCAAAGAGACCTCCGCCATGAGTCGCTCTGGCGAAGAGTCCTGAGCAGCATCCGAACGGTGGTCGGCGTGTGCGGCTTTGCGACCGCACTTCTCGTCTCGACCACCTTCCTCGGATCGGTCAGCGAGGCTGCCTCGATGAGCCAAGCGAAAGCGTCCGTCTCCGCCAACCAGATGCGAACCCCCGCAGCGAAAGCTGCGGGGGTTTTTGCATTGGCGCAATGACTTTGATGTTTGGCCGAGCCGCATCCGTCGCGCCAGCCTGCGGGCAGTCGGCTATCTGACCGGCCCGGAGCGCTTGGACACGCCGTCCGGAGACAAGCTCGCCGTGGGGCCGTGGATGTCCGACTCGGCGGCCCGGCTTCGGTGTCGTGCCTGCATCCGGCAGGTCAGCAAACGCCGGCGGCGGTGCCCGCTGACAACCCCGTTCTCAACAACAGCGTAACCTCCTCCTCCAAGGCCTCCGGGCCCCATCGAAAGGTTTTCTCAGGCGTCCCTTCATTCGGAGATTGATATGGACTTGAAGCTTCAAGGCAAAGTGGCCCTCGTGACCGGCAGCACTGCCGGCATCGGCTACGCGATCGCACGAACGCTGGCTCAGGAGGGCGCTCGGGTCATCGTCAACGGCCGTACCAAGGCAGCGGTCGACGAGGCCGTCGAGCGTCTGCGGTCCGACACGGGCGGAGCAGTCGATGGCTACGCCGGGGACCTGAGTCGTCCCGAGTCTGCCGAGGAAGTCGTTCGGCTGCATCCCGGCATCGACATCCTCGTGAACAACCTGGGCATCTTCGAGCCCAAGCCGTTCGAGGACATCCCGGACGAGGACTGGAAGCGCTTCTTCGACGTCAACGTCCTCAGCGGCGTGCGGCTCTCCCGGCTGGTCCTGCCGAGCATGAAGAAGGCCAACTGGGGGCGGATCATCTTCATCGCCAGCGAAAGCGCGGTGCAGATCCCGGCCGAGATGGTCCACTACGGCGTGACCAAGACGGCGCAGATCGCGGTGTCCCGGGGGCTGGCGGAAACGCTCGCCGGCACGGGAATCACGGTCAACAGCGTTCTGCCGGGACCGACCAAGTCGCGTGGCGTTGGCGACTTCGTGCAGGACATGGCGAGTGCGAACGGCAAGAGCTTCGAACAGGTGGAGGCCGAGTTCTTCGAGAACGTGCGGCCCACGTCACTCATCAAGCGCTTCGCGACGCCGGAAGAAACGGCGTCCCTCGTCGCCTACGTGGCAAGCCCGCTGTCGTCGGCCACGACCGGGGCCGCGCTGCGTGTCGACGGCGGGGTGGTCAAGAGCGCATTTTGAGAGCCTTGCCGCGACCGCAGGCAGATGCGCGTGGCGACCTGCCGCGGCCAGGTCGCCAGCGCGCGCACGGGCCGGCAGCGAGAGCCGGGAGGAGCCACGGCTCGCCGTCATGGCCGGGAAGCTGGCGGCGTCAGCCGCTCACTTCCATCACCATCATCAGACCGCCACCGCCTTGATGCTCGACGTTGTTGTTGGTCGTGTGGTGGGGGATGTGGCAGTGAACCAGCCACTTGCCCGGCCGGCGCGCCTGCCAGATCACGTCGTAGCGCTGGCCTGGTCCGACGTTGACCGTGTCCGCGTCGAAGCGCGCTCCGGCCGGCAGCACCACGCCGTCGCGCGCCACCACCGTGAACGGGCCGCCGTGCACATGCATCGGATGCACGAAGCCGTTGTTGGTGCCGATGAAGCGCAGCTTGATGGTCTCGCCCACCTTCATGCGCACGGTGTCGGTGGCCGGGTAGGCCTTGCCGTTGATGGTGAAGTAGTTCGGCAGGCCGCCCTCCATCGGCATTGCCGGATAGGTCAGCCCCTGACGCTCCAGCCATTCCTGCAGCTGCAGCACGTACTCGTGGTCCGCCGCCGGCGCGGCGGCCGGGTCCTTGGGATCGATGATCAGCGCCCCATACAGGCCCAGCGCCTGTTGCCGATCGGCATGGTCGTGCGAGTGATAGAAGAAGGTGCCAGCCTGCTCCGCGGTGAACTCATAGACATGGCTGCCCCCCGGCGGAATCGGCGCCTGCGTGATCTTTGCCGGGCCGTCCATCGCGTTGGGCACGATCAGGCCGTGCCAGTGCACCGTGGTCGACTCCGGGAGCCGGTTCGTCACCTTGATGCGCACCCGGTCGCCCTCGGTGAAGCGCAGCCGCGGACCCGGGATCTGGCCGTTGAACGCGTAACCCTCGACCCGCTGCTCCGGCAGGATGTTCCATTGCACCACCGCGGTCTCGAGCTCATACACCTTGACGCCTTGCTCCAGGCGCGGCTGCAGCATCTGGTCGCCCCGCGCGTCGGGCGATGCGGTCACGCGCACCTCGCCCGGATGCACGGCCGCCATGTCGCGCATGGCCTCACCCGGCGTGTCCCATCCCATGATCATGCCTGGCGGCATGATGGCGCCGCCCACGTCGCGTGCGGACAGGCGCATGTTCACGAACAGCGATGGCATCGTCATGCCGGCCGCCAGCATCAGCGCGGTGCTGAGCGTCACCGAGGCCAGTTGCGGGCGCGTGACGTCCGGCTGCATGCCGTGGCCACCGTGGCTGTCGTGGCCGCCGTGGCCGCGGTGTCCGGCCCGTTCGGTCATCAGGCCGTGCTTCATGCCGCGCGACACCATCCAGACATTGACCGGGTAGGCGACGGCGAAACCGGCGATCACGCCCACGGACATCACGCCCCAGAACAGCAGTTCGGTGGGCGCCATCGCGCGCATGTCGCGGCCCATCATGAGCAGCGTCATGACCGGCGCCATGCCGGCCATCATCGCGTTCATGCTGATGAACTCCGGCATGAAGGACTTGCGCACGTTCTCCCAATAGCTGCCGCCCATCATGTTCTTCATGAACAGGGACTGGAAGATGAACAGGCCGAAGCCGAAGCCCGCCAGGTACTCGACGATCAGGTCCAGCCACATCGGCAGACCCAGCGAGGCGGTGACCATCGCCGCCAGGATGATGCCGGTGGCGTCGCCGGCCACGCAGTGGATGGTCGAGCCGGCGCCTTGCTTCCACAGCGGCTTGATGAAGGCCTCGTGTTCGCCGGGGCGAGGCTCCTTGTCGGCCATCACGTACAGCAGCAGCCCGATCGGTCCCATGTACGCGGTGACCAGCACGAAGCCCCATTTCATGACCACCGGTTCCGGGTTGTGGCGGAACTGGTCCCAGGCGACATAGGCGGTGGAAAGCCCCGCCACGGCGAACCAGGTGACGAGGAAATGGTCGATCGGCTGCACGAGCATCGTCGTTCTCCCTGACGGCAGAACAGGAGACTCTCGGCCTTGCCACGGGGGCAAGGTCAATCGCCGCGCGGATCGACCCTGCACGCTGCGCGGACTTCAGCCGGGGGACTCTCCGGCCGCCGCCTCACTGCGGGGACGGGCTCACGGGCTTGAAGCAGTGAGGATCTCCGCCCTGGGGCGGGGGACCGCCGCCGCGGGCGGCAAGTCCCTCAGCAGCGCCGCGACGCAAGCGGCATTGAGCGTCGCGCCGGCGTCGTTGGTGTGGGTGTTGGTGTCGGCGAAGAGCCGGTCGACCTCGGCTTCGCCGAGCGCGCGGTAGGCCTGCGTGACGGCTTGGGTGAGATCGATGAACAGGCCGCCCTCGCGCCGCGCCACCTCCCGGCCCCAGGCGCCGATGTCCGCGAAGTCCATACCGTCCCGCCAGCGATCCCGATGCGGCACCGGTGAGACGACCACCGGCACCGCGCCGGCGGCCCGGGCGTCGCGCAGGTAGGCCGTCAGATAGGCACCGAAGCTGCGCACCTGCTCGACACCGCCGCCGGGCAGCGCTTCCTCCGCGGTGTCCTCCCCAATCCCCGGCAGCACGCCGCGCTGCTTGGCGGCGGGATCGCCTACGCGGCCGACGTCGTTGTGGCCGAACTGGATCAGCACCGCATCGCCCGGCTGCAGCAGCGAGCGCACCGCGGCCCAGCGTCCTTCGCGCAGGAAGCTGCGGCTGCTGCGCCCGGCCATCGCGTGGTTGGCCACCGTCACCCGGCCGGGATCGAACCACGGCGCGAGCCGTTCGCCCCAGCCCCATTGACCGTTGCGGCCGGCGCTGTGCACGGTGGAATCGCCGACGACGAACACCGTGGTCCTGCGATCGGGCGCGGCGCCCGGCGCCGCGGCAAGGTCGGGCGGCCCGCCGGCCCGGAGCTCGCGCCACGACGCCGGCCCCAGCAGGGCCGCCAGCGCCAGCACGTTCCGGCGGCTTGGTCCGAGGGGCCGCGCGCTCATTGGAGGAAGTCGATCGCGTCGACGGCGAACGAGGGGCTCAGGTAGCCGGTGGCCGAGCCGCCGCCGGCGACATTGATCGTCAGCGTGTTGATGCCGGCCACCAGCGCGCTCGCGGGGATGGCGAAGCGGTAGGTCGTGTTGTTGCCGCGGTAGGTCCCGACCGTGAGCGTGCGCGTGGTCGGCTGCGTCGAGGCGGCCGGCGTGTCTGAACTCCAGTTGTTGACGCTGATCGCGGGTCGGCCGTTGGCCTTGGCCGTCGTGATGCCGATGCGCAGCGTCGCGTCCTTGAGCTGGGCGCTGGTCAGGGTGAAACGCACGACCTGGCCGCTGTTCACGTCCCGCCAGAGATAGGCCGGGAACGCGGTGTCGGCTGAACTGCCCACCGTGAAGATCCCCGGTGACCAGCTCGCCAGGCGCGTGTCGGAGGGATGCATCGTCGTGACCTTGTCGCCATTGCGCAGCTCGGTGGGCGCGCCGTCCCAGCGGCCGATGCGCCAGACGGCGGCCGAGGCCTCCGGATCGCCATCGATGGGCAGGGTGTTCAGCGAGGCGGTGCTCCCCGCGTTGACCTGCACGCTGGTGCTGTAGACCGCCAGCTCGTTCTTGTAGACGGTGAGCGTGTAGGTGCCGGGCAGCATGCCGGTGGACTTGAAGAAGCCGCGGTTGGCCAGGTCGGCCGAGGTCCAGTACTGCGCCTTGTCGTTGGCGAAGCCGACGGTGTAGGCGTTGCCCGCGACGGTCCCCGCCAGGCCCACGCCGGCGACGCCGCCGCGTCCGGACGGCGGCACGTAGCCCTGCAGCCCGGCCACGGAGAACCAGCTGGTGTCGGGCGCGGCCGGCGCGCTGCCGTCGGTGAAGATCAGCGTGTAGGCGTTGAGCACGCCAAGCCGGAAGGCCTCGGTCTGGCTCTCGCTGTAGTTGACGATGTAGGTCAGCTCGTTGGTGGTGGCGGTGATCTGGTTGAGCAGGCTGCGATAGAACGGTCCGCCCGAACCGCCCTCCTGGCCATCGCGGTAGAGCCACAGGCCGACGGTGCCCGCGCTGTTGCGGCCGCCGAAGTACTGCCAGTCCTTGAGCCGCTGGTTGGCGTAGTGCTTGGAGCGCGTCTGGCCCGCAAAGGCGCTGCCGGCGGAAAAGCCGAACACGTCGCCGGACTCCACCGTGGTGTCGGTGCCGCGCAGGTCCTGCGGCCAGGTGCCAGCGCTGGTCTGCCCGCCCGGAACTCCCGCCGGCGGGCCGCTGGACAGCGCGCCGATGGGCACGCGCACGATGTAGCGCACCATGTTCAGCGTGTCGGGCTCCTCGCTGAAATAGGTGGCCATGTAGACGCGGGGCTCGCCCGCCTTGATCAGGTAGTAGTGCTTCAGCAGCCCGCCCTTGCTGCTGTTGCTGGTGACCGTGATCCTGATGTACGCCCCGCCCGTGAGCGTGCCGTCCTGCGCCGTCGACGCCGGCGTCGGCGCGCCGCTGGCGGACAGCATTTCGGCCGAGACGCTCACCGCCGAGACATTGCTGTACAGCCCGTCGAAGCCCGAGTTGAGCTGGGAGCCGCGCGCCTGATCCTGGTACTGGACGCCGTTGTAGACGAGGCTGGAGATGTCGCCCGCGGACTGCGTGCTGGCGCCGTTGTCATAAGCCATGACGCGCAGGACCAGACCGGCGTTGGTGTCCACCTCGTACTGCACCCTGGACGCGTTGCCGCTGTCCCAGCGCGTGGTGAGGCTGAACGCGGCCATCGCGGCATGGGGCAGGGCGAGCGCGGCCGCGACGGCAGCGGCCCGCGCCAGCCAAGCGCGCCAGGATCGGGAATGGGACATGCTTGCTCCTTGTGCGTCAGGGTCGGCGTCCATTCAGGCGGACGCCGCGGGAAGGGCCTCGCCGATCAGGGCGAGGTTCTGGATCGCGGCCAGCGCCCACTGCGCGGCCTCGTTGGTGCTCAGGCCGGGCGCCTCGTCCACCGGCCGCAGCACGGCGGGCCCGGCAATGCGGCGCGTCTGCAACGGGCCGTGGCGCTCGTCGCTCAGGAACTCGCGCCAGGCGCGCGCGGCCAGCGCGGCATCGCGGCGGCGCCAGGCGGCGTAGGCGGTCAGCCGCGAGTGCCCGACCCGCAGCGCGCCGCCGCCGCCGTGCGGCGCGCCGAGCGCGCGGCGCTGTTCCTCGACCGGCGCGTTGAAGAGCACGCAGTACTGCAGCCAGGCGTCTTCGAAGCCCGGCACGTCGACCAGCGCGATGAGATCGGCCGCCATCTCCGCCAGCCCGAACACCGCGCTCAGATGGCTCGCGCCGACACGCCCGCCCGAGACGTCGATCAGCGCGCCGCTCTCGAGCTCATAACCCGCGGTGGCGGCGCTGAAGAAGCCATGCGGCATCGCGGCCACGCTGGCCATGCCGCGGCGGATGCGCTCGCGCCAGCGCGGGTCGCCGCTGCGTTCCCACTCGGTGAGCCAGTTGGCCAGCAGCGCCCCCCAGTCCGTGCCCACGCCCAGCAGGCCATCGCCGGCGCCGGAGGGCCGCGCGCCGAGCTTGCGTCCGGGATCGAGCGTGATCAGCGTGCGGTCGGCTTCGCGCAGCGCGTGCAGCACGTCGCCGATGCGTTCGTCGGCGGTGAGGTAGTGGTAGTGCCGGCGGTAGGCGGCAGTGCTGATGCGCAGCTGCTTGGCGCTGTCGCTCCAGTGCAGCACGCCGTGCCGTGTGCCCAGGCCCTGGAAGCGGCCCAGGTGATAGGTGTCGACCTCGCTGGTGTGGCGCACCATCGCCTCCGCGAAGCGGAAGATGTCCGCCCGCCCGCTGCGCAGGAAGGCGACCCAGAGCCACAGGTCGGGCGAGAGCTCCGAGTTGTCCCAGGCGAAGCCGCCCACGTCGTAGCGCCACTCGTGGCGGTCCGCGTCATAGGTGTGGCGGATGTCGCCGTGGTCCCAGAAACCGGTCCAGCGGCGCTGCTCCGCCTCGCGGCGGTAGAAGTCGAAGAGGCTGTCGAGCCGGTCCTCGATCGCGGCCTTGGCCGGGGTGCCGCGGTCGGGCAGGGACCACAGCGGGCCGAAGACCTGCGTGTCCAGGTAGCGGCGCGGGGCGGCCACGAGCTGCGGCGGCGTCTGCACCAGCCGGGCCAGCTGCAGCAGGCGCTCGCGCCCGGGCGTCGCGGCCAGCGCGAAGAGCGTGATCTCGTGACTGCGGCCGACGCCGACGGCGCTGTCGAAGCCGGGCTCGTAATCCTCGTAGGTCACCTCCAGGCCCTGGCGCTGCTGCTCGAAGGTGTCCTGGCCGAGTCCATCGTGATACGGCCGCAGGTCCATCGCCGGCGCGTCGGGGCTGTGCCACCACAGCCGCACCTGCGCCATGCCGGTGTGGGCGCCGCGCACCTCCAACTGCGCCGGGTGGCGCTGCCAGAAGTCGCGCAGGCCGAAGGCCAGTCCGCCGCCCGGGCCGCCCACGTAGCCCAGGCCGGCGGCGCGCGCGCCGTCTGCGGCGTGAATCCAGGTGTGGCCCGCCCGCGTGCGCTTGCGGATCTGGAAGGCATCTGGCGAGTGCTGCGTGAGACTGAAATCGCCCCAGGCGGGGATGTGATCCTGGAGCTCGCGCACCGTCCGCTGCCAGGTGCTGTCGGGCGGGCAGGCGCGGCCCTCGAGCTGCGCGGCGCGCACCTCGGCGCCAGGGTCGCGGCGCAGCCCGGTGAGGCCGCGCACGGCCTCGCCCCACAGGCCGGCGTCCGGGCCCTCGGCCGCGCCGGCGAAGCGCAGGTGGCGGTCCTGCAGCGGGTCGCGCAGCGGCACGTCGGCGATCAGGCCGAGGCCACGGGGGAAGTCGCGCTGCGGATCGCCGTCGAAGACCCAGCTGTGCATGATCCGCAGCGCGTCGCCACCGGCGTGCAGATAGAGCCGCAGGTCGAAGGGCAACCACGCGCGCGCGCCGGCGCCGGCGCTGGAGCCGGCCTGCGAGGCGGCGTCCGTGAGCGCGCGATGGCGGCCACGCAGCCGCAGCACCGCGCGGTGCGGCCCGCGCTGCTCGATGTCGACGCTCTCCAGTTCGCCGCGGCTGCGCAGCCGGCGGCGCGGCGCGCCTTCGTCATCGGGCGCGTCGTCGGCGTCGGCGATCAGGCGCAGCTCGCGCGCGATCTCGACGCCGCCGCGCGTGATCGAGGCCACCAGCGTGTCGCCGCGGCGCGGCACGGTGCAGCGGATGACGCCGGTGTCGACGATCACCGCATCGGCGGTCTCCTCCACGCGCAGCGGCGTGAGGGGCGACGGTGCCGTCTTGCCGGGCGGCAGCGCGACGACGCGCCAGGCCCGGGCGCCTTCGCCCGGTGGTGTCGTCGCGGGCGGCAGCGCATGGCCGGACCACTTCACCGAGCCGTCCGGCCACCAGGCCAGCGGCCAGCCTTGCAGCGCCTGGAGCCGGCCATCGCCGTCGCGCAGCGCGAAGGCCTGCCCGCGCCGGATCTGGCCGCGCGGCCACGGCCAGCCCCAGGCCACGCCGGCATGCGCGGGTGGCGCCAGGCGGTCCAGCCAGCGCAGCGCCTCGGGGTCGAGATCGAGCGGCAAGGGCCCAGGCACGCCGGGGCTCGCGCCGCTGTCCTTGTCGATGGACGGTTCCCGCGCCGCCGGATCGGCGGCCGCGGTCGCCGCGCGCGTGGCTGCCGCGGCGCTGGTCAGCGCCAGCGCGGCGGGCACCTGCAGCAGATGACGTCGGCGGATCGGCATGGCTCAGCGGAAGGCGTAGCCCAGCGTGACGCCGACGGTGCGGGGATCACCGACGTAGCCGATCACCGTGCTGCCGCCATTCAGGCGGGTGTAGTACAGCTTGTTGAAGGCGTTCGTGATCCACAGCGCCGCGTCCCAGTCGCCGCCGGCGCCGGGGCGCTTCACGCCGAGCGTGAAGGCCGCCAGGCCGTAGCCCGGCACGCGCGCGGACGCCGAGTTGTCGACCGAGCCGTAGGTCCAGCCGCGGTAGGTGTAGCGCGCGGAGGCATAAGGCTTGAAGTCGCCCTGCGACCAGTTGTAGCGCGCCGACAGCGCGACCACCTGTTTGGGCGTGTTGAACACGCGCTGGCCGGTGAGGTCGCAGAACGTGGCGGTGATCTCGGGCGGGCACAGCGCGCGGCGGTAATCCGTGTAGCGCGCATCGTTGACGATGCCGCTCAGCACCACGTCCAGCCGCTCCAGCGGCTGCGCCCGCAGCGCCACCTCCACGCCCTGGCTGCGGTAGTCGCCAGCGTTCATCAGATAGCTCGTGGCGTTGGCGTCGTCCCAGGCCTGGGTCTGGAAGTCGCTCACCTGGGTGCGGAACACGTCGGCCTGCAGCGTCAGCCGGTCCGGCACCAGCGCGCCGATCACGCCGATCTCCAGATTGCGCGTGGTCTCGGGCTTGAGCAGCAGCGTGTCGAGCCCGGCCTTCTTGGCCGCGCCCGCCGACACGTTGATGCCGCCGGCCTTGCGGCCGTAGCCATAGGAGAGATAGCTGCTCCAGTCGTCGTTGATCTGGAGCTTCAGGCTGGCCGACGCGGACGGCAGCACCTTGTGCACGCGCAGGTCGCCGGAGTCGAAGGCGGCGCGGTTCAGGCGCACGAAGCTCGCGTCCCGATCGCTGTAGGTGGCGCGCCCGCCGAACTGCAGGTCCAGCCGCTCGTTCAGGTGGACCGTGGCGCGGCCGTAGGCCGAGCTCATCTCGTCCTCCAGATGCCCGTTGCGGACGATGTCCAGCCCCTTGAAGCCGTTGCCCGCGTAGGTGTTGACGATGTCGGTGCTGGCGTAGCGGGTGTGGGCCACGGTGTCCTGGTTGTCGCGGAAGTAGCTCAGGCCGATGACGTAATCGAAGAACTCGCCGCGCGGCGACTCCAGGCGCAGGTCCTGCGTGAAGGTCGAGTCGTCGACTGCCGTGCCGCTGTCCGCGTAGATGCGCACGCTCAGCTCGTCGGCGTAATGCGGCGCGTAGCGGTAGTGGCGCCAGGCGGTGACCGACCGGAGCTTGTAGCCGCCGTCCAGCTTCCAGTTGGCTTCGGCCGACACGCCGCCCTGCTCGGCGGCGGTGGTGGTGACGTCGTCGACGACGGTCTCGCGGCCGCCGGCCACGTAGGTCGCGCCGATCTTGCGCGCCGTCGCGGGGAAGCTGTCCGCCACCGACTTGTAGACACGGGCGGGGGTCGCCGATTCGGCGCCGTAGTCCGCGGTCAGCTTCAGCTCGAAGCTGGCGCTGGGCCGCAGCAGCACCTGCGCGCGCAGGCCCTTGCGCTCGTAGCCGTTGAGCGAGCCGCCGTCGGCGAGGTTCTTCACCGCGCCGTCGCTGTGCGCGTACAGCGCCGTGACGCGGTAGGCGGCGCTGTCGCTGAGCGGTCCCGACAGCGCCGCCGTCAGCTTGGACGTGTTGCGCTCCGCGTACGAGACGCTGACGGCGCCCTCGCGCTGGAAGGACGGGCCCTTGGTGTGGATGTCGATCGCGCCGCCGGTCGCGTTCTGGCCGAACACCGTGCCGCTCGGTCCCTTGAACACGTCGACGTAGTCGATGTCGGTCAGCGAGCGGATGATGCCCGGCCGCGGGAAGTAGACGTTGTCGACATAGGTGGCGACGCTGCTGGGCATGCCGATGTTCTGGTCGCCACTGGTCTGCCCGCCGCCGTCGCCCACGCCGCGGATCGTGAGCTGCGTGTCGTTCGAATCGGTGCTCTGGATGTAGAGGCCCGGCACCACGTACTGCAGGTCCTGGATGTCCTCGACATGCAGCTCGGCCAGCGACTCGCCGCGCACGCGCGCGACGGCGGTGGCCGGGCGCTGCGGGTGCTGCTCCTTCTTGGCGCGGCCGCTGACCTGCACCGCGTCGAGTTCGGTGACGTTGGCGGCGCGGCCGGCGCCGGAGGGCGCGCCGGAAGCCGCACCGGACGTGGCGCCGGACGTGGCGCCGGCATTGCTGGTGGCATTGGCGCCGGCATTGGCGCTGTCACCGGACGTGGCGGCCAGCGCGGCGGGGCCGGCCAGCAGCAGGCCGGCGGCGCACAGGGCCGCGCCGAGCGCGGGACGTGAAAGGGGCGAGACGGGCATCGACATGAAGGACCTGGGTTCTTGTTGTGGGATTGGAAGAGGCGCGGGCGACAGCGTTGTCACGACGGCGCGAAGAATGCGAGAGGAAGGCGTCGCCGCGGGCTCGCGCAAGGGGAGGGGGAGCGGGCGGTCAGAGCCGCAGGACGCGGAAGTCCTTGATCCGCAGATGGCTGGCCGTGGTGCGCAGCGCGAGCCAGCCGTGGCGATACGGCGCGGGATCCGTCCACGCGAACACCAGCCGGTCATCGGCGAAGACGCGCAGCTCGGCCGTGTCGCCCGGTGCCGCGCGCGACTGGATGCGCAGGCGCACCGCCACGCCGTCCTTCAAGCGCGCGAACGCGGGCGGCGCGCCGAACTGGTCGTCGGCGGTGGCCAGCGACGGTTCGGCGTAGCCGGCGACCTGCGGCCGGGCGGCGCTGCCGTCATAGCGGCGCAGTCGGGTGCTGCGGTTGCCGTTGGCGCCGAAGCCGAGGTAGTAGAGGCGCAGCGCGTCGTAGCTGGCGAGCGCGCCATCGGCTCGCCTCGCGCCGGGATCGCCGCCCTCGGCGGTGGTGGCGTTCCAGAACAGGTTGAGGTCGGAGACCCGGTCCGGCAGGCCCGGGAACGACGCCTTGAGCGGCGTCGCGGTGAGCTGGATTTCGTAATCGCCGGCGAAGGGCTCGCGATACCAGAGGGTCAGGCCCGCGGGTGCGACCAGGTCCAGTTCGCCATCGGCGGCGCGGATCCGGGTGTCCGCCGACTGCTGCTCGATGCGCCACGCGCCGGTGCCGTGGCGGAAGTCGTCAGAGGCCAGGAGGGCGCCAGGCAAGTCCGCGCCGCGGGCCATCGTGGCGGCCAGGCCGGCCACGAAGACGGCCAGACGGCGAAGGCGGCGAGGACGGCGTTTCGACGGCCGGGCCGAATGGGCTCCATGGGCTCCATGGGCTCCATGGACCGCAGGGGCCGTCGGGGCGGGATGGCGGGCTCGCGGGCTCGCGCTCGAGGGAAACATCGGCGGTTCGGGGATCAGCAACACGACGGCGCCGACTATCGCGGCCGTCCCGGTCGCGGACAAATGCGGAATCCCGCGAGCCACATGCCGATTTCGAGCTTGCCTGCGCCGCACGGCTTTCATCACGCGAACGCCGATGTGGCCTACATTCAGCGGGATGTACACGCCCAAGCACTTCGACCTCCCGGATCTCTCGCATGCGCGGCTGATGGTCCAGGAACATCCGCTCGCCACGCTGATGCTGATCGACCCCGTGCACGGGTTGTCGGCGACGCCGGTGCCGATGATCTGGGGCGCGCCGGCCGGCGCCTCCGCGGACGAGGGCTGGTGGCTGGAGGGCCACCTCGCGCGCGCCAACCCGCACGCGGCGGCGCTGGCGTCAGCGGACCTGGGCGAGGTGCTCGTGCAGTTCAACGGCCCGGGCGCCTACATCTCGCCCAGCCACTACGACACGGCGCTGTCGGTCCCCACCTGGAACTACCTGACGCTGCAGGTCCATGGCCGCGTGCAGGTGGTCGATGACGAGGCGGGCAAGGATGCGCTGCTCAAGCGCCTGATCGCGACGCAGGAGCCCGACTACGCCGCGCAGTGGCGCGGCCTGCCCGAGGATTTCCAGCGCCGGATGCTGGGCGCGATCGTCGGGTTCCGCATCCCGGTCGCGCGCTGGACGATGAAGGCCAAGCTCAGCCAGAACCGCAGCCCGGCCGAGCGCGAACGCATCCTCGCGCATCAGGAGCACCACGGCTCGCTCGAGGAGCAACTGCTGGCGCGCTGGGTGAGGGAACTCTCCCCGCGCTGATCGCGCTGATCGCGCGGTGCAAGCATGCGCGCCGCAGAGCGGCGCGCGCCGGCTTACATGCTCACGTAGTTCGGCCCGCCGCCGCCTTCCGGCGTCACCCACACGATGTTCTGCGTCGGGTCCTTGATGTCGCAGGTCTTGCAGTGCACGCAGTTCTGCGCGTTGATCTGCAGCCGCTCGGTGTTGTCGTCGTTCTTCACGAACTCGTAGACGCCGGCCGGGCAGTAGCGGCTCTCGGGGCCCGCGTACTTGGCCAGGTTCACGTTCACCGGAATGCTCGCATCCTTGAGCGTCAGATGCGCCGGCTGGTTCTCCTCGTGGTTCGTGTTGGACACGAACACCGACGACAGCCGGTCGAAGGTCAGCTTCCCATCGGGCTTCGGATAGTCGATCTTCGGCATCTCGGAGGCCGGGCGCAGGAAGGCGTGGTCGGGCTTGTCGCGGTGCAGCGTCCACGGCGGGCTCTTGACGCCGATCTTCGGCAGCAGCCACTGCTCGATGCCGGTCATCAGCGTGCCGACCGTGTTGCCCTTCTTGAACCAGGTCTTGAAGTTGCGCGATTGATCGAGCTCCTCGCGCAGCCAGCTGCGCTCGAAGGCGGCCGGGTAGGCGCTGAGCTCGTCCAGCGAGCGGCCCGCGGCGAGCGCCTCGGCGATCGCGTCGGCGCACATCATCCCGGACTTGATCGCGGCATGGCTGCCCTTGATGCGCGCGGCGTTCAGATAGCCGGCGTCGTCGCCGACCAGCGCGCCGCCGGGGAAGACCTGCTTGGGCAGGCTCAGCAGGCCGCCCGCGGTGATCGCGCGCGCGCCGTAGCCCAGGCGCTTGCCGCCCTCGATGTGCTTGCGGATCGCGGGGTGCGTCTTCCAGCGCTGCATCTCCTCGAAGGGCGACAGCCACGGGTTCTGGTAGTCCAGCCCGACCACGAAGCCCAGCGTCACCTTGTTGCCCTCGAGGTGGTAGAGAAAGCCGCCGCCGTAGGTCTGGCTGTCCATCGGCCAGCCGGCGGTGTGCACCACCAGGCCCGGCTGCGCCTTGTCGGCCGGCACTTCCCACAGCTCCTTGATGCCGATGCCGTAGGTCTGCGGATCCTTGCCGGCGTCGAGCTGGAACTTCGCGATCAGCTGCTTGCCCAGATGGCCGCGCGCGCCCTCGGCGAAGATCGTGTACTTGCCATGCAGCTCCATGCCGAGCTGGAAGCCCTCATGCGGCTCGCCGTCCTTGCCCAGGCCCACGTTGCCGGTGGCCACGCCCTTGACGCGGCCCTGCTCGTCGTAGACGACCTCGGCGGCGGCGAAGCCGGCGAAGATCTCCACGCCCAGCGCCTCGGCCTGCTGCGCCAGCCACTTCGTGACATTGCCCAGCGAGATGACGTAATTGCCTTCGTTGTGGAAGCAGCCCGGGATCAGGAACTGCGGCGTGTCGGTGTGGCCCGACTCGCTCAGGAACAGCACCTGGTCGGCGGTGACGGGCTGATTCAGCGGGGCGCCGAGTTCCTTCCAGTTGGGGAACAACTCGGTGATGGCCTTGGGATCCATGACCGCGCCGGACAGGATGTGCGCGCCGGCCTCCGACCCCTTCTCCAGCACGACCACCGAGATCTCCTGGCCCTTCTCCGCCGCGATCTGCTTGAGCCGGATCGCGGTGGCCAGGCCCGCGGGGCCGCCGCCGACGACCACGACGTCATATTCCATGCTGTCGCGCGGACCGTACTGGGCAACAAGTTCTTCGGAGGTCATGGTCATCCTTGCTCGTTCTAGTCAGAGGCCTGGCCGCCGCGCAGGGCGGCTCGGGGCCGGCTCGCGGAGTGGCTGGGGCGGTTTGCGGCGCATTCTAGCCGTGCGAATCAAAAAAAGAACGGTCGTGCTTTTTATGAAATAGAGAGGGGCGTCGAGGCCGGACGGCAGCGCGCACGGGCGACCCGAAGGGGGCTCCCGCGATGCGGGCGCGCGCCGTAGGATGGCCCGCGTTCAACGACGAGAGGATTCCCATGAGCATTCACGTGCAACGCGACAGGACCGGGCCGATGCGCCAGACGGTGAGCATCCGCGACCACCGCCTGACGGCGGACCAGCCGGTCGCCGGCGGGGGCGAGGACGCCGGCCCCGATCCGCACGAGCTCTATGACAGCGCGCTGGGCGCGTGCAAGGCGCTGACGGTGCTCTGGTACGCGCAGCGCAAGGGCATGGCGCTGGAGGACGTGCTGGTGGAGGTGGAGCGCGACGGGTCACAGGAGCGGCAGGGCGTGTACAAGCTCAAGACCTCGCTGACCTTCGTCGGCGAGCTGAGCGACGACGAACGCCAGCAACTGCTCGCGGTGGCGGCGAAATGTCCGGTGCACAAGCTGATGACGCAGGTGACCACCGAGATCGAGACGGTGATGGCCGGCTGAGCACCGGGCTGGCGCCGGACGGTCGCGGGGCTGGCGCAGCGTTGGCGCAGGGGGGCGCGGGATGCGCGTTCGCGGGCTTGATCGCGGGCCGGGTCTTGCGTGCTATCGTGGCCGGCACCTGTCCGGTCACACGAGAAGTTTTGCGAGAGACCTTGCCATGAGCTACAGCATTGATCTGGAGGGCCGCGTGGCCCTCGTCACGGGCGCGTCCAGCGGGCTGGGCGCGCAGTTCGCCAGGACGCTGGCCAAGTCGGGCGCCTGCGTGGTGCTGGCGGCCAGACGCGTGGAGCGGCTCAAGGCGCTGCGCGCGGAGATCGAGGCCGGCGGCGGCGACGCGCACGTGGTGCAGATGGACGTCACGGACCTGGAGAGCATCGCGGCGGCGGTGGCGCGGGCGGAGACGGAGGTCGGGACGCTGGACATCCTGATCAACAACTCGGGCGTGAGCACGACGCAGAAGCTGGTCGACGTGTCGCCGGAGGACTACGACTACGTGATGGACACGAACGTGCGCGGCGCGTTCTTCGTCGCGCAGGAGGTGGGCAAGCGCATGCTGGCGGGGGCCCGCGGCGCGGCGCCGGGGACCTACACCGGCGGGCGCATCGTCAACATCGCGTCGATGGCGGGGCTGCGGGTGCTGTCGCAGATCGGCGTGTACGCGATGAGCAAGGCGGCGGTGGTGCACATGACCAAGGCGATGGCGCTGGAGTGGGGCAAGTACGACATCAACGTCAACGCGATCTGCCCGGGCTACATCGACACCGAGATCAACCACCACCACTGGACCACGGACCAGGGCCGCAAGCTGGTGGAGCTGCTGCCGCGCAAGCGCGTGGGCACGCCGCAGGACCTGGACACGACGTTGCTGATGCTGTGCGCCAAGGAGAGCCGCTTCATCAACGGCGCGATCATCCAGGCGGACGACGGCTTCGGCGTGTGAGCGCTGCGTCCGGGATTCGACGGATTCGAGAGCAAAGAACGTAGAGAGTAGAGAGAGCCGATGGCGGTGAGAGAACTGAGCGCGCTGGAAGCGCGCGTGCTGGCGGTGCTGGTGGAAAAGGAATCCACGGTGCCGGACAGCTATCCGATGTCGCTGAACAGCCTGACGCTGGGCGTGAATCAGAAGACCGCGCGCGATCCGGTGATGAACGCGAGCGAATCGGACGTCGCGGCGGTGCTGGACGAGCTCAAGGCGATGAGCTTGGTGAACAGCGTGAGCGGCAGCCGGGTGGCGCGCTTCGAGCACAACATGCGGCGCGTGCTGGGCATCCCGGGCCAGGCGGAGGCGCTGCTGGCGGTGCTGATGCTGCGCGGGCCGCAGACCTCGGCGGAGCTGCGGATCAACTGCGAGCGGCTGCACCGCTTCGCGGACGTGTCGTCGGTGGAGGGCTTCCTCGACGAGCTGGCCGCGCGCGAGCCGGCGCTGGCGGTGAAGCTGGCGAAGGCGCCGGGCGCGCGCGAGGCGCGCTGGGCGCATCTGCTGAGCGGCGAGCCGGCGCAGCCGGTGGCTGCCGCGGCCGTTTCGGCGCCGGTGTCGTCGAACAGCGCGCGCGACGAGGAGATCGCCGCGCTGCGCGCCGAGGTCGAGCAGCTGAAGGCGGCGGTGGCGCGGATTCAGCAGGAACTCGGCATCGCGTGATCGCCGGCCGGGGCGCTGATCAAGGCGCTGATCAAGGCGCTCATCGAAGGGCTGATCAGGGCGCCGGTGGCGCCATCAGCATTTCGCTCAGCGGGCGCGCATGGCGCCAGCCGGTCTCCTCGAGCATCGGCTGGTCGTAGAACCGGGGCACGGGCCCGAGGCAGAGCAGGCCGAGCGGCTCGGCACCCTCGGGCAGCGCGAGCGCGCGGGCGAGCTGCGCCGGATCGAACATCGACACCCACCCGAGGCCGAGGTTCTCGGCGCGTGCCGCGAGCCAGAGGTTCTGGACCGCACAGGCGGCGGAGCACCAGGCCATCTCGCGCGGCTGGCTGAGCCGGCCGAAGACCGTGCCGTCGTCGGGCGCGAGCACCACGCCGAGCAGCTCGGCGCAGTCGCGCAGGCCTTCGACCTTCAGGCGCAGGAACTCCGCGCCGCGCGCGCCGAGCGCGTCGGCGGTGCGCTGGCGTTCCGCCTCGACGATGCCGATCAGCCGCTCGCGCCAAGTGGGCGTGCTCAGGCGCATGAAGCGCCAGGGCTGCATGAGGCCGACCGAAGGGGCCGCGTGCGCGGCCTGGAGCAGCCGTTCCAGCTGATCGTCAGGCAGGGGCGGGGAGGGCGTGAAATGCCGCATGTCCCGGCGCAGCGCGATCGCGCGGTAGATGGTGGCGCGCTCGGTGTCGTCGAAGCAATGCTGAGAGGTCGTCATTCCCGCATTGTCGGCGGGGCTTGGCCTCAGGGCCTGCGGAACTCGTTCTCCACCCAGGCGCTGGCGCTGGACTCGCTGAGCCGGAAGCTGGCGGGCACGCGGACCTGCGCGATCTGCTCGCCGTGCTCGTCCCTGGCGCTGAGCAGC
>Ga0209257_1001450_pt1 | contig 28046 bp, 22 predicted proteins | sample AraplaCvi_mCL_r2_FD_184277 | JGI IMG/M metagenome (GOLD analysis project Ga0209257, IMG submission 184277) | Arabidopsis root microbial communities from North Carolina, USA - plate scrape MF_Cvi_mCL_r2 (SPAdes) (version 2) | ecosystem: Host-associated > Plants > Roots > Endosphere | place: USA...
GACAAGTTCAACCCACCCCCCGGTGATCTGTCACCCGTAACGGCCAGACACCTCGGTGCAAGCACCGCGGCAACGGTCCGTCGCAAATTCACCCTAAATAACATTGGGTAGACGTCCCGCCGTCCACGCCATTAGTCATCGCACGCAAAGCCGATGGGTATTTTTGTCCGAACGGCTGGGGGCGCAAATTTTCGAGGCGGGGCGGATGAGCCGGAGAGCGCAAATGCTCTCCGGTGAACCCTTAGCCTTGCCTGCAACGTCAATGGGGGACTCCAGAATATGTCACGCATCTCGAAATCTCGCCTGCTTGCCACCAGCGCGATCGTCGGCCTCGCAATCGGACATATCGCGCCCGCAGCCGCGCAGAATGCGTTCGGCGTTCATAATGACCAGCCCGAGCGGCTAGAGCTCGAGGTCGATGTAGGGGAGACGATCGAGGGGGAACTTATCGGGGTTTATGCCGACAATGGTCCGGTCACTGTCGGCAATGCCGGTGTCATTCGCGGCAACGGCGTCGACGTCGGCGGTATCGACAGCCGACCGAGCGGCGGCATCGTGATCGCGCAACCGAATTCCATTGTCACCAACGCGGGCCAGATCAGCGGCGCAGCGAACGGCGTCGTCACCTCCCATTTTTTCAGTGAGGACGCAAACGGCGACGATCTACCCCCCGCGCCGCTCGCAGCGAACACTCAGGTTTCAAACAGCGGTGTGATCCGCGGCGAGGGAGGATCGGGCGTCGCCCTTGTTGGCGGCGGTACCGTCACCAACGGCGGCACGATCTCCGGGGCCAGCGGGGCGCCCGGAAGCATGATCCACGGCACCGGCGTATCGATCGCGGAATTCCCCGGCGCGGCTGCCAGCAATATCACCGGCGTGGGATCGATCACCAACAATGACGGCGGCGTGATCGAGGGCCAAATGTTCGGCGCGGTGCTGCAGGGCGGCGGCAACGTCACCAATATGGGCACGATCCGCAGCACCGGTAATCCGAACCCCGCGACCCCGAATGTCAGCCCGTTCGGGCTCATTCTTGGCGCAACCACCGAACAGACCGGCCGCGCCGCGACGGTGGTGAACACCGGCAACATCTCGGGGTTTCTCGGGGTTCTGGCTGGCGGTGCGCTGGAAAGCGCGACGATCGACAACGATGGAATGATCAGTGCGACCGCGATCGCCATCATCGGCCAGTCCACCGGCAACCTGACCGTAAATAATTTCGAGAATGGCGAAATCCTTGCAAATGCGACGGCGATCGGGTCGAACGCCGGCACGCTGACCGTCGATAATAAGGGCTTCATCTTCAGCGCCGGTCAGAATGCGATCAACATCACCACCGCCGACGCCGTGATCAGCAACAGCCAAGGCATTGTCGGCGCCCTGTCGGGCATTACGACCGCCGTGTTTCAGAATGCCGAGGGGACGCAGGCGCGCGCGCGCAACACTGTGGTCACGAATTCGGGCACGATCGAAGGCCGCGCAGGCAGCGGCGTTTCGCTCGCGGGCGGCGGATCGGTGGTCAACAGCGGCGTGATCCGCGGACTGAACGGCAATAACGGGTCGGGCACCGGTGTCGCCCTTTCCGAATTCGCTCAGTCTGTCGCGACTGATGTCACCGGTATCGGCTCGGTGACCAATGCTCCGGGCGGCCTGATCGAAGGCCAAATGTTCGGCGTGGTCGTCCAGGGTGGCGGGACCATCGATAATGAAGGGACCATTCGCAGCACCGGGACCTTCAATCCCGCCAATCCCAATGTCAGCCCGTTCGGCGTCATCCTTGGCGCGACCGCAGACCAGACTGGTCGCATCGGCACGCTCAACAACAGCGGCACCGTTCAGGGTTTCCTAGGAGTCCTTGCCGGAGGCGCGCTCAGCAGTGCCGTGATCGAAAACGAGGGTCTGATCAGCGGCCAAGCGGCCGCCATCATCGGTCAGTCGACGGGCGCCCTCACCATCAACAACCATGACGACGGCGAGATCGTCGCCAATGGGACCGCGATCCGTTCCAACGAAGGCTCGCTGGCTCTCAATAATGCGGGGTTGATAAGCGCTGGCGCCCAGGATGCGATTGTCATTACGACGGCGGACGCGGTGATCGTCAACAGCGGTCGGATCATCGGCGGCCAATATGGGATCGTCACCACGCCGATGGCGGATGGGACGGGCCGCGCAATCAATACCTCGATTACCAACAATGGCGAGATCATCGGTCTCAATAACGACGGCATTCGCCTCGCCGGCGGCGGGAGCGTGATCAACAGCGGCTTTATCGTGGGTGTCAATGCAGGTGCGCAGGGCACGGATGGCATCTCGATGTTTGCGCATGTCGACCAGTCGAACGAAGATTATTCGGCCCACGTCACCAACGATGAGAATGGCCGCATCGAGGGCCAGCGGTTCGCAATCATCCTGTCGGGCGGCGGCGAGGTCGTGAACGCCGGGGAAATCGAGGGCGTTAATGGCGGCGTCTATGTCCAGGGGACTGCCCTCAATACAGATCCAAGCGAGGATCGCAGTGGATTGACCGCCAAGGTCGTGAACACAGGCGACATTCGCGGCACTGGCAATCTCGGCGGCAGCGGCGGCGAGGGCTATGGGGTTGGCTTCGGCAGCGACATGTCCAGCGCGACGCTCGAGAACAGCGGCACGATCGGCAGCGATTTTGGCGCCGGCGTCTCGCAGGGATCGCGTGCGGACGTAACGATTACCAATGCCGAGGGGGGCACGATCACCGGCGGCACGTCGGGCATCTATTCCTTCGCGACGGGCACACTTGCCGTGAACAACGCCGGTGTGATCCGCGGCGAGGGCAGTTACGACGGTTTCGACGCTGCGCCCGACGCCGGCATCACGATCACCACCGCGTCGTCGAGCGTGACCAACAGCGGGACGATCACAGGTGCGGGCGCCGGCATCACGACCGCCTATCAGTTCGACGAGGCGATCGGCGATATCGTCGGCATCGCGGTCGGCACGCAGGTGACGAACAGCGGCACGATCAGAGGCGAATCGAACGATGGCGTGCGCCTGATTGGCGGCGGCAGCGTGAGCAACAGCGGCATCATCCGCGGCGAGGGCAGCGCGCTGGCCGATGGCATCTCGATCTATCCCTATGACGGTCAGACGCTGGCGAACTATGTCGGAACCGTTGCGAACAGTTCCACCGGCGACATCAGCGGTACGCGGTTCGGGATCATCCTGTCGGCCGGCGGCGCGGTCGACAACGCCGGCACGATCACCGGTGAGGGGCCGGGCGGCGTTCTTATCCAGCGCGGGGCAGGGCTTGTCCAGGAAACGGGCTTTGACGGCACGCTCACCAATACGGGGACGATCACGGGCTCCAACGGCTATGGCGCGGTCGTCCTCGTCACCGATACCGCAACGATCACCAATAGCGGAACGATCACTGGCGCAACATCGGGCGCTGTCGTCGAAGGGCTGCAGGTCTCGCAAGAAATCGCGCAGACCGGCACGATCAGCAATAGCGGCACGATCACCGGAAGCGGGACCTTTGGCGCTGCGGTCGCGGGCTTCCTCGATACTGCCGAAATCACCAATAGCGGCACGATCACTGGTGCGACAGACGGCGTCATTCTCGGTAATTTCGGGACAGCGACGCTCGTCAACACCGGGGCAATCACGGGCGGCGGCCGGGGCGTCTGGGGCGATGACAGCGGCGCGGTCATCCTCGACAACGCAGGGACGATCACCGGTTCAAGCGGGATCGCGGTCCAACTCGGCAGCTTCGACGACCGTGTCACCCTGCGAACCGGCAGCGCGATGTCCGGCGCAGTGGACGCAGGCGGCGGTAACGACAGCCTGACGCTCGATGGGGACGTCCTTGAACTGACCGAGGCGCAGCAACTCACCGAAGCGACCGGGTTTGAGACGCTCGACGTTGCGGCAGGCTATTGGTCGACCGCAGGGATGGTCGGCGCATTCGATAACGTTTCGATCGCCAGCGGTGCGTCGCTGCAGGTCAATGAAATTGACTTGGGCGCGGGCGATACTTCGTCGCCGATCCTGACGCCGTCGGTTCGGACTGACGGCCTGCTTGTCTTGAACTTCGGCACCGACGACGTCGTGTCCGATCTCGCGGACCTGACGATCGATGGGACGGGGCAGTTGCAGCTGATCGGCGACGCCGTGTTTACCGTCGACACCTCCAACATCGCCCACACTGGTGGAACGATCATCTCCAATGGCGGCCTTGTTCTGACCGGTCTGCTCCAGGGTGACGTGAAGACCGAAGGGGCCGGCTTCTTCGAGCTGGGCGCCGGCGGAAGCGAGGGCAGCTTTGCGGGCAATATCGTCAACGATGGGCGCTTCGTCTTCAATCGTTCGGACGATTATGATTTCCTCGGCGCCTTCTCGGGCAGCGGTACCCTCGACAAGATGGGCGACGGCGCGCTGACCTTCATGGGGGACTATGCCTTCCAGGGGGTGACGAACATCCTTGGGGGCTCGGTACGCATCGGCGGCACGATCGATCCGGGCACCGAATTCGACCTAGGCGACGGCGGCACGCTCGACATCACGGGCAAGGACCAAACGATCGGCGGCCTCGAAGGCGATGCGGGTTCGAACGTCGTGATCGGCGACAGCCAGCTCACCGTCGATCAATCTGGCAACACTGCTTTCGGCGGCGATATCTCGGGCACGGGCAGCCTGGTAAAAGAGGGCGCCGGCACGCTCAACCTTACCGGAAACAGCAGCTATACCGGCCCGACGTCGGTTAACGGCGGCACGCTCGCGGTCAATGGTTCGATCGCCTCGCCGGTGACCGTCAACAGCGGCGGAACCCTTGGCGGCAACGGCGCCGTGGGATCGACGACCGTCGCCAGCGGCGGCACGATCGCGCCGGGCAACTCGATCGGCCAGCTTACCGTGAACGGCGATCTCGCCTTTGCTCCCGGCTCGATCTACGAAGTCGAGGTCAGCGCGGCGGGCGCCGCAGATCGCCTCGACGCGACGGGCGCCGTGACGATCGCCAGCACAGCGAGCGTTGCGGTCCTAGCCGAGGACGGCAACTATAACCCGCGCACCGACTATATCATTCTGACAGGCGGTGCGGGAATCACCGGGACGTTCGGTTCGGTGACGACCGATCTCGCCTTCCTCGATCCGCTGCTGCGCTACAGCGCCAACTCGGTGACGCTGTCGCTCTATCGCAACGATATCGATTTCGCCGATATCGCGGTGGGCTTCAACCAGGCGAGCGTGGCGGCCGCAGTGCAGGCACTGGGCGCGGATAATCCGCTATACGAAGCAGTGCTGGTCCAGAATGCGGCGACCGCACAGGCGAGCTTCGGCGACCTGTCGGGCGAAATCCTCGCTAGCACGATCAGCGGCTTGACCGACGACAGCCGTCATTTGCGCAACGCCTTGATGGGTATGAAAGCACCCGAAGAGGGTGGTGCGTTCGTGTGGGGCTCGGCCTTCGGTGGCTGGGGCGAGTTTGACGCAGCGCGCGGCAATTACGCGATGGACACCGATCACAAGGGATTGGTCGCGGGCGTCGGTTTTGGCGGCAACGGCTTCGCCGCAGCGCTTTCGGCGGGTATCGGCGGATCGGACTTCCGCTTCGGCGGGCGCAGCGACCATGCGGATGTCGAAAGCAAATATCTGGCTGCCCACGCCACTTATGGCGCCGACGGCGGTCTGCGCGGTACGATCGGTGTAAGCTATGCCTGGCACGACATTGACACAACCCGCGCGATTAGCGGCGCGCCGCTGGCTCAAACGCTTTCGTCGAACCGTGACGCTGATACGCTGCAGATCTTTGGCGAGATCGGTTATGACATTGTCACCGGCAAGACGGCGATCACGCCCTTCGCTCGACTGGCGCATGTCGATACCAGTAGTGATGCTTTCGCTGAAACCGGCGGCAACGCGGCGCTCACCGTCGCGAAGGGCGATCAGAAGACCACCTTCGTCAGCTTGGGCGGGCGTGCGCAGTTCAATGCCGGTCAATCGGGCTTCCAGCCCTATGTGTCGGCCGCCTGGAACCTCGCCCTTAGCGATCGCAGCGCGCCGGTCGTTTCGCGGTTCACCTCCGGCGGACCGGCGTTTGGTATCCTGGGCACGGCTATCCCGAAAAACTCGGCCGAGGTCGAAGCCGGATTTGAATATGCTACAGGCTTGTTCCGCCTCGGAGCCGCTTATACCGGCACCTTGGCCTCTGACCGCAGCTCTCATGGTGCAAGGGTTACTGCACGTATCGCCTTCTGATTAGCGACCCGTCAGAAGAGCGAAACGCGCGGTATGGGGCCGAGACGACTTACGTCGTCTCGGCCTCATTAATGCCGCATTTTATTCGTCGCGCCGCAGGAGCAAGTTGCGAACGGCTGCTTTCGCAGATCTTCGCTTGAAAGCGGTCAGGCAGCAAACGGCCAGGTCCAGCGTGGGCGCTGGCTCGCAGCGCTCTGGTGGCTAACGCGGCCAGAATGGGGTGGAGAGCAGTCTCTTGTGCACCCCGGCGAAAGCCGGGGCCCAGTGCGGAAAACGCAAGGTCAGCGTTGAAATTCTAGGCCCCGGCTTTCGCCGGGGTTCACATCTCTAACGTCCCCTACCGGTCGTTTTCAGCCCATCGACGCGCCGGACGTCTTCATCCGCCGATGACGGCGTTCGCAAAAGCCAACGCGGAGGAGAGGAAAGAGAAAAGCACCAACAGCACGGCCAGAATGCGTGCCTTACGGCCTTTGACCGGTCGCTTTACGCCAAGGCGCAATTCGCGCCGCCGCCAAGTGATGACGGCAAGTGTCAAAAGCGGGATATTCATGAAACCCCAAATGAAGGGAATCTGGACCGCCAATGAAGTGGAGAAGAGTGTAACGATCGGCATACCCAGGAAAAGAGCGGCGATAGCGACGCCCCCAGCTATCTTAAGTCGAAGGTTCAAATCGTCCTCGGCCAACTGGGATTCCAGGGCCCGCTCTTCGGTTTCCGGTGTCTCGGTCTCACCCTCGGCGGGCGCGTATAACCATTTCTCGAAGCCGCCATCGGCAATCTGCTGACGCGCATTCAGTAGCTCGCGGAATGGTGCAGCGGATTTGCGAAAATTCTGCGGTCCGTCCAATGCCGTCTCCCCAACAATGGATGACAATTGGCCTGTACCGCGAAATCCTAAAGATGCAAAATCGCACCGCGATGGAGAACGACAACTATCGGTCGCTTCCGCTCATCGCTATACGGCGCGCCGCGGATGTCCGCTTCTCCCGGTCTCCCGCCAAAACCGGACCGTCCTTAAACGGGCATTTGCCTCAGCCAACTGTGCCAAGCCACAAGCTGATTTTCCACTATCGCTTCGCAAGCCTGACGGTCCGACTGTGCTTTCTGACTTATTGGATCGCAATGAGGACCAAACTCGCATTGTCGCTGCCATCAAGGGCCAATGCGTCGTCAAGAAAATTCCTGGCGAGCGTTTCGAACGATCCCGCAGCAGGCGGGCTGTCACCCAGGGTGCGTGACACGCCGTCCGAACAAAGTAAAATTTCGTCGCCCGGCAGGATGGGCAGCGTAAGATGATCGATGAGCACCTTATCTTCGACCCCAAGCGCGCGCGTGATTACGTTCGACTGCGGATGTCGCGCGGCGGCGCCCGGCGTCAATGCACCGGCGTCGACCATCTGCTGGACGACACTATGGTCGCGGGTCAGGAGGTGCAGCGCCCCGTCCCGGATCCGGTATGCGCGGCTGTCTCCGGCCCAGAACAGGTCGATAAGTCCATTTGCAATTTGTGCTGCCACGATCGTCGTACCGCTGCGCCGGTTTTCGCAACCGAACTTCGCGAAAATCTCCGAATTTGCGGCTTGCAGCGCGTTCAGGATGGCGTCGGTGCCCGGCACGTCCACCTTATCGAGGCAATCGATCGCCATCTGCGCAGCGACGTCGCCCGAATAATGTCCGCCCATCCCGTCGGCGACCGCCCACAGCCCGCGCTCCGGTCGGTCAAGGACCCGGTCCTCGTTGATCGTCCTGACCTTGCCAACATGGGTACGCGACACCGAGCGGATCAACGCAGGATTTTCGCGTTGTGCCGGCTGGCGAGCCGAGCGAAAAATTCGCGAGAAGATCATGGCCGATCAACTCCCCTCATGACGTCGGCCGCGCCATACGCCTGGACAAAGGCCCGGTCTAGCGCGCCCGACTTATTGCCCTCGATTTCCTCCAGAAGGTCGCCGTGCCGCCTTTCTAACTCCTCGATCTGGGCCGCCGCCCTGTTCTGGAACATACCGGCCTTCACATCCGTCAGCTGCGCCGGATCGCAATGGTCTATGGCGGCGCGAAGGCTTCCCCGTAATCCGGCGAAGGTCGCGACCAAATGGCGCTTGATATCGCGGAAGGACGATTGGAGAGCCGCCGGACCAGACAGAAAGCCGTGAGAGCCGCCAAGGATCAGGTCGATCGCGAGCCTTTGCGTCGGCGCCCATTTAAAGGGGTTGTTGTCGGCGCTCCCGATCGTCGTGCGCGTCATTTGAAAATGAGCCCGCGCCTGGTCGCGTTCGCTCATCAGATCGCCCACCCCAAGCACCATCTGACGATAGACGCCGCCGATGCGGTGCATGATTTCGACTGGGTCTTCCTTCGAAAGCAGCGACGCGTCGAGCCCCGCACCCGCGCAGAAGGCATCGAGGAGCGAACCGCTCGTCATGGGTGTCGCCCGAGCGGCTACGTCGCTCTTGTCGGTCCAGTCGCTCGGGACCTCGAGCGAGTCGCCAAGCGGCGGCGTCAGAACCAAGGTCCGCGTTTCATTCCCCGTCATATCGCCATGCGGCGCCTCGCTCGCGACAATCCGGAAACCACCGAGCCGCGCCGCGAAAGGCAGCGCAACGGGGATTACCTCGTCTTGCGGCAGCCGCTCGCCCGTGGTCGCATCGAACATGCCGTTGGCGCCGAGCGAACGCAGGGTCAGGCCGCCGCCCGCGACTGCAAATTCGCAGTGGGTGCGCGACAACGCGCAATGCGGATCGACGATCGACCAGTCGGCGCCATTATCGCGCCCGACCCGCAGCACCCCATCGCGCAGGAGCCTCGCATCGACGGGGTGAATCTCGTCGCTGCTGTCGAAGAGTTGCAACATGTACATCTGAGAACTCCTCCTCAAGCGACCCGGCGAATATCGGCGGCTTGCTCGTCGGCACCGGCGATCCTCGTTGCGAGCACCGACGCCTTCAAATCCTCGGGCGCGTTTGCGAGACCCGCCTCAGCCGCCGCCGCGGCGACATTAAAGGCATCGAACGCATCGCCGAACTCATCGCCGCGCTGATGCGAGATGCGGAGTGCGAAGCGCGATGTCGCGGCCTCGTTGAGCGCGCTACGTAGCCGCGCCAGCGGCCGGGTGACCGCCGCACCGCTGAGATATCCGACGATGATCACCGTCAGCATGACCACGAGCGAGAGCATGACGAGGAGGAACCGCGTATTACTTGCCGCGGCCGAAAGCGCGCCGGTTCGAACGACGAGATCGACCTTGCCATAACTGGCGCCAGCGTAATTGATCGGCCGCACGATGCGCATGCCCCCACTTTGGCTCTTGGCCGTATAGCTCACTCCGGCCGCCTCCCCTCCGGCGACCGGTCTCTCGTTCGCGGGCGACGCGTAAATTTTTCCGATCCGGCGCGGATCGCTCGCGGCGCGAACGATATTATTTGCGTCGACCACCGTCAGGTCGCTGATCTCGCTGTCCTCGCTCGCGCTGGCGACGAAGGCCTGCAGCGCACTCCAATCCTGTTGGTCCGCCGCCAGCGCCGCATTATCGACCGCGACGACGCCTGCGTTGCTGGCAACGAAGGTTGCGATCGTCTTGCCGGACGTAACGGCCATCTTCTCGAACGCCTGTTCCTCCCGCGTCACGATCATCGAGCCGCAGAGCGCGAGAACCGCGAGCGTCACGGTCGCCAGGAGGATCGGCAGCTTGAGGCGGAGCGAGAGCCCGCGCCGCGCGGGCGCGCTTTCCTCGGTTGCGCTCAGTTCGCGCATGATGGCGATTCGAACCGCCTCGCCGTCGGCAAAACGTTGGTCGGGCTTTTTCGCGAGCAACTTGTCGATGATAAAACTCAGCCCGGGCGGGCAGTCGCTCGCCGCGCGCTCGATCGGCTCCACGCGCTCCTGCGCGATCTGAATTGCCAGGGTCGCGAGGCCGATTCCCGGGAAGGCGGCCTTGCCGGTCACCATTTCATAAAGCACGATACCGAGCGAGAAGAGGTCGGATCGATGATCGACAGGCAGGCTAAGCGCCTGTTCCGGACTCATATAGCGCGGCGTTCCGATCATCTGCCCGAACTGCGTGCGTCCGAGCTGGTCGCCGGCGCCGTCGGCCTCTGCCTCGTCGATTCGAGCCACGCCGAAATCGACGAGCTTGGCGGTACGACCGTCGCTCGAGAGCAGGATATTGGACGGCTTGACATCGCGGTGGACGATGCCGGTCCGGTGCGCATACGCCAGCGCGCCGGCGAGTTGCTGTCCGAGCATGAGCACGCGCTCGTAAGGCATTCGGCCATTAGTCTGGAGATGCGTGTCGAGAGGCTGCCCCTCGACGAGCTCCATGGCGATATAGGCGACGCCATTGTCTTCGCCGACTTCATAGATGGTCGCAATGTTAGGATGGCTGAGCGCGCCCGCGGCGCGAGCCTCGCGTAGAAACCGTACATTGAGCGCAGCGTTCCGCGCATACTCGGGCTTGAGCACCTTGATCGCGACCTTCCGCCCGATGCTCGGATCGACGGCCCGATAGACATCCGCCATCGCACCCTCGCCGAGGCGGCCATTGATCTGATAGCGTCCTAGCGTTTCCATCGGGCCGATCCCTTGCGATGCGATTTGCCGGTCATGGTAGATCGCAACATGCTATTTCCTCGCTCTGACCGTCGCCGCGATTCGCTCGGCGCGGGCGAGATCGGTCTTGATCGCGCCGTTTGAAGGGTCGAGCGCGGCGGCGCGGCGAAGTAGCTGTACCGCCTTCGCCGCCCCGCCCTTGTTAAGTGCGGAAAGCCCCTGCGTGCGAAGCTGCCGCGCGGCCACGGGATCGATACGCGCGGCGGGCGCAGGCGTTACCGCTTGCGGTCGCGCCGGCTGCGCGCGCGCCGGCGACGCGACCGGGGCCGGCCGGGTCGGTTGAGGTGCAGCGCGCCGCACCGGTGCGGGTGCCGTGCCGGGAATGCGGAGCGTCTGCCCCGCCGCGAGCTGCGTCGGCTTGGCGATGCCATTATATCGTGCGAGCTGGTAGGTCATGAGGCGGTTGCCGAGATAGCGATCCGCAAGCGCCGCTAGCGTATCCCCCGGCTGAACGACATAATCGAAGGACTTCGGACCCAGCAGTTCGACCGGATCGCGCGTGACCGAATCCCGCAAGAGCGCGAGTGTCGCATTATTGGGATCGCGCTTGAGCGATGCTTTGATCAGTTTTCGCGCGGTGTCGGTGTCGCCCAGATTCAAATATTCCGCGATCCTCTCGATATTTTGGGCGCTCGTCGCCGCAGCCGGCGCGCTTTGCGGCCGCGGACCGCTCGCGCATCCGGCAAGCGCGATGCTCGCCGCGACAACCGCAGGGCGGAACGCCCACCAAGGGCTGGCGCGCAATAAATTGAAGGTCATGCGGTTGCTCTTTCGATAAACTGAGATTCGGGTTCGACACGTAGCAGCTTGGTCAGAGCCTCCCTGCCGTTGACGAAGGCGAGGAATTCCTCCGGCGAGAGTGGGCGCGAGAAATAATAGCCTTGGAAATGCGTGCAGCCGTGATTCAGCAACCAGCGATATTCGCTGGCGGTCTCGACCCCTTCGGCGAGCACACGGATGTTGAGGCCGCGCCCAAGTGCGATGATACTTTGGCAGATCGCCTGACTTTCGGGCCGCCGATCGACGTCGGTTATAAATTCCCGGTCGATCTTGATCTTGTCGAAGGTCAGCTGGCGCAACGTGCTGAAACTTGAATAGCCAGTGCCGAAGTCGTCGATCGCGATCCGGATACCGAGCGCGCGAATCTCGTCGAACATCCGCACGAGTCCGGCATCGTTGGTGCTCGCGACACCTTCGGTCAGCTCGATTTCAAGGCTGCCGGGTTCGAGCGCGTGATTATGGAGCGTGCGCTTCAGACACTCGGTGAACTTCGGACTGTGCAGCTGGTTGGCGGATATATTGACCGCGAAGCGCATGGTACCGGTCTTGCTAGCCTGCCAATGGCTCGCCTCGCGCGCGGCAGCGTTAAGAACCCACAAACCCACATCTTCGGCGAGCCCCGAGGCCTCCACCACGGGGATGAAAATCGCCGGTGATACCTTCCCGCGAACGGGATGCTCCCAACGGATTAGCGCTTCGGCGCCAATCACGCTCCCCAAAGTCGTGTCGATCAGCGGCTGGAATACGAGATCGAACTCGTTTCGCGAGATCGCGGTGCGCAAGTCCTGCTCCAAGCCGTAGCGTTGTTCTTCCTGCGCGATTGAGGCGGGGTTCAGGTCGCGCGACTCGCTTAAACTTCCGCTCGGGATTGCAAATGAAGCCAGTGTTTGCGCGAGGAGCGCAGGCGGCGCCGACCCAGCTGACAGGGACGCGCAGCGAGTTGCAATCGTGGGTAGTATCTCTCGCCCGTCAGCTGTCACGATACTCCCGAGGGCGTATGCAATCGCATCGATTTCAGAGCGCGCATGTGCCGGGTCGATATCGGGACCATACCAAATGACGAACTGCGCCCGGTCAACATGCGCTATGAGGCGCTCTGTCGGAACCATTCTGAGGATGCGGGAGACGATGGTCAGCAAGACTCGCTCGGCCATAGCCGGGTCGAACCCGGCAAGGCGCTCGAAGTCAGTAACAGCCAGTGCGCCGATGAGCCCATGGCGATCCTCCTCCATCCGGAACAAGAGGGGCTCGCGGGTTGGGAGGCCGCTCAAGGCGTGACGTTCCGTGAGACGATGCTTCATTGCCGCGAGCGCGACTTCGAGGCCTTCTGCGTTTTCCGCCAGCCGATCGGCGATGCTGTTCCGGTGCCCTCGTCCGGAAATTGCCTCGATGCGTTGCGATAGCGACCAGAGCTTCTGGTCGTACCGCCACATAGAACCAAGCCATCCTAGACCCACGGCGAATGCGATCGCGGCAAAAAGGAGGACATCGCTGGAACCGACATGCACGACACAGGCGAGCGTGACGAAGAGCAACGCGATAGCAACGCGGCGCACGAATGTCGCGGATGAGGCCCCCTTGATCATCATTCGGCGACAGTAATTTGTGTATAATACTAACTTCTTAAGCCCGCCGGGCTCTATGTGCCGTCGCGGGACAGGAGCGGCGATCGAAATCCGAACCGGTTTCCCCGAAACTTGGCTGCAAAGGTCGATTTTTAGCCGCTGAGCGAGCAAGATAGCGCCGACGATGAGCCGCCAATCACATGATCGATGTTAACATGGATTATGAAGATTTTGCTGCGTTAGGGGATTTCTTCGTCGGGCAAGAAGTATCGCCGCTGGATCGACGGCACACTGGTAGGCCCGTCTTCGCCATCACGGAGGTCCCGCTCCTCAATAAGTGGAGCCGTCGTTCACGAAACGGTGAACGAACTGGAAGCCCGCGCGGTTGGCTGCGTAAATTTTGCTCTCGGCAGGCTTGTCCGCTTTCGATGTTTGGCCGCCCTAAAGCTGACCGTCTGCGACCGACCAGAACCGGTCAAAGCGTGGCCGGAATTCCGGCGAGTTCGGCGGGCGTGACGACCGGCTCTTTCCGATCCTTGCGTTCCGAATAGCGGTCGACGAGCTGGTCGGCATGGCCGCGCGTCAGCACGGTGAACCGCACGAGTTCTTCGGCGACGTCGACGATGCGGTCATAATAGCTCGACGGCAGCATCCGGCCGGCTTCGTCGAACTCCGCATATGTTTTGGCGACGCTCGACTGGTTGGGGATGGTGATCATCCGCATCCAGCGCCCGAGGATGCGGAGCGTGTTGACGCTGTTGAACGACTGCGATCCCGCCGAGACCTGCATCACGGCAAGTGTGCGGCCCTGCGTCGGACGCAGACCCTTGTAGGCAAGGGGGAGATGGTCGACCTGTGCCTTCATTATGCCTGTGATCTGACCGTGGCGTTCGGGGCTGCACCAGACCTGGCCTTCGGACCAGAGCGAGTGTTGGCGAAGTTCCTCCACGGCAGGATGGTCGTCATCGGCAATCAGGTCGGGCAGGGGGAGGTCGGACGGGTCGAAGATGCGCGTCTCGCAGCCGAAGAGTTGGAGCAAGCGTGCCGTTTCCTCGACGACAAGCCGCGAATAGGAGCGTTCGCGCAGACTGCCGTAGAGCAACAGGATGCGCGGTGCGGGGTGAAGCGGCCCGAGGCCGAGCGCGGGCTGCGCGCGAAGATATTCCGGGTTGAGCGCCGGGAGATGGTCCGGGTCGGATAGTGTCCGGAGGCGATTGTGGGTCTGTTCTGTCATTATACTCTGGCTTGTGACGGTGTTGTGGCAGGGAACCAGCGGCGTCCGAGGCGAAAGGCGACGCCGACGAGCAGGATGAGGACGGGCACTTCGACCAGCGGGCCGATTACGGCCGCAAAAGCGACGGGCGAGGCGAGCCCGAAGGCGGCGATCGCGACCGCGATTGCCAGCTCGAAATTATTGCCCGCGGCGGTGAAGGCGACCGCGCTCGTGCGGGGGTAATCGGCTTCGATGAGCTTGCCCATCCAGAAGCTGATGAGGAATTGCACCACGAAGTAGATGGTAAGCGGAACCGCGATCCGGATCACGTCGCCCGGGATAGTCAGGATCTCGCCGCCCTTGAGACTGAACATGGCAACGATGGTGAACAGAAGCGCGACGAGTGTGATCGGACCGATCTTGGGCAGGAACCGCGTCTCGTACCATTCATCGCCCTTGGCGCGGGCGAGGAAGCGACGCGTAAGATACCCGGCGAGGAAGGGGATGCCGAGATAGATGAGGACCGCTTCGGCGATGGTCCAGAAGCTCACATCGATGACGCTGCCTTCGAGCCCGAAGAGTGGCGGCAGGACGGTCAGGAAGAACCAGGCGTAGACGCTGAAGAAGAGGATCTGGAAGATCGAGTTGAAGGCGACGAGCGCCGCGACATATTGATTGTCGCCCTTCGCCAGTTGGTTCCACACGATCACCATCGCGATGCAGCGGGCGAGTCCAATCAGGATCAGGCCGGTCATGTATTCGGGCTTGTCGGGGAGGAAAATGACCGCGAGCGCGAACATCAGCACCGGCCCGATGATCCAGTTCTGAATCAGCGAAATCGTGAGGACGCGCTTGTCCTCGAACACGCGCGGCAGCTCATCGTATCTGACGCGCGCGAGGGGCGGATACATCATCAGGATGAGGCCCATCGCAATCGGGATGTTCGTCGTTCCGACGGACATGGCATCGATCGCGGCAGGCAGACCCTTGAAGGTTGACCCCAGGAGGACGCCGAGCGCCATCGCAAGGAATATCCAGAGCGTCAGATAGCGGTCGAGGAACGACAGGCGTTCGGGCTTTGCGACAGTCATGGTGCTGTCTCAGGCTTGGACGCGGTTACCGTCGGCGTCGACGACTTGCTCGCCATCTTCCTTGGCAAAGGCACCGAGTTGCCGTTCAGGCAAGATGTCGAGCACGGCTTCGGACGGGCGGCAGAGCCTGACCCCGAGCGGCGACACGACGAGCGGGCGGTTGATGAGGATAGGATGCTCCATCATCGCATCGATCAGGGTGTCATTGCCCAGGCCTTCGTCTCCGAGGCCGAGGTCCGCGTAAGGCGTGTCCTTTTCGCGGAGCAGGTCGCGCGGGCCTATCCCGGCGCGCTGGATCATCTGTTCGAGCAACGCGCGCGACGGCGGCGTCTTCAGATACTCGACGACATGCGGTTCGATCCCCGCGTTGCGGATCAGTGCGAGCGTGTTGCGCGAGGTGCCGCAGTCGGGATTGTGGTAGATGATGATGTCGGTCACGGGGCTCGTTCCTTCAGCAGCAGGTGAGTTCGGCGAGCAGCGGCTCGCATAGCTCGGGGCGGCCTTGGCAACAGTCCTTCGCAAGGAAGAGCATCAGATCCCGGAGCGTGTCGATATCGGCTCGCTGTATCTGCTGCCGGCCGAGCTTTTCGGATTTGACGAGCCCTGCCTTGGCCAGCACCGCGAGATGGGTCGAGAAGGTGCTCTGCGTGAGACCCGATGCGTCGACAAGCTCGCCGGTCGACAGACCTTCCGGCTCATGCCGAACGAGCAAACGAAAAGCCTCGAGACGCGTCGGGTGGGCGAGAGCAGCAAGAGCGGGAAGCGCAGAATCGATGTTCATGCATCGGAATTATCCGATGCGTTGGCGCTCGTCAATTCCTATCGGAAATATCCGATGGATTGTGGTGTGCTCTTGTCCCGATCGCTGGGCAAAAGCGGACAGTCTCCAACCAGCCATGAGCGGCAAATCAGATCTGCAAGGGATCAAACCCAATGGGCCGCGTCTGGGTTGCGTCCGCCGAACTGGCTGCTGGGGAAAACGATTTCTCCAACGCATCCTTCCAAAGCCTTCCCAGCTCAACGTCGATCCAGTCGGCGGCAAAAGGATCAAGGCCCGAGCCAGGATAAAGGCAAAACTCGCCAAACAGCGGTTGGCGGTCGATTTCGTAAAAATCGATTCGCACAAAGGCCATCTTCCCGGCAAGTCCCTCTGCGGCGTCCAGCATCGCCTCAAGGGAGGACGGTCGCGAAGGCTGATCGGCGGCAGCAACGAGCTGCCGCCAGTGGCGGTCGTGCAATATCCAGCGGTGACGAACACCGCGCCCGAGATGTACCTGGACGTGGGTCGCGACACCGCCAAACACGTAGATCTTGTAGTCGATGGGTAGAGGACGACCGCCGCCGAGCAAAGGCTCGGCGAAGACTCCACGCGCTACATTGCGATAAGCCCATTCGTCTAACCAGCGGCCGTAATCCCGGCGCTGCCACCGGCGCGCGGCGCGCTGCACCTGCTTCCAGCGTTCGCAATCAGGAAACGTCTCGAGGATCTGATACTGGTTACACCCATGGCGCGCCTTGACGATAGACGGGACGGCGAACGGAATGAAGCGCGGCAGAATTTGGCCCTGCCAGAGCGTTGGTACGATCCAGTTTGCGCCGAGTTGCTCCGAGGCTAAGCGTTTTGCGGCAAGTTTATCCAGCAGCTTCGTTTGCAACGGTGACCGATCATTCAATTTGCGGCACTGAACTAGCTCGGTGAAGCGCGTCGGATTGATCAAGTCGGGCAGACGTCGATGACGCAAGGCGTAGAGGAGGGCAATCCGGTGCGCGGCTAGCGAGGAGCCGACTTTGTCGTCGTTCGACGGGTTTTGCGGGGCGCGCCAGAGTTTCATTCCATTGCGATCTCACCGCTGAGCGGCTTGCGGCCACGATCGCGGAAGCTCGGCCGATCCAAATTTATGTCGCGGCTAGGCTCCATGCGGATAGGAACGACCCGGCGCAGAAAACGCTCCCGGCAATATCAGCGACCGACGTCCGAGCAGCCAAGACCGCGCTCGGACACTCGGGTGCGGCCAACCGTCGAGAGACGCGTCATCGCGCGCGCCGTTGCGGATCGCGTGCAACATCGCACACCTCCCCGTCGGATCCTCATCAACGGGCGAAGGAAGATTACCACTGGCCAGCGTATTCGAGCAGAGTGGCGAGGGCCGACACCGGCGTGAATATGCCGAAGCTGAGAAAATGCTGAGCGTCTAACGGACGGTTTCCAACCGGGCAGGGTCAATTCAGTAAGACGCGCCATCAACAAGGAGGCGCGGCAAATCGCGCCACAAATCGGGTTCGAACATCCTCAGATTGACCCCCATGCGCTGGTAATTGGGGTCAGTTGGCGTCCAGTGCGTCGTACAGCCACAGGCTTGGCAGTGCCACATGACGAGTGCGCGATCGCCCTGCTGGTAGGCTGCTCCCTCTCCCTCGACCGTGACCGATTTCGGCGTGCAATAGTGCCACAGGCCGGCGGTACGCCGAAAAATCGAGCAATTGCGCTCGCTGACTTCGGTCGGCTCGTCGCGCAGTACCAAGCGAACCCGCCTGCAATGGCAGCTGCCGTGGTACTCGATCATCGTCGCTCCTTCGCGAAAGCGGCTCGCCGGCGTCCTGCACCAAAGACCATATCGCGTTTCCATGCACCCTTCGGCATGTCCCCGCCCAGAGGAAATCCTAATGAAGCAGTCGCGCGCGTGCGTGCTCGGAGCCAGCGGAGGGATCGGGGCGGCGCTCGTCGACAGGCTGGCCGAGGCAGGATATGAAAAAGTCTATGCCGGCACGCGTGTTCCGCGTGGCGGGGCGGCTCCGAACGTGCTCCCTTTTCGCTTCGACTTGCTCGATGAATCGAGCCTGGCCGAGGCTGCCGACCGCATTGCTGCGGACGGGCCGCTTCACTTGGTGGTCGTCGCGACCGGTATGCTGCACAGTGAGGGCATTGGGCCGGAAAAGAGCGCGCGGCAAATCGATGCTGCGGCGATGACGGAGGTTTTCGCGGTTAACACCATAGGACCCGCGCTGGCTGCCAAATATTTCCTGCCTTTGCTGGCGCGAGACCGCCGCGCGGTGATCGCCTTCCTGTCGGCGCGCGTCGGCTCGATCGGCGACAATCGCCTTGGCGGCTGGCACAGCTATCGGGCATCGAAGGCGGCGCTCAATGCGCTCGTGCGCTGCTTCGCGATCGAGCTCGCATCGCGGAACCCCAAGGCCATCGCGGTAGCGCTTCATCCCGGGACAGTGGACACCCCGCTTTCAAAACCATTTCAGCGCAACGTTCCGGCAGGCAGGCTCTTCGCGCCTGAAGACAGCGCGCGGCATCTTCTGGCCGTCATCGAGAGGCTGACCCCCGCCGAGAGCGGCGGCCTCTTCGCGTGGGACGGCAGCCCAATCGAATATTGACGCGGGCGGCGACGCTGTCCGTGCCGATCTGGCTATGCCGGCGGCGAGGGCACTTTGATCTCAGGTCGGATGACGCGTTCGCGAGCAAGCAAGGGTCACGCGGGCGCCGCAGCGTCCCCCATCATGAGCGCGGCGGTCGCCTTGGCGCTGGCAACGACCCCAGGAATCCCTGCGCCCGGGTGCGTGCCGGCGCCGACGAAATAGAGATTGTCGATGACATCGTCGCGGTTGTGCGTCCGGAACCACGCGCTTTGCGTGAGATTGGGCGACAAGCTGAACGCGCTGCCCTGGTGGGCCGCGAGGTCGGCCTCGAAATCGCTCGGCGCGTAGTGACGGCAGGTGACGACGCGATCGCCAAGGTCGGGCAGCAGCCGCTGCTCGAGCATATCGATGATGCGCGCAGCGAGGCGGTCGCCCTCGACGGCCCAGTCGACCGGCGCATGCCCGAGATGCGGGACCGGAACCAGCGCGTAGAAGCTGCTGTGGCCGGGCGGTGCGACCGAGGCGTCGGTGGCGCTCGGGTGATGCAGATACAGCGCAAAATCGTCTCCGATCATGCCGCGATTGTAAATATCGGCGAGGAGCTCGCGATAGCGCGCGCCGAACAGGATCATATGGTGCGGTATGTCGGGAAAGGTCCCGCGAACGCCTAGGTGAAGCACGAACAGGCTCGGCGTCCACGACATGCGCGCAAGGCGGCGCGCTTGCTGCGGGCCCCGGCGGTGCTCGACAAGGTCGCGGTAGCTGTGCATCACGTCGGAATTGCAGGCGATCGCGGCTGCCTCGATGCGGCGTCCGCTCTCGAGACTGACCCCCGCGGCCCGATCGGCCTCGCAATGGATGCGGGTTACCGCGTCGCCCAATATCACCCTGCCGCCCAGGCGCTCGAAATGGGCGACCATGCCGGCGACGAGCCGGTTGGTCCCGCCGCGCGCGTACCAGACTCCGCCATCCTTCTCGAGCTTGTGGATCAGCGCATAAATCGCGCTGGTCGTCATCGGATTGCCGCCGACGAGCAGGGTATGGAAGGAGAAGGCCTCGCGGAGCTTTTCATGGGCGATATAGTCGCTGACCTTGGCATAGACAGATTTCCATGCCTGTTGTCGCATAAGCGCGGGCGCGGCCTTCAGCATCGATTTGAAGTCGAGGAAGGCCACCGCGCCGAGTTTGACATAACCCTCGGCGTGGACCGACGCCGAATAGTCCAGAAAGCGTTTATACCCCGCGACATCGTCTGGGCTGAGCGTGGCGATCTCGCGATCCATGACCTCGTCGTCATTGCTATAATCGAAGGTCGTGCCGTCGGGCCACTGCAGCCGGTAGAAGGGCATGACCGGACGCAGTTCGACGTCGTCCGCCATGCGCGCACCGCTGAGGCTCCATAATTCTTCGATACAGGCGGGGTCGGTGATCACCGTCGGCCCCGCGTCGAAGGTGAAGCCGCCCTGCTGCCAGACATAGGCCCGGCCGCCGGCGCGGTCGCGCGCCTCGACGATCACCGTGTCGATTCCGGAAGACTGGAGGCGAATGGCAAGAGCAAGGCCGCCGATACCGGCGCCTATGACAACGGCGTTTTTCAAGCTCTGATCCTGTGATGACGGCTGGTGTTCAGCGGGATGAAATTATCGGCTGTGTGCTTGGCGCCGCTGCTCGCCCGCGGCCTCGGTCAAAATGGTCTTGCCAAGCGCGCGGCCGCTTTGCCAGGCATGTTCGACAAAGCCGTGCGATAGCCAGTCCCCGCATGCCCCAAGGCCGATCGCGCCGTTCCATAGATGACCAAGCTCGCTGCCCGAGGGCTGTGCGAAACGCCAGCGCTGGGCGTCGGCAAACAAGGGTGCGGGCAACACTTCGCCCGCGATGTCCTGCAATATGGCGAGGAGGTCAGAGGAGACTGCCTCGCTTTCCTGCGCGATGTGCCTCTCGCTCCAGCTCCAGTCCGCCTGCACGATCCAGTGCTCCGCGCCGCTGCGTCCCGGGCGCGCATTGTTCCGAACGGCATAGACGAGCGGCGATGGGCCGCGCAGAAAATCCGGCAGCGCCGCGATGCGCTCGGGAAAGACGAACATCGCGCTCCAGACCGGCCGCGACGTGACGCTCATCGCCGCGCGCGCCATCTCGAAATCGTGGAGCGACAGGAGCGGGGCGGCCTGCTCGGCGGGGATCGCGAGGATAACGGCGTCGAAGGGATCGAAGCGCTGCCTCTCGCTATGCAGGGACCAGATCGCGCCTTGGCGCGTGATGGCGGTAATTGCGGTCCCGAGATGGATATCATGGCCGCGCGCAAGGTCCTTCAGCGGTGCATTCATTGTCGGCGTTCCGACCCAGGCATGCAGCCCCCCGCTAGGGCAGGGCGCGGCAAGATCACGCGCTTGCCAATCGAGGACGAGCGCCTTGAAGGCCTTCGAACGCGCGGTGAAGTGGGTCGCGCCATGATCGAAGCTGAAGGCCTCGGCGCCGACCGCGCAGCGACGCGTCGACATTCGCCCGCCTATGCCGCGCGCTTTCTCGAACAAGGTCGTTGCATGGCCCGCCGAGCGCAGCGCCTGAGCACAGGCGAGGCCCGCGATACCGGCGCCTATTACTGCAACGCGCATCGATGCTTGCTCTGGTGCGTTCGCTCCGGAATGCCGCCCTGTGACGAACGCGCGGCTTTTCCCGATTCGGGCCGGGAAGGGAGAAAGGAAAGGGAATGCCGGGCCATGGCGGATGCTTGCCTCCACCCCTGGCCTTGCCGCAACATGTCCCTTCGGTCAGGTTGATGCCAATGAGAGAGGAAGGTTTCGCATGTCGATAGAGGTGATGATCGCCGCGAGCCCGATTGCGGCGGTGATCAGCAATCCGCGATTGCCGGACAATCCGATCGTCGAGTGCAACGATGCATTCGTCGCCCTGACGGGCTATAGCGCACCCGAAATCATCGGGCGCAATTGCCGCTTTCTTGCGGGCCCGGAAACCGAGGAAGAGCTGACCGATCAGCTGCGCGGGGCGATCCGCGAGCGGCGCCCCGCGCTTGTCGAAATATTGAACTACAAGAAGGACGGACGCGCGTTCCGCAACGCCGTCCTCGTCGCGCCGATCTTCGGCAGCGACGGCACCCTCGAATATTTTCTCGGTTCGCAGATGGAGGTCGGAGACGTCGCCGCAGATTTTGCGGACCGGCAGGCCGAAGCGCGCCGCCGGATCGAGCAGCTCTCACCTCGCCAGCGCGAGGTATTGCTCTTGATGGCCGCGGGCCAGCTCAACAAGCAGATGGGGTTCGAACTCGGCCTGTCCGAACGGACGGTCAAGATGCACCGCGCGGCGCTGCTGCGTTCGCTTGGTGTCGAGACAAATGCCGACGCCATCCGCCTGGCGGTCGAAGCCGGGTTCTGAGGATCCGGCGCGCGCCATGCTCGCAGCGCCAGGCGTGGCGGTCCGAAAATGTGAACTTCCAGGGCAGGCAGCGACGCCCTGAGCGAACGGGCCCGCCCGGACATCCGGACGGGCCCATCCGATCGGTCAGGCCGGCATCAGCACCGTGTCGATGACGTGAATGACGCCGTTCGACTGCAGCACATCGGCGGGGCCGATCTTCGCCTTATTGCCTTTGACATCCGACACATACCAGGCACTGTCTTTCTCCCAGACGGTCAGCTTCGCGCTCTGCACCGTCGTCAGCACCGCCTTGCCGCCACCCGCCTTTGCCTGTGCGGCGAGATCGGTAGCCGTCAGCCTTCCGGGCACGACATGATAGGTCAGCACGGCCGTCAGCGTGCCCTTGTTTTCGGGCTTGAGGAGCGTATCGACGGTCCCGGCAGGCAGCTTCGAAAAAGCGGCGTTGGTCGGTGCGAACACGGTGAAAGGTCCCGGCGAGGCGAGCGTGTCGACCAGGCCGGCGGCCTTGAGGGCAGCGACGAGCGTCGTGTGGTCGGCGGAGTTGGCGGCGTTTTCGACGATGTTCTTGGTTTCGTACATCGCGGCGCCGCCGACGGTCGGATTTTTGGCAAATGCACCGCCTGTCGCGAGGAGAGCGGCCGCGGCAAGCGGGAGCGTGATCAGGGAAAGCTTCATCGACTATTCCTTCCAGTGTCTCGCCGAAAGTTAGGGGGAAGATGAGGGCGAGCGTGATCTTGTCATGCGATCAATCGACAGCGCCGCCAATATGACCCTTCGGGCATACGCCTCGCCGACGAGGTCGAAGTCGCCAGCATCAAAGCAGCCCTTTCTTCGAAACCCTCTGACCGGCACCTATTGCTGTTGTCACCGACTGAGAGCTGACCGTTGGTACGGCCAGCGACCGACCTCGAATCGGTTATTGTCTCAAAGGCAGGATCGAACGAAGCTGAGCATCGAATTTGGCTTTGGGGAATCCAATGAAATTCAATTGCTAGGCAGGCGCCGCCGTGCTGACGACCGCCGTCGTTCCACAGGTGGCGCAGGCTGAGGTGTACGCGGCCTGTTTTTATCAGGACGGCAACGGAAAATAACCGTTCACGCAGCTCTTCACGCTCGACGACAATGCGCTCAAGGACGGTTACGGCGAATATACGCGCGACAAGACCGCGGCGTGGGAAAAAGAGCTCGCGAAGCAGCCGCATGAGGTTCGGCAGATCGCGGAATCCTGCAGCCATAATTTCGTCGGTCAGTTCAGTAAATTTGCCCGCAACGAGAAGCGCCAGGAGGGTTCCTGCTGGATGACGACCGACAAGGCGCACGCTTTCGGCTGGTATCGCAAGCGGCTTTCTGAAGGGAAGTGGGACGAGCTCCCGATCGAAAACTGGCGGCCGTCGAAGGGAACGGTCCTCAAATCGGAACCCTGGCCGCCGATGTAGCCGCGCTGCTCCCCTTGTCTCGGCCGGATATCGGTCAGGCAAAAAGACGGCGCGAGAGGGACCAGTCTGCTCGCGCCGTCCTCTTGATGCCGCGCGCATTTGTGGGGGACGCGCGGCATTGTGGGCAAATCCTACTTCATTCGGTGGCGGCGCATCTTCGTGACACGAAGTCCCGGGACCCCGGAACGGTCGAGCGTGCGCCGCCAGCTATCAATTTCCTCCCGGCTGAGGCCGTATTTGTGGCAGGCATGTTCGAGCCCGATGAGCCCTCCGTCGATCGCGGCGAGGAGTTCCGCCTTGCGCCGGGCAACCCAATATGTGTCGCATGACGACGGCAGGTCGGCCATGGTGATCGGACCCACCGGGCCCGGAACCGAAGCCGATCTCGTTGCCAATTCGAGCACCGCGAATTCTCCATTCGCGCGGCTGACGCCGCTTGATGTGCCCCCCGCACAAAACATGCGCCGATGAGGTTAACGAAATCTTACCAAGTGCCCCCATATGCGACCAACGGTTGGTCGCGAGGACATTAGTGGCCGACATCTCCGATCAGTGAAAATGGCGCCCAGGCGCTCGGGTGCGACCAGCTCTTGAGATAGGGATCGTCGCGCGTGTCGTTGCGGATTTCGCGCTCGACGCGCTGGAGTGCCTCGGCGCGTGACAGGCGTGGATCGGCGCGCAAAATCTCGAACAGGCGAACGGTCAGCACGGCCGCGACGTCATCGCGGACCGGCCAGTGCGAGGCGAGCAGGCTTTCCGATCCCGCGAAGAAGAAGGCGCGAGCGAGGCCGGAGAGGCCGGGCGCTCCGGCCCGGCCGTCGCCCGCCGCCGTGTTGCAGGCCGACAGGATCACCCAGCCCGCGCCGATGCGGAGCGCCGCCACCTCGCTCGCGGTCAGCAAGCCATCATCGGCGACGGTGGCAGCCGCGGGCGGCGTGAAGACGAGTCCCGGCTCGCCAATCTCGCCGACTTCGCCGGCGACGAGCCCATGGGTCGCGAGAAACAGGACCGAGGAGGATGCGAGGTCGGCCGCCTTCAAATTTGCTTCGGTTGCTGCGCCTGCCAGGAACAGTTTCGTCTGCGCAAGCCCGACGAGCGCCTCCATCGCTTTCAGTTCCTTTGCGGTACCGGGAAGCCGGGCCAAGCGGCGCAGCGCCGCGGGATCGGCGAGCTGCGTCTCGCCGATTGACGCACGCCACATGCTGCTGGCTGGCGGCGTGCCGCCACCGCGTGCTATCCGCTTGCGACCCTCGACGCCGCGCGTCGCGGCATTGCCCTCGAGCAGGGGGTCGCCAAAGCCGATCATGCTGCTTCCTACCGGGGCGTCACGGCCCGCAACCGCCCGTATAAGCTGAAGCGACTGAAGCGATGGCAGCTGAACGATCGCGGCCTTGTCGGCGAACCAGGATGTCGCACGCAGCGTTGCGGGGTCGCCGTCGATGCCGGTCGGCTTCTCGGTCACAAGGATGCCGAGGGGCAGCGAGGAGATCGAGCCCGTTGCAGCAGTGAACAAATGCCGCTTGCCGGCAAGCGCCGGACTCACGGGCGCGATCAATTCTTCATAGAGGCGGAAGGCCGTGCCGCGATCGAACGGGAAATCGCCTTCGCCCTCGCCAGACCAGCGCTCATCTTCTTCGGACGTCACATCGATGTTCGCGCCCACATCCCAAAGCAGTCGGCGGACATGGCCGGTCAGCTCCGCCTCAGTCATGGTGGAACGATGCCATTCGCTACCCTCGCGCGTCACGACGAGGCTGTGCGTTCCGCGCGCGGTCGGCACAATCATCAAAAAGGCCTCGTCGGGCGCGAGCAGGGCCTTGGCCGATGGCTCGTCCAAGAGCGCCGGCTTAACGAGTTCGAAATAGCCCGGCGTTGCTGCCGTCAACCGGGCATCTATCGCCTCCAGCGCGGCATTGGCGGTACCAATTTCCTCCCACAGCGCCCGGTCGGCGTCGCTGCCCGCTCTTACGCTCTCGCTCCGGGCGAAGAGCGCGCCGAGTTCGGCCGCCTTGGCATCGCGTTCGGCGGCAAGATCTGCGGCTCCCGATGCCGTGGCCGCCCGGGTCGCTGCCGATCGCGCCAGTGCGCGCGAGGTCCGGCCTGCCATGATGTCCTGAAAAACAAGGAGTGCGTCGGATTTGCTTGTCGGGCTCCTCTGGCCGGCTTCCCAAAGGATGTCGGCGTAGAGACGCGACCACTCCGCGAACGTCTCCTCTCCGGTGTGGCTGGATGGATCCCTCTCGGCGTCCTCGACCATTTGCTCGTCGAGCACACCAACCCCGAAGCCCCGCCGATAGGCAAGCGAGGAGGCCGCGGCGATACGCGCCGACGCCAGCGCCGATGCCGCATCGCCGCTATCGAACGCGAGTTTCGCATGCGCGGCGGCCGCCATGCCAAGCGCTTTTCCCTCCACCGTGCGGCCGCGCGGCACCGTGCGTTCGGCCGCGTCGGTCAAGGTGGTGCCGCCGTGCCATGCTGCCAGCACGTCGGCCAATGTCTTCGCAGCCTCAGCCTTTCGCCCGTCCTCGGCAAGCGAATGGGCAAGCGCGCGCGCCGCATAGAGCGTGTCGCTCGAGCGATCGCCCTGTATCTTGCGGCGAATGGCAAGGGCGCGCGCCCGAAGCGCCGCATCTTCCGCCCAGCGTTTTTCCGAATAATATTCGAAAGCGAGAAGCTGGAGGGCGTCGGCATGCGCGATGCTGTCTTCGCCTTGATATTGGCCAATGATCGCGGCTCGTTCGGTGAGCAGCGCTATCCGTGCGGCCTTGTCCTCGTAGGAGAGCGCGTTTTGGCGGCGCCTGATGTCCGCCATGCGCTTGTCGAAATCGGCTTTGCGCGTCTCATCCTGCGTTTGAGTGGGTTGCGCTTGGACGGGAGTTGCCAGGCTGAGCACACAGGCGATCGCAGCAAGCCGTCCGAACAATCTCCACATCGCTTTTTGCCCCCCGCTGATCTGCAATCAGCTAGCGGCTGATCATCGGGGCGGCAATGCGGTGCCCGCCGATTTGGCGTTTCCATCCAATCGCATCCCGGATTCTGGCCCTAACAGCGCCGCGCGACCCAGGAGAGCTCGGCCTCGCAAGAGGGCGAATTCTTCATCTGGCGCCCGCTCGGTCCAACCAGGGCGGGCGCCTCTTTTTTTTGGTCGCGTGCGAAACCATCACGAGCTTCCGATTTTTCATTGCGATGCCCGAGAGCTGGCAGCTCGACAAGGTCAGGATAGAGGCTCCGAAGTTGGTCCTTGGCGATCGACCGAATTGCGCGTCCGCATCATGCGGTGAAAGGAAATCGCAGGCTGGAGCGATCATTAGAATTTGCTTCGCAATCGCCGCTCCTGTGCTGGCGGGAGTTTCGGGAATTGCCCTTTCGTCGTCCGCGGTGACCACCGCCGAGGCAGGTTCGCCGGTCGCAACCATTCAGTTCGCGGATAATTCAGATGCGATGGACGCGGCAGCCGCCAAAATTCTCGATCAGTTTGCCGAGCGCCATCGCACCGGCAAATCGAGAATCGTTGTGACGGCCTATGCGGATCGAAACGAAGGCGCCGAATACGGTCCCGAATATGGCAGAGGTCTTTCGCATCGTCGCGCTTCAGACATTCGGAGCTATTTATTTCCCCGCGGCATCGACGTGGGGAGAACGGAAATTCAGGCATTTGGAACGGATAAGCCAAAGGGAACTTTGAGCTCAGCGAACCGCCGTGCCGAAATCCACATCATCGCCTAGGATTACAGCCTGAGGCCTTTGGCGGTGCTCGGCGCGACATGTGGCGCCGCCGGTGCGTCGAAGCAGGCGCTGTCAATTGCGGTCCGGGCCTCGGCACCCATTGAATATGATCGTCAGAGCTGCAGCCGCTTGCCTTCGTTTGTCGTCCGGCAGGTCAGCGTGAAATATGAGGTACTCCGAGTCCCCCGGACCGACGCGTATTGGATGCGTACGCCGACGGCAATTCGACTGAGACGTGGGATCGAACAGCCGCGGCGATACGCGAAGCGATGCACATGGCGGCGGCAGACCGAACGATCACCGTCGAAGCCCGTGCGCCGTTCAAATGCAGTTGGCGAAGAAAGGTTGCAAAGATGAGGCGGAAGGTCGCCGCCATTCTGGAATACTGTCGAAGCCGTCCTCGACGCGATCGCGGCCTCAGGCATCGGTGCGGCCATTGTCGATAGCGGAGGACGAAGAGCAGCGCGCGCTGGCAAGGGCGGGAACGACGATAGCCGCGGCGCATTGGTTGTTAGACAGCAAAGGAGCTTTCCGATGACCAAGGACAATATACTCGCCGGCTGCAGGATCCTGATCATGGCGACAGATGGCTTCGAACAATCCGAGCTTGAAGTGCCACTTCAGCGTCTGGAGGACGCCG
>Ga0209257_1001451_pt1 | contig 28039 bp, 44 predicted proteins | sample AraplaCvi_mCL_r2_FD_184277 | JGI IMG/M metagenome (GOLD analysis project Ga0209257, IMG submission 184277) | Arabidopsis root microbial communities from North Carolina, USA - plate scrape MF_Cvi_mCL_r2 (SPAdes) (version 2) | ecosystem: Host-associated > Plants > Roots > Endosphere | place: USA...
CGCGGGCGGTGTGACGACGGTAACAATGGAGTCCATGGGTCATTCCCAACATAGAGGGCGATTACGACGGTGGCGCCGCGCCAGATTCGCGAGATCACCCTTTATTGACGGGGGAATGCATCATCCGATCTGCCGGCGAGCGCATTCCCTTGGTTTTCCTCGGCCTGTCGCCGACCTCTTCCTGCTGGACCGGCTCGATCTGACCGCGGGCGATGCGCGTTCGGGCCTCGTTGCCCTGCATCTCGGTGAAAACATGCCCCTTGGACCAAGGCCCAAACGCTCGGACCACCCGATAGTGCTGCTTGCTCATTTCCAGACATCCTGCGGGGCGCCGTCGCGCCGCCATTCCGAATAGTTCTGCGCGCGGGTCACCATGTCCTCGCTGGGCCAGAGGATCATGGCCTCGATATGCCCGACGGCGACGCGGTTCGCCAACATCAAGGTGTTGCCGGCCTCGTGCCATTTGCGCCAGAAGGCGATGTCGGCATCGCGGCGGCCTTCGTTCCATGTCCCGTCCGGCGCCGGCTCGCTTCGGAACCAGGGTTTCGGCAGGGCCGTCAGTTTCTCAGTCCGCAGCATGGTCAACCCGAAATGTGCAGTGCGGACCGGCGTTAGATCGCCAGCGAATGTCTCCCGCGGCACTGCGGCGGCGCCGTCCTGATCGGCTGGGGCGTCCATGGTGAGGAGAGGCAGCGAGCTCCCTCGCATCGCCTGCACCGGCGCGATCGCATCGGCTTCCGGGTAGCAGGCCATCAACTGGATCAGCATCGAAACATCGCGCCGGGTGAATACCGTGTCGTAATCGAGCGTCAGGATGAGATCCGGATCGTCCTTTGCGATCGTCTCTTCGACCCCGCGCTCGAGGCATTGCTCCCAATAGGCGCCGGTGAAGACACGCGGCGCGATCTTGTGTGGCAGCAAGGCCTCCACCCAGCACATCGCATTGGCGGTCCACGCCAAGCGCGGCATACTCATCACTGCTGCTATGGTGAGTTCCGGTGCGTGGGGCTTCGTGCCTTCGAGGTTCAGCGACACATTGAGTGCCGCGCAATCCGCGATATCTGACTTCCAGCGTCGGATCAGCATAAGGCCGGCGCCTGCCATGATGTGCTTCAGGCTTTCAGCATCGAACAGCGACTTGTGGAAGTCGTCATAATCTGCCTGCGCGCCCATCACGAAGCCCTCGGTCGGCTGGTTGACGCCGCTGAGATACCCCTCCGCGACCCGGGCGAAGTCCGGGACCGCGATCCGCAACACGCCGCCAGGCTTAAGGCATCGGGCCCAATCCTTGACGACGTCCTGGACCTGTCGGTGGCCGAAGTGTTCCAAGCAATGCGACGCCCGGATGACATCGACAGACTGATCAGGCTGATTGAGTGGGTAAATCTCCGTGCCGTGGCCATGGCCAAGGGGCACAAATCCTGCCGGCGAGATGGCGCCAGCGCCGAGATCGAGTTTCATGGATATCCCTTGTTCGGAAGGGCGAACCGGGACCGCCCGAACGCGGTCCCGGCCCTACTGCGCGCAGGTTCTGTTCGGAGAACCGGTGGAACGCCGATGGTTAGATTTCGGCGAGAGTCATCGCATTGGCCTTGGCGGCGCTGGTCGGGGCCTGCTCGCCCTTGGCAAGGTTGGCGACCACGGTGACGGTCTGGGTAGTCTGAGGCGAGTAGACCGCCTGCAGATACCGCTTGCGGCCGCGGAGATCGACGTTGAACTGGTAGAGGTTCTGCACCACCGCAGTGGCCGCGGTGTTGGCGTTCGGGATGGTGAAGTCGGTGCCGCCCCGGAGACCGACGATGTCGGCGAAGTTGGAGGCGTCGGTCGTGTCGGCCTCCTGGATCTTGCAGACGGTCGGTTTGTTTGAGACCACGTCGGCCGTCGCCGCGATGATGGCGATCGACGCGAAGTCGAATCCGAGCGTGTCGATGATGCCCGAGGCGGTGGCGCCGTTGGTCTTCGAGACCGCGAGAGCACCGCCCGGAACCACGAGTTTGGTCTGGGGATTCATGGTGGCTTCCTTTCGGAATGTGTCGTTGGGGATGGCGGCGAACCGCCGGTGGCCGGCTTGGCTCGGTCAGTCCTCGGCCTTGCGGCCGAAGAGCTTCTTCTTGCCCTTCGGCGCCTTCGCCTCGGTCTCGTCCGCTCCCGGTTCTGGGCTTACCGCCGCCGGTGCCGGACCGTCGGTCAGCGCTTCGGTGATGGCATCGCGGTGCGCCGCGGCCTTCTCCGGAGAGAGCTCGACCGCGAGCATCTCTCCGGTATCGGCCTTGATGCGCAGCCGGACCCCGCCGTTGGCAAGAGACTCAACGGCGACGTCGGCCTTCAAGGTACGCAACCGCGCTTACTCCCCGATCAGGGCGATCAGTGGGCCGGCATTGGTGTTGTCGCCGAGATCGTGGACGTTGATGTCCACGCGCTCGTTGCCGAAGATGCCGATCTGATCCTGATCGATATAGCGGTGCTCCGAGCTCTTGATCGTGACCCCGCGGCGCTCGCCCATCGTGGCGGCGAGACGAAGGTCGCCGAAGAAGAGCATCGCGGTGTCCGAGATATCGGACGTCGCAGTCGGCAGGGTCTGGTCGAGCACGACCGGGTACCCCAGATAGGAGCGCGTCGGCTTGCCCCCGGTCAGATCACTGATCGAGTTGCCGCCGGCCGCAGCGATCAGGCGCTGGAAGACCAGTGCCCAGGCAACCGTGCTGCAGTACCACTTCGCGTTCCGCTCGGCGTACTTCGGCAGGGCCGCCATGACGTTCGCCAGGTCGGCTGCGTCGATCTCGGCGAAGGTATCGTGGCCGGAGGCAGCATCGATCGCCGACTTGGTGTGCGTGCCATCGATGATTTTCGTGCGCACGCCGACGATCCCGCCATAGGTTGACGTGCCGTCGCCGTTCCAGCCGCAGGTATCTTCCTTCACGGCGAAGGCATAGGCCATCTCGCTGGCGAGATCGTCCGCGATCGAGATCACGGCGTCCTCGGCGAGCTCGGTGGACATCTTCGCGAGCACGGCCATCTTCTTGGCCGAGAGGCTCACCTGATCCCACTGCTTGCTGGACTCGGTCGCGGCAACGCCTTCCGCCACGAAGTAGGCGGTGAGACCGCCAGCACGACGCGGGACGGTCATACTGTCCGAACCCATCGGCACAACCTGGCAGTTCTGGCGAAACGTACCAAACTCTTCGCGAAGGTCGATGATCGACTGATTGAACTCGGTCGGCACCAGGAAGCCGCCGGCCGAATTGACGCTCTCGCTCTGCGCCTTGACGATCTGGATCCCGTTCTCGCGGCACCACTCTGCAGCTTTCTCGTTGCCGAAGATGGTGGCAAGGATGAACTGACCCGAGCGATAAGCGGCCTCAATCCCGGCGTCGGTGTTCTTGAATGCCTTCAGCTTGCCGTAGCGGGCACGGTCGGTCGCAGCCGCCTTGCTGGAGGGCTGACCGGGAAGGTCGATCGGCTTGGCGGCCGCGGCCTTGGCAGCCTCGACGCGCTGCTCCATCTCAATTGCCGATTTCACCTTGGCGAGATCCGCTTCCAGGTCCTTGAAGGCCTGGTTCTCAGCTTCGGTGAGATCCCGGCCGTTATCCTTTTCCGCCGCAGCCAGGATTGCTTCCATAGCATCGACGGTCTTACCCTGCTTTTCGCGCAGGGCATTCAAGCGATTGGACATTTGGATTTCCTCCGATGTGTCCGGTTACACGCCCGGCGGATGCCGGTCGCTGTGTTCTCCGCCCTGCGAGAGCGGGAAATCCTTGCGGATTGGATGGGCGAATCTGTTAGGAGGCGCGCGCCTTGATCAGATCCAGGCGACGGCGGGCCATGTCGCGCCGTGGCGTGCCAGCGGTTTCATCAGCGATCACTTCGGCTGCCGGCTCTTCAACCTCGGCACCGGTCTGCTTTGCTTCTTCGACGGCCTCATCCTGGAGCGCGCTGGCATCGGCCTCGTCAGCGACCGGCGATATCTCCCGTTCGGCGATATTGGCGCACCGCAGGATCTGGCCTCGCGCGCCTTTCGCTTTATCCGGGAGCGAGCGGGCAAGCGTTCGAAACTTGGTTGGCAGCCCGACGATCGCCTCGAGCTTCTTCCGGTCGATGACAGCCAAGCCATCAGTGGAAAGGATCTTCTCGGCCCATTCGCGAACCGGTGCGATATCAATCCCGGCAGCCTTCGCGTCGATCAGTGCTTCGGGGTTTGCCGGCACCGGCACGCATGAGAATTCGAGCAACTCCTGCTCGAGGAAGTCGATGCCCCAGCGCCGTTCTGGGTCGTCCACGAAAGCGTACTTGGTCGGCATGAAACCGACCGATGTGGCCGACAGGAACCCCTGAATGTACATGTCGTAGACGACGTCGTTGAATTTTGCCATCCCGAGCGGAGTAAACTCGGTCTCGGCCTTCAGTTTTTTGCCCTCGATCCAAAGCTTGGTGCACTTCGCGACCGGCAGCGAGCCGCTGTCATGGGCCCAGAGCACCACCGGATTCTTCCGGTAGTTATCGAGATCCCATCCGTCGACCGCGATGGTGTCGCCCATGCGATCGACCGAATCGGTGCTGATCGTGAAGATCAGCGTGCGATCGGCGCCTTCCTTGGCTCTTACCTCGGTCTCGAACGATGTCCTGACGCGGCTATCTTCGAGCGGCGTCTCGGCGTCTTTCGCGGCCAGCCGGAATTGCTCGACCGAGGCGAAAACCTGCGGCTTGCTCATCGCTGTCTCCTAGTCGTTGCTTGGATCCGGCACCGCGGACGGGTCGCCGTCGCCGTCTGGTGCCGGCGAACCGGTCGTGTCGCTGCCGGGTCCGGCCGGCTTCGGAGTGTTTGCCGACGCGGGCAGCGTGCCGAGCGGTACCATGTTCGCAGGCTGGAAGATGATGTTGCCGCTCGGGTCATCCGGCAGCCCCTCTTTTCGGCGCGCCTCATTCACGGTATAGACGCTGCGCGTGATAGCAGTGCCGAGCGCGGTCAGCCTGGTCTGGATGTCGGCGCGGTTGAAGTAATCGAGGTCGAACTCGACGCCGATCTCCTCGCCATCGAGGCCGAACATGTCGTTGAGCTTGTTCTCCCAGCGCTCCGCGTCGGAACTCAAGGTGTTATTCAAGTACATCTGGTGCGCTTGCAACACCGCCTCGCCGCCGCCCTCCGCCATGATGCCGAGACGATGCAGAGGCACATCGAAGGCCGTCGCGACCTGTTCGATTTGCAGCTTGCGAGCCTCAACGGTCTGGGATTCTACCGCCGTCATGGTCTGCTTGACCCAGGTCAGGCCTTCCTCGAGCAACATCGACTTGCCATGGTTCGCCCGGCCGGAATGTGCTTGATCGGTCTGCTTCTTCAGCCGGTCGAATGTGGCGTCGCTCAGCTTGCCGGTGGTCGTGTACACGCCGCCGGGGCTGGCGCCGCGCGCGAACAGCGCCGAAGAGAAGCGTTCCAGCGCCAGACTGAGCCCGATCGCGTCGCGGGTAAGGCCGATGCGAGATAGGCCGGTCAAACCGTTCGTCGTGAGCCATTTCAGGTGCAGCACGTCATCGGCCGGGATGAGATCGCCGAACATCGAGAGGCGCGCGCGCTCATAATCGTTACTGCGCATCACCTGGTAGAAAAGATCTCCGCCCGGCTCCATCCAAAGGCTCGCCTGGGTCGGATTGACCGGGATCATGGCAACCGGCTCGCCCCGGCCGTTCCGTGGAACCGGCGCGTAGGCATTGCTTTTCAGCAGATATGCTACCTGCATCTGTTCAAAGAACTCGAACTTGGTCTGATCGCGGTTCGGCTTGCGCAGAAGACGCTCGAGCGGGTGATCGGTCGCGATCTCGGACCCGCCATTCTTCTTCCAGCGCTTCACATGAACCGGAAGTTTGGCGAGATCGGCCGACCGAATTGATACGCACGCCATGGTGATGACGTCACGCATCGCCTCCATCTGCGAGACGACAATGCCGGACGCCGACGTTTCGCCGCCGCGCAGCCAGTCGAGGAACCACGCCTCCGGGTCCTTCGACGCGGATGACTTCAGGCCGAAGGCGCCGGTGATGCGCGACCAGATCGACATTCGGCCTCCGTTCGGCTCAGACGAACCGGATTTCGCGGCCGTCGGCGTAGATCTCCTGCGGGGCCTCGCCGTTCAGCGACCCGCCAAGCGCCATGATGGTCGCCGTCATGCCGTCGATCCGGCCGGTGGACTTGGCCTTATGCGGCATAGAGTTCTCGTTCTTGTCTTTCTGGACCATCAGATTCGACGCCATCCACTTCAGGACGGGGTTTGAGCCGTGCCGGAAACGATGCGCGACTAGCCAGTCGAGAAACGTCTGCGTCGGCAGCGAGTAGCTACGCAGGCCCTGCACGAACTCCATCGCCGGCAATCCCTCTGCGATCAGATCGACCGCGAGCTGGGTCGCATTCCAGGGATCGTAGAGCAATGCCTCGATCTCGAAGTCGCGGCTGTCTTGCAGGATCGACGCCTTGATCGGCTCATGGTCGATGATGTTGCCGGGGACCGGCTCCATCCACCCTTGGTCAACCATGAGGTCGTATCTGAACCGATCGCGCTCCGACCGCTTGGCGATCGTGTCTTCTGGTGTCCAGAATCTCGGGACGATTGACCAGCGATCCTCTCCCTCGATCGGCGGGAAAAGCTTGACCGTCGCCGTGATGTCCTGCTTTCCGGAAAGGTCGAATGCCATGAAGCACCGGCGGTGCTTCAGCGCTTCGATCGCCTTCTCATCCAAGGGCTGACCGGCGTTCGCGGCCCAGACGTCCATGTCGATCGCGCGCGACGCATCGGACTGGCGCACGTTGAGATGATACCGGAGAAAGTCGCGCTTCTTGGTCGGAGCCGCCTTCGCCGCGGTGGCGAGCCGAGCCAGGTCATCGAGCTGGACCGACACGCCAATGTTGAGGTTCGCCTTTGCCCATTCGCCAGGATCGTCCCATTTCTCGGGGTCGTCGATCGTGGCGATCAGCGCGAAGTAACTGTCGTCCTCGATGCTGCCTTCCAGCACTTTGGTCGCATAGTCGGTTTCGATCGCGTAGGCCGAGGCTGGATCGGTATCGCCGGCCGTAGTGATGATCCAGATCAGCGGCTGCTCCCGCGCCACCATGCCGGAATCCATCAGGTTTCGAAGCGCTGCGCTCTTCTGCCGATGCAGCTCGTCCACGATGACACAGGACGGGTTCAAGCCGTCGGCCGATTTTTCGTCGGAGCTGAGTGGTTCAAACTTCGATCCGGTTCGATCGACCGACAGGTTGAGCTTGAAGGGGCTGATCTTGCGCCGGAGTTCCGGGCTGGCCAGAACCATCTTGCGCGCCTCGCCGAACACGATGCGCGCCTGATCCTTCTTCTTCGCCGTGGCGTAGACCTCGGCCCCGGGCTCCCGGTCGGCTACCAGGGCGATGAGCGCGACGCCCGAGCAGAGGAGCGACTTTCCGTTCTTCTTCGGGATCTCGAGATAGGCTGTCCGAAACCGCCGTTTGCCGTTCGATATCAGCTTCCAGCCATAGACCGAGCCGAGCGCAAATTGTTCCCAAGGCTCGAGGCTGATCCGCTTGCCAGCGAACTTGCTGCCCTTGGTGTGCCGGAGAAACCGGAAGAATGCCAGCTTGTGCTGCGCCGCGACCGGATCCCATCGCAGTCCGCGGCCGGCACCATTCACCAGATCGGCGAGGTGCCGCTCACAGGCCTTGACGACCTTTTTGCAAGCGATCCGGCGTCCCGCGACGACGTCCCGCGCGAACGCAGTGACCGGGTCAGTTGATGGTGCGGTCGGGATCCTGGTCGAGGTATTGGTCGAGCTCGTCGCCCCCTCCGCGAGCCGCTGCCGGTTGCTCGTCATCGTCTTTCCCGGTGTGGACCGGCACCGCGGCGACCGGTGCGTCGAGCCTGGCGCGCGCCGTCACGGTCAGGCCAAGTTCGGATGCCAGCTTGCGCGCGATCTCGGTCGATCGGTGGAAGATACCGACCCAGGGCGACTGGATCAGCGTGCCGGTTGAGGTGGTGATCACGTAGCCGTTCGCCTGAATCTGGCGCATCGCTTCATCGCCGGCCGCGTGCTCGATGCAAAGCTTGGCGAGGTCCGGAATATCGACCGGCCGAAGAATGCCGAGTGGTGCGTATTCAAGGTAATGCCGCCAGTAATCCGCCGCGCCCTTGACCGCTTTCACGCTCGCGGGGCAGGCCATCTCGCCGGCTGGTGCCTCGGGTTCTCGGCTTGTCCGCTTCGGCTGTTTGCCGGGCCTGCCGTGTAGCGCGGTCAGGGCCTCCGGCTTCGGCTTTCGGCCCCTTGTCGCCATGACTTGGACCCCAGAGTTTAATTCAAGGCCGCGCGAATGATGCTGCCGCCCGGTCCAGGGGCGAACCCCGGATAGATGTCGAGACCCCCTAGGGGGCACCCCACCGCCCGTCCTGCTTCGCGGTCTTTGCGCTATGGTGTCGCCGGCAGAGCCATTGCAGATTGCTCGCCACGTCCAGCCCACCTTGTGCCTTCGCGACGATGTGGTCGAGATGGAAACTCGGCTCCCATTTCGTGCGATCGCAGCCTGGGTGCCTGCATCCGGTCTTCGGCTGTTGCTCCCTGAGCTTGCGCCAATCGGTGCCGTAACCCCGTGTCGCCGAGCTCGGCCTGAGCCTGTCGCGCTGGGTCTTCGACTTCATGCCGAGGGGCCGGAAGGTCGGAGGCTTCGTTGCCATGATCCTGAAATGGAAACGCCCGCCACCGGATCGGCGCGGGCGCAACTACACGAGTTAGAAATCCCATTACGCAGATTTCTTCTGAGTGTCAAGCCGATAGTAGGTTGCGAGCGCTTTGAGCCCACGATCTAGCGCCTTAAACGCCTGCTCCTCTGGGGCTTTGTGCACCTTGGACCACTGCTGGACCGAAGCCCCTGCAACAGCGACGGCAACGACCACCGCGGCATCGATGAGACCCATGGAGCGAACCGCCGCCTGATAAGCATCAACCGCACCCTGCAATCCCTCGCCAAAGCTGAATCCTGAACCGCCGCCTTTCTCCTCGTTCAGGCAGGACTTGATGCTGCCCTGCGTTGCGTCGGCTGTCATAGCGAGTTCCTGTCCTGCAATGCGCTGCGCCTGGCTGATCTTCAGCACCTGACCCTGCCCCACTTTGAAGCCCTTGGTCTCGTAGATAACCAGCCAATCCCGCGCCTTGGTGACCGTCTCCGGTGTACCGCCATAGTCCTGAGCGAACGGTTCCGCCCGAAGTGCGCTGATCAGGGTGGAGAGGTCCTGCACCCGCGCAGCCTTAGTGTCGATCATGGCTGTTATCTTGGCCACCTTGGCCTCGACCAGAACAGGCATATTCGCCCTGCGCCGGGCCAGCATTTCGAGCGCTTCCTGGTGGCGCTTCGTCTCACCGCGCTCGAATCCGGCTTGCTGGTTCTCGGCCGAGAGCGGCGCAAGCTCTGCCTGCCGGGTGAGTTTCTGGATTTCATCATCCAGCGTCATGATCTCTGCCCGGATCCTCTGCAGCGCATCGGGCTTACGCTCTTCCAACGCCTGCCGAAGCCTGTCGAGATGCGCGCCCCAATCCCCTTCCCGGACCAACTCAACAGCCGCGGCTCGGCGCTTCACAGCCTTGACCGATGGTTTTTTCTTCCGCTTCGCCATCAACGCACCTTCATCCGCTTCCCGAATTTCTTAGTGGCAACCTGCACGACGCCAGCCCGGACCCAATCGTCTGTGATCTCCTCCGGCGCGATGCAGATCAGCCCGCGCTCGATCCAGGCCTGCTGACGGAGCCGGTCGAGCTCTTCGCGGGACAGCGGCGCGGACGGCGCGTTCCGGAGCGATGTCAGAATGCTGGCCGGGGCGTTCATGCCGCACCGGCCGATCCGAGCCTGAGCCCCTCGAAGCCGAGCCCGATCTCGGAGTTTTGGAACAGGTGCAGCACCATCGCGTCCCAGCAGTTCGGCTCCCAATTCGAAGTCTTCTCGACCGGCACGAGCTCGAACTTGCCCTGTCGCCCTGGTCCGCTATGCGCCATCACGCCGGTGCCAAGGATCGAGAGCGGCATGTCGGCGCCCTTGCCATGGCAGAAGCAACACACGCCGCTGTTGCCCATCGGAAGATGTTCCGGGCTCCACGGATTCTGTTCGATCCAATGCATGCTGCAGGTTGCAAACGCTTTGCTCTCCGCCTGCTTCTCACTCAAACCCTCGGCGAGGAATGTTTGGAATGCGGCGTCGTACATCGCTACCCAGTCCAAACGCTGGGTTTCCAGCCTGGGCTTTCGCTTCGATATCAGCGCCATCGGGGATATACCTCCCCAAGCCCTCCCAACGGGGTGGGGGGTATATATATCCCCCGTAGGGGGATATAGGGGACCAACCCGCCGCAACCCACCCGCAGCAATTTCAATGACTTGCCGGTAACCCACCCGCAAAACCAAGAACCGGCCCGCCGCAGCGATTTCAAGGGCTTAACTCGACCCACCCGCAACCCACCCGCAGTCATTTCAGGTCCTCCGGAAGGGTCTGTTGGCGCTTCGTCGGGAGGTAGCCATAGACCGCGTGACGGTCGGCACCTGTCCCGATCTTGGCCTTCTCGATCTCCCCGCGGCCGAGCAGATCCATCATCATTTGATGCAACTTCTGTTTGCTGAACTTCTTCGTTTTTGGAAGCGACCGAAGCAGGCGGGGCAAATAGCTGGACGCCTGCGGCGAGTCTGAACTGGGGCGTCGCTGTGCCGCCAGAACTTCCAAGCCTTCCATGAACAGCTTCTCGTCGTTGCGCGATTGGATCTGATCGACGATGCCGCCGCCGGTCGATCCGAGGGGCACAAAGACCCCGTGTTCCCATTTCAGTTCGATCTTTTCTCCATATTTGCCGTAGTTCGCCTTCATGTTTTTCAGGATGCGCCGATCAGCGTCGTCGTCGGTCTCGTCTTCATCTTTCGGCGCCGGCGGCCTGGTCAGGTAGAGCCTTGAGCGCACTGCGGCGTTCCAGGCTGTGGAGCCGGACGTGCCTGTCCCGTTGGTCATACCGGACAGCGACGGATGCGCGTTGATGATGACCGCGCCTTCGATCTCCAGGGCCATCCGGCGCAGCATGCCGACGAAATAGCGCGCATGCCTGCGGTCGTTTTCGTTGCCGGCGAAGAGGTCATGTAGACTGTCCAGGATGATCAGCTGCGCGCCCCAGTCCATCGCCGTGTTCCAGATCTGGTGGTAGAACTGGCTTTCCTCGAGATGCTCGCGCCGCTCGCCGTGATCGAACACGGTCCGAGATTCCATCAAGGTGTTGTCATATCCGACCCGCGAGATAAGCCGCATCTCGCCCAACTCTGAGAAGCTGACACCATAATGCTCGGCGACGGAATGCATTCGGATATGCAGCTCATCGCCGTCGTCTTCGCAAAACACGCCCATCGATTTTACTTGTGCCGTTTCCCGGCCGAGCCAAGGCTTGCCAATCGCGCAGCACGTCATGAGTTGCAGCGAAAGCAGAGATTTGCCGAGGCCGCCGTCACCGTTGATCATGGTCACCGACCCCGACGGGATGAGCTTCTCGACCAACCATTGGCGCTCGGGCACGTCCTTGTTTGCCCAAGCGACCGGGCTGACCATGGGCAGGCCGCGCAGCGTCGAACCATCCAATTCGTTTTTGTAGAGTTGATGCGGTTTCGACAATGCCTTGACCCTTGTACCCCGAGTAGCTTCCTCCGCCGTTTTGGGCGCGCCCCGGCGGCGGGTCGGTTGTCCTCATCACACGCATGCCAGCCCCTCTGCTGCACGTCGCAGCGCCTGCCCGACGTCATCGATCCTGGCGACCACGAGTTCGTGCTGCGCCCACGACCCCAGCGGCCGCAGCGTCCGTTCCTCGAGTTCGACGCCGGGTAGACACAGAATGATTGGGACGCCGGCGCCGATGGCTATGCCGATCTCAACCAGCGCACCCTTGAGCGGGAAGTCACCCGGCTCCGCGTAGAGCACGACGACGCCACTTTCTGCGACTTCGCGTCCGATCCTGGCCCAAAGGGCGGCGAGGCTTGCGGATTGTCCCGGCCCATCCTCATCGATCCAGGTCGAAATGATCGGGAAGCCGAGGGCGCGATACCTGCGCCACATTTCACCGCGTGCCCGGACGCTGGCTCTTGAAGCGACATAGATGCCCTTGTCCTCTCTCACGCCGCCCTGCCCCGCACCGCCGGCACCATCCGATCCAGCGCCAACGCATGCTGGACGACGATCAGCGCCTCATAAGCGAGCCCTGTCTTGGTGCTCCGATCGGCCAGCGGAACCACGGCATCGACCGACCAGGCGCACGCCTTGCGCATGTCGATCAGGAAGTTCGGGTCCTCGGCCAGGCACGCGTTGCGGAGGTTGACCGCGCGATCGGCGATCAGGTTGACGAGCGGCGTCGCGCGGAAGTCATAGAGCGCGGTCATGCGGCCACCTGTTCAACGATCGGCGCATCAGTCCCGGCGCAGAACGCCTGCCTCTCCCGCAGCGCTCGGCACACGGCCCGAACGATCTCAGGCCCTCGCATCATGTCGTGGCACGCCCGGACAGCGGCGAGATGATTTGGGCGCCGGCCGACGCAGACCTGGTGCCGCTCAGCGATCCTGATGAGTTCCTCGACGTGCAAGATGTGCAACAGCTTGGCTGCCCACGGCATGCGTTCCATGAGATGCCGGCGTTCCAGGATCCAGTCGCCTTCCGTGTCCAGCGTCCCAGCCTCAGCATCGCAGGTCCAGGCCAAGATCCTGGTCGAGACTGACCGGATCACCTGCTGCGCCTCGGTGTATTGGGGGACGTGGCTCGTCCCGCCCAGCCTGTGGGGCTTGACCAGGTCGGGAAGCTTCTCGTTCCAGCAGGGCGCAAGGGCGACAATCAGCCCATGGCAGATCGGAGCGAATGCCCTGAGCTGCGCCTCGAGCCGATCAATCACGTCCCGGCTTGATTTGATCTCGACGCCGATGATCAGATCCTCGGTCACCGCGGCGAGGTCGATCCGGTTGCTGCTGTACCGGGTCGGCAGTTCGTGGATGATGCGTGCCGAGGGCCAGCGGCGCCGTAGCTCGGGCACGACCAGGTCGCGCATCGCCAGTTCTTCGGAGCTGCGGTTCTGGGTCATGCAGCGGCCTGCGATCGATCCGGATGCCACTGCAGGGCGACGTGGCGCGAAAGGTCAAAGGGGATCTTCGCGATGATGGCCGAGGCCGCGCGGCGTCGCGTGCTATGGCTCGGCAGCGACGAAATGTTCTGGTCGAACCACGCGGCGCCAGATCCGACACCCTTCCGGCCATCCGCCGGCGCCTCCTCGGAAACCCGGGCCGGCGGGCGAAGGTGCTCAGCAGGGTTGATCATCCGTGGGGTGTGCTTGACCGTGCGCCCGTCGGGATTCTGTCCGGTGCCGCTCGTTGTGTTGTTCGCGATCCTGAACCAGGACCCGCCCTCGTTCTTGATGCCCTGCAGGCTCCAGTGCGGCGAAACTTCGCCCGTTTCTTTGAAGCGGCTCCAGTTCTGCCCTGGCACCTTGCGCTTAACCACGGGCGGCATCAGCGCCGGCACATCCCCCCAAAGGTGAAAACTCCCGAAGTTCCAGCGCGACCGACCCACCCAGGGCTGCGCGCCTTTGACGTTCTCAACGACCATTGGGATTGCCCCCCCCTTTGGCCTCGCAGGCTTCGCGCTGGATACGGAAACAAGCGTTGAACAAGCGGTTGAGGCGCTCGAGCTCGGCGCCCGTCTCATCAGCTCGGATCGCTGCATCCTTGGCTTTGGCGCGCGTCCAAGGCATCGCCATGTAGCTGTATTCCTGGCACGGCGGCGACGCGACGATGAGAGCCGCCGATCGGAACTGCGAGCCATGCAGCGTGAGCACGTCTTGCACGACGAGCTGCGCAGGATACCGGTGTTCGCCGTAGACATGCTGCTCGATGTCGAACCCGACCACGTCATAGCCAGCCGCGAGCAGGCCTTCCGTCCATCCGCCCAGGCCGCAGAACAGGTCGATTGCGAGAGGCCTTGCCATGCTACGCCGCCTCGCTTCCAAGCAGATCGAACAGCGTCGGCACGGCCATTTCGGCGTCCTGAGCCTCGAGAAAATGCACCCCATCGCGGAAATATCCGGGGTTGAGCTCAACGCCGAGGCCTCGGCGCTTCAACTTCACCGCTCTGAGCGGCACCGTCATCAGCCCACCGAACGGATCAAAGACCGTCTCCCCTTCCATACTCAGTTGCACGACGAGGCGGTCGACGATGTCGAACTGGAGCGGGCAAAGATGCATTTCCCGGCCGGCGGCGTGCTGCGCACCATTGAGCGTCCTCATCCTGGTGACGTCCGACCAGACGTCCGGGTGCCAGGAGTGGGGCGGCAGGAGCATGAACGTCGCTGGCAGGCGCTGCGCGTGGTCCATTTCCTCGGCCGCGGCGACGTGCGCCTCGAAATCGTAGACTGCACCGGTCGAGCGATCACGCCAGAGCTTGTAGATCTCGTGGTGCTCCAGCCCGGCGAGCTCGGCAGAACTGAGGAGCCGGTTTCCCGACGAGCGCTGAAACCCGTGCGCATCGAGTTGCCAGCGGCCGCGGCTGTATCCGGTGCCGGCGACCGGCTGCTTCCAGTTGGTGCGCTTGTCGAACGCCGCTGGCTCTCCATGATCGTCGCAGAGCGGCTTTTGCTTAACGACCGGCACGTCGGCATAGCCGTTGGTCCGATCGGTCGGCGGCTTACGGAACAGCAGGATGTATTCCGGCATCCCGCAACCCATTTTCGTGCCGTCCTTGCACTGCTCCGACCAGCCGAGCCGATAGGTCTGGTTGTTCTCCCGCACCACGTCCGTCGTGACGGTCTTCATGCCCATGTAGCCGAACCCGTGCTTTTGGAAGTGCGCGATCGTCTCGGCATGGAACGGCGCCACGGTCTGGAACCCGAGACCGGTCATCCCGCTCGGCACGATCCGATCCTTGACGTGGATCGCGGCGATGCGGCCCGGCTCCAGCACGCGCAGCAGGTTCGGCGTGAGGAAGTCCATCTGGCGCCAGAAATGCGCGTTGTCGTCGGTGTGGCCGAAGTCGTTGTAGGACGGCGAATACTCGTACTGCGTCGCGAAGGGGATCGACGTGACAATCAGATGCACGCTGTCCGCGGGCATCGCTGCAGTTTCGACGACGCAGTCGTTGTTCACTGCGATCCAGGCATCGCCTCGCTTCTCCTGGCGTGTCGCGCCGATTGACCGGCCGAGCGCGCCGGTCAGCGCCGATCGGGCCAAGCCAAATTCCTTGATGATGCCGGCCATGATCGCCGACTGGGCCTCGTACTTGGCCCATTTCTCTTCCAGGGCCCGCCGGACCTCCCGCTCTGCCTCGGTGTAGATGAGATCGAGCCGGACGCGGGGCTCGGCGCCGATGAACCCATCGAAGCGCTGGCCGTAGCGCTGGATCCGGTGAACAGCTTGGATGAAATCCTTGAACTTGTAGCCGATGCCGAGGAAGACCGCCCACCAGCAGAATTTCTGATAGTTGCCGCCCGAACCGATCATCTGCGGTTTGCCTGCGAGCTCCGCAATGCGGCCTTCGGCGAAGTCGATCAGGTGCTGCTCGCGCGCTTCCAGGTCCTGGGAGCCATAGACCGAGACGCTGCCCGGTACCGCCTTCTCGATCGCATGCCGTTCGGCTTCGAGATCGTGCCAGAGCAACCTGTGAGCGTCGGGCTGCTCTGCGCGGATCTCCATCAGTTTTTCGATCCGTGCCGGCAGGCTGTCGCGCTTCTCGCGCGAAGCCTCGACCATGCCGTGAGTGGCGTTTCGGAACATGCGCGACTGGCCGGTGCGCTCTTCCCCGGCGCCACTGTGATCGGTCGGGATCTCGTGCCAGCGGACGTCCAGCGCAGGCAGGTCATAGCCCTCGTCCGAAAACTCGGGCCCGAGATCGCTCGGCCGCTGCAGGAAGAGCGCCCAAGATGCGACCCATAGCCAGAACTCCCGGACCTTGTGCGGATGGATGGTCAGCTTGTCGGCCTGCTCGCTGTCCCGCTTGAAAAAACGGGTCTTCGCCTGCCCGACGTCCATGACCCCGAGGAAGGCCGAATAGGCAAGCAACTCGATGAAGTCGTTCGGATCGGGGGTGGCCGTCGCGACGAACCTGTATCGGACCTCCTCGAAGCCGCGCATGAACTCGCGGAACGTCTTGGTCCGACCGAAGCCACGGAGAATGTCGCCCTCGTCCAGGCTCGCCGCGGTGAACCGGCGGGGATCGACCTTGCCCTCTCGGATAGATTCGAAGTTGGTCAGGTTGATCGCGCCGGGGTCGATATCATCATCGGCGCGGATGAACTTCAGTCGGACCGCGTGCTGGTCCTGGAAATAGGCCTCGGCGTCGTGGAAGAACGACAGGCGCGCGCCGAGCGGCAGGCCGATCAAGGTCGGGCCGGGCTCGCGCAGCATCACTTGCCGCATGCATTCGAGATGCGCCGTGGTCTTCTGCATGCCGAACCGGGCGAAGAGCGCACGGCGGCCACCGCGGCAGAGCCAGGGCACAATCGCGCGGATATGCGGCCGGAGTGCCGGATTCACTGCTGCAGGGTCGACCTCAAAGCCGTCCGTGTCCGGCAGCGGCACCTTGGCCTCGAGGAACGCGCGGTACTGGGCGAGATCGGTCATGCCCCACCCCGCAACGCCCGCATCTCCACCGGCCTATTCTCCGCTTCCGCCCGCTCGATCCCCTTCCGCATACCCTCGGTGATGCCGCGGTCCGTGTAGACGACCGTCGCATCAGCGACCCAGCCCCATGCGAGACCAGCCTCGATGCCGAGCGCTCGTTCCTCCGGCACGTCGTCTCGCAGGACGCCGGGCTGCGTGTAAAGCAGGTGGCTGGCGATCGGGGCCTCGTCGCGGTGCAGGCAATCGCGCATACAGGCCCGTGCGTAGGCTTCGTTGGCTGCGATGCCAGCCGGCGTGTCGGCTTTGTAGGGCGATTCCAGGATGACTCGCCTCACGCTCCACCCTCCCCGCCCAACCCCTTCGCGAGCTCGTCCAGGCTATCGGCGTACCCGATCAGCGCGCCGGCGCCGCAGTCATGATGAGCTCTAGCGCCGTCCAGATGCCGCAACGCCTCTCCCGACGCGCGCGCCAGGTTGGCGCAGAATTGCAGTGTAATCGGGTCTAGATGGACGGCCGTTTTCATGCGGCCTCCGGGTAGTTGAGGTACGCAATAGCGTCGGTAAATTCGATTTCAGGCGATCGTTTGCAGCTCATGCAGCCGCTCCTTGCCCAGGGAACAGCAGCGGCACGCTCTGCGCGAAGGGATGCGCGACGGCATAGTGCGCCAGCGCCAGCGCATCGGCTTCGTTCGGGTCGCTGACCTCGATGCCGCGCTTCCGGCAGTGGTAGCCGACGTCGGATTTCTTCGCCCGGCCATCGCCGCAGAAGTGCTTGCGGATGGTCGAGACGCCGATGTGCTTCCAGGGAATGCCTTTTGACGCTGCGATTTCGACCGTGTGCGCCATCATGCCGATCAGGATGATCGCTGCGCTTTGGCTGGAATGCTCGCCGACCAGGGCCCGCTCGAACCAGATCTGATCCGGCCGGTCGATCAAGATCATGCCGCGCAGCCATTCGCGCCACTTGCCGAAAAGGCGGCCGTAATCCTCGCCATTGGCGGGTGGCAAGCTCTCCGCACCGTGGCGCATGGATCCGTCGGGCGCAACGAACGCCCAGCCGAATCGCGACCCATGATCGATGCAGAGGAGCTTGCCGCCGGTTGCCATGGTCAGTGCGCCGCCTGGGCGTCGCCGTCGTACCCCTTGGCGCGCTCGCGGATGCCTGCGCCCCAGCCCTGCTCGAACTCGTTCCAGTCTTCGCTCTCTTCCGCGAACGGATTGCAGCCGAGCGTCTTGCCGTCGAGCGCTGCCTGCTTCCCTTGCTCCCAGGGCGGCAGGCTGGATCCGGTCTCGGCCTCGCGAATCTTCGCCTGATCGACGGCGCCGGCGACAGTGCTGCCATCGTCCAGCAGGCCGAGCTGCGTGCCGATCGGCAAAGCCATGACCTTGGCGACGCGGTTTCTTTCCCGGGTTTCACGATCAATCTCCACCGGGTCACGGTCTTTGTTAGCGACGTACCAGCTGAGCGCCTGCGCGGAGACGCCTTCCTTGCCGGCGTCCTTGAACAGCTGCTTGTAGAAGCCGTTCTTCGACTGGTATTCCTTCTTCGCGGCCTGCTGTTCGCGGTCCGCCTTCACGATCTTGCCGGCCCAAGCCTTGATCGTGTCGTCGGTGACGTTGTGCAGGACCGGGCCGCCCGTTGCGCCGCCGCTGAGCGGCTTGTTGCCGTCGCCGGTCGCGCTGCCTGTCTGCTTCTTCTTCCGTCCGCGTGGCATGTTCTTCTCCTCTCGCTTCAAAGTTTGTGGGGCGGCATACGGCCCCGCCCCTGGCCCCTACTCCCGATCCTCGCCCTATCTCGCCCCTGCGGGCGGCTTACTTCGGATAGGCGCTCAGGCTTTCGCTGCTTCGGTTTCGGCTCGGTAACCGTTACGCCGCCGCCTTGGCGTTCATTTCCTCGAGCAGCTTGAACTGGTACGTCGCGCAGACATCGCCGTAGCTGGGCTCGCGGCCGCCCTGCTCCTGCTTCACGAACTCGCTGACCGTCTGGAACTCGGCCTCGTATGCTTCCGGCGTCTCGATGTAGCGACGCATCCATTCGTTCAGCGTGCGCGCCATATCGACGGCGCTCATTGCGCCTTGAAGCGGCTTCGGCGACAGCGCCTTGACGTTGCTGACCGCTTCCCGCAGGCGGGTCTCCACCGAACGGGGCGCCCGCTTCGTTGCCTTCTTCGCCATGTCACACATTCCTTTCGTTGCTACGCGCCGCCGTCTCCCGGTCGGTCGCACCGATGCCGGTCTCGGGGAAATCCTGCTCGATCTTTCGGTAGGCGGATCGACTGATCATCACCAGCGCCGCAACCGCGAGACCTGCGCCGATCAGCCCGAGCAGCACCGCGTAGACCCGCCGCGCTGCCTCGCTGCCATAGACGGCTAGGAGCGCATCTATCAGGGCGTTGGCGTTCCATGCTGCGCTGAGCAGCAGGACGGCTCCGATGATCAGGAGGATGATGGGGCGCATCTAATGGACCAGGAAGGCGATGGGTTTCGGGGATGACCAGCAGAGGGCGCACGTGCCGCAGCAATCGGTGCGGCCGGTCTGGACGGGGCAGATAACCGCGCCATCGGCATCTTCGGCCCGCTCAACAGTGCGCGTTCTGAAGCTGCCGGCCAGGCCGTCGCTGTGCCGAACCGCGAACCGGCCGGCGAAGAGCTCGCGAACCGCGGTGATCGCGTCGCCGATCTCGGTGCCGGGATGCCAAGCCGTGTAGCCGAAGATCCGCAACCCGGGGTGCCGGGCGAGCTGGTCTGCCCAGAACTCGACATAGGCGGGCGAGAAGAAATCGCCGAGGACGTGCAGCCGGACAACGAAGCCGCGGCGGAACTCGCGGGCCAGGGCAGCAAGCTCGGCCGAGAGGCGCGGCATCAAGCCATCATCGGCCGTGATGCGCTCAGACCAGTTCATCGCATTGCCGTAGCAAGTCAGCCAGTTCCGGCAAGTCTCCGGGCAGGTCGCCCGCTCTTCCAGGGTCAGGGTGAAGATCGGCAGGCCGCGCCAGGCGCCCTTGGCGACGTGAGATCCGATCTTTCGCTGGTGAGCGCCGGACTTCAGCAGGCGGTCCGGCTGGTCGCTCGACACGACGCGGGCCAGGAACATGGTCCGCTTGGCGAGGACGTTGCGGTTGAACGGCGAAAGCTTGAGCGGCTTGCCGGTCTCGTAGTGCTGCTCGAACCGGCGGCGCGGGCGGTCGGAATAGGTCGGAACGTTGCTCGGGAGCGATCTCATCTCACAGACCCGCCTTCCGACGTCCGGCATTGGCGAGCGCGGATGCCCTGCCCGCTCTTGGGCCGTACTCGTGCCCGATCTTCTTCGCGCGCGAGAATTGGTCCTCGACCTCGTGCTGGAACTTGGATCCCGGGTCGGCTTGTGTCGGCGCCACCGCGGCCGGCGGACATTGCGTCACGCCTTTCGTCGCCACGAAGCTGCTGATCGCCCGGTCGAGCTCGTCGCGGGTCGGTCCGACTTTCGGTTTGGAACGGCCGTCGCTGACCGGGATCGGCCTGTAGGGCTTCGGCGCGGGCTTGACCGGCGCCGGTGAGGCTTTCGTTACCGGGGGGGGCGCCGCCGGATGATCTGCCCCCGGTCCCATGAGCGCGGTCAGAACGGTCACGGCGGCATCGGTGCGGCGCCCCTGCCCGTCCTTGCCGTCTGCCATCGCTGCGGCGCAGCGCTTCTCAAATTCCTTGTGTCCGATCCTGGAGAGCAACTTCTGCAACAGGACAACATCGATCCGCCGGTCACCTTCGATCGCGGCGAGCGCTGAGATCAGCGGCGCCCTCAACGCTCCAGTGTCGCTGTGAAAAGCGCCGCGAATGGCTTGGAGAAGTTCCGCGCCCCGCGTCTTGCCACAACATTCCATCAGAGTGCGCAGGGCGCCAATCGCTAGGGTCTGCGAGGGCTTCGACTTGTTAGCCGGGATCGGATAGTGCGGGACCTCGACGTCGGCAGCTTCGCACATTGCCTGAAGTGCACAGGCGCTGACGTCACCCGCAGCCGCAAGTGCGTGATGGATCGCGAATGCGGTGACCGCGACCCGGTCCCGATTGGCCGCGACGAATGCCAGCGCTTGGTCTTTCCGGCTCAGCGGCGGCACGATCAGGCACGGCACAGACGCGATCTTGAGCCGCCGCGCAGCCTCGGTCCGGTGCTGCCCGTCGATAATGAGATAGCCGGTCAGCCCCTTGGTCACCGTCACAATCCCGAACAGCGACCAGCGGAAGTTCTCGCAGATCCGCTCGATCGCGGCCTGATTGCGCCGCGCCTCGATGCTGCGCTGGTAGGAGCTATCGACCGCGAGATCGGCAACGGGCAGGTCGGCATAGGTCGGGCGAGGGCCGAAGCGGTCGGTCATACGAAGCCCCGCTTTTCCGCGGCCATGGCCGTGGCGTTCCCGATGCAGCTGAAGCCGAAGCTCGGCGGGGTGCCGCGGAACATCGGCTCGCGCGGGACCGCCGCATCCTCGAACCGAATGCCGGCGGGCCAGGGCGCGATCTGCAAGGCCAGATGCATGCGTTCGGTGCGATACTTGGTCGCCATCGAAACCTTCGCGAACTTCGGTTCAGCCACTCTCGGCCGGCCGCGCGCTTTCCATTCCGACGACGGCTTGCGCGGCTCGACCATCAGGCCGAGATCGTGCTTGCAGCGCGTGATGCTGTTCGGTGAGCAGCCGAGCCGCGCGGCTATCTGCACGTTCGTGAGCTTCTGTTCGATGAGTGCGCGCACCGCTTCCCGGTCGATCGGCGCTTTTTCTTTCTCGCCCTTCATCAAGCCACCCGATCCAGCAATTGCCCGCGCCGATACTCGACCAGCACCACCACATTCGGCGCCTGCCTGACCGCCTGCTCCCGGTGCGCCGCATGACCGCGGCCGAGAATGACCACGAGCAGATTGAGTCCGATCACCGCTGCGATGCATGCGAGGATGACGAGGTCGGTCATGCAAGACCGCCTTTCCGCCCCGCCTCAACCGCGCGCTTCCGATCGTTCTTGAAGTTGCCGCCGCTCAGCTTGCCGCCGACCTGACCGGCGGCAGCAGCACGTTCGGCGCTGTGCTTGAAGTTGCCGGTCGAGGTGCGGCCGCCCATTGCGGCGATGGCGCGGCGGCGTTCGGGCGACATGGCGGCGAAACCGCGCTTGGGGTTGGTGGTCAAAGAACCCTCCGCAACAGCTCGGCGAACTGCCTGGGAAAATCCGGATCAAGTTCACGCTGCAGCTTGAAGAGCCGCCGCAGTTCCGCTTCGAAGTGCGGATACTTGACCTGCAGAATCATCAGGAACTCGGCGCTCATCACGCCTTCGGGCGCGCGCCAGCCTTCGACCGTGTTCTCGGCGGCGCCGATCTCGTCGGCGATCTCTTTCGCCGTGAATCGATGCTTCGGCAGAGAGTTGGTGAAAGCCAGATTAATCAAGCCGCGCGCGTCGCGTCGGCTGGGAACGCGGTCCCGTGTTCCTATGGAGATGTCGGGAAACGTTCCCTGGGATGTCGAAGGCATGGCTGGTCCATCTTCTGTGGACCGAGACGGAGACAACGAATGAAGTCGAACCTCAGAGCGATGCGATACTTCTTCAAGGCGCCGCGGTTGCAGCCGCGGACCTTGATCGACGGAAAGAGCAGCGGACGACGCGCTCATGCGTCACCCGCTGCGAGGATACCTGCGGGCTTGTGCTGCAAGTCGCAGGGAACGCGTTCAGCGCAGAGCCGCGCCAGCTTGCGGACTTCTTGAAGGTCAACCGGGAAGCCCATGCCGGCGAAAAAGCGCGCGGCCACGAATGCGGGATTGCGCCGAGTGATCTCGACGCCGGCAAAGTGTTCAATCGGAGTGTCGCCGATGCGAATGTCCCAAATTTCGGCGGGCTGAGAGAGCGCCTTCACCGGCATCAGCACGCCAGAGCGCACGACGAGCGGCGCTGCGACTGCGCCGGCCAGCGTGGCGAGGAACGTGCGGCGGCTGGCTCCCCCGAGCGGCATGTCAGGCGGCCTTCTTCAGATTGGTCAGATGGCCCCACGTGCGGCCGGTCCTGATGCTTTTGATCGCGGACAGGGAGACGGAGAATTTCTTTGCGAGAGGCGTAATGACGCCGGGCGTGGCAACGATTTCCAGGACAGCGGCTTCGGTGAGCTTCGACCTTGGGGACTTTTCACCGAACAGCCGAGTGCCATGGATCAGCTCGTCGGCGTGGTTGCCCTTTCGCGTGTCGTACCGAATGTTGGACAACGCCGCGTTCCGCCGCTTCCCATCGTTGTGGCAGCACTCGTGGCCAGCGGGCGGCATCCCGAGGAAGGCGCGCGCCACAAGGATGTGGACATGGATGCGAACGGATCGGCCCTGATGATCGTAGATGCTGACCCTCGGATAACCCTTGTCGTCGATGTCGGGTTTTTTAAGTCGGCCCTTGAAAACGGCCCTGCGGCGCTGGCCGAGCCGGATGTACGAGGTGACGTGATCGATCGACCGGACTTGGCCGTCATTCGAGACCTCGTACTTGCCTTCGAAGCCAGGGATGGCGCGCCACTCGACCATCAGGCGGCCTTCCGGTCTTTGCGGTCCGGGCGCTCCGGCAGGGGTTCGGCGCCGCGAAACATGCCAAGTGTCAGCGGCCAGCCGCGCGCCGCCGACTTGTCGATCAGCTCAGGCCACCAATCGGATGGGATGCGCCGTTGACGCCATTTCCGGATAGTCTCGAGCTTGGCGTCGAGGTCGTCGGCAAGATCCTGGTCGGCGTCCCAGAGTTCGATGATGGCGGTGTGAAGTTCGCGCGTGTCCATGCGCGCCATCATTGGGACAGTCAGTCCCAAAAGTCAAGGACAGATCGTCCCGTGACTAACTGTCCCGAAATCGCGACAAGTCGGCATGAGCAAAATCATCGAATCGGCCGAACGGAATGTCCTTGGGGCACGCCTCCGGGATGCCAGGCTTGCTCTGCCGGGCAAGGTCAACCAGGAGGAAATGGCGCGCCGGATCTCGGAGCTTTCCGGGGTCCAGGTCAGCAGGGATCGTTACGCGAAATACGAGTTCCGCACCGACCTGCCACGCGAATTAGCAGCAGCTGTATCGCAGATTACGGGCCTGGATCCGTTGTATTTTTTGGACCCGAACATCCCTGGGAATAAATTACCCCCAATCAGTCACCTTTCTGCCGTAAATTGGGAGAAGATAAAGCCCGTGCCGGTGAACGGCCGCGTGCAGGCCGGCCAATTTACGGAGTCGGGGGAGTTGCAACCGGAAGAGATCGATGTTGCGTTCGTCTCATCGGACGTGCCGTTTGCGAACAAGCCGCTGAGGGGGTTCAAGGTCTTCGGCGATTCGATGAACGAATTCTACCCGCACGGTAGCGTCGTGATCGTCGCACCCTCGATCTACCTTGGTGAAGGATGGATGCCGACGCCCGGTATGCACGTGATCGTGCAGAGGCTCAACGACTGGGGCGAGCAGGAGCTGACCATCAAAGAGATCGAGTACGGCCCGCCGCCGGCGCCGGGACAAGATCCAGAATACCTGCTGCTGAAGCCGCGATCCACCAACCCGGAATTCAAGCCGTGGCGCTATCCGATTTCGCGCGACCCGGATTCGATTGCCGAAGAGAAGATGCGCATCATCGGCGTCGTGGTCACTTCGACAAAGCGCGCGCCAGGCTTTTAAGGCTGCGCCGCTGGCCCTGTCGGCACCGTGGTATCCTTGATCACCCGGACCTTGTCCGATCGTAAGACGAAGACCGGATCACCGACCTTCAGCGCCTGCTCGTTGGTCTGCGCGACGGCGATGATTTGCCCGTTCTCCTGTTGGATGATCAGTTCGATCCCGCCCGCGCGCCGGAAAGCCTCTTCGGTCATCTCGCCCGCGACGGCGCCGACCAGTGCCCCGCCGGCCGCGCCTGCTACGGCAAGAGCCGGGTCACCAGAAACCATCGTCCCCGCAGCACCGCCGGCCACCGCACCGCCCAAAGCGCCGCCGCCAGAGGACTGCCCCTGCAACGTCACGTCGCGCACCGCCAGCACCTTGCCGTGCATCACCGTAGCGGCGCGGCCGATCTGGCTTTCGGTATAGACGGAAGTACCTGGCGGCGCGCACGCGGCGACGCTGATCGCCAGGATTGACGCGGCTGAAAGCGCCCTCATCATGGCTTCGGGCAATTCTCTTTGACCGCCTTCTGGAATGCCGGGTCGGCGATCAGCTGGGCGATGTTGTTGCTGATCATCTTGTTCAGGCTGGCGAGCGCGATCTCCACGGCGGTGTATTTCGCTGTCGTGAACTTTCCCTGATAGCTGTTGTCGAGAAGGGGTTTGTCGTTCGCATCCCAGAGGATATAGCGCACGTCGCTGATCCAGTCCGCCGACCAGCCGAGATCGTCGATAGTAAGGTCGTTGATCTCGCCATCGAGCTTGCACCGGCTTTCCGGCTTAAGAGATATGCCGGCCTGCCGCAGCTCGCGCCGAACGGCATTGCCGAAATACTGCGGCACATTGTCGGTGACCTTCAGCGTCCCTGCCGCGGTGTTGTGGATCACATCCACCGGCACATTCGATTTCGGGAAATACTTGAAGTCGCGAACCACAATGCCGCCGTCGATCTCGGCCGTCGTCTCGGGCTGATACGGAGGCAGGGTAATCGGCTGTACACAAGCCGATAGCAGCAGAAGGCCAAGTACGGCCAAAAAGATTCGCATAGCGCTCCCCCCTTACCCGCGAAGATTGAGGCACAACCTATCCGGTACAGCAAGGGCGCGCCACAACCGACCTGGAATTTTTTGACGCTGCGACAACCGGTTAACCCTCTTTCTCACATTGCGACAAACATTGGGACATTTTGTCCTTGACTGATTGGGACGGCTTGTCCCAATATGCTTCCCATCAGCGCCCCACGGCGCACCGGGAGCAAGCCGCAGATGACCGCCAGCCAGACCGCGCCCCAGACCATCGACACCCTCGCCGCCGAACTCGGCGTGACGCCGGCCGACCTGCAGTCCTGGCTCGCCTGCGTCGGCCTCTGGGTGCGTAAGGGCTACACGTTCGAAGCCGCGGTTCGTAAGCACATGCAGCAGATGGATCGCCTGATCGACAACGCGGTCGCGCTCTCCACTTCGCTCCGGCCGATGGCGGTTGAGGCGGTCTATCGGGCGCACGGCCGCGATCGTTTCCAGGCGAGGGCCTGAGCCATGAACGCCGCGAACGAAACCCGCACCCTGACCGAAGCCCTCACCGCCAGCCTCGCCGCAGTCCCCGCCTCCCGCCGCTCGGCCCTCTCCGCGCATTCTCGCCACGCCTGGCGCGTCCCCGCCTCCCTCGCAACGATCGGCGAACCCGCGCAATGGATCGAGCCGCAGCTGAGCCGCGACGACGCGCTGAGCGAGGCCAAGCGGATCGCCGAAGAGAGCGCGGCCGGATGTGGTTGGGCGTGGGAATTCGCCGGGCGCTGGTATGCGGCGCAGTTTCGGCCCAACGCTGAGATCGGGTTCGGGTCGGGCGGAGTGACGGAGCTTGTGACCGTCGAGACGCGCGGCGGTGCGGCATGAACGTCCACCGCGCAATCGCCATCGCCAGCGCCGCGCCAGCCGTCAGCGCCACCCTTTGCGAGGACTGCCCGCCGGTCTGCTATCCGACCGACCGCACGCGCTGCACACCGTGCCCTCGTCGGGTGGAGCGCGCCATCCTCGCCCGCCTCAACACCGGTGAGAACTACGGCGAAGGCACGCCGCTTGAGGCCGCCATTTTCGCGCACTGCCGCGCGACCGGGCGCGATATCGAATGGGTCGATGCTGCCGGGAACGTGACGTGCTTTGGCGATGTTGGAGGGCGGGCGTGATGATCTACGAAATCATCAACCCCTCCGATCCGTACACCGTCAAAAGCGACGATTTCGAAGTCGCGGCGATCGCCTGCTTCATTCTCGGCGAGGGCCACTATGCATTCGAGCCACAGGAAGCCGGCGGCGATCGCGTTCCGATCTTCCTGCTCGGCGGATCCAAGGAATGGACGCTTGAGAAGTTCGGCGTCGAGCCCGACGCGCTGGCTGATCGCGTCCTGAAGACCAAGCGGGCGGCGCTGATCGAATGCCTCGAAAGCGTGCTGATCGGCAGTCTCGGCGCGCGTCGCGAGTTCGACGCTGCATGCGCTGCAATTGGAGACGCCGAGAAGATCAAGGCGTTCCGCAACGAGCGCCATGAGCACCGCCGGTCTTCAATGAATGATATCGGCGGTCGGGCTTATCGGATCGCCGACAGGTTGAGGGCCGCAGCATGACCGCCTCACCCGCCACCCTGACTGTAGTCAATCAGAGCCAGCACTACGCGGCAATTCAGGTGCCGGATGAATACCAATACACGGGGGGCGCCGATAGCACTGCCATTCTTCAATTGATGGAGCAGATGAGGTCCGAAGGCTTCGAGCCCGCTCTGTTCATCCCGATGAGCGGATTGATCTACTGCCGGAAGATCCCGATTGATCGAGGCGGCGCATGACCCGCTGGAAAGCCACAGCCACCTATCGCACCGACACCGGCCCGGTCGAAGTCACGCACGATCTGGCCGAGCTGGCCGACCTGCACAGCCTGATCGAGCGCGGGCCGCATTGGGACACGATCATCGATATCAAGATCGTGCGCGCCGATGGCGTTGACCGGTCGCTGACCGTCGAAGCCGCGAGGTTGCAATAATGCGCGAAACCCTGATCGCCGCGCGCTGGCTCGGCCCCTCAACCGGCAACACGTACCGCGCCCTGTTCAACGCGAACGATGCCGACGATGCGCTCCGTCTTCGCAAGGTGCAGCGCGCACCGGAGTTCAAAGCGGTCACTGTCGAGATCGATTTCGACCCGGCGCAGAGTGGCGCGCTCAATCGACCGCCGCGCGAGCTGGTCGAGGCTGAGCGCGACAGGCTGGCGGCGCTGCTGGTCGAGGCACGGGCGGCGCTGGACGACGAGCTCAGCGTCGTCCTCAACAGCGAATGCGTGATCGGCAACGACGGCAAGCCGAACCGCGCCACGATCAGCGATGAGGCGGATTTCCACGCCACGAAGCTGGAAGAACTTCTCGCCCGTATCGACGCCGCTTTGCCGCAACCAGTCAAGGAGACCGCAGCGTGATCCCCGTCAATACCCAAGCCGAACTCGACAAGGCCTGCGAACAGCGCGACCCGGTCGTCCATATCGCGGTGAAGGGCCGGTTCATGATCAGCAAGACCATCGGTTGGTTGCGCCTCACCATGGTGGCCGAGTGCAGCGTCGTGGCTTGGGGGAACAGCAGCGTCGTGGCGCGGGAGAACAGCAGCGTCGAGGCGCGGGAGAACAGCAGCGTCGTGGCTTGGGAGAACAGCAGCGTCGTGGCTTGGGAGAACAGCAGCGTCGAGGCGCGGGAGAACAGCAGCGTCGTGGCTTGGGGGAACAGCAGCGTCGTGGCGCGGGAGAACAGCAGCGTCGAGGCGCGGGAGAACAGCAGC
>Ga0209257_1001452_pt1 | contig 28026 bp, 23 predicted proteins | sample AraplaCvi_mCL_r2_FD_184277 | JGI IMG/M metagenome (GOLD analysis project Ga0209257, IMG submission 184277) | Arabidopsis root microbial communities from North Carolina, USA - plate scrape MF_Cvi_mCL_r2 (SPAdes) (version 2) | ecosystem: Host-associated > Plants > Roots > Endosphere | place: USA...
CGAGGCGACCGTGCGGCATCTCCTGCGCCGTCGCGCCCCCGCCCGCCAGCAAAGCCATCGCGGCGGCTGCCGACAGCAGAACCTTCTGCTTCATAGCCCCCTCCACCGAACACCGTTCTCAGCCTACACCCGCCCGCCGCGCCGCTCCACGCCACTTCGGTTGCATAGGTTCCCCGGCGTGCGTAGACCGCGCCTTCGATGGAATTCCCCTCCCCCCTCGCCCGCGGCGTGCTCGTCAGCCGCTACAAGCGCTTCTTCGCCGATGTGGTGCTGGACGACGGGACCGAGGTCACCGCCCACTGCCCGAACCCCGGCGCGATGCTCGGCCTGAACACGCCCGGCCTGCCCGCCTGGCTGTCGAAGTCCGACGATCCCAAGCGCAAGCTGGCCCACACCTTGGAGCTGGTCGAAGCGGACGGCGGCCTGGTGGGGATCAACACGATGCATCCCAACCGCATCACCGCCGAGGCCCTGGCCGCCGACGCCATCCCCGAGCTCGCCGGCTACGCCACCCACCGGCGAGAGGTGCGCTATGGCGAGAACAGCCGCGTCGACTTCCTGCTGGAGCACCCCGACCGGGCGCCCTGCTGGCTCGAGGTGAAGAACTGCCATCTGCGCCGGTCGGGAACGCTGGCCGAATTCCCCGACTGCGTGGCCGCTCGCTCGCTGAAGCACCTGCGCGAGCTCTCCGCCATGGTCGAGGCGGGCCAGCGCGCGGTGATGCTGTTCGTGATCCAGCGCACCGACTGCGACGCCTTCGAGGCCTGCCACGACCTGGACCCGGCCTATGCCAAGGGCCTGACGGCGGCCGCGGCCGCCGGCGTGGAGGTGCTGGCCTACGCCTGCGCCATCACCCCGCAATCCGTCACGCTCGGCCAGAAGGTGCCCTGGCAGGACACGCGACCCTGGTTGCGATGATCCTCGTCGCCCCCGCGGCCCGGGGCTAGAAGTCGGCCGCGTTCACCAGGCCGATGTAGCGGTCGAAGGCTCCCCGACCGAGCTCCCCCTGGGCCTCCAGCCACTGGACCAGGTGTCCCGCCAGGTCGACGCTGCCGTAGACGTAGTGCGCGATCAGGATGAGGCGGCGCAGCAGCTCGGGACTCCACCGTTCCGGCGTCGTGGGGTCGCGGACGTAGACCACGTCGGCCTCCAGCAGCTGGTTGAAGGGCTCGCGCATGTCGTTGTTACGGAGCACGGGCGTGATGGACCACCGCTTCAGCTCGGCGAAGGCGTGCGGCATGAACCCCTGGCCGCGCATCCAGACGTCGATCTCGCCGAACGTCGGCTGGCCCTCGTATAGCGGCACGAACGACACTTCGAGCTGGACCGCGGCGCACTGCACCAGCCGCGCCTGGCCATGCTGCAGGGCCGCCAGCTCGCCGCCCTGGATGTCCATCTTCAGGTAGTCGAGATCGGGCAGCCCGGCCACGTCGTCCAGCCGGGTGGTCTGCACCTCCTGCGTCTCATGCACCTCGCCCATCCGGTCGAACCCGTTGAAGAACGCCAGGTGGCGCGCCGACGGCTTGAACAGCGACGTCATCCCGGAGATCGGCGCCGCGAGGTGCAGGGTTTGGCGCGCGCCATCGCCGACGATGTCCGTGAACAGCCGGAAATCGGTCCCGTAGGCTTCGACCAGCGCCGCGTGCTGGCGCTCGTCGGCGTCGAAGGCGTTCAGGCGCGCGAGCTTCAGGTCGAGCAGGCGCTGGTAGAGGGGCGGTGCGCCGATCGACGCCGCGCCGATGTCGGCGATCTCCAGGGTCCCGGTGACGTTCAGCAGGTCGGCCAGAGCCGGGTGCGGGGTGCTCATCGGCCGGTTATGCTGTGCGCCGCGGCAGGCTGTCCACGCCACCGCCATTGAACTTCCGTGCTACGATTGCGACATAGGCGCGTTAGGCGGCGGCGACCGCCGGAGCATCCGATGACCGACACCCTCGACGGCGAATACCGCACCGGCCAGATCAAGCTGCACGACGCTGCGGCGTTTGAAGGCATGCGCAAGGCCGGCCGGCTGGCCGCCGAATGCCTCGACATGCTGGCGCCCCATGTGGTCCCCGGCGTGGTCACCGACCACCTCGACACCCTGGCGCGCGAATTCATCCTGGACCACGGCGCCCTGCCCGCCTGCCTGGGCTACCGCGGCTACACCAAGACGGTCTGCATCAGCCCGAACCACATCGTCTGCCACGGCATCCCCGGCGAGCGCGTGCTGCGCGAGGGCGACATCGTCAACATCGACGTCACCGTCATCGTCGACGGCTGGCACGGCGACACCTCGCGGATGTACGGCGTGGGCCCGGTGGCCCCGCGCGCCAAGCGGCTGGTGGACGTGACCTACGAGGCGCTCGAGCGCGGCCTGGCCCAGGTGAAGCCGGGCAACCGCACCGGCGATATCGGCGCGGCGATCCAGCAGTACGTCGAGAGCATGCGCTGCTCGGTGGTCCGCGACTTCTGCGGCCACGGCCTGGGCAAGGTGTTCCACGACGCGCCCAACATCCTGCACTTCGGCCAAAGGGGCACGGGCGAGCTGCTGCGGCCCGGCATGTTCTTCACGATCGAACCGATGGTGAACCTGGGCAAGCACCCGGTGAAGCTGCTCTCCGACGGCTGGACGGCGGTCACCCGCGACAAGTCGCTGTCGGCCCAGTGCGAGCACTCGGTCGGCGTCACCGAGAACGGCGTCGAGGTATTCACCGGATCCCCGACCGGCCAGTTCAAGCCGCCGATCATCAGCGCCTAGCGGACCCGCGCGCCTAGACGGACCTCGCGAGGCGGGCGATGCTCCGCCGCATGAAGCTCGTCCTCGCCCTCAGCACGGCCATGCTGACCGCCACCCCGTCCGCCATCGGCGCGGATATGAGCCTCGTCGGCATCGGGTTCATATGCGGCGCGGAAACAGCCGCCACGCCGACCGGCGGGGCCGCCTCGGGGGTCATGCTGCCGGGCTTCGGCGACGCGGCCTTCCCCATCGACACGAGCAGCAAGGAGGCGGCGGCCTGGTTCAACCACGGCCTGCGGCTCTACCACGCCTTCGCCCACGATGAGGCCAAGGCGGCCTTTGCGCGCGCCGCGGCGGCCGACCCGTCATGCAGCCTCTGCGCCTCCGGGGTCGCCCTGTCGTTGGGCCCGACGCTCAACACCGGCATCACGCCCCTGGAGACGGTCGACGCGCTGAAGATGGCGAAGCGGGCCGGCGAACTGGCCAAGCCCGGCGACGCGCGCGCCAGAAGCCTCGCCGAGGCCCTGCAGCTCCGCTACGGCGCGGAGACCCCGGCGGGCGGGCGCGAGCAGGCGTTCGGCCGCGCCCTCGACGCCATGGTCCGGGCCGATCCGGGCGACAACATGATCGCCAACCTGGCGGCGCATGTCCTGATCATCCCCGCGCGGCAGGACGACTATTCCGGCGTTCCGCGCGCGATCGAGATCCTGGAAATGGTGCTGGCGCGCAGTCCCGACGACAGCGCGGCCATCCACTACTACATCCACGCCACCGAGTTCGCCGGGCGCGCGCCCCTGGCCCTGCCCTACGCCGAGCGGCTCGCGGACCTGTCGCCCGGCGCTGGCCACCTCGTGCATATGGGCACCCATACCATGATGCGCGTCGGCCATTACGAGGACGTCGCCCTCAACAACGCCCGCGCGCTCAAGGTCGACGCGGGGACGCAGGTGGGGCTCGCCCAGTCCGGGTCCGTCAGCCAGCGCTACTACCTCCACAACTATCTGTTCGGTCTGAGCGGCGCGCTGATGGCCGGCGACGGCGCGCTGGCGGTGAAATACGCCGACCACGCCGCCACGACCTTCCCCAAGGCGGCGCCCGAGCGCAACCGCGTCCTCTCGCGCGCCCGCAGCCTGGTCGCGCTCGCCCGCTTCGATCCCGACCGCGCCCTCGCCGTACCCGCCGGCAAGGACGACCCGCGCATCCTCGCCATCTACCGCCACTACGCCCGCGGCGAGGCGCTCGCGGCCAAGCGCGACGCCAAGGGGGTACGCCGCGAGGCGGCGGCCATCACCGCGCTACGCTCCGAAGGAGCCAAGGCGACCGACCTGGGCGGGGAGATGGACCTCGCCCAGATCTCCGAGGGCGTCCTGCTCGGCCGCGCCGCCATGATCGCCCGCAAGCCCAACGAAGCCGTCGGTCATTTCGAGCGCGCGGCGCTGGCCCAGGAAAAGGCCTTCCCGGTTCCCAAGAACTTCGACCCGCCGCCGTGGTGGTATCCGGTCCGCCGCAGCCTGGCCGCGGCCTACCTGAAGGCCGGCAAGCCGACCGAAGCCGCCGCCGCGGCGCGCGCCAGCCTCGCGGAATGGCCGCACGACGCCCTGGCCCTGCGCATCCTGGCGCGGGCCGACAAGGCCCGCGCATCGGAGTATCGCGCCGAGGCGCAGAAATCCTGGCAGGGCGACTTGGCGAAGGTCCCGCTCGACCTCACCTAGAGCCGATGATCCTGCGCAGATGGACCGGCCGCATCCGGACGGCCGACGAGGCGGAGTACCGCGCCTACATCGCCGGCACCGGTGGCGTGGAATACCGCCGAACCCCCGGCAACCTGGGCTGGCAGATGCTGTTCCGCGACCTGGGCGACGGGACGAGCGAAGTCACGACACTTTCCTGGTGGACAGGCCTCGGCGTCATCAAGGGCTTCGCCGGCGAGGACTACGAGCGCGCCGTCTACTATCCCGAAGACGACCGCTTCCTGCTGGACCGCCCGCCGAACGTCGACCACTTCCGCGTCGTCGACGGATCGGGACCACTGCAGGCGCCGTAGCAGGACCGCCTCAGGCGGCAGCCGGCGTCCGGCGGCGGATCGCGTCGCCGAGGCGGTAAGGCCCTCAACGCGTGATGCACGGAGGGTGGCTTGAGGCCCTCCCTCCGACAGCCTAGCTCCGCGGTGGAGCTGCACGCGGGAAGAGCGCCTTGGAGAGCCCGGAAGTCCATCACCCGCACCCTGGTCACGGCGGCGGCCTGCCCCGCTGGCTGGAGCTGCTGATCGCCGTCACCGCGTTGATCACTTCGGTCACGTCCATCTTCCTCGCCATGCACCATGGCCAGGTCATGGAGAAGCTGGTGGCGGCCAATTCGATGCCCTACGTGCTGGCCGGCGCTAGCAACGCCGACGAGGACGGCGCACGACGGCTTTCGGTCGATGTCCATAACCAGGGCGTCGGACCTGCCCAGGAAAAGTCGCTGAAGATCAAGTTCGACGGGCGGTATGTCCGCTCGGTCGACGACCTCATCGCCGCCGCTCTGGGGCCGCAGGACGCGCCGGCCGCACAAGCCGCGCTTCGCCGGTACCGCAATTCGACGCAGGAACGGTTCGTGCCGGCCAACTCCAGCCAGCTGGTCTTCCGCATCCCCAGGACCGAAGCCAACGCCGCCCACTGGGACCGGCTGGACGCCACCCTCGAGACCTGGGAGTTCGAGTACTGTTACTGTTCGGTGTTCAAGGACTGCTGGCAGGTGATCAAAGAGCGTCGCACGCCCGTGAAAGGCTGCATTCGCGACGAGGCCCACGAGTTCACCCCGTGACGTAACCCGGTCATCGGGATTCGTTACGTATCCCTCACTTGCCGCCCGCGCCGCCACGGGGCAGCTTCCCCCACAGGGCTGGGGGTGGAAGTCAGAGGGTCATGCTTTCCATCAAGGGTTTGACGCACGTGTATCCGAACGGGACGCGCGCGCTGGATGCTGTCGATCTGGAGATCGGCAAGGGGATGTTCGGGCTGCTGGGGCCGAACGGCGCGGGCAAGTCGACGCTGATGCGGGCGATCGCCACGCTGCAGACCCCCACGCACGGCGAAATCCGCTTCGGCGAGATCGACGTGGTCGCAGAGCCCGAGAAGTTGCGGCGTACGCTCGGCTACCTGCCGCAGGACTTCGGCGTCTATCCGCGCGTGTCCGCCGTCGACCTGCTGGACCACATGGCCGTCCTGAAGGGCATCGCCGGCAAGGGCGAGCGTAAGGACACCGTCGAGACCCTGCTGCATCAGGTGAACCTGTGGGACGTGCGCAAGAAGGCGGTCGCCGGCTATTCCGGCGGCATGCGCCAGCGCTTCGGCATCGCCCAGGCGCTGATCGGCCGGCCCACCCTGATCATCGTCGACGAGCCCACCGCGGGCCTCGACCCCGAGGAGCGCAACCGCTTCCTGAACCTGCTGGCCGAGATCGGCGAGAACGTGGTGGTGATCCTGTCGACCCACATCGTGGACGACGTTTCGGACCTCTGCCCGCGCATGGCCGTGCTGGCCGGCGGCCGCATCCTGAAGGAGGGCGCGCCCGCCGACCTGGTCGCGGGCCTGAACGGCCGGGTCTGGAAGAAGGTGATCGACCGCCACGAGCTCGACGCCGAGCGTGCCCGGCGCCAGGTGATCTCCACCCGCCTCGCCGGCGGCCGCACCGTCATCCACGTGCTGGCCGAAACCGCCCCGGGCGACGGCTTTGAAACCGTGCAGGGCGGGCTGGAGGACGTCTACTTCTCCACCCTCGCCGCCTCGCGCCGCGCGGCCTGACGGGACGTCGCGCGCCATGTTCGGCAAGATCGCGGCCTTCGAGCTGCGCTATCAGCTTCGCCAGCCGATCTTCTGGATCGCCGGGCTGATCTTCTTCCTGCTGGTGTTCGGCGCCGTCGGCATCGATCGCGTCCAGATCGGCTCGGGCGGCAATGTCCACAAGAACTCGCCGCAGGGCATCGGCCAGATCGTCATGGTGATGACGGTCTTCTTCATGTTCGTCTCGACGGCCTTCGTCGCCAACGTGATCGTCCGCGACGAGGAGACCGGGTTCGGGCCGATCGTCCGGTCGACGCGGATCCGCAAGTTCGACTACCTCTTCGGCCGCTTCGCCGGCGCGTTCGCCGCCGTGGCCTTGGCCTTCCTCTTCGTGCCGGCCGCGATCCTGGTGGGCTCGCTGATGCCCTGGGTCGACCCCGAGACCATGGGGCCGAACCGGATCGGCGACTACGCCTTCGCCTACGTCTGGCTGGCGCTGCCGGGTCTGCTGCTCACCAGCGCCATGTTCTTCACCCTGGCCACGATCACCCGCTCGATGATGGGCGCCTACGTCGGCGTCGCCGGGTTCATGGTGCTGTACCTGGCCATGAACGTGGCGCTGCAGGACCCCGAGCAGCTGCAACTCGCCTCGCTGGTGGAGCCGTTCGGCCTGGCCGCCTGGGAACTGTCCACCCGCTACTTCACCGCCGCAGAATCCAACGCGCGCATGCCGGACCTGGTGGGGCCGCTGCTGTGGAACCGGCTGATCTGGATCCCCGTGGGCCTGGCGTTCCTGGGCATGGCCTGGTTCACCTTCCGCTTCGAGGCCCGGGCCGGCCGGGCGCGCAAGGCGGATGTCGAGGACGCGCTCGAAGCGCCGCCGCCCGCACGCCGGCTGCCCGCCCCGCGCAGAGGGGCGGACGTGGCGTGGGCGCAGCTGGTCAAGCGGACCCGCTTCGAAATGGGCCAGGTGTTCAAGAGCCCGGCCTTCGCGGTCCTGCTGGCGCTGGGCCTGTTCAACGCCCTGGGCGGCCTCATCCTGGGCGGCGAGCTGAGCGGCGCAGAGCTCTATCCGGTGACCCGCTGGGTGATCGGCACACTGGAGGGCTCGTTCACCTTCCTAGTCACCATCGTGGCGGTCTACTACGCGGGCGAACTGGTCTGGCGCGAGCGCGAGCGCAAGACGCACGAGATCGTCGACGCGACTGCGGTTCCCGACTGGGCCTTTGTCGTGCCCAAGACCCTGGCCATCGCGCTGGTGCTGATCGCCATGCTGCTGGTCAGCGCGGCCGCCGGCGTCGCGGTGCAGGTCTTCAAGGGCTTTTTCCAGATCCAGCCTGAGAAGTACCTGCTCTGGTACATCCTGCCGAACGCCCTCGACTGGACGCTGATCGCCGTGCTGGCGGTGTTCTTCCAGGCCATCTCGCCCCACAAGTTCGTCGGCTGGGGGCTGATGCTGCTCTACCTGATCGCGATGCTCAGCCTCCCGACGCTGGGCTTCGAGCACAACCTCTACCTCTATGACCGCCGGGGCTCGACGCCGCTGTCCGACATGAACGGCCAGGGCGACTATGCCGGGTTCGCGGCGTGGTTCCGCGCCTATTGGTCGGCGTTCGCGATCATCCTGCTGGTGCTGGCCTATGGCCTCTGGCGGCGCGGGACCGAGACGCGCCTGCTGCCGCGCCTGAAGCGCCTGCCCCGGCGCCTGCTGGGTCCGGCCGGCGTGATCGGCGGCCTGGCCATCGCCGCCTGGATCGGCCTGGGCGCGTTCATCTACGACAACACCAACGTCATCAACGAGTACCGGACCTCGGTCGGCGACGAGAAATGGCTGGCCGACTACGAGAAGGCCTTCCTGCGCTACGAGAAACTGCCCCAGCCGTCAGTCACCGACGTCGACCTGGACCTCGACCTGCACCCCACGGCGCCCAAGCTGGTGACCGAGGGCGTCTACCACCTGGTCAACGACACCGGCGCGCCCGTCCGCGAACTGCACGTCCGCCTCGACCGCGACACCAAGGCCCTGCAGATGTGGGTGAACGGCGCCTCGCGGGTGCGGACCTTCGACCGCTTCAACTACCGCATCTTCACCTTCGACCGGCCGCTGCAGCCCGGCGAACAGACCTCGCTGTCGTTCCAGACGGTCATGCAGCAGCGCGGCTTCAAGAACTCGGGCAACACCACGCGGCTGGTCGACAACGGGACGTTCGTGAACAACTTCGAGTTCGCGCCCATCGTCGGCATGGACCGCGCGAACCTGCTGCAGGACCGCGCCAAGCGCCGCAAGTACGGCCTCACCCCGCAGCTTCGCCCGCCGAAGCTGGAGGACCGCTCGGCCCAGGCCCGCAACTACCTGGCCAGCGCCGACTGGGTGAACGCCGACATCACCGTCACCACCGACGCCGACCAGACGCCCGTGGCGCCCGGCTACCGCATCTCGGACGCGACCAAGAACGGGCGGCGCACAATCCGCTTCCAGACCGACGCCCCGGTGCTCAACTTTTTCTCAGTGCAGTCGGCCCGCTATGCCATCAAGCGCGAGGTCTACAAGGGGGTCGAGCTGGCGATCTACTACGACGCCCAGCATCCGTGGAACGTGGACCGGATGGTTGGGGCGCTGAAGACCGGCCTCGACTACTACCAGGCCAATTTCAGCCCCTACCAGTTCCACCAGGCCCGGATCATCGAGTTCCCGGACTACCAGCGGTTCGCCCAGGCCTTCGCCAACACCATGCCCTACTCCGAGGGCATCGGCTTCGTCACCGACAACACCAAGCCCGACAAGATCGACTATGTGACCTACGTCACCGCGCACGAGCTGGCGCACCAGTGGTGGGCCCACCAGGTCATCGGCGCCGACATGCAGGGCGCGACCGCCCTCTCCGAGACCCTGGCCCAGTACTCGGCCCTGATCGTCATGGAGAAGACCTACGGCCAGGACGGCATCCGCAAGTTCCTGAAGTTCGAACTGGACCGCTACCTGCGCAGCCGCGGCGGCGAACTGGTCGAGGAGCTGCCGCTGATCCGCGTCGAGAACCAGCCCTACATCCACTACCGCAAGGGCTCCCTGGTCATGTACCTGCTGCGCGACCGGATGGGCGAGGCCAAGGTCAACGCCGCGCTGCGCAGCCTGCTCAGGCAATACGCCTTCAAGGGCGCGCCCTATCCGCGCTCGCAGGACCTGGTGGACGCTCTTCGCGCCGAGGCCGGCGCCGACCCGGTGGCCCAGCAGCTGATCACCGACCTGTTCGAGAAGATCACGGTCTACGACCTGAAGACCCGCACGGCGGCCGTGAAGAAGCGCGCCGACGGCCGCTACGACGTCATTCTGACCATCGACGCCAAGAAGGCCTACGCCGACGGCAAGGGCCAGGAGACGCCGGTGGCCATCCCGGCCGGCGAGGTGTTCGACGTGGGCGTGTTCGACGCCGAGCCCGGCAAGCCCGGCTTTGGCCGCAAGAACGTCCTGGCCTTCCGCACCACGACCCTGAAGTCCGGCGCCCAGACGATCAGGCTGACCGTCGACAAGCCGCCGAAGTTCGCCGGCGTCGATCCCTACAACAAGGAAATCGATCGCAACTCGGACGACAACGCCATCAAGGTGGCGGGCTAGCGGCCCCCTATGCCAGCGCCGAGCACGCCGCCGCGGCGGCGCGCGCCGGCGCGGAGGCCATGATCGCGACGACCGCCGCGGCGGCGCCGATCACGCCGAGCAAGGTGGCTATCTTCATCGTCCCGTCCCCCAGCCCCTTCGACGGCCGCCAGGGTGCCTCGACACAGGTCGCTCGCCCTCCCCCGATCGGGGGCGTCGAAGCTTGGCCTTGCCAGATTGGAACGTTTGCGGAACACTTCACGCCATGGCCCGCCCGTTCTCCGTCGAAGACGCCTCCGCCCAGCCCGATCTGTGGCGCGGGAAGCCCGCGCCTGCGCCGAAGCCGCACTACGCGGGCCACCGCGAGCGCCTGCGCGAGCGGGCGACCGGCGGGGGCCTGCCCGCCCTGCCCGACTACGAGGTGCTGGAGCTGTTCCTGTTCCGCTCGATCCCGCGCGGCGACGTGAAGCCGCTGGCGAAACAACTGCTGGCCCGCTTCGGTTCGCTGGGCGGCGTGCTGGGGGCCACGGCGGAGGAGCTGCGCACGGTGGCCGGCGTCGGCGAGGGCGTGGCGCTGGACCTCAAGCTGCTGCACGAGGCGGCTCTGCGCACGGCCAAGGAACAGGTCGCCCGCCGCCCGGTGATCTCGTCTTGGAACGCCCTGCTGGCCTATGTGAAGGCCGCCCTGGCCCACGAGGCCCGCGAGCAGTTCCGGGTCCTGTTCCTCGACAAGAAGAACCAGCTCATCGCCGACGAGATCATGAACCGCGGCACCGTCGACCACGCCCCGGTCTATCCGCGCGAAGTCGTGCGCCGGGCGCTGGAACTGTCGGCCAGCGCGCTGATCCTGGTGCACAATCATCCCGGGGGTGATCCGGCGCCGTCCGTCGCGGACATCGACATGACGAAGCAGGTGGTCGAGGCGGCTCGGGCCCTGCGCATTTCGGTGCACGATCATCTGGTCGTCGCGCGACACGGCACGGCCAGCTTCAAGGCGCTCGGCCTCATCTAGCGACCACCCCGGGCCCTGTCAGCAGTCATCGCGGCGGATCCTTCGGGCTGTCAGAAGACGGCTCCGCAGGCGGCCAGGAGGGCCATGACCCCGAACAGGCTGGTCGACGGAAAGGTCCACGGCTTCATCCCACCCCTGACGGCGACCACCCCCGACAGCAGGCGTCGCCGAGTACGGCCACGTCATAGGGAAGCGTCGGCGCCATCTTCTCCATGTCGGCCCACGCCGGCGATGCCTTCATCTGGGCCACGACGGCATCCGGAATGCCGACGAACTTCATATGGTGCAGGACCGCGTCACCGCGACGCCCCACGGCGAGCAGTTCGGTCTGCTCGGCCTTGTAGCGCTTCCACTTTCCGTCGGCGCCGGCCGCCTCGTCGTAGGGCGCTTCGTAAACGGCCAGATCCGCGCGAGTTCGACACCGTGACGTGGTCACTTCTGCCTTGGGCCTCATGCGCCCTTGCCTAGCCGACGGCCGCGTCGAGCGCTTGGGGGAAATTGCTCATGTGCGCCAGCGCGGCACGCGCCCGCAGGGCCCTTGATTGGCGGGCGGCGCTCTATATGCTAGTTAACACTATCATTTGATGCGCCACCAAGGAGGCTCGTATGCGCGCAATGGTCTTTCGCGGTGTCGGCAAGCCGCTCAGCCTCGAGACCGTGGCCGATCCGACGCCTGGGCCCGAGGACGTGGTGATCAAGGTTGGGCGTTGCGGCATCTGCGGCACGGATCTGCACCGGACCGAGGCCAACCTCATCACCTATCGCGAGGGGGCGATCCTGGGGCACGAGTTCGCCGGCGAGGTCGTCGCGCTTGGCAAGGAGGCGGGCGGTCGTCTCAAGGTCGGCGACCTGGTCACCGCCCTGCCCTACATCGGTTGCAACCGATGCCGCTACTGCGTGTCGGGCATGCCCAACTTCTGCGCCGAAGCGCGCAACATCGGCACCGAAGCGCAGCATGGCGCCTATGCGGAATATGTCGCCACCGGCGCGCCCTTCACGATGAAGCTGCCGGACGGTCTCACCCTCGACGACGGCGCCCTCATCGAGCCCCTCGCCGTCAGCCTGCGCGGTGTGATCCGCGCCGGCCTGAAGCCCGGGCAGAAGGTGTTGATCCTCGGCGCGGGCCCCGTGGGCATCGGCGTGGCCTATTGGGCCAAGCGCGCGGGCGCCGGCAAGGTGGCGATCCAGGCCTCCTCCGATCGCCGCAAGGCCGTTGCGCTGGAGGTGGGCGCGGACCTGTTCATCACGCCGCAGGAAGGGGTCAGTCCGGCCCGCTGCGCCATCGAGGCCCTGGGCGGCCAGCCCGATGTCGTCTTCGAATGCGTCGGCGGTGAAGGCCTCGTCGACCAGGCGATTGCGAGCGTCGGCAACCACGGCGTGGTGGTGATCCTAGGCGCCTGCGCGCAATACGATCGCTGGCTGCCGGTGGTCGGCCTGGTCAAGGAGGTCGATGTCCGGTTCTCCATGGTCTACCACGTCGACGAATATCACGTGGCGCTGGACGCCCTGGCGGCCGGTCACGTCGAACCGCGGGCGATGATCACCGACACGGTCGGCCTCGACCGCATGGCGGAAGCTTTCGAGGGGCTCCGTCACCAAGCCCACCAATGCAAGGTGATGGTCGCGCCCTGGTCCAGTGACCAAGGCGGCTCGACCGGTCGCGCGTCGAACTAGCGGGCAGCCTCCTCGATCAACGCGGCGACTTCCGCGGCATGGGAGACCATGACGACGTGCGAGGCCCCTTTCACGACGACCGTGCGTTTCGCCTTCGCCCGGTCCGACATGAAGGCCATGGCGGCCGGCGGGATATTGAGGTCGACGTCGCCGTAGATCGACCACGACGGGATCGTCTGCCACGCGGCGCCGACCTGGGCTTCCTGGAGGGCGGCCTGGGCGATCGGGCGCTGGGTCGCGGCCATCATCGCCGCCTGGCCCGCCGCGACATCCGCCGCGAACTGGTGGGGGAACTTGCCCTGGTCGATGTAGAGGTCGACGCCGCCGTCGGGCAGCGGGACGGGCGGCGCGAGCGCCCCGCCGAGCGTGGAGCCGGGGAACTTTCCCGACAGGTCGAGGCTGGTCTCGCCCGGCGCGGGCTCGAACGCGGCGACGTAGACCAGGGCCTTCACATTGGGCCGGTCCACGGCCGCGGCCGAAATCACCGCGCCGCCGTAGGAATGACCGACCAGCACCACAGGCCCGGGGATCGAGGCCAGCAGAGCCCCCACGTAGGCGGCGTCGCCCTTCACGCTGCGGAGCGGATTGGCGACCGCGACGACCCGGAAGCCATCCCTGGCGAGCTTGCCGGCCACGCCGTTCCAGCTCGATCCGTCCGCGAAGGCGCCGTGGACCAGGACCACGGTGGGCTTGGCGGTCTTGGGCGCCGCATTGGCGGTCGGTGAGAAGGCGAGGCTGGCGAGAAGGACGAGGGCGGTTCGCCTGAGCATGGGAGGACCTTTCTCGGTGGGGGATTCGGGCTCAGACGTAGCATTGGATGAAGCCGAGGGCGCATGGCGTAGTCGTGGTCGCCGGACGTGCATCTCGTGTCGCCGAGGCCCAAGGCGCACTGGCCTGGCAGCGACGCATCCAGGAGCCGGCGGTCCTGCCCGCCGACACCTAGCCGAGCTCGAGCGCGAGAGGCGCCCCCACGTCGGTCCGCCGGTCCGGCCAACGGGAGGACGGACAGATCAGAACCGCGCCGCGACCCTGGCGTACACTTGACGACCGAACGGATCGGCGATCGTCGGCAGGTAGCCATTGGACTTGGCAAATCCCGGGGCGGTGTCGAAGGCGTTGATCACGCCCGCCGTCAGCTCGAAGCGGTCGTCCTCGCCAAACACGAACCCGTACTGGAAGTCGAAGACCGAATAAGCCTTGATCTTGCTGGTCACCGTCGGGATCACGGGACCCGTCCCGGTGGTGTTCAGGCTGACCCCGAAATCGTCGCGCACGCCGGAGGTGTAGCGCCAAGTCCCGGACAACGTGTGCCGACCGTACGACAGATCGACGCCGGCCACGCTGCGCCAGCGGGGCGCGGCCGCCGACGAGCCCGTCGACTGGACGAAATTGTTGCGGTAGCCGACGCCGTTGTAGACGACCGTGCCGCTGGCGCCGTTCGAAGGCCGGACGCCGGTGTCGATGTCGTACTCAAGCAGGTAGGTCAGGCTGTCGCGGACCGTCACACCGATCTCGCCCAGATCGAACTTGTAGGAGGCGCTCACGTCGATGCCTGACGTCGCGGTGCCGCTGGGCGCGTTGAACGAGGTGACGATCACGGTCTGGATCGCTCCGCTGGCGTCGCGGATCACGTTCGGCCCGGTCGGATTGGCATTGACCACCGACTGGGCGCCCTGGACCTGGATCTGGTTCTTGTACTTGTAGTGCCAGTAGTCGACCGAGATCCGCGCGTTGGACACGGGCAGGACGGTCGCCCCGACGTTGAAAACGTCCGCCGTCTGCGGCTTCAGCGACGGATTGCCGTAGGTTTGGATGGTGCGGAACGTCGTGTCCGGCGGGTTCCTGGTGGTGTCGGTGACATTGCCGACGCCGGTCGCGATCAGACCGTTCGAGCTGTTGTTGATCGACGGCGCTTGGAACGCCCGGCTGATCGAGCCGCGCACGCTGAGCTGCGGCAGGACCCGCCAGTTCACCGCCAGCTTCGGTGCGGTGGTGTTGAACCCGCCGTAGTCCTCGTAACGCGCCGCGCCGTTGATGTTCAGCCCGTCGACCACCTCGTAGTTGGCCTCGACGAAGGCGCTCTTCACGGTCCGCTCGAAGTCGGTGTTGAGGCGCTTGCCCAGGAACCCGCCGAAACCGCTCAGCAGCAGGTTCGAGTAGGTCGCGGAGGCCTGCTCCTTGCGGTACTGGCCGCCGATGGCCGCATCCAGCGAATGGCCGTTGATGGTCGCCAGCGTACCGTTCACGACGCCTTCGACGAGATAGTATTCCCGCTTGAAGTCGGCGGAGACGTCGGTCTGCAGGTTGTGGATCAGCGACGGGTCCATCCGGCTCAGATCGCGCTGGAAGGGGCTGTAGTAGAGGCAGTTGCCGGCGCCCGCGACGGCCCCGGCGCCTCCCGCGCCGTTGAAGAGCACGTTGCAGTTCGGACCGCCAAAGCCGTTCAGCGCCGCCTGGAACAGGTTCATGTCCGTGTCTTTGTCGCGGGCGACGGTGTGCGACGCGGAATAGGAGACGTTGCCGGTGTACTTCCAGCCGGCGAAGAGGTCGCCGCGCGCGCCCAGCACATAGTGCTGCTGGTCGACGGTGTCGCGCATCACCCGGTGGTCGTAGCCGCCCGGGAAGCCTTCGGCGCCGATCGCGCGGCCGATGAACAGGATGGGGACGCCGAACGGGTTGAAGGGGTTGCTGGCCGGCATGGTCGCGTTGCCGGCGTTCTGGGCGTAGGACGGCACGCCGAAGCGCTGCGAGTCCTGGTGGTAATAGCTGATCTCGGCGAACAGCGTCTGGCCCGGCGCGATCTCGAACGTCGTGTCGTTGTGGATGTTGACGCTCTTCGAGCGCGGCCGGATCGGGTTCTGCGGCTGGAAATTGAAGTTGCAGGCGCCGAGCCCGAAGGTCGCCCCGGCCGTCGGCACATACTGGCTCTCGGTGCCGGCCGCGCCGCAGTTCGGATCGACCACGGTCAGCCGTCCGCCGGCCGCCCTCGCGTCGTAGAGGGCGGTGTAGTTGGCGCCATTGATGATGACCGGACCGCCTGCGGCCGTCAGCGGTCGCCCAATCAGGGTGAAGCGGCCCGGGAAGCCGCTGCCCGACGGGTTGAAGAAGTTGGTGATCTTCCGGTCGGCGTTCTGGAGGTTGTCGACGAAGCGATAGGACGCCGACGTCACGCTGTGGATGCGGTCGTTGCCGACGCCCACCATGGCCTGGAGGCTGTAGGACGAGGACTCGTCGATCCCGGTGTACTGGGCCGAGACCTTCACCCCGTCGAACTTGGTGTTGGTGATGAGGTTGAAGACGCCGGCCACGGCGTCGGCGCCATAGGTCGACGATGCCCCGTCCAATACGGTCTCCACACGTGAGATCGCGATCTCCGGCGTCAGGCTGTTGAGGTTGACGAAATCGTCGCCGCCCTGGGGCGTGACCCGCCGCCCGTTCAGCATCGTCAGGGTCGCGCCGGCCCCGAGGCCGCGCAGGTTGACCGAGCGAGTGTCCCGCGTGTCGGCGCCGCCCTTGGCCAGGTCCTGCAGCCCGCCGACGCTGCCGACGTTCTGGGGGATGAAGCGGGTGAGGTCGCCGATCGAGGTGACGCCGGTCCGCGCGATCGCCTCGGTGTCGATCGAGAGGACCGGGGAGGCGCGATCTTCCTGGCGGATGTTTCCGAGATAGGAGCCCGTCACCACGACCTCGGCGACGGTGTCTTCCGGATCGGCGGCCTGGGCCATGGCCGTGGTGGCGAACGCGGTGGCCAGACAGAGCAGCGACGGCCCGGCGAGCAGCCTCGCCCGACGACCGGCCACGGGCTTTGCGACGGTGTTCATGTCCTCAGGTCTCCCCCTGCGTAAACCGCTGCTGCGGATGTGTGGAGGAAATGGCCGGGATCACGCCGCCCGGGGGCGCTACCGCGCCCGGGCATCCACCTCGCCGTCTCCCCGCCCCGCCTTCGGTCGTTTCGTTGACACAGGGGAGGATGTCAGAAGGATTTCATGACTTTAAATACAATATTCGGATCGATTGATCAGCACTACTGATCGATTGTCTCACCTGAGCACATCGCTGCGCCCGGCCTCTTCCACCAGGCGTCCCGCGTCGTCCGGGAGGAGCCAGCCGGCCTCCGCCCGCCCCTTCACGGCCTCGCGCACGCGGGCGACGAAGCCGGCATGGTCGCCATAGCGCTCCTCCAGCGAGGGCCGCGGGTCGCCCATGGCCTGACGCTCGGCCCGCGTGCGCGCGAAGGGCACGAACCCCCCGACGAAGCCGCAGCCTCGCCCGGCGTCGAAGCCCGAGCTGGTCTCGTTCCATCCCAGATACGTGCCCAGCGGGACCTGGAGTTGCACCGATGGCACGCCCGCCGTCTCGTTGCCGTCAGAGTCCACCCGCGGCACGAGCTGCGCGACGATCCCCCGGACCCGCGGCGGCTGCAGGCTCGTCACGCCACTCACATCACGCGCGTCGAAGGTCGGACCGAAGTCGTAGTCGGGCAGGGTATTGAGCTTGCCGTCGGGCGTGGGAACGCCCGGCAGCGCGGGCCAGCCCATCGCCTTGGCGGAAGGAGTCACGAGGTCGCCGGCCGCGAGCGTCGGATAGCGGCTGGGCGCCGGCGCCCTGCCGTCCCGCACCCACGAGATCAGCATCTGCTGCGCTGCGCGCAGGCTCTCCTTCGAGGGGTTCGGATTGCCGACCAGGCGGCACCCGGGCGGCGTCGGATCGCCCGCCGTGCGGAAGCCGCCCGTGAAGGATCCGCCATGGGTGACGCTCGGGAAGTAGTACCGGCGGACGTTCGCCGGCAGGGGCACGTCGCGCTTCGCGTCCGTCCCGACGAGCCCCGGCGACATGCGCAGGCCCCAGAACTCGGCCGAACCGAACGTCTCGATCACCTTGGGGCAGGTGTGGGTGACGAGGCACCGGTCGAGCAGGCTGGTCGCCCCGCGCCCCCGGACCCGGTCGTCATAGCGCGACCACCACAGCGTCCCCTCGCTGCCGGGCTCGAACGCCCGGGCGGCGCCACCCGGAACGCCGAACCGCAGGTTCAGCGGGACCTGCCGCGCTGCGATGTTCGGATTGATCCCGTCGAAGACGATCCGCCCCGCTTCGTCGGCGTTGAAGCCCAGGTTGACAAAGCTCCGCAGGAAGTTGCCCGACTGCGACGTGCCGCTGGCCACGGCCCAGCGGACCCCGCGGGCCGGATTGGGATGGCCCGCATCGTCGCGCTCCGCATGGTGCAGGAAGGCGACGAGGTCTCGCGTCGCGGCGAAGCCCAGGCCGAGCACCTTCGGATCCCGGCCGGTGTAGGTCAGGGTGTAGGCGAACGCAGGGTCGAACCCCTGGCGCAGGCAGATCCGTCCGGGGTCCGGCTTGCCAGGAAAGGCCGCTGCAGCGCAGTCGGCGAACGCCCAGTCGCCCGATGCGATCGCCTGCGCCGGCGCGTCGTCGGCGGACTGGCGGAAGAGGCGCGCCTGCCGGGTGTCGAGGCTCAACGGCGCCGGGCGCGGCGTGGGGCGCCCGATGCTGCCGGTGATCGGCAGGGTCGTCGTCCCGCGGGCCATGTCGACGAAGCGGGCGAGCACCGGGCCGGTCAGCGGACGACCGCCGGGCCCCTGCGCCACCGGCACGCGCGCGGTCTGCAGCCCCGCGTCCTCCGGAAGGTCGCCCTGCCATCCGCTCACCACCCGGACGTGGCCGGATGGATCGGCGCCGATGACGAAGTTCCCCCGGTTCGGGACATCGTAGAACAGAACCCCGCTGCCCCTGGCGGAATCGACCGGGCGGGCGATCGCGAACGTCGCCGAATACTCCACCCGGCCATGGGCGTTGCGCGGGGCGAAGCGGAGGTCGGTGATGATCCTGTTGTGCGCGCTGCCGGGATCGACCTCGCCATAGAAGCGGCCGCTGACGATCTCGTACGGCGGGGCTCCCGGCAGGGCGGCGGCCGGCGCGACCTTCTCCACCTCGATCCGGACCAGGCGGGCCTCGGCGGCCGGCGCCGACAGGGCGACGGCCAGGCACGAAGCTCCGAGAAGGAAGAGGCGGCGTCGGGTCACGGTCTTCATCCCGGCGAGATGGGCAGGTCGAGGAGCTGGGCGCCCAACGTCTTGCCATGCGCGTCCAGCGCGAGCGAGCGGGTCACCCCGCCGAGCAGGGCGCCCTCGAGGATCAGGTTGACCGCGCACAGGCCCGGCAGTTCGTAGCGCGTGATCGCGCGGCTCGGGAGGCGCCCCAGGTGGCTGGCGACGCGCTCGGGCGTCACGGCGGCGAGTAGCCGGGGATAGTCGTCGGCGCGATAGGCGAACACAGCGATCTGCGAGATGTCGCCCTTGTCGCCGGTCCTCACGTGGGCGATGTCGCGCAGGATCATCTCACGCCACCTCGAAATGCACGCGCGGCGTCACGAGCGCCCGGTCGATTAGGGTCGAGGCCACGGCCAGCACTCCCCGCACCGAGCGGGTGACGCCGCCGCCGCCGAACGGCCCGTTGGTGTAGAGCGCCTCGACCTCGGCGCCGATCCGCTCAGCCGCCGCGTGGGTGGCGGCGCGGCCGACCACGCGGGCCCGCACCTCGGTCGGCTCACCCTCGGCGGGGCGCCCGCGCCGGTCGACGGCGTTCACGCCGATCAGTTCGAAGCGCAGGTCCGTCACGGCGGCTCCGGTGAGGCGCAGGCGGTCGCGGACGACGTCCAGGGCCAGTTCGCCGCGCGCCATGGCGCCGGGGCCGGCGTACGAAATCTGCCCCTCGCCGGCATAGCCGTCGTCGTAGCTGATCGAGACCTTGAGCGTCTCGGGTCGCGCCCGCCCCGTCCCGCCGCTCACGCGCACCCGGTCGGGCCCCGTCTCGTCGATCCGGACATGGCGGAAGTCGGCGATGACGTCGGCCTGCAGATAGGCGCCAGGATCGAGGATCTCGTACAGCAGCTGCTCCTTGCACGTCGCGGCGTCGAGACGGCCACCGGCGTCGGACAGCTTGCCGAATTCCACCGTCCCGTCGGGGCCCACATCGGCGTACGGAAAGCCCAGGCGCGCGAGATCGGGCACGTCCTTGACGCCAGGGTCGGCGAAGTACCCGCCGCACAGCTGCCCGGCGCATTCCAGCAAGTGACCGACCAGCGTGCCCTGCCCGAGCCGCTCCCAGTCGTCCGCGGCCCAGCCGAACTCGTGGATCAGGGGGCCCAGGAACAGCGCTGGATCGCAGACCCGGCCGGTGATCACCGCGTCTGCTCCGCCCTGCAGCGCTTCCACGATGCCTTCTGCGCCGAGATAGGCGTTGGCGGCGACGACCGAACTGCCCAGATCGCGGCTGGAGCCCTCGCGGTCGAGCAAGGGGAAGTCGCCGGCAAGCACCGCCTCGAGCACATCGTCGCCGACAACCGCCGCGGTCCGGTAGCCGGCGAGGCCCAGGTCTTGAGCGATCTCGGTCACTCGCCTGACGGCGGCCGGCGTGTTGGCGGCGCCCATGTTGGTGACGATCTTCACGCCCCGCGGATGAGCCAGCGGCAAGGCGGCCCGCATGCGCTCGTCCAGCAAGGGATCGAAGCCCGCCCCGTCGGCTCGCCGCCTGGCCGCCTGCGCCAGGCCGATGGTCCGCTCAGCCAGGCATTCGAAGGCGAGGTAGTCGAGGTCGCCCCGCGCCAGGAGGTCCAGCGCCGGCTCGATGCGGTCGCCGGAAAACCCTGCCCCGCCGCCAATCCTCACCGTCCTGCCGGTCACAGCGCAAAGACTCCCAGCAGAAGCGCCGCCGCCGTCATCACCAGGGACGCGGCGTACAGCCATGGAATGGAGAAGCGCTGATGCGCCCCGAGATCGACGCCGCTCAGGCCCGCCACGAGGAAGCTGGCCGGCGTCAATGGGCTGACCGGAAAGCCGGTGGTCATCTGGCCCAGGAGCGCGGCCTGGGCGACCTGGACAGGCGGTACGCCGAAGTGACCGCCGACCTCGGCCACGACGGGCAGCACGCCGAAGTAGAAGCTGTCCGGGTCGAACACCAGGCTGAGCGCCATGGCGAGCACGGCGAGCAGGACCGGGATGTGCGGCCCCGCCTCCGCCGGCATGTGGCTGGCCGTCGTCTCGGCGAGGGCGTTGATCATGCCGGACCCGTTCAGGATGCCGGTGAAGGCGCCCGCCGCCAGCAACACGCCCACCATCAGCAGCGCGGCGGGCGCATGGGCCTCGATCCGTGCGCGCTGCGACGCCGGCGCGGGATAGTTGAGCATCAGGGCCATCGCGGTCCCGACCATGAAGACGACCACGGGCTCGGCCCACCCCATGACCATGGTCACCACTACGGCCAGTGTGAGGACCGCGTTGACCCAGAAGAGCCGCGGGCGGCGCAGGGCGAGCGTCGCGGCCTCCGGTTCAGGCAGTCGGGCCTCCACCGTGGGCGTAGCGCCGGCGGCCAGCCCGAGGCGGCGCTCTTCGCCGACGCCCAGCCACCACGAGACGAGGAATACGAAGGCCAACCCCGCCAACTGCACCGCGATCATGGGCGTGAAGATCTCGGAGACGGGCAGCTTGAGCGAGGCCGCGGCCCGCAGCGTCGGCCCGGTCCAGGGCAGGAAATTCACGCCCGCCGCCAACGAGGCGGTGCAGGCGAGGATGCGACGATCCATGCCCAGGGCGTCGTACAGCGGCCGCATCGCCGGGATGGTCACGAGGAAGCAGACGGCGCCGGATCCATCCAAATGGATGATCAGCGCCAGCAGCGCGGTGCCCACGGTGATGCGTGACGGCCGCATGCCGACGCCGCGCAGGATGACCCTCACGACGGGGGCCAGAACGCCGGCGTCGGTCATGATCCCGAAGAACAGGATCGCGAAGACGAACATCCCCGCCACCGGAGCGATCTTGACGATGCCGCTGACGATGAAGGGTGGAATCTCCGTCGCGAAGCCCGCCGCCAGCGCGCCGGCGATCGGCACGAGGATCAACGCGACCAGCGGCGAGACGCGATTGGAGAGGATCGCGACCAGCAAGGACAGGATCGTGGCCGCGGCCACGGCTTCGAGCATGGTCCGTCTATCCCCCAGCTTCAGGTTGCGCCGTCATTCATGGCGCGAGCCAATCCATCCGACAATTCGACTTATCTGATCCATCGATCAGGATTGTGCATGATCAACCTTGGAGGCGAGCGCCGCCAGCAGCGCCTCGGCGGCGGGCGCGAGCGTCCGGCCCTGCAGGCGGCTCACGCCGATCGTTCGCGAGACCCGCGGCGGCCGCATGACGCGCCAGGCGACCTCCCCGCCGCCGGCCAGCAGCGGCAAGGTGGAGCGGGGCAGCAGGGAAACGCCCAGCCCTGCCGCGATCAACCCGCCAACCGTGGCCACCTGCGCGCACTCGTAGAGCGCCGGCGCGACGATATCCGCCTTGGCGAAGGCCGCGTCGGTGAGCATCCGCACGCTGCTGCGCGGTTCCATGCCGATGAACGGAAGTTCGCGAAAGACCTTCCAGGGCGCTGGATCGGGAATGGCGGCCGCATCCTCGGGCCGGCAAACCAGGATGCAATCGTCCTCGAACAGCGGCTCGAAGGCGAAGTCGTCGGTCGCCGCGGGCGGCGTGGAGATGGCGAAGTCGATCAGCCGGTCCTGCAAGCTCTGATAGAGCCCGCCGGCCGGGTTCTCCCGCACGATGATCTCCACCTGTGGATGGGTCCCTCGGAAGGCGGCGATCGCCCGTGGCAGGAGGCTGATGGTCACCGACGGGAGCGCGCCCACGACCACGCGGCCGCGCTGGCCCTGGAAGGTCTGGTTCAGTTCTCGGAAGGCCAGGTCGAAGTCGCTGGTCAGCCGTTCGACGATGGGCAGCAGCGCCGCGCCGGCCGACGTGAGGTGGACGTTGCGCGAATTCCGGTCGAACAGGCGGACGCCAAGGTCCTCCTCGAGGAGCTTGATCGTACGGCTGAGCGCGGGCTGCGAAAGGTTCGCCAATCGGGCCGTCTCGCTGAAGCTCTTCGTGCTCGCGACCTGGAGGAAGAGCCGCAGGCTTGTGAGCGAGGGGGTGCGCGCCATGGTCCAGCCGGATCGGGGAAGAGTTGATCCATTAATGGACCGAATGGATGGAGGAGTTCAATTCACCGCACGCACCCTCGAAAGCGCCCGACATTTCGCCGGTTCCGACAAGACATCGCCTCACCCCCGCCATCAGTCTTGCGCACAGCGACGCTTGGGCCCTGAACTGGCCCTGTCGCAGGAACGCCGCCCATGCCGAACGCGCCGATCACCGCCACCGAATGCGATCGCGTGCTGGTGCTACAGGGCGGCGGCGCGCTGGGGTCGTACCAGGCGGGCGTCGGCCAGGGGCTGGCGGAGGCGGGCCTACAACCGGGTTGGGTGGCGGGCATCTCCATCGGGGCCATCAACGCGGCCCTGATCGCCGGCAATCCGCTGGAAAAGCGTCACGAGAAGCTGGAGGCGTTCTGGCGTTTGGCGTCCTCGGCCGCCCCGGTGACCCACGCGCCCGGCGACGAACAGATCCGCGCCTTCTGGAACGAGGTCGCGGCGGGCTGGATCGCGGCCTTCGGCGTGCCGGGCTTCTTCACGCCCCGCGTCCCGCCGGCCTTCCTCTACCCGCCGGGCGCGCCCCAGGCGCTCAGCCTCTACGACACCGCCCCGCTCAAGGCGACGCTGGAGGAGCTGGTGGACTTCGACCGCATCAATTCAGGCGAAATGCGGCTCAGCGTCGGGGCGGTGAATGTGCGCACCGGCAACTTCACCTATTTCGACAACACCAAGGACCGGATCCGGGCCGAGCACATCATGGCCTCGGGCGCCCTGCCCCCCGGCTTCCCGCCCATCGAGATCGATGGCGAGCACTACTGGGACGGCGGCATCGTCTCGAACACGCCGCTGCAGTACGTGCTGGACGAAGCTGGCCAGCGCAACCTGCTGATCTTCCAGGTCGACCTGTTCAGCGCGCGGGGCGACATGCCCCGCACCGTGTTGGAGGCCGCCGAGCGCGAGAAGGACATCCGCTTCTCCAGCCGCACGCGGCTGAACACCGATATGCAGATGCAACTGCACAACACCAAGGCCGCGCTGCAGAAGCTGATCGAGCGCCTGCCGCCGGACCTCGACGGCGGGGAGGAGCTGGCCCTCTTGCGCGCCTTCGCCCACGAAAGCTGCATCGCCATCGTCCAGCTGATCTACCGGGCCAAACTCTACGAGGGGAATTCCAAGGACTACGAGTTCTCGCGGGTCACGATGCAGGAGCATTGGGAGGCCGGTCTTTCGGATGTGCGCCGCACCCTGCGCGAGCGCAAATGGCTGGAGACGCCGATGAAGCCCGGCACCACCACCTACGATTTGACCGGAGATGGACGACGCGACGTAAATCCGCCATGAGGCTTCGCTGCAGTGCACAATAGCCTGACCGGAGCCTCGCCATGTCCCTGAAAGCCAAGACCGCCCTCGTCACCGGCTCGACCAGCGGCATCGGCCTGGCCATCGCCCGCGCGTTCGCCGAGCAGGGCGCCAATGTGGTCATCAACGGCTTTGGCGACGCCGCCGCCATCGAGGCCGAGCGGGCCAAGATCGAAATCGACTTCGGCGTGAAGGCCGCCTACGACGGCGCCGACATGACGAACGGCGACGCCATCGCCGCCATGATCGCCAAGGCGGAGGCGGATTTCGGCTCGCTGGACATCCTGGTGAACAACGCCGGCATCCAGCACGTCGCCCCCATTGATGAGTTCCCGGTCGACAAGTGGAACCAGATCCTGGCGATCAACCTGTCGTCCGCCTTCCACGCCATGCGCGCGGCGATCCCGGGGATGAAGGCGCGCAAGTGGGGCCGGATCATCTCCACCGCCTCGGCGCACAGCCTGGTCGCCTCGCCATTCAAGTCGGCCTACGTCGCCGCCAAGCACGGCATCGCCGGCCTGACCAAGACCGCGGCGCTCGAGGTCGCGACCCACGGCATCACGGTCAACTGCATCAGCCCCGGCTACGTCTGGACCCCGCTGGTGGAGAAGCAGATCCCCGACACCATGGCGGCCCGCGGCCTGACCAAGGAGCAGGTGATCAGCGACGTCCTGCTGGAGGCCCAGCCGACCAAGCAGTTCGTCACCGTCGACCAGGTGGCCTCGCTGGCCGTCTACCTCTGCTCGGACGCCGCCAGCCAGATCACCGGCGCCAACCTCTCCATCGACGGTGGCTGGACGGCGGAATAGGCCTCACCGGGCGGGCGGCCGCGCCTCGTAGACGTAGAAGGTCCCCCGCCCCTCCTCGGGCAGGAAATAGCCGCGCACCCCGCCCGGGATGGCCTCGAAGAAGGCCGGGTTCGAGGTCATGACCACGCCGGCCGCGCTCCGGGCCTGCACGGGCGCCTGCCAGAGCGGCCGCAGGTCGGCGAGGTCGATCAGCTCCATCCCGCCGAGGGTGGACGACGGCCGGCCCAGCCAGCCCTGATAGTCGGCCAGGCCGGCGCACAGCATCCGCCGCGGACCCGCGCCGTGGCAGTCCTGGTAGTCGACGTAGTGCGCGCGATTGGGCGTGGGACCCGCGGTCCGGCGCGGTGTCTGTCCCGTCGCGCCGAACGTCCACTGGTAGAATGCCCGCCCGCCCCAGTTCGCCCCCGTCAGGCTGCGCATCGCCGGATCCCAGGCGATCGCGCCGATGTGGTCGCCGACACGGAAGGCCTCGGTCGCGGTCATGGTCCGCGGGTCGACGCGATAGACAATCGAGGGGCCGCCCGGCCGGTACTCGGCGACCGGGACCCAGAGGAACCGGCCGTCGAAGTCCAGGCCGCCGGGGTGGTAGATCGCCCCCTCGCCCAGCTTCAAGCTCGCCAGCAGCTCACCCTTGGCGCTCATCCGGAAGAGCCAGCCCTGGCCCTCGCCCTGGTCGCGATCGAACCCGCCTCGCGGCTCGGGGTAGCGGCGGCTACGCTCCATGATCTCGACGGAGCTGACGTAGAACTCGTCGCCGACCCGCACCATTCCCTGGGCGTGGAACGAGTCGAAGCCGATCGGCGTCGCCGAGACCTGGGTCCAGACCGCGTCGCGGCCCAGCGCCATCACGGCCTCACCGGTCGCCGCCCGGCCGTCGGGCGCCGCGGCCAGCGCCGACCCCATCGCCAGAAGCCACGTCAGGGCCCCCAGAACCACACCGCGCAACGCCCGCATCACCCCTCCGCGTGGACCGCCACGCTGGGTATCAGCCTTCGACGGCGAACGTCAGTCCCGCGTGCTGCTGCAGCCGGTCGACCAGCCGGCCCTGCAGCGCCGCGCCCGGCGTCCAGATCCCGCCCGGCACGTCGGGGGCGCGGACCAGGGCGATCGCCGTCTCGGCCAGCATCTTGGACGTCGAGCCGTAGCCGGGGTCCTTGTCGCCCTTCACCGAGGTGCGCACCTGGCGGCCGTCGGCGCCGATGCCCACGAACAGCACGTCGTAGAACCCGGCCTCGCGCTCTTCCTTGGTCGGCCCCTCGCCCGGCTTCGGCCCGCCGCCCGGCAGGCTGCCCAGGTCGGTGAAGCCGGGGCCGCCCTGGCCGCCCATGACCATCTCGTCGTAGGCGAAGTCCTTGCCGTACGGGTGGCCCATCAAGAGGTTCGAACGGTGGACGTTCTTGGTGTTGATCACCGCCATCATGAACGGCGCCACCGGCCCCACGTCGGGGTCCTCGCCCGGCTGGTTGCCCGGCGGCTGGGCGGGCCCCTCGAAGCCGGGGGTCAGGCCGAACGGGCTCATCATCACGGCGAGCTGCGACGGGTCCTTCTGGATCGCCGCCATGGTCGCCGCGCCGCTGGCCGCCGTGCCGCCGGAGAGGCCGCCCTGCATGCCCCGCAGCCGCCCCTTCACCCGCGAGACCGGACCGCCCAGCTTCGCCTTGGCGGTCTCCTGGTTGAAGTAGACGCCCAGCTCGAAGGGGATCGAGTCGAAGCCGCAGGAGAACAGGATCCGCGCGCCCGACGCCTTCGCCGCCGCCTCGTGCGCGTCGATCATCCGGCGCATCCAGTTGGGTTCGCCCGACAGGTCCAGATAGTCGGTCCCCGCCGCCGCGCAGGCCGCGACCAGGTCCGAGCCGTAGAGCTGATAGGGGCCGACCGTGGTGATGATCGCCTTGGCGCGGCCCACCATCGCCTTGAGCTGGGCCGGATCGTTGGCGTCGGCCACCACCAGCGGCGTGTCCCCGGGCGCGCCGATCTCGTCGCGCACCTGCGCCAGCTTGTCGGCGGAGCGGCCCGCCATGGCCCACTTCACCTCGCCGCCGACGCCATAGCGCTGCGCCAGGTGCTCGGCGACCAGGCGGCCGGTATAGCCGGTGGCGCCATAGACGATGATGTCGAACTCTGCGTTGGGGTTCATCGGCGCTTCCTCGATTTTGCTGGCGCGGACCTTACAAATTTACGGCGTTATCGCAACCGCGTCGGTTATGCAGGGACCATGACTCCGGAACTCGGCATCATCGAGGGCTTCTTCGGCCGGCCCTATTCCTGGGACGAGCGGGCCAACATGGTCCACGCCCTGGCTCCCGCGGGCTACGGCTTCTACCTCTATGCGCCCAAGGCCGATGCGCACCTGCGCCGGCGCTGGCGCGAACCCTATCCGGACGCCGAGCTGGAGGCGCTGGCCGCCTTCGCCGGGACTTGCCGCGAGGCGGGCGTGCGCTTCGGCGTGGGCCTCAGCCCCTACGAGCTGTTCCTGGGCTTCGACGCGCCGGCCAAGGACGCCCTGGCCGCCAAGCTGGCGCAGCTCGACCGCCTGGGTCTCGTGGACCTGGGGGTCTTCTTCGACGACATGAAGGGCGACCTGCCCGAGTTGGCCGAGCGCCAAGTCGAGATCGTCCACTGGATCGCCGAACGGACCACCGCGTCGCGGATCATCGCCTGTCCCAGCTACTACACCGACGATCCCGTCCTGGACCGCGTGTTCGGCCAGCGTCCGGCGAACTATCTGGAAGACCTGGGGGCCGGCCTCGACCCGGCCATCCAGCTCATGTGGACCGGCGAGGAGGTCTGCGCCAAAGAGTTCTCGCCCGGCCACCTGGCCCGGGTCGCCGAGCAGATGGGCCGAAAGCCCTTCCTCTGGGACAACTATCCCGTCAATGACGGCCCGCGCATGAGCCGCCACCTGCATTTGCGCGCTTTCACCGGCCGCCCCGCCGCCATCGGCGCCCACATCGCCGCCCATGGGGTGAACACCGCCTCCCAGGCCGTGCTCTCGCAGGTTCCGGCGCTGACCCTGGCGGAGAGCTATCGCGACGGCGACGCTTACCAGTACCTCGCGGCCTTCCGCCGCGCGGCGCAGGAGGTGCTGGGGCCCGAGCTCGCCGACGGTGTCGAG
>Ga0209257_1001455_pt1 | contig 27980 bp, 25 predicted proteins | sample AraplaCvi_mCL_r2_FD_184277 | JGI IMG/M metagenome (GOLD analysis project Ga0209257, IMG submission 184277) | Arabidopsis root microbial communities from North Carolina, USA - plate scrape MF_Cvi_mCL_r2 (SPAdes) (version 2) | ecosystem: Host-associated > Plants > Roots > Endosphere | place: USA...
CGAAATAACTCAACTAATTTAGTTGGCAATCACTTTGTGGCGAAAGGAAGGCGGTTTGCGACGAGCCGACTCTGCCCTTTCGGGCGGCCGCAAAAACACGTCAGTCGGCCTGCTTGAACTGTGGCTCGAAAGTCTTGGCACGGCGAAGCTCGGGGAAGAGCCAAGCCCAGAGAGCTGTCACGCCGACAGCGGCAGCTCCTCCGACGACAACGGCGGGAACAGGGCCCAGCGCCGCAGCCATCGCGCCCGCGCGCATCTCGCCGAGTTCGTTCGACGCCGATATGGCGAGGCCCGAGGCAGCACTGACGCGGCCGCGCATATGATCGGGGGTGTTGAGCTGGATCAGCGTCCCGCGCACGAAGACCGAGAACATGTCGGCGGCGCCGAGCAGGGCAAGCATCGCGAGCGAAAGGAGAAGGCTCGTGGAAAGGCCGAACGCGACGGTGGCAAGCCCGAATACCACGACCGCCCACAGCATTTTCACCCCGACATTGCGTTCGATCGGGCGGAACGAGAGTCCCAGCGCCACGACCGCGGCGCCAAGCGCCGGCGCTGCGCGGAGCAGGCCAAGCCCTTCGGAGCCGACGTGGAGGATGTCGCGCGCATAAACGGGCAGCATCGCGGTCGCGCCCGAGAGGATCACCGCGAACAGGTCGAGCGTGATCGTGCCCAGCAGGAAACGTTCCATCCACACGAATTTAAGACCATCGAGCATCTCGCGCAGCGGGTGGCGACGGACCTCAACCGGGGGCGGCAACACAGGACGGACGCGGCTGATCGTGAAGGCCGAGACTGCCAGCAGGATGGCCGCGAAGATATAGACCGACGTCGGATGCGCGGCATAGATCAGACCGCCCGCGGCGGGGCCGATGACCGATGCCGACTGCCAAGCGATGCTGCTCATCGCGATTGCGCGCGGCAGCACCGCCGGAGGGACAATGTTCGGCGCGATTGCGCTCATCGCCGGGCCCGAGAAGACGCGCGCCACGCCGTGTAACGCAGCGAGTCCGAAGAGCAGGGGCAGCGTCAGCCCGCCGGTCCAAGTGAACCAGCCAAGCGTCGCCGCGATCGTCATGTCGATCAGGTTCGAAAAGATCGCGACGCTGCGCCGCTCGAAGCGATCGGCCGCCCAGCCCGCTACCGGCGTCAGCACGGCAAGCGGAACGAACTGGAAGAGGCCGAGCAGGCCGAGCTGGAACGATGCTTCCTTGATCGACATGCCGTAATCAGTGCGGGCGGTGTCGTAGAGCTGGTAGCCGATGACCACCACCATCGCGATCGTCGCCATCACCGCCGTGAAGCGCGCGACCCAGTAATAGCGGTAATCGGCATAGCTCAGCGGGGAGGGGGCGGGGGGCATGTGTTCGGGCAGAACCGGCTCTTCGCCATCGGGTGGTAGTATCGTCGCCATCGACATCCGCCCTATCGTGCTTTTCGCCGCTGTCCAGTAACCCTTACGTATGCCGTTCGTCGATTATCGGATGTCATCGGCTGGCCATGGTGGCAGAAGCCCGCCATCGGTTGAGGGAGATAATCGAATGACACGTAAATTTGCCCGTTTCGGCGGCGCGGCGATGGCTGCGACACTGCTGGTCCTGACCGCCTGCAACGCGTCGGATAACAAATCTGCGTCGGCGCCCGAGGCGAAGAACTGGACCGAGTTTCGCGACAATTTCCTGAAGGGCTATTTCCCGCTCAATCCCAATTTCGCAGTCTATCAGGGCAAGCACGAGTTCGATGGACAGCTTCCGGACTGGTCGCCCGAGGGGCTCCAGAAGCAGATCGCGTTCCTCGAAAAGACCATCGCCGACGCCAAGGCGTTTGACGGCAAGATGACCGACGCGGAGAAGTTCGAGCGCGACTATCTGGTACATGTGGCGGAAGGGCAGCTGTTCTTCCTGAAGGATGCGGATTTTCCGCACACCAATCCTGCCTTCTATGTCGGCTCGCTCGATCCGAACGTCTATATCGCGCGCCCCTATGCCGATGCGACAACGCGGATGAAGGCGTTCATCGCCTATGCGCAGAAGGTTCCGGCGGCTACCGCGCAGATCAAGGCGAACCTCAAGCTGCCGCTGCCCGCGACATTCGTCAAATTCGGCACTGCCGGCTTCGGCGGATTCGCGGATTATTACACGGGCGATGCCAAGAAGGCCTTCGCCGAGGTCAAGGATCCGGAACTCCAGAAGCAGTTCGACGAGGCAGCGGCGAAGGCCGCCGCGGCCGTGAAGGATCTGGCAGCCTACATCGGATCGAAGCCCGGCACCCCCGACGGCTATGCCTTGGGCGCCGACAAGTTTGCGAAGATGATCCTGACGAACGAAGCGGTCGATACGCCGATCGACGAACTCGAACGGATCGGTCAGGCCGACCTCAAGCGCAATCAGGATGCGCTGAAGGCCGCCTGTGCGACCTATGCCGCCGGCATGACCATTTCCGACTGCATGAAGAAGATGAACTCCGACAAGCCCGCCGACGGCCCCGTCGCCGAAGCCCGGCGCCAGCTTCCGTCGCTTCGGGCGTTCATCGTCGAAAAGGATCTCGTCTCGATCCCCGGCACCGAACAGGCGCAGGTCGAGGAATCGCCGCCGTACAACCGGCAGAACAGCGCCTATATCGACATTCCGGGGCCGTATGAGAAAGGCCTGCCGTCGGTCTATTATATCTCGCCCCCCGATCCGAGCTGGGACAAGCAGACCCAGAACGATTTCGTGCCCGGCAAGAAGGATCTGATGTTCACCTCGGTTCACGAGGTGTGGCCCGGCCACTTCCTCAATTTCCTCCATTCGAACCGCGCCGAGAGCATCTTCGGCAAGCTGTTCGTCGGCTATGCCTTCGCCGAAGGCTGGGCGCATTACACTGAGGAGATGATGTGGGACGCGGGCCTCGGCGACGGTGACCCCGAAACACATATCGGCCAGCTCTCGAACGCGCTGCTCCGCGATTGCCGCTATCTCTCGGCGATCGGGCTGCACACCAAGGGCATGACCGTCGCGGACTCGGAAAAGCTGTTCAAGGAGCAATGTTATCAGGACGAGGGTAATGCCCGGCAGCAGGCGGCTCGCGGTACCTATGATCCGCTCTACCTCAACTACACGATGGGCAAGCTGATGATCCGCAAGCTCCGCGAGGATTGGACCAAGGGTGACCGGACCAAGTGGAAGGCCTTCCACGACGAGTTCCTGTCTTACGGCGGCCCGCCGATCCCGATGGTCCGCGCGGCGATGATGAAGGAAGATGCGCCGAAGGCTGTGTTCTAAGTCACTGGCGAATCGACTGACCCAAGGCTAGCCTCTTCGAAAGGGGCTAGCCGATGGTCGATGTCTTCATTTCCTATTCGCGCGACAACAAGGCGCGTGTTGCGCAAATCGCGCAGGCCGTTTCCGCCGCCGGCTACGCCGTCTGGTGGGACGCCGAGCTGCCGCCGCACCGGTCCTACGGCGATGTGATCACCGAAAAGATCGGGAGCGCAAAGGCTGCGATCGTCGTCTGGTCGCATCAGTCGGCGCAGTCCGAATGGGTGCGAGCAGAAGCGGATGTGGCGCGGAACCAGAAGAAGCTGGTCCAGACGGCGATCGATGACGTGATGCCGCCGCTGCCCTTCAACCAGATCCAGTTTGCCGAGCTTGCTGACTGGAACGGGGAGCCTGACCATCGCGGCTGGCGCAAGGTGCTGATGAGCCTTGAAGAACTGTGCGGTCGCGAGGCGGCGCTGGCAGCTGCACCTCAACCCGTACCGACGCCTCTTCCTTCCGATAAGGCGCACGCCGCGCCGGCCCAAAGGAGATCGTCCACGGCCTTGACGCTTGCCTGGTTGCTCGTCGGGCTGGCGGTGATCGCGATTGCGCTCCTCGCATGGAAGTTGACCCAATCGCCTCCGGCCTCGGAGCCTTCGGCCGGGGCCGTTTCCGCTCCGGCAGAGGAGCCCGCATCCGGAACGTCCTCCGTGACCGCCAGCGGGCCCGCCGAAGCCTTCACCCTTGCGGCGGTGATCGACGACCCCGACGGCTTCACCAATATCCGGGCCGGCGGGAGCACGAAGGCAGCTATCGTGGGCAAGGTGCTCGATGGCGAGAAGTTCCTGACCTATCAGCAATCCGGGCAATGGTGGCGGGTTCGCAAGGCTGACGGAACGACCGGCTATATGTTCCGCAAGTATATACGCCTGATCGAGGGGGGGACGGCACCGAAATTCGCTTCTGCCGGGCCGACGCCTGCAGGCGTCGGCGGCAGCGGGGTCGTTATTCCCGATTCGTCCGAAAGACTGCTGACGGCCGACGAGCTTGGAAATTTCAGCGCCCTCGAACTACGGATCGCCCGCAACGAGATTTTCGCTCGCAAGGGTCTGCGATTCAAAAACCCGGCGCTGCAGGCGCACTTCAGCCAGTTCGACTGGTACCGTCCGACGACCGACGCCGTTGTGCTGTCGCCGACCGAAAAGGCAAACGTCGCCCTGCTGAAATCGGCCGAAGACGCGGCGCAATGACCGATGCCGCCACGGTCGAGGCGGAGGTCGCACATCGGTTGGGCCAGGGCGATGCGCTGAGCGCCTTCGACTGTGCGGCGGCGGCGCGACGCGAGGGGGTCGAGAGCTCACGGTTGCGCTATCTGATGGTACGCGCGCTGGCGGCATCGGGCGACAGCCTCGGCGCCATGTATCTTTACGAGCAGCTCGATCTGGCAGCATCGGGCGACGTCGACAGCCTCGCACTGGCCGGACGCATCTGGAAAGACGAGGCATTCGACCAGACGGGGACGAAGCGCACCGCCTTTCTTCAACGTGCAGCAATGGCTTATGACCACGCCTTTCAGGCGTCGGGCGCGGATTTCCCGGCGATCAACGCGGCAAGCCTTTATGCGATGCTCGGGGAGTTTGACCGCGCAGCGGCGCTCGCCGGACCGATCGCGGCCAATGGCGCCGCGGACAATTATTGGGATCAGGCGACGCTGGTCGAGGCGTTGCTTCTCCTCGGGCGCGGCGACGAAGCGCTATTCCACGCGCATGCCGCCAATGCACGAGCGGGGACGCGGGCCGGGGATCGCGCCTCGACCTGTCGCCAGATCGCACGCCTTTCGGCGAGCGGTGCCGTGGACCCCGACCACGCGAAAGCCATCATAACCTTGCTTCGTCCGCCTCCGGTCGGCTTCTACTGCGGCCGCATGTTCCGTGCGGGAGGCGAGGGGGAAGTGAACGCCGTCGGGGCGATCGCCGACACGCTCGACGCGCAGCCGTTATCGGCGTTGATCGGCCCGCTCGCATGCGGTGCGGACATATTGTTCGCGGAAGCCGCGCTCGATCGCGGCATCGACCTGACAATCGTCCTGCCTTTTGCCGAGGACGACTTTATTGCCCAATCGGTGCAGTCGGGCGGCGATGAATGGCTGCCGCGCTATCTCCGTTGCCGGGACCGGGCTGCGATGGTCCATTTCGCCAGCACCGCGCGCTACGTCAGCGACGACTGCCAGTTCATCCTCGGGTCGCATACCGCCATGGGTCTTGCCCGGCTGCGCGCGCGCGAGCTCGAAACCGTTGCGCTTCAGCTTGCGGTCGTCGACCCCGAAGTGGCGGCGCGCTCCGGCGCCGAAATCGCGGGAACCAATGCCGATATAGCGCTCTGGCGGGACAAGGGAGGCGAAACGCTGACGATCGCGGTCGGCGACCTTGACCGCAATCTCGATTTCCCGCCCGCCCCGAAGCCGCCCGAAGGTACCCGGCGCGGCCTCTATGCCATTCTTTTCGCCGACTTTGCAGGTTTCTCGAAACTTGGAGAGGCCGAACTTCCGATCTTCGCTCACGAAGTGATGGGCGGGATAGGCCGCATTCTCGACGGCTTCGGCGATGCGGTCCTGTTTCGCAATACGTGGGGCGACGCGGTCTATGCCATAATCGACAATCCCGCCACGGCGGCCCGCATCGCACTCGCAATGCAGGAAAGGCTTGATGTGCTTCCCCCCGGTCTTGGCCTCGAAGGCGAAAAGGCGGGCATGCGGACCGGCATCCACTTCGGGCCAATCTACCGCGGCGTAGATCCGGTTGTCGGTAACGAACTCTGGTATGGAACCGAGGTGACGCGCACTGCGCGGATCGAACCGGTCACGCTGGTCGGGCAGGTCTATTGCACCCAGCCGCTCGCGGCGATGCTCGCACTTGAAAATTCCCGTGATTTCGATTGCGACTATGTCGGCAAGGTGCGCCTTGCCAAGGATTATGGCGAACTGGCGCTTTATCGCCTCTCGCGCCGTTCAGCCTGAAGGCGCGCGCAGCCGCGCGACAAAGAATCCATCGAGGCCGCCGGCGTCGGCCAGCATGCCGGGAAGCGTACGGACAAAACCTTGTCCGTCGGGAACAATGCCATCGGGGAGTTCGCTCGCGTCGACGGGCGCGATGCTCCAGTCTGGATGCGCTTCCAGAAAGGCGGCGACCTGATCCTCGCCCTCGGCCCGCTCGAGCGAGCATGTGGCGTAGACGAGCGTCCCGCCCGGCTTCAGCCATCCAGCCGCGCGATCGAGCAGTTCCGCCTGCAAGTTCGCCATGTCCCCGATCTGGCGGGGTTCGATACGGTGCAGCACGTCAGGATGACGCCGGAAGATGCCGGTTGCGGAGCACGGCGCATCGAGAAGGATCGCGTCAGCAGGGGCGTCAGGCGTCCATTTGCGGACGTCACCCTGCACAACGCTGGCGGCAAGCCCGGTGCGTGCCAGATTGTCCGACAGCCGCTCAAGGCGCTTGGCGCTTGAATCTACCGCCGCGACGTTCCAGCCGGCAGCCGCCAGTTGCATCGTCTTGCCGCCCGGAGCAGCGCAGAGATCGAGGACTGTCTTCCCGTGCCCCGCGCCTAGCAGGCGGGCGGGGAGGCTGGCGGCGATGTCCTGCACCCACCAGCCACCGTCCCGATATCCGGGCATCGCCTCGACAGCTTGGCCGCGCGGGAGGCGAATATGGCGTGTTGCCAATGCTATCCCGTCGTCCCAGCCATCCTCCGGTTCGTCCGCAAAGCTGAGGTCGATCGGCGGCGGTACGCTCCACGCGGTCGCGGCCGCAGCGACGATTTCATCGCCCCATTGCGCGGCCCACCGCTCGGCGACGGCTTCGGGCAGGTTGGCAGCGTCGGGAAGTGCCCATTCTTCCTGCTGCGCGCGCGAAAGGATGGCATGGACGAGCCGGCGCGGACCACCCGCCACGAGCGGGAGTGCCGTTGCGACGACGGCGTGCGGCGGCGTCTTCAGAACGAGCAGTTGGGCAAGGGCAAGCCGCAGCACAGCGCGCGACTTCACATCCTCGGGCAAGGTTTGGGAGGTCGCGCCGTCGATCAGTGCATCGAGGTCTCCCATCCAGCGCAGCGCCTCCGACACGATGGCGATCGCGAAGGCACGGTCGGCAGGCGCCAGTCCCTGCGTCGCTGCGTGCGCCGCAATGTCGAGCGGGTCGCCGCGGCGGAGCACCGCATCGATCAGACGCAGCGCAGCGCGCCGCAGCGCGGTGCCGGGCGGATCGGCCTCGGCGGGGCCGCGACCTCGACGGGGGCGACGGTCAACCATATGATCGGTGCTCGGCGGGATTGGCTTCGGACATGCAAGCTCCTATATCCGCCATATCATGGCTGAAAACAGAGAAACCCGGAATATGGGCGGCACGCCTCGCGCAACCACGCGTCCGGCGCATGTCAAGGCGCCAGCGGGCTGGACCAACACGCCGCTTCCCGTTCCCGCGCCGATCCATGAGGACAAGGCGGAGGAGCAGCCCGGAGGGCGCAATCCCGTGCGTTACGGCGATTGGGAGCTCAAGGGCCTCGCAATCGATTTCTGAGATCTGCCGCCCGGTTCGCAAGCAAGCGAGCCGATGACCCGCAACACCGGCGCCGGAACCGCGATCGGCCCGGCTCCGGCGTCGACGGTCACCGGTCATGGCATCAGACGGCGGGGGTCTGAACCTCGAGGATTTCCGGCACCTTGCCTGCGCGAACCTGCTCGGCGAACACGTCGCGCATCAGTTGCAGCGAGAAGAGGTGTGCGAAGATCAGGCCGAGAATGCCGTTCTGCATCATCTTGCGCAGGACGTCGCCGCGCAGTTCGCGCAACTTGTTCTCGTCGACCATCTGGAAGCCGCGATAGACATAGGGCTTATCGCTGCCTTCGGGCTGGATCGCGACTTCGCCGTCCATCAGCAGGTCGGCTTTCTTGAGTTCTTCCATGAAGAAACCGGTACGCTGCCCAGCTTCCTCGAAATTCTTGCAGAATTCGAGCACGGCCTGGACCGGCTGCGTCGGCTGGCCGTTCTCGAACAGCGCGTCGCCTTCCTCGAACTGACCGATCGCGCCCGAGGTCGGATCGAAGCAGAGCGACAGGTCTTCACTGTCGGGGTTGAGGCGCGCGAGAAGGAAGGGGTAGCGGCGAATATAGGCCGGGACATAGACCGGATTGAGCAGCTTGCCTTCGGTATCGACGAAAGTGTTCACGCCCTCGTTGAGGCCCATCAAGGCAAGCGGGACGGGGTTGTCGCCGGCCGAAAACACGATCGGGAAGAAGCGGCACGCCGAGACGAACTCGTCCGAGGTCAGCGGCACGGCATGCTGGTCGACCAGAAATGCGGCGCTGTCGAGCGGGCGTGCATGGAAATCGGCGTGATCGACGCTCGAAAGCGGAACTAGGTCCTTGTAGAAAAGCGGCAGGTTGTTGGCGGGCGCAGTGGCCATGAATTGAACTCCGGTCATTGGCCCCGAGACCGTCGGGGCAAAAAGCTGATTGCGCGCCTTATTGGCACGCGCGCCGCCGCGCAAGGGGCGATGGCGCGAACCGCCCTGGAGCTCAGGCGATCAGCTTGCCGGGATTGAACAGACCGGCAGGGTCGAGCCCGGACTTGATCGCACGCAGTGCCGCGAGCCGCGCCGGACTGTCGAGTTCGGCGAATATGTCGCGCTTCATCTGGCCGATACCATGCTCGGCAGAGATCGAACCGCCCAGCTCGATGACATGGGAATAGACGATCCGGCTGGCGGTTTCCCCGTGCTCGGCGAGCCATGCCGCCCCCTCGACATCGAGCGGCGGCTGGACGTGATGGTGGACATTGCCGTCACCGAGATGGCCGAACGAGAGCGCACGCACCCCGGGAAGGGCGGTCCGGAGACGCCCCGGGTTATCGGCGATGAAGCGCGGCATCAGGTCGACAGGGACGCTGATATCGTGCTGCAGGGCCGGCCCCTCGGCGCGTTCGGCTTCGGAAATGGAATCGCGAATCCGCCAGAAATCCTCGCTTTCGCGGTCATTCTTTGCGATCGCGACGTCGCGGATGAGCCCGGCGTCGAGCGCCGCGACAAGCTCCGCCTCGAGGACAGCCGCCAAGGCTTCCCCTTCGCCACCTGCGAGTTCGACGAGCGCATACCAAGGGTGGGTATCCGGCAGCGGATTTCGCGTGCCGGGAATGTGCCGCAGCACCGCCTCGACGCAGATATGCGGGATGATCTCGAACCCTTCGAGCGGACCGCCGATCGCAGCGTCGAGGCGGCGCAGCAACGCGAGCGCCGCGTCGGGAGAATCGAGCCCGATCCAGGCCGTCTGTCGTGCCGCGGCCGCGGGGACGAGCCGGAGACAGGCAGCCGTGACGATGCCGAGCGTTCCTTCGGCTCCGCAGAGCAGGTGACGAAGATCGTATCCGCGATTGTCCTTCTTCAGCGGAGCGAGCCCGTCATAGATACTGCCGTCGGGAAGTACGGCCTCGATCCCGGCGACCAAGGCGCGCATTGTCCCGTGGCGAAGCACCTGCGTACCGCCGGCGTTTGTCGACACCAGCCCGCCGATCGTCGCCGATCCCTTGCCGCCGAGGGTGAGGGGGAAGCGCAGCCCGTGATCGAGAACGGCATGATGGAAATTCTCGAGAATGACGCCGGCTTCGGCGATCGCGATGCCGGCGGCCGTGTCGATCTCGCGAATCCGGTTCATTCGTCGCAGACTGAGCAGCAGTTGATTGCCGCCCGGGTCGGGGGTCGCCCCGCCGACCATGCCGCTATTGCCCCCTTGCGGCACAAGAGCAGCACTTTCGGCGGCGCAGAGGCGGACGATCGCCGCAACCTCTGAAGTAGTGGCCGGCGACAGCATTGCCGCGGTGGCTCCGCGATACTTGCCGCGCCAGTCGGTCAGCCACGGGTTCAGGATATCGGGATCTGTGGTATAGCCTTTCGGCCCCAAAAGCTCCTCCAGCGCCTGAAGCAATGCGGTCGAGGGCGCCCGCGTCATGCCGGGGCCTTTCCCGCCGGGGCTCGACGATTGCGCGAAGGGGCTCGACAGCAATTCATTTCGTGTTCAATCATGGCTGTTAGAGAGGGCATTGGACGAATATCCTGTTTTCGTCCAGCATCGATGCGGGAGCCACAGGTGTACATCATCCGTCGTCACGACGCCGAAAGGGCGACAGCGCCGCTGTGCTGACGATTGCGGCCCTGTGGATGATGGTTGCGGGTCCCGCAGCGGATGCACCGACGGCGCCCGAGCCTCCGGTTGCGGTGTCGATGCCCGCGCCCGACGTTCCGGCTTCCTTCTGGCAGGTCGTGATCGAGCAGCAGCTGATCATCCGCGTTCCGGCGCAGCGCTCGTCGCTCAACAATTTCGGCTCCGCGCCGGCTCCCCAAATGCGCGCGCCACAGGTTCCCATGGAATGGAAGGAAAAGAAGGCGCCGAAATGCGTCGCGATGCGCAACATCCTGGGAATGCAGGCCGCGCAGCGCGACAGCATCGACATTATCACCCGCCAGAAACAGCGTCTTCGTGCCCAGCTTAACCGCGGCTGCCGTGCGCTCGATTTCTATGCGGGCTTCTATATGCAGGGTACCAAGGACGGGCAGCTTTGCGAGGATCGCGACCAGATCCACGCCCGCACCGGAGCGAAGTGCGAGATCGACAAATTCCGCCTGCTGGTCGCCGTCCCGCGCGACGAGGACTGAATCGCAGGCGAATTACCGCCTTTCCTTGACTTTTCATCACATCTTCCCGTAGGGGCGCCCCCAGCAACGGTTGGCGTGGGACGCCGTGCTGAAACATTTTCCGGACAGTTTGACCTTATGAAATTTGCCGACCTCGGCCTTTCCGACGAACTTTTGCGTGCCGTGACCGAGTCCGGCTACGACGAGCCGACCGCGATTCAGGCGGGCGCGATCCCGTCCGTTCTCATGATGCGCGACATGATCGGCATCGCCCAGACGGGGACGGGCAAGACCGCGTCCTTCGTGCTGCCGATGATCGACATCCTGGCGCACGGCCGCGCGCGCGCATTGATGCCGCGTTCGCTGATCCTCGAGCCGACGCGCGAACTCGCGGCGCAGGTCGCGGAAAACTTCGAGAAATACGGGAAGTATCACAAGCTCTCGATGGCGTTGCTGATCGGCGGCGTGCAGATGGGCGATCAGGTCAAGGCGCTCGAAAAGGGCGTCGACGTGCTGATCGCAACCCCGGGCCGCCTGATGGACCTGTTCGAGCGCGGCAAGATCCTGCTCACCGGCTGCAACCTGCTAGTGATCGACGAAGCCGACCGGATGCTCGACATGGGCTTCATCCCCGACATCGAAAATATCTGCACCAAGCTGCCCGCGAATCGGCAGACCTTGCTGTTCTCGGCAACGATGCCGCCGCCGATCAAGAAACTGGCCGACAAGTTCCTGTCGAACCCGAAGACGATCGAGGTCGCGCGTCCCGCCAGCCGGAACGAGAATATCGAGCAGTTCGTCGTCAAGACCTCGGAACGCGGCAAGCGCGATACTCTGCGCGGGCTGATCGAGGCCGAGGACATCGGCACCGCGATCATCTTCTGCAATCGCAAGACGACGGTGCGCGAACTGGCGAAATCGCTGCAACGGCACGGGTACAAGGCCGGCGAAATCCATGGCGACATGGACCAGTCGAGTCGCATCGCCGAGCTCGACCGCTTCAAGGCCGGCACGATCAACATTCTGGTGGCTTCGGACGTCGCCGCGCGCGGGCTCGACGTGAAGGGCGTCAGCCACGTCTTCAACTTCGACGCCCCTTGGCATCCCGACGATTATGTCCACCGGATCGGTCGCACGGGCCGCGCCGGCGCGAAGGGCCGGGCGTTCACGCTCGTCACACCGTCGGATGACGAAGCGCTCGACAATATCCAGAAGCTGACCGGCTATCAGATTCCGGTTCACGACACTGGCGCGGAAGCGAAGCCGGCGCGTGAAGCTGAAGAGCGCGAGCCGCGCCGTGGCCGTTCGGAACGCGGCGCGCGGCGCCCGGCAAAAGCCGACAAGGAACCGGCGCGCACCGAAGAGAAGCGTGCGGCGCCGAAGAAGGATGCAGGCCGCAAGCCCGCGCCGACGCCCCGACACGATGATGACGGTCCCGACGACGGCTGGAACGGCCCGATGCCGGGATTTCTGTCGGTGGGTTTCGGTAGCTGATCGGCGTCCCGAGCGGCGACCCGCCGCTTCGGGACGAATATTCGCCATGCCTTCTTCCGTCGGGCCGGGCTGGATTTCAAAGTTCAGGAAAGTTCAGCCTCTTGCAGGCCCGGCTTGCCGTGCTTCACGGACGTGCTGACCCCGCTCCTGCCTATCTACGTAGAACGGGCTGTGATCGCGGGTGTCCACATATTCAAAGAGCTGAGAGAAAGGCTGACACAGCCGGATAATGTAGGAAAGGCCCTATTTGATCGCGGCGTCTGCTTCGGGGTGGGAAGCCGACGATCTACTCGTCGTCAGCTAACCGCCTGAATGCTCCTTCCGGGCCACGCTCGAACCGACTGCCAACCTCTGCATCTAACCAAGGAAATACGTCGGGGTCGTAATTCACAATCGTATTGACGTCGTAAACGCCATGCCGCTGTAGATCAGCCATATATTGCTCGTCCTCGTCCCCAGCGAAGAACCTCCAACCGCTGTCTTGTTCGCGTGTCGGCTTATCACGATACATGTAACCGACCTGCGCCCCGTCCACGACAATGCGGTCCGTCGCCATGCATCCCCCATGCCCCAATGCAACCGGAGCAATGTCGTGAGATTTCAATTTAAATATCTTGCCTAGCAACTGGCTATCCTTGCCTTGGTCGTTGTGCCTTTGTGCAGCAGGTCATCAACGTCCGCAATCGGTCGATTCCGGTCGTCATCCTTTATCTGGTCGAGATATGCGAATTGGGCTCAGCGCGATTCCGGCTTAAAGCCGGCGTTCGGGACATAAGGCGGGCGCAAGATCCGGCATTTCCAGAGGTCGCTATTCTCGCCTGTACCCGGACAGGCAAACTCAGCGAGAGGCTGCTTGTTTGATGGGCCGCCTTCTTTGCCCAAGTAGAGCGCGTCGAAACAATCGCCGTTGCACGGCGGTCCGTAGTCGGCGCTCTCCCTTTGGTCGACGATCAGATAGCCTTGATGGATGAGCTCCTTGACGGTTGGCGCGTGAGCTTCCTCTATCGGTGCAAGCATCGGGTCTGGCTGGCGCCCCCATGGATCTTCGCGTCGGTCTTCCGAAACGCTTGTTACATCCTGACAAGCGCATAGAGTCAGGCACAGCATAACCGGAGCCAATCGTATCCAGCGTCGCAAGTTTGCGTGGTTCGGGAGCATTGTCCAATCCTAAATTGCCGAGCGATAGCAATCGGTCGATTCCTGCCTTCTCCATCGGGTCGGCGCTGCGCAGCGATTCAGGCTAGCTGACGGCCAGGTCTCGGCTGAATGCTACAATCTCACCGAGCACGAAGGGCGGCTGCGATACCGCCTCATACCAGTCGGCGCGAAACTGCGGAAGTTTCTGCAAGTGACGCAGGAGCAAATCCCATCCAGCGACCTCCTCGTGAAACGACCAAGTCGCGTTAGCGGCAGTGATGTCGCAGCAGATTAAATCTGTCGTCATTTCATCGCGCTTGTAGAAGATCACCCTGTCGATATCCGGGATAGGTATCCGGGCGAGCAGTTGATCATTGATGCGGGACATCAACCGATCCTGCCTGCTTTCCAATATGTCCGCAACCGGTCGTTTCCGGACACCGGGACCTACAGCCGGACCAACATCTTGCCGATATTCGCGCCCGAGAAGAGGCCGAGAAAGGCCGCCGGCACCGTTTCGATCCCCTCATGCACGGTTTCGCGGATCGTCACCGCGCCGCTGGCGATCAGCCCGCCCATGTCGGCGTAGAATTCTTCCATGCACTCGATGAACTGGTCGGTGTAGATGAAGCCTTCCATACGGATGCGCGCGGGGATCGAGCGGATGATATACTTCATCGCCTGCGGCTTGCCGTCGTTATAGACGTCGATCATCCCGCAGATCGCAAAGCGTGCGAAGTCATTGGCGACCGCAAAGGCAGCATCGAGATGCTCGCCGCCGACATTGTCGAAATAGACGTCGATCCCGGGCTTGCCGAGTGTTTCGAGCGCCTGCGCAAGCTGCGGCAGAACGGGCCCTGCCTTGTAGTCGATCACCGCATCGGCGCCGAGGTCGGACACCCAGGCACATTTCTCCGCACCGCCCGCCGAACCGATCACCGTCATTTCGCGTGCCTTGGCGATCTGCACCACGGCCGAGCCCACCGCACCCGCGGCGGCCGAGACAAAGACCGTATCGCCGGGCTTGGCCGCAGCCACGCGGAGCAGACCGATCCACGCCGTGCCGCCGGTCAGCCCCATATTGTGGAGGAAGGTCTGCGGCGACATGCCGCCGGCGAGCAGCTCGGCGGGCAGCTTGTTCGGCATCATGTCGAGACCGATGATTCCGCCCTCGCGCCAGCCGCCCATGTGCAGGATCATGTCGCCGGGGGCGAACCCCTCCATCGTGCTTTCGAGCACTTCACCGATCGCGCCGCCGGTCATCGGCTGGTCGATCTGGAAGCTGGCAGCATAGCTCTTTGCGTCGTTCATCCGCCCGCGCATATAGGGGTCGACCGACAGCCAGTGGTTGCGGACGCGAAGCTGGTCAGCCTCGAGCGGTCCGTCGGGAAGCTCGCGCAACGCGAAATTGTCCGTCGTCGGCAGTCCTTGCGGACGGCTGGTCAGATGCCATGCCTTGGCCATAGTCCCACACCCCCATTTTCCCGGCGCTGGCGGCAAAGGTCAGAAAAGCCGTTGCCACTGTCAATCGGTATCGTTAAGAGCCGCCCGGTCGCGGGGCCGTAGCTCAGATGGGAGAGCGCTGCAATCGCACTGCAGAGGTCAGGGGTTCGATTCCCCTCGGCTCCACCAGCGACCTTTCTCCCCCGAATTCCTTACGATTCGCTATAGCTGTCGATGGCGGAGAAGATGCGCGTCAGTTGCTCGCGTTCATCGGTGTCGATATCGGGACGCCAGATTTCGAACAGCAGGACGGTGCGGTCGCTCGTTCCGCGATTCCAGGCTTCATGCTCGAAACTGTCGTCGAAGATCGTCAGTTCGCCTTCTCGCCATGCCCGCGTTTCGGCGCCAACACGCAGCGCGCAACCTTCGGGGACGATCAGCGGCAGGTGACAGATCAGGCGGGTATTGAGCATGCCGTGATGCGGCGCGATATGCGTGCCCGGTTTCAGGCGCGAGAAAAGAGCGAGCGGGGCGCGGCCCGGGATGACGGGCTGCGGCGCCTTTGCCAGAGCGGCGAGCGCTTGCGGACAGATATCCGCCATGCCGTCCGCGACGACGCCTTCCCGCCATAACCACGCCGCGCCCCAATCGGGCTTGTCGAGCAAGGGATTGTTCGGCGGCGGCCGATCGGGGCTGGCGGTCACATAGGGTCCGAAACGATCGGATGCCGCATCGGTCAGCGCGAGCAATTCCTTGCGGATCGCATCGGTCGCCGCTTCCACCGACGGGACCCAGTCGAACTCCGCACGGTCGAAGAAGGCGCGCTGCGCGAGGCCGGGGAAATAGAACATGCTCGGCTGCTGGACATAGAGCGGTTGCTCGCCGGCGAGCATGCGCAGCGCCTCGGCCACGCGCGGCGTCGCGCCGCGCTGGTCGATACCGGCGTTGCGAAGCTGGCCGAGCAAATGGTCCGCAAAGGCGCGTTCGGTGGTTGCCAGATAGTCTTCTGCACGCCGAAGACCCGAATGCAGGGCGGGAGGCACGCTTCGCGCCTGCGCCGCGGTGCCCAGCGCCAGGCGATAGAAGCTGCCTGCCGCGCGGTCGTCCTGCTGGCGCCGCTTGAGTTCGGCCATCGCCAATATGGCGGCGATATTGCCGCGATCGGCTCGGATCGCATCGTCGAGCGCGGCGGTTTCAGCGGCGACATCGCCGCGGCGGTGGGCGTCGCGTGCCTGATCCAGCCATGTGGTTTGCCCCGTCATCGACGAAGCCATACCGCAGCACCCGACCTTTGCAAGCGACGCCCTGCCGGCGTCAGCTTGCGGGCGGGGTGGCAGGGTCGCTCGCCCCGGACTTCTCTTCCCGCATCTGGCGACGGACGGCGACCATGAAGCGGCTCCGCCAGAAGGCGAATGCCAGCGCGACGAGAATGCCCCAAGGCAGGATGGCCGCGCCGAGCGTCAGGATGAAGGTGAGCGCGGTGCTGCCGCTGCGCATCAGCGTTTCGCCGGCGTCGGCGAACGGATTCTCGTGGCCGATACCGGGAAGACCGCCGTCGCTGACATAGTTGAATGCGACGCTCGTCCACGCAATGCGCGCTTCGCCGGTACGGCGGCTTTGGCGCTCTTCGCCGATCTGACCGCGTAGCTGGCTGATCTGGGCAAGGATTTCAGCGCGCTCGCTCTTGCCGAGCCCGCCGGCCTTCAGTCGCCCTTCCAGACGCGCGATTTCAGCTTCGGATCCCGCGCTACGCTGCTGCGAGGCCAGGATTTCGGTGCCGACATCTTCGCCCGCGACGCTGGCATCTGCGAGCACACCTTCGGCCTTTTCGACGCTGGCGATCGCATTGGCGCCGAACTTGCGCGCGATTCCGGGTTCCAGTTTGAACTGGGTCTGCGCTTCGACGAGCTTCTCGTCGGTGAGCTGGTAGCGCACATCGACGATCCGGCAGCGTTGGACCCCGAGCGTTTCGCACGCCGCGGCATGTTCTTCCTGGACTTTCGAGATGGATTTGTGGGCGAGACGGAAGGTGTAGGCATAGTCGAAGGCGACGCCGGGGGCGGCCTCGACGCCGATCCGTGGGGTAGCGGCGGCATCGGCGGAGCCACCTTCTTCAGCGACGCTTTCGGCCGCGGGGGCATCGGACGTTGCAGCTTCATCGGCTGGCTTTTCGCCGCAGCCGACCAAGGCGAGCGCCATCGCGCCCGCTAAGAGCTTATTTCGCATGCAGATTCTCCCAAAACGCGACTCGTTGGCCGCGGGAGACGGCATATCATAACTGATATGGTTGACAATAGGATTCAGGCGGCGCGCACGAAGCCGTCGAGAACCTTCTTGCTGCCGGCCTGATCGAACTCGACGTCAAGCTTGTTGCCGTCGATGTCGACGATCTCGCCATAGCCGAATTTTTCGTGGAACACGCGCATCCCGATCGCGAGGTCGGAACGTGGCTTGGCGCCGACCGAGGCGGCAGGGCCTCGCTCGCTTGGTGCTGGCGCGCGTGTGACGGTCGAGGATTGCGCCATCGCGCGCTGCCACGCGGGACCGCGGGTCATCGTCCGTGAGGGCTGGCGTTCGGCGACATGCGCGAAAGGGTCGCCCTGGGCCGACCAGTTTGCGCGCCACAGGCTCTGCCCGCCACCGAAGCTGTTCTCGCTGTCGACATGCTCGGGCGGGATTTCGGCGATGAAGCGGCTGGGAATGCTGCTCATCCATTGGCCGTAGATGCGGCGGTTTGCCGCGTGATAGATGCTCGCCCGCTGGCGCGCGCGCGTGATGGCGACATAGGCGAGGCGGCGCTCCTCCTCGAGGCTCGCCGTGCCGCCTTCGTCCATCGAACGCTGCGACGGGAAAACACCGTCTTCCCAGCCCGCAAGGAAGACATGATCGAATTCGAGGCCCTTGGCGGCGTGGATCGTCATGATCGTGACGGTCTCGGTCTGGTCGTCGTTGTCGCGGTCCATGACGAGGCTGACATGTTCGAGGAAGGCCTCAAGCGACTCATACTCCTCCATCGCGCGGACGAGTTCGGAGAGGTTTTCAAGGCGACCCGCAGCTTCGGCGCTCCGGTCGGCCTGCAGCATCGCGGTATAGCCCGACTCGTCGAGGATCAGCTGGGTCAGCTCGGGATGCGACAGCTCGTTCGCCTTGCCTTGCCAGCTCCGCATCTGCGCGATGAAACTGGCGAGCTGGCGGCGCGCCTGCGGGGTCAGCTCGTCGGTTTCGGTGATCCGCGACGCGGCGTGAAGGAGCGGCGCGCGTTCAATCCGCGCGAACTGGTGAATGCGCGCGAGCGCCTTGTCGCCGAGCCCGCGCTTCGGGACGTTGACGATGCGTTCGAAGGCAAGGTCGTCGGCCGACGATTGCACGAGCCGCAGATAGGCGAGGGCATCGCGGATTTCGGCACGCTCGTAGAAGCGGAAGCCGCCGACGATCCGGTACGGCATGCCGATCGCGATGAAGCGGTCTTCGAACTCGCGCGTCTGGAACTGCGCGCGGACGAGGATCGCGGTGCGATCGAGGCTGACCTTGCGATGCTGGAGCGTCTCCAGCTCTTCGCCGATCCGCCGCGCTTCCTCGGGGCCGTCCCAGACGCCGACGACGCGAACCTTGTCGCCCGCGTCGAGATCGGTCCACAGCGTCTTGCCGAGCCGGTCGCTATTCTGTGCGATCAGCGCCGAGGCGGCGGCGAGAATCTGCGGCGTCGAGCGGTAATTCTGTTCGAGGCGGATCACCGTCGCGCCGGGGAAATCCTTTTCGAAGCGCAGGATGTTTGCAACCTCGGCGCCGCGCCACGAATAGATCGACTGATCGTCGTCGCCGACGCAGCAGATATTTTTCCGGGACTGCGCGAGCAATCGCAGCCAGAGGTACTGGCTGGCATTGGTGTCCTGATATTCGTCGACGAGGACATATTTGAAGCGCTGCTGATATTGTTCGAGGACGTCGCGATGCGTTTTCAGGATGACGAGCATGTGGAGCAGCAGGTCGCCAAAGTCGCAGGCGTTCAGCGTCTTCAGCCGCGCCTGATAGAGCGCGTAGAAATGCTGCCCCTTGCCATCGGCATAGGCCTCCCTGTCGGCCGCATCGAGGTCGGAGGGCGTCAGGCCGCGGTTTTTCCACTTGTCGATGAGGCCGGCGAGCTGGCGCGCCGGCCAGCGCTTCTCGTCGAGCCCTTCGGCCTGGATGAGCTGTTTCAGCACGCGAAGCTGATCGTCGGTGTCGAGGATCGTGAAATTGCTCTGCAGCCCGACCAGCTCCGCATGGCGACGGAGCATCTTCGCCGCGATGCTGTGAAAGGTGCCGAGCCAGGGCATGCCCTCGACCGCGTCGCCGATCATCCGTCCGATCCGCTCGCGCATCTCGCGCGCCGCCTTGTTCGTGAAGGTGACCGCCAGAATTTCGGAGGGCCAGGCGCGGCGCGTCGCGATGATATGTGCGAGCCGCGCGGTGAGCGCCGCGGTCTTGCCGGTGCCAGCACCAGCAAGCATCAGCACCGGCCCTTCGGTTGTCAGCACGGCCTGACGTTGCGGGCCATTGAGCCCCTGCAGATAGGGTGGGTCCGACGGGTCGGGGCGGGTCAGATCGGGCGTCGAGGCGGGGAGGTCGTTCACGCGCGAACGATTAGGGAACAGCGGCGGCGCTGTCCAGTGCGCGGAGGCTCAACCGAGCGCGTTGCGGAGCGCTGCGAGGTCGACGGGGGCGCCCGCGCGTTCCAGCTCGTCGATCGTGGCGAGCGCCATCGCGCGATAGGCCGGCAGCAGTGCGGGGCAATCGGCCGCGAGCGCTGAAATATGGCTCGCGATCGTCTGCGCATCGCCGCGCAGCAACGGTCCCGACAATGCGTCGAACCCGCGATCGAGGCTGTTCTCGAGCGCCGCGCGGACCAACGGTGCGATCAACGCTCCGGGTTCTGCGACGCCGGCCCGTGTCAGCGCGTGCGATGCCCCGGCAAGCAGCGTCACGAGGTGGTTCGACGCGTGGCATAGCGCCGCATGATAGAGCGTCCGCTGGGCCTCGCCGATTTCGACGGCGGTGCCACCCAGTATCGCAACAATGCGCCGCGCCTCGGTGGTTGCTTCGTCCGACGAACCCGTGATCGCAAATCGCGCTTCGGCCATTCGGGCGACTTCGCGTTCGGGATGTCCCGTGAATGTCATCGCCGGATGGATGGCTGCGGTCAGCGCACCATGTGAGCGGAGCGGTTCGAGGATCGCCGCGCCGCTGCGTCCGCTGACGTGAAAGACGAAGGGCGCGCTTCCTGCCGTCAGCATCGGCGCCAGATCGTCGACCACCGCCGCGATCGCATCGTCTGACACCGCAATCGCGATGACATCGCAATCGACCGCGATCCGGTGAATCGACACCGCGACCTCGCTGCCGGTCGCGGCGGAGGCTGCGCCCAGCTTTTCGAGCGATCGGCCCCACATCAGCGGCGGTTCCACCGAATGGCCGGCAAGCCCCAGCGCGAACGCCTGCGCGGCGCGTCCTGCGCCGATGATGCCGAATTGCTGGACCGGAGTGTTTTCCATCACGGCAACTTTAGCGCGAGCCGCGCCGCTTCGCCAATGTCGATACGCCTTGCGTCAAGGCAGCAAAGACGCTCAAAGCGCGCCGACACATAAGGAGAGGGGCATCACCCGTGGATCTGGGACCCTATCGCACACACCGGCGCATATTGACCGCGAGCCTCGTCGGGACCGCGGTCGAATTCTACGATTTCTATATCTACGCCACGGCGGCCGCGCTGGTGTTCGGCCCTCTGTTCTTTCCCGTCGAATCGGCATCGGCGCAGCAGATGCTCGCCTTCATGAGCTTTGGTCTGGCCTTCTTTGCCCGGCCCGTCGGCGCGATCGTGTTCGGCCATTATGGCGACCGGATCGGACGCAAGTCGACGCTGGTCGCGTCGCTGATGCTGATGGGGGGATCGACGCTGCTGATCGCCTTTCTGCCGACCTATGCGATGGTCGGCTGGGTCGCGCCGCTGCTGCTCTGCGTCCTGCGCTTCGGGCAGGGTTTCGGGCTCGGCGGCGAGTGGGGCGGAGCGGCGCTGCTGGCGGTCGAGAACGCGCCGCCGGGCTGGAAATCGCGCTTCGGCATGTTCCCGCAACTCGGCGCTCCCGTCGGGTTCATCGCCGCAAACGGGCTGTTCCTGTTGCTCGGCCTCGGCCTCAGCGACGCAGACTTTGCCAGCTGGGGTTGGCGTATCCCGTTTCTCTTTTCGGCGCTGCTCGTCGGGCTGGGGCTATGGGTGCGGCTCAAGATCGGCGAGACGCCCGACTTCGCCGAAGCGCTGGAAAAGGAGGCGCCGGTCGGCGTGCCGATCGGGGAGCTGCTGCGCCACCACTGGCTCGCCACGCTGGCGGGTACCTTCGCGGTCGTCGCCTGCTTCGCCATCTTCTATCTCGCGACGTCGTTCGCGCTTTCGCACGGCACGAAGGCGCTTGGCTATCCGAAGGAGGCATTCCTTCTGGTCCAGCTCGGCGCGATCCTGTTCATGGCGGGCGGGATCGTTTTCGCGGGCTATGCAAGCGATGCGTCGAGCCCGCAGCGCATCCTGACGTGGGGCTGCGGCGCGACGATCCTCGTCGGCTTCCTGTTCGGACCGGCGCTCGCGTCAGGTAGCTGGCCGGTCATCTTCGCCGGTCTCGCCGCGTCGCTGTTCGTCATGGGGCTGGTCTATGGCCCGCTCGGCAGCTGGCTGACGTCGCTGTTCCCGGTGCGCGTGCGCTATACGGGCGCGTCGATCACCTTCAACGGCGGCGGCATATTGGGCGGCGCTATGGCGCCGATCGTCGCGCAGGCGCTCGCCGACGGGTACGGGACGGCAACGGTAGGGCTGTATCTCGCGCTCGCGGGCGTCGTCAGCTGGCTGGGGCTGCTGATGGTTCGCCGCGCCGCTACGCCGGTCTGAGCAGCGTCAGTTTCGCTTTGCCGACCTTCCGCTCGGTATCGACCTCAAAGCCCGCGACCTCGATAGCTTCCTTTCCGGATGTCTCGATCGAGATCAGGCTATCGGCGCCGATCCAGCCCAACCGGTTGAGCTTGTCGAGCGCGACGCTGCCCGCGCCGGTGTCGTAGGGCGCGTCGAAAAGGATCAGGTCAAAGCTGCGCTTGGCAGGCCCCAGGCCGAGCACCGATCCCGCGCGCACGTCGGCGCGGGCGGAGGCGCCCAGTGCCGCAAGATTCTTCTTCAGCGCATCGAGCGCGTCGCGGTCCTGTTCGCCGAACAGGCAATGCTCGGCGCCGCGCGACAACGCCTCAATGCCGAGCGCGCCAGAGCCGGCAAAAAGGTCGGCGACATATAATCCCTCGAAACTGCCTACGCGGCTTGCGAGCATCGAAAACAGCGTTTCGCGCGTCCGGTCGGCCGTCGGGCGCGTCGCATCATTCTTCGGCGCGAGCAGTTTTCGCCCGCGCCATTCCCCGGCAATAACCCTCATTTATCGAGCCGCCGCCGGAACTGGAAGAGTTCGTCGCGCGGAACGATCTCGACCCCGCCCATATCGAGTCCTTCGAGCGTGAACTGTCCGTAGCGCGTACGGATCAGGCGGCTGACCTGCAGCCCGAGATGTTCGAGGACGCGGCGGACTTCGCGATTCTTGCCCTCGGTGAGCGTCATCTCGATCCACTGGTTGCGGCCCGTCCGGCGTTCGAGGTTCGCGTCGATCTTGCCATAGCGGATGCCGTCGATTTCGATCCCCATGACCAGCTCCTCAAGCTGTTCCTGACTGATGTCGCCGAAGGCGCGCGCGCGATAGGTGCGCTCGACGCCGCTCGCAGGCAATTCGAGCTGGCGCTTGAATTCGCCGTCGTTGGTCAGCAGCAGCAGGCCTTCGGTATTATAGTCGAGGCGCCCGACCGGCATCAGTCGCGGCAGGCCCTTGGGCAATATGTCGTAGATCGTCTTGCGGCCCTTGGGGTCGCGCGCCGCGGTGAGGCAGCCCGCGGGTTTGTGGAAGCGATAGAGGCGCGTCGACACCGGTTTGGCGACCGGATTGCCGTCGACGGTCAGACCGTCGAGCGAAGAGAGCAGCGGCGCGGGCTGCGCGATGGTCTCGCCATTGAGCGCGATGCGGCCTTCCTCGATCATCCGTTCGACGTCGCGGCGCGACCCGACACCGGCGCGCGCCAGCAGCTTTGCGATCCGCTGCGGTCCGTCCTCACGCTCGGGTTCGGCCTTCAATTTGCGCGGCGGAGCATCGGCGCGGGCGGCGCGGCGACCACGGGGTGCGTCGCGCTCGGGAGCCGAGCGGGGTGTGTTACGGGGTGGACGGCGGGTCGTCATCGGAACGGATGTGGCTTTCTTGTCGTTTTTGGGCACAGAAGTGTTGCGTTGTGATCACGCTCATAGCCGGAAACGTGTCGCTTCGTCGATGGCAAGCACAAGTGATATTGCAGGATGCGGCGGAGCGAGTCATGGCGACAATGAAGGGAGTATTCATGCTCTTTGCGTCCCGCCCTACGTGCATCAAGCGCCTGCTGGTCATCGAGGATGACCCGCTGACGGCGTTCGACAACGAGCACACGCTGAAACATGGCGGGTACGACATCGTCGCGACGGTCGATTCGGGCGAAGCCGCGGTCGGTGTGATGGCGGTCGAACAGATCGACGCGCTTGTCCTCGACCTTGGCCTCGCGGGTGACATGACGGGCCGCGAAGTCGCCCGCATCGCGCGCGACCGCGGTATTGCGGTGCTGCTGGTCACCGGCCAGTGCCCCGTCGACGCCGCCGATATCGCCGTCGCCTGCCTTGGCAAGCCGCATAGTGCCGGCGCGCTCGTGTCGGCACTGAAGGCGGTCGAGAGCATGACCTGCAAGAACCAGGCACCGCGTAAGGTCAGCGGGCTCACCACCTTCTGGAGACCGCAGGCGGCGTGAGCGCGACCGGACGATCGTTCCGGCGGTCCGGTCGTCATTTAGCCGCTTCCAATTTACTCCCGACGCTTTAGGCCTCTAGGCCTGAAGGTCGCGGCATCCGCATCGGGTGCCCTGGGGGAGAAACAGCTTGCAGTCCGACACCGCGACGCCGCCGCCGCAGGGCTGGTGGGACAGTATCCGGCCCTATCTCGAACGCGCGCCGATGGCGGCCTTCCTCCTCGGACTGTCGTCGGGCTTTCCCTATGCGATGATCGGCGCGACGCTGACGACGCGGCTGGCGCAGGACGGGATCGACAAGAAGACGGTGACGGCCTTCACTCTCGCGTTCCTCGTCTATAATCTGAAACCGCTATGGTCGTGGATCGTCGATGGCGTCCGGCTGCCCGGGCTGGGCGCGCTCGGCCAGCGCGTTTCGTGGATGATCCTTGCCGCGGTGCTCGTGATGGCGGCGGTCGGGAACCTCGCGCTGCAGGAACCGAAGGCCGACATCTATCAGACAGCGATCGCCGCGATCCTCGTCGGGTTGGCCGGTGCGACGTTCGATATCGTGATCGACGCCTATCGCATCGAGATACTGAAGCCCGAGCAGCTCGGGATCGGTTCGGGGATGAGCCAGTACGGCTGGCGCATCGGGTCTGCCGGCGCCGGCGCTCTCGCGCTTTTCCTTGCGGCGCGATACGGGTGGCAGCCCGCTTACCTCGCCTGCGCGCTCTTCGCTCTGCCGGCGGTTATCGCCGCGCTGTGGCTGGGCGAGCCCGACCGGCATCGCGATCCTGCCCAACGCAAGGGCGGGAGTGCGATTCTCCAGTCGATCATCGGGCCCTTCACCGAGTTCTTCCGCCGACAGGGCGCGTGGCTCGTGCTGCTGTTCATCCTCGTCCACAAGATCGGCGACACGCTCGCCAATCTGACCTTCCGCCTGCTGTTCGACGACCTCGGCTACACCAACGACGAGATTGCGATCTATGACGTCGGGATCGGCTTCTGGGCCTATCTGATCGGTATCTTCGTCGGCGGCGTCATGTACGCACGCATGGGGATGAAACGTTCGGTCCTCATCAGCCTGATCCTGATGGCGGTATCGAATTTCAGCTTCGCGCTGCTCGCGGCGACCGGGAAGAGCAACCTCGGCATGGCCGGCGCAATCGGGTTCGAGAATTTCGCGAGCGGGATCGGCGGCGTCGTCGTCGTGGCCTATTTCTCGGCCCTGTGCGACCTGCGTTTCACCGCGGCGCATTATGCGCTGATCTCTTCGGCGGCGAGCATCGTCGGGCGGTTCGTGACCGGCACGACCGCGGGGAGCCTGATCGAAACCTTCGGCTATGTGCAATTCTATCTGCTGACGACCGTCGCGGCGGTGCCGGGCGTCCTCCTCTTCTGGTGGATGATGCGGACCGGGCTGGTCGACCTGTCGGTCGGATCGGCGGGCAAGGTCGAGGGCGGCGGGGAAGCGCCGCCGAAGTCGGCAGGTTAGCGGAGGCTATACGGGCCGCTCGCCGTTGAGGTCGAGTACCACGCCGGCGAGATAGAGCGATCCGCATATCAGCACGTCGCCCGGCCCGCGATGAGCGGCGATGTGGCGTAGCGCCACGGTCACGTCGTCGCACGGCTGCGCTTCGAGGATGCCGAGGTCCGACTGCACCCGGTGACACAGATCCTTGGGATCGTGATGCTCGTGGCCCGGGATCGGAACCGCTTGGAACGATGCGATCCGGTCGGCGAAGGGCCGCAGGAAGCCTGGCGCATCCTTGTTGCTAAGCAGCCCGCAGACGATGTGGAGTGGCGGTAGACCTTCGAGCGCGAGTGCCAGCGCGGTCCCCGCGTCGGGATTGTGACCGCCATCGAGCCAGACCTCGCGGTCTCCACGGAAGAGCGCGGTCAGCGGTCCGGAAAGAAGCTTCTGCATCCGTCCGGGCCAGAAGGCGCCCGATACGCCCGAGGCAATCGCAGTTTCGCCCGGATGCGGGGCGGGGGCGATGGTCAGCATGGCGATAGCCAGTCCGGCATTGCGCATCTGATGCACGCCGGCCATCCGCGGCTCGAGACGTTGGTCGATCGAGCCGAATTCAGACTGCCACCGGAAGCCATTTCCTTCGGGCTCGATCGCCCAGGCATCGCCTTCGGAAAACAACATGCCACCAACCGCAGCGGCACGCTCGCCGACCAGCTTCATCACGGTGTCAGGATAGCGCAGCGTCGCGAGCGCCGAGCCGGATTTAAAGATTCCTGTCTTTTCCCACGCTATCCGTTCGATCGGTTCTGCCGGCACGCCGTCTTCGGGCGCGAGCAGAAAGGCCTCGTGGTCGATGCCGAGCGACGCGATCCCGCAGACTGCGGGTGCCGGGATGATGTTCGTCGCATCAAGACGGCCGCCAAGGCCGACCTCGATGATGCAATCATCCGCCGGCGTTCGTGCGAAGGCGAGGAAAGCGGCGGCGGTCGTGACTTCGAAGAAGCTCGCCTGCAGCCCCTCTGCCTCGTCGAGGACCTCTTCGAGCAGCGCTGCGAGCAGCGCGTCGTCGATCAGCGCGCCGGCGAGACGGATGCGCTCGTTGAAGCGGACGAGGTGCGGGCTGATATAGGCGTGAACCTTGCGTCCGCTCGCTTCGAGGATCGCGCGCAGATAGGCGCAGGTCGATCCCTTGCCGTTGGTGCCGGCAACGTGGAAGGTGCGCGGCAACCGGTCTTGCGGATTGCCCATCCGCTCGCACAGCTCGGCGATGCGTTCGAGCCCCAATATGTCGCGGCCCGGCGACAGCGCACCGAGGCGGTCGAGCTGCGCCTGCACCGCAGGGTCGCTGGAACGGGCGAAGTCGGCCATGGCGGCAGGCGTGACCGGATCAGGCCGCCTTTTCGGGCGCCAGATAGCCGATCAGGCGGCCGAGCGCCTCGGGCAGGTCCTTGCGGTGCACGACCATGTCGATCATCCCGTGATCGAGCAGATATTCGGCACGCTGGAAGCCTTCGGGCAGCTTTTCGCGGATCGTATTCTCGATCACGCGCTGGCCCGCAAAGCCGATCAGCGCCTTGGGCTCGCTGATCTGGATGTCGCCGAGCATTGCGTAGCTGGCCGTGACGCCGCCGGTGGTCGGATCGGTGAGCAACACGATATAGGGCAGCCCGGCGCGGCGAAGGCGCTGAAGCGCGACGGTCGCGCGCGGCATCTGCATCAGCGACAGCGTGCCTTCCTGCATCCGCGCGCCGCCCGCTGCGGTGATCGCGATATAGGGCACCCCGCGCCTGATCGCCTGTTCGACGCCGCTGACGAAGGCTTCGCCGACCGCGACGCCCATCGATCCGCCCATGAAGGCGAAGTCCTGCACGCCGATGACCGCACCCTTGCCCGAGATGCGGCCGAAGGCATTCTGATAGGCGTCGCGATCGCCGGTCTGCGCGCGCGCCGCCTTGATACGGTCGACATATTTCTTGGTGTCGCGGAATTTCAGCGGATCCTCGGGTGCCGCGGGCGAGGAAATCAGTTCATGCACCCCGCCGTCGAACAACTGCGCGAAGCGTTCTTTCGCGCCGATGCGGTCGTGATGGTCGCAGCGCGGGCAGACGTTCAGATTGTCTTCCCATTCCTTGACGAACACCATCTGCTGGCACTGGCGGCATTTGTGCCAGAGATTGTCGGCGGTATCGCGCTTGGCGGTGAAGGGAATGGCGTTGCGAACGCGGTCGAGCCAGCTCATGCGGCGATCTCCTTTGCGCCGTGGATAGCATCGGCGAGCGAACGGGTGAAGGCCTCGACATGCGGGGCTGCAGCGTCGCCATGTTCGGCTATGATGTCGATAAAGGCCGAACCGACGACGACGCCGTCGGCGACGCGCGCGATTTGTGCGGCCTGTTCGGGGGTGCGGACGCCGAAGCCGACCGCGACGGGCAGATCGGTCGCGGCCTTGAGGCGCGCGACGGCGTCCTCGATGCTCGCCTGCGCGGCCTGCTGCTGGCCGGTGATGCCCGCAACCGAGACGTAATAGAGGAAGCCGCTGGCACCGTTCAGCACGTCAGGCAGGCGTGCCGCATCGGTCGTCGGCGTGGCGAGACGGATCAGGTCGACCCCGGCGGTGCGGAGCGCGGGGCCGAGTTCGGCGTCTTCTTCCGACGGGATAT
>Ga0209257_1001456_pt1 | contig 27971 bp, 26 predicted proteins | sample AraplaCvi_mCL_r2_FD_184277 | JGI IMG/M metagenome (GOLD analysis project Ga0209257, IMG submission 184277) | Arabidopsis root microbial communities from North Carolina, USA - plate scrape MF_Cvi_mCL_r2 (SPAdes) (version 2) | ecosystem: Host-associated > Plants > Roots > Endosphere | place: USA...
ATGTCGGTGTGCAGGGCGTAGGCGAAGTCCAGCGGCATGGCCCCGCGCGGCAGGCTGACCAACTGGCCCTTGGGCGTGAACACGAACACCTGGTCGAGGTACATCTCGAGCTTGGCGTGCTCGACCAGTTCCTCGGCGTCGCCGCCGTGCTCCAGCACCTGGACGAGGTGGCGCAGGTTGACCAGCGGGTCGCGGCCGCCGGCGGCCCTCTGGGCCTCGGCGTCGAAGCCGTAGGACTCGTTCTTGTAGCGCCAGTGGGCGGCGACCCCCTCCTCGGCCACGCGGTCCATGGCCTCGGTGCGGATCTGCATCTCGATGCGCATGCCCTTGTAGCCCACCACCGTGGTGTGGATGGACCGGTAGTTGTTGCGCTTGGGCGTGGAGATGAAGTCCTTGAACCGCTCGGGCACCGAGGGCCAGGCGCGGTGGATGACGCCGAGCGCGCGGTAACAGTCGTCCTCGGTATCGACGATCACCCGGAAGGCGTAGATGTCGGAGAGCTGCGAGAAGCCGATCGACTTGCGCTGCAGCTTCCGCCAGATCGAGAAGGCGTGCTTCTCGCGGCCGAACACCCGGGCTGGGATGCCGGCGGCCTGCAGCCGGTTGGCCATCTCCTGGCTGACGGCCGAGACCGCCCCGCCCTGTTCGGTGCGCAGGACCTCCAGGCGGCGCAGGATGGCGTTGCGGCCCACCGGGTTCAGGTGCGCAAAGGCCAGTTCCTCCAGCTCTTCGCAGATGCGGTGCACGCCGATGGAGCGGGCCAGCGGGGCGTAGATGTCCAGGGTCTCGCGGGCGATCCGCTCGCGTTTGGCGGCCTGCTTGATGAAGTGCAGCGTCCGCATGTTGTGCAGGCGGTCGGCCAGCTTCACCAGCAGGACGCGGACGTCCTTGGAGATGGCCAGGATGAACTTCCGCAGGTTCTCGGCCTGGCGGAGGTGCTCCTGGGAGAGCTCCAGCTTCGAGAGCTTGGTGACGCCCTCGACCAGCTCGGCCACTTCGGCGCCGAACAGCTCCTCGATCTTCTCGCGGGTGGCGTCGGTGTCCTCGATGACGTCGTGCAGCAGCGCCGTGACGATGGTCTCGGTGTCGAGGCGGTAGTCGGTGAGGATGCCCGCCACCTCGATGGGGTGGGCGAAATAGGGGTCGCCGGACGCCCGCTTCTGCGACCCGTGCTGGCGCATGGCGTAGACGTAGGCGCGGTTCAGCATCGCTTCGTCCGCGGACGGATCGTACGAGCGGACCTTCTCGATCAGCTCGAACTGGCGAAGCATCTTGGGCCGGGTGGACCCGACCACCTGCGGCGCCTGCATGGGAGCTTCAGACGGAGGCGCCTCAGGGGGCGGCGCTTCAGGCATGGAGGTGTCGGGAGGCGGGACGGCGGTTGCGGTCGCCGCCTCTCTAGTGAGGGGTTCTGCGCCTTCTGGGCTCAGTACCGCTCCTCCTGGCCGCCGTCGCGGTCGCTTTGCAGGGCGCGAACCAGCTCGAGCTCGCTCATCTGCATGTGGGTCGGATCGGCCAGCAGGGCGAGGGTTTCAGCCTCTTCCTCGGCTTCCGAACGCTCATCGACCCGCTGCAGCGAGGCGATCAGGGCTTCGCGGAGCTCCTCGGAGTCGACCACGTCGTCCGCGATCTCGCGCAGGGCGACGACGGGATTCTTGTCGTTGTCACGATCGACCATGATCGGCGCGCCGGCCGACACGGCGCGGGCGCGGTGAGCCGACAGCAGCACGAGGCTGAAGCGGTTCGGGACCTTTTCGATGCAGTCTTCGACGGTGACGCGAGCCATGGAGTCTCTCAAACGGAGGATAGAACCGGCGAAAATAGAGGTTCGCCCGCCATTGTGCAACGCCGCAAAGGCCGCAGGACGGGTTCCCTGCCCTTTATCCGTCATGGCCGGGCTTGACCCGGCCATCCACCTGCGGCTTCGAGACCGGCGGCGACCATGCCGCCGCGCCGTGTCGATGGCCGGGTCAGCCCGGCCATGACGAGCGTTTGGGTGATGGCTACGTCCCCAGGCCGATGCGCTTCGCCTGATCCTGCAACTCCGGGGTGAAGGCGTCGCCGAAGTCCTCGGCCTCGAACACCTGGCGGATCTCCAGCTCGACATTGGCCTCGCCGCAGATCGCGGGCCAGCGCTGGGCCCATTCCAGGACCTCGGCCAGGGAGTTCGCCTCCACCAGGCTGTAGCCGGCGATCAGCTCCTTCGTCTCGGTGAAGGGGCCGTCGATGACGAGGGGTTTGCCGTTGGTGAACTTCACCCGGGCTCCCTTCGACGAAGGCTGCAGGCCGTCGCCGGCGAGGATCTTCAGGTGGCGGCCCATCTCCTCGTGATAGTCCATCATCGCCCTGACGAGGTCTTCGGTCGGCGCCACCCCCGCCTCGGTGTCGGCGTCGGCCTTGCGGATGATCATGAAGCGCATAGCGGTCCTTTCCTGGTTCGCGGCCAAAGGACGGACGACGCCCACCGAAACCGACATTTTTCACGCCGCCGGAGCGGCGTCCTTGCCCACCGTGGCCTTGGCGGCCAGCGCCGCCGCCGTCTCGCCGAGCCGGGGATGGACCCAGTCCGGCGCGATCTCGGCCAGCGGCCCCATGACGAACAGCCGCTCGTGGGCGCGGGGATGCGGCAGCACGAGGTCGGGCGTGTCCAGGATCTGCCGGCCATGGGCGATCAGGTCCAGGTCGAGGGTGCGCGGCGCGTTGCGTTCGCCCCGTTCGCGGCCAAGCTCCGCCTCAATGACGAGCAGCGAGGCCAGGACGGCCGGCGGCGGCCCGCTCGCCTCGACAAGCGCGACGCCGTTGCGGTACTCAGGCGCCATTGGGTCGGGCCAGGCGGCCGAGCGCCACCAGGACGACCGTTTCAGGATTTTCAAACCGACCGCAGGGAACCTCGCCAGCGCCGCCTCCAACAGAGCCTCGGACGAGCCGTAGCGGCCCGCCAGATTGCTGCCGAGGGCGACGACGGCCACCCGATCCAGGTCCAGGACATTTGCGCTGATGACGTTCTACCCCACGGACCGGCTGGCCCTGTTCATCGACGGCGCCAACCTCTACTCGGCCGCCAAGAACCTCGGCTTCGACATCGACTACCGGAAGCTGCTCGAGGAATTCAAGAAGCGCAGCAAGCTGGTGCGCGCCTACTATTACACCGCCCTGGTGGAGAACGAGGAGTACTCGCCCATCCGCCCGCTGGTGGATTGGCTGGACTACAACGGCTACCAGCTCGTGACGAAGTCGGCGCGCGAATATACCGACAGCAGCGGCCGCAAGCGGTTCCGCGGCGACATGGACGTCGAGATCGCCGTCGACATGATGGAGATGGCCGAGCACGTCGACCACATGGTGCTGTTCTCCGGCGACGGGGATTTCCGCAAGCTGGTCGAGGCCGTGCAGCGCAAGGGCCGCCGCGTGACCGTGATCTCCACCATCAAGTCGCAGCCGCCGATGGTCAGCGACGACCTGCGGCGGCAGGCGGACAACTTCGTCGACCTCCAGGACCTAGCCGACATGATCGGCCGGCCCGCGCGCCTGCCGAAGTTCCTGTCCGAGACCCGCGCGCCGCACGTGGAACGCGATGCCGACGTCTGAGGCCGTGACACCGGAAGCGCCGCGGGACTGCCCGCTCTGCCCCCGGCTGGTTACCTACCGCGAGGCCAACAAGATCTCCGTGCCCGGCGGCTTCAACGGCGCCGTGGCCTCGTTCGGCGACGAGGCGGCGCGGCTGTGCGTGGTGGGCCTGGCGCCCGGGCGCATGGGGGCCAACCGCACCGGGCGGCCGTTCACCGGCGATGGCGCGGGCTGGATGCTGTACGAGACCCTGCTGAAGACGGGGTTCGCCACCGGGACCTACGAGGCGCGGCCGGACGATACGCTGCGGCTCGTGGACTGCATGATCACCAACGCGGTGCGCTGCGCCCCGCCCGGCAACAAGCCCGAGACGATCGAGGAGGCCACGTGCCGGCCGTTCCTCTCCGCCCGGCTGGCCGCCCTGCCCCGGCTGAAGGTGATCGTGACCCTGGGCGACGTCTCGCGGCGCAACGTGCTGCGGGCGCTGGGGCTGAAGGCGTCTGCGGGCATCGCCGGCCATGGGACCGAGTTCCCGGCAGGGCCGTACGTGGTGCTGAACAGCTACCACTGCTCCCGGCTCAACACGAACACCGGCCGGCTGACGGCCGAGATGTTCGAGGCGGTGTTCCGGCGGGCGCGCGAGCTGGTGGGTAGCTAAAGCCTTGCCCGACCGCCCGGTCGGCGCGAACGTCGTCGGCGAACAGGGGTGTGTCAGATGATCTTCGAACAGGTGGCGACGGGAGGATGCCAGTCGTACCTCGTCGGATGCGAGGCCACCCGGGCGGCGGTCCTGATCGACCCGGAGTTCAGCCGCATCGACCACTACCGCGGGCTGGTCGCCCAGCACGGCCTGGTCGTGAAGTACGTGGTCGACACCCACACCCACGCGGACCATTTCTCGGCCAGCCGGGAGCTGGGCAAGGCGTTCGCGGCGCCGGTGGTGATGCACCGGCTGGCGCCCGCGCCCTACGCCGACCTGCGCCTGGACGACGGCGACATGCTGATCGTCGGCCAGCTGCGGCTGAAGGCCCTGCACACGCCCGGCCACACCCGCGATTCCATGAGCCTGGCGGTGGAGGATCGGGTCTTCACCGGCGACGCGCTGCTGATCGGCGGGACGGGCCGGACCGACCTGCCCACCGGCGATCCGTACGAACTCTATGAGAGCCTCTTCGAGAAGCTGCTGCGGCTGCCGCCCGAGACCAAGGTGTTCCCGGCGCACGACTACAAGGGGCGCAGCCACTCCACGATCGGGGCGGAGATCGCCGACAACCCACGCCTGCAGAAGACCGACCGGGCCGAGTTCGTAGCCATGATGCAGAGCCTGGACCTCTCCGCGCCGACCCACCTGACCGAGGCGCTGCGGACCAACATGAGCGGCGGCAAGACGGTGGCCCAGCTGCTGGCCGAGGCGGCCGCCACCGTGCCGTTCATGTCGCTGGAGGAGCTGAAGGACCGCCTGGGCGACAATTCCCGCGACCTGGTGATCCTGGACATCCGCGAGAAGGAGGCCTTCGACGCCGGCCGCGCGCCCGGCGCACGCCACCTGCCCCGTGGCCAGCTGGAGCTGCGGGTGAACAGCGAACTGCCCGATCCCACGGTGCGGATCGTCACCTGCTGCGAGTTCGGCAAGATCTCCACGCTGGCGGCCGCGACCCTGCGCCAGCTCGGCTACACCCGCGCGGTGGCGCTGGACGGCGGCATGAAGGCCTGGCGCGAGGCGGGCTATCCGCTGGAGAGCTGAGCCTGGAGGCCTGCAGCTGCCACGGCTGTCAGCAGTGGCGGCCTAGGCTCCCGCCATGGAACCCATTAAAGGAAGCTGCCTCTGCGGGGCGGTGCGTTTCGAGCTGACGGGCAGGCCGCTGAGCCTGAGCTATTGCCACTGCTCGCGCTGCCGCAAGCAGGCGGGGCTGTTCGCGGCCGTGCTGATGGTGCGGCGGGAGGATTTCCGGCTGACGGCGGGGGCGGAACACATCCGGCGCTACGAGCCGCCGGCGCCGTTCAAACATGTGCGGGCGTTCTGCGGCGTGTGCGGGTCGCCGCTGGGCGAGCCTTCCGCCGAGCATGAGGTGTTCCCGGTAGCGGCTTCGGCGCTGGACGACGATCCGGGCGTGCGGCCGGTGCTGCACCAGAACGTGGCCGCCAGGCCCGCCTGGCTCGCGATCCCCGACGACGGCGTCAAACAGATCCCCGGAACCTATGGCGGATAGCGGACGCGGCTTGTAGCGTCGCGGCTCGCTTCAGCTTCAGTGGATTCCCGCGTGCTCAAGACCCTGACCGCCGCCTTGCTCGCCACCGCCCTCGCCGCCCCCGCGTTTGCGGCTCCGAAGGCCCCGCCCGTGCCGCACGACCAGGCGCTGGAGATCCTGAAGAAGAGCATCAGCTACCGCACCGTCCAGGGCGGCGACCAGGCCGTGCCCTACGCCGAGTACCTGAAGGGCGTGCTGCTCGCGGCCGGCTACGACGCCTCCGAGATCACCATCGAACCGATGGCGGGCACCGCCTTCCTGATCGCCCGCTACCCGGGGAAGGACCCGAAGAAGAAGCCGATCGTGATCTCCGGGCACATGGACGTGGTCGAGGCCAAGCCCGAGGACTGGACCCGCGACCCGTTCACCCCGGTCGAGGAGAACGGCTACGTCTTCGGCCGCGGCGCCGTGGACAACAAGTTCGACGTCTCGATGATGGTCGCCACCCTGGCGAACCTGCGCAAGAGCGGCTGGAAGCCCGGCCGCGACGTGGTGCTGGCGCTCTCCGGCGACGAAGAGACCACTATGAAGACCACCGCGGTGCTGGCCCAGCGGCTGAAGGGCGCCGAGCTGGTGCTCAACATCGACGGCGGCGGCGGCTCGCTGACCGAGGAGGGCAAGCCGGTCAGCTTCGGCATCCAGGGCGCCGAGAAGACCTATGCCGACTTCACCCTGACCGTGACCGATCCGGGCGGCCATTCCAGCCGGCCGACGCCGACCAATGCGATCTACCGGCTGGCCAAGGCGCTGGACAAGCTGGAGGCCTACCAGTGGCCGACGCTGAGCAACGAGATCACCCGCGGCTCTCTCGCGGCGCAAGGCGGCAACACGCCGGGCGCGGTGGGCGAGGCGCTGAAGAAGTTCGCCGCCGACCCGACCGATGAGATGGCGATCAAGACCATCCGCGACGACCCGACCTGGAGCCCGGCGCTGCACACCACCTGCGTGGCGACCATGCTGAGCGGCGGCCATGCGCCCAACGCCCTGCCCCAGAAGGCCGTGGCGACGGTGAACTGCCGGATCTTCCCCGGCACGTCGTCGGCCAGCGTCGAGAAGACCCTCGCCGAGGTGGTCGCAGACCCGACGGTGAAGGTGGCGCGGCTGGACGACGGCTCGATCGACAGCCCCGCCTCGCCGCTGCGGCCCGACGTGATCGCGGCGGTGACCAAGGCGGTGCACGCGCGCTTCCCGGGCCTGCCCATCGTGCCGAGCCAAGCGTCAGGCGCCACCGACAGCATGTACTTCCGCGCCGCCGGCATCCCCAGCTACGGCGTCTCGGGCCTGTTCATGAAGGACAGCGACGAGTTCAGCCACGGCCTGAACGAGCGCGCTCCGATCAGCGCCATCGATGGCGACCTGGCGCACTACGACTCGATCCTGCGGGATTTGGCGAAGTAGGCGCGCGAAAAGCCGCTTCACTTCCGCCACGGCGCCGGAGTCATCCTCCTCGCAGAACATGTGATCTGGGAGGATCCGATGCACGACCTGATCATCCGCGGCGGCACCATCGTCGACGGTTCGGGCGGCGCGCCGTTCGTGGGCGACGTGGCCATCGACGGCGACCGCATCGTCGGGGTGGGGCGGGTGTCCGGGACGGCCAAGCGCGAGATCGACGCCACGGGCCAGATCGTCACGCCAGGCTGGGTGGACATCCACACCCACTACGACGGCCAGGCGACCTGGGACGCGGTGCTGGCCCCCTCCTCCTGGCACGGGGTGACCACGGCGATCATGGGCAACTGCGGCGTGGGCTTCGCCCCCGTGCGGCCCGACGCGCACAACTTCCTGATCGAGCTGATGGAAGGCGTGGAGGACATCCCCGGCTCGGCCCTGCACGAGGGCATCGACTGGACGTGGGAGAGCTTCCCCGAGTACCTGGACGCGCTGGAGGCCAAGCCGCGGGCGATCGACATCGGCACGCACGTGCCGCATGCGCCGGTCCGCGCCTATGTGCTGGGCGACCGCTGCAACACCGACTACCAGCCCAACGCCGCCGAGATCGCCGAGATGGCGGCCCTGGTGCGCGAAGGGGTCGAGGCGGGCGCGCTGGGCTTCTCCACCTCGCGGACGCTGCTGCACAAGGACCTGAAGGGCGTCCACATGCCGGGCACCTTCGCGGGCTCGGACGAGATGCTGGCGCTGGGCCTGTCGATGAAGGGCCTGCGCCACGGCGTGTTCGAGATGGTCTCGGACCACCTGGGCGACGACGACGAGTGGATGTGGGTGAAGGGGTTCGCCGAGGAGACCGGGCTGCCGGTGACCCTGGTCGCCACCTCGGCCGGCGCCTACGAAGGCGACAAGATGTACAACATCGCCGAGGAGGCCCGCGCCCACGGCATGGACATCCGGCCGCAGATCGCCGGGCGACCCACGGGCATCCTCCACGGCCTGACCTCGAACTTCCACGTCTTCCTGGCCAGCAAGACCTGGAAGGAAAAGCTGAGCGGGCTGGATCACGACGAGCGCCTGGCGGCGATGAAGACGCCGGAAATCCGCGCGGCCCTGCTCTCGGAGGACAGCCCGCTGATCCGCGCGGCGGTGGGCGAAGGCGTCGCCGGCGATCTGGCGGTGGCGTTCGGCGGCAGCCTGTTGTGGCGGATCTTCCCGCTGGGCGAGCGGCCGGACTACGAGCCGGACCGCGAAGGCAGCGTGGCCGGTCTGGCCGAGGCCGCGGGCGTGTCGCCGCTGGAGATGATGTACGACCTCTTGCTGCGCGACGGCGGGCGCGAGCTGTTCTACCAGCCGCTCGGCGGCTACCAGACCTACAACTTCGATTTCTTCCGCAAGAACATGCAGCACCCGAACGTGCTGTTCGGGCTTTCCGATGGAGGGGCCCATTGCGGCGTGATCGCCGACGCGGGGATGCCCACCTTCATCCTCAGCTACTGGGCCCGCGACCGGGTGAAGGGCGACCGCTTCCCGCTGGAGTTCCTGGTGCGCAAGCTGACCAGCGACACGGCCAAGGCCTACGGCCTGAACGACCGGGGCCAGCTCAAGCCCGGCCTGCTGGCCGACGTCAACGTCATCGACTTCGACCGGCTGCAGCTGTTCCGGCCGGAGGCGATCGCCGACCTGCCGGCGGGCGGCCGCAGGCTGGTGCAGCGGGCCGAGGGCTATCGCTACACAGTCAAGTCGGGACAGGTGACATTCGAGGATGGTCGCCACACCGGCGCCCTGCCCGGCGGCCTGGTCCGCGGCGGCCGCGAGGCGGTGATCCTGCCGATCGCGGCGGAGTAAAGGGGGGCGGCGGAGTAGCGGCTCAGCGCGTCCAGTAGCGGTAGAGCCAGGCCTTCTCGAACCCCGCCTTGCGATAGAGCGAGCGGGCGGGGTTCCCCTCCTCCACCTGCAGGAAGACGCGGTCGACGCCGCGCGCCTGGATCGCGCGGCCCAGGGCGGCCAGGACCGTGCTGGCCAGCCCCCGGCCCCGCCGTCGCGCATCGGTGCGCATGCCGTGGATGCCGGCCCAACCGTGACCGAAGGTGACGGCGCCGACGGCGACCGTCTGGCCATCCTCGCGCGCCGCCCCATAGGCCGCGTCGGGCGAGCGGGTCAGGGCGGCGACGCGGCTGGCGCCGTCCGCGGGGTCGAAGCCCTCGCCCAGGAACACCGCGCCCCAGGCCTCGTCCGGCTCGGCCAGCAGGTCGGCGGGCCGGTCGCGCAGCCTGGCCAGCTGCTCCACGTCGCCCACCTTCACGACCGTGGGCTTGGCGCCGACGTAGCCGCGGGCGGTCAGGGCGTCGCGGACGCCCTGCAGGCCGGGAACCTCGGCGATGCGGAACATGGGCGACAGGCCCTCGGTCCAGTAGGCGGCTTCGACCTCGCTGAGCGCCGAGGCGTCGAGGTCGTGGCGCAGGGGCACGGCGCTCTTCGCCCGGCCGATGGCGCCAGCGTCGAGGGGGACCAGCCAGCCGCCGACCTCGACCACCTTGGCCGGCGCCACGCCGGCGACGGTCGACCGTTCCAGGCTCTCGATGTCTTGGGGTCTCACCGAAACCCCTTTCCCACGGCCGTCATCCCGGACGGCCTGCAAGGCCGATCCTGGACCCAGGAGCCGTGCTCACCGCCCCTGGGTCCCGGCTCTTCGCGTGGCTGCGGCCGGGATGACAGGAATTTTGCGAAGGACGGACCGTGGACAACAATCGCACCTAACCTTTTTCCCGCATGAGCCGGGCCTTGTCGCGCTGCCAGTCCCGTTCGGCCACGGTCTCGCGCTTGTCGCGGGTGTTCTTGCCCTTGGCGAGCGACAGCTCCAGCTTCGCCAAGCCCTTGTCCGACCAGTAGAGCTTGGTCGGGATCAGGGTGCGGCCCTCGCGCTGCACGGCGCCGATCAGCTTCTCGATCTCGCGCCGCTTCAGCAGCAGCTTCCGGTGCCGGCGCGGCTCGTGGTTGAAGTGCGGGCCGGCCTGGGCGTAGGTCGGGATGTCGGCGTTGACGAGGATGATCTCGTTGTTCTCCACCGCCGCATAGCTCTCGGCGATGTTGGCCTTGCCGTTGCGCAGGCTCTTCACCTCGGACCCGGTCAGCGCGATGCCCGCCTCGAAGCTCTGCTCGAGGAAGTAGTCGAACCGGGCGCGCCGGTTTTCCGCGATGAGTTTCCCGGCCATCAGACCAGGCCCGCTTCCCGCATGCCGGTGAGCACCTCGGCGCGGGCCGCTTCGGAGCACGGCACGATCGGCAGGCGCACCTCGTCGGTGCAGAGGCCGAGCTCGGCCATGGCGAACTTGGCCGGCGACGGCGAGGCGTCGGCGAACAGCGCCTTGTGCAGGCGGATCAGCCGATCCTGGGTGTAGAGCGCGCCGGCCCACTGGCCGGAGAGCGCGTCGTTGTAGAGCTGGGCGCAGAGCTCGGGGGCGACGTTGGCCGTTACCGAGATGCAGCCGTGGCCGCCCTGGGCCACATAGCCCAGGCCCGAATCGTCGTTACCCGACAGCATCACCCAGTCCTCACCGCACTCGACGCGCTGCAGGCTGGCGCGGCCGAGGTCGCCGGTGGCGTCCTTGATGCCGACGATGTTGGGCAGCTTGGCTAGGCGCGCCAGGACGGCGTTGGAGATGTCCACGCTGGTGCGGGCCGGCACGTTGTAGACCAGCACCGGAAGCTGCACGGCGTCGTTGATCGCCTTGTAGTGGGCGTAGAGCCCCTCCTGGCTGGGCCGGTTGTAGTAGGGCGTCACCACCAGGGCCCCGTCGGCGCCGACGGTCTTGGCGTGTTGCACCAATTCGATGGCCTCGGCCGTAGAATTGGAGCCGGCGCCCGCGATCACGGGGACGCGGCCGCGGGCGGTCTGGACGCAGAGCTCCACCACGCGGCGGTGCTCCGCATGGCTGAGGGTGGCGGTCTCGCCGGTGGTGCCGACGGGAACGAGGCCATGGACGCCGCCGGCGATCTGGCGTTCGACCAGGGACACGAAGGCGTCCTCGTCGACCGCGCCATTGCGGAAAGGCGTCACGAGCGCCGGCAGGACGCCGCGGAAGAGAGGTTCGGACATGTCAGCTATGTGGGGGGTGAGCAAAAGACCGTGAAGTTGCCGTCTAGTGAGGCGGCGTTCAGATTTGGCGGACAATATGTTGCCGCGGGCTTAGCCCGCAATGTCGATTCCGTGCATCCCCAAGTCGGGGGGAGATTAGTTGGACCTGAGACTTCGTAACACCCTGCTCGTCAGCTGCGCCGCGCTCGCCGCGACGGCGGTCGCGCACGCCCAGACTCCGGACCCCATCGGCGACCTGCTGGGCAAGCCCGAACTGCCCGCCGCGCCGCAGCCGTACGCGGTCGTTCGCCAGACGGTGACCCGCCCGCTGAGCGTCACCGACCAGGCGTTGTTCGCCCAGGGGCTGGCCTCGGCCAAGCGCGGCGACATCTTCGGCGCGAAGAGCGCCATCTCGAGCCTTTCCGATCCCGTCGCCCGCAAGGTCGTGACCTGGGCGATGGTCGACGTGAGCTCCAACCTGCTGGGCTTCTACGACCTGGATGCGGCCCGCCGCGACCTGGACGGCTTCCCGCGCGGCGTGCGGCGGCAGATCGCCGCGGAGAAGCTGCTGGAGACCGCCGGCAAGACGCCGGCCCAGATCGTCGACTGGTTTGCCGGCCAGGAGCCGCAGTGCGCCCAGGGAGCCATGGCCTTGGCCTCGGCCTACCGTAGCCTGGGCCGCCAGGCCGAGGCGTCGGACCTGATCCGCCGCTGGTGGCGCGACAAGAGCTTCGAGGCCGACGTCCAGCGCACCATGCTGACCCGGTTCGCCGACGTGCTGACGGTGGACGACCACGTCCGCCGCGCCGACGTCCTGCTGTACGGGGCGCAGGGACCAGCGGCGCGCGACGTCGTGGCCCTGCTGCCGGCCGAGAAGCAGCCGGCGGCCCTGGCCCGCCTCTCGCTGCGCGGCAACGTCGATTCGAGCTTCGACACCCTGTCGCCCGCCGACCAGGCGAGCCCGGGCGTGGCGTTCGAACGGGCCGCGTTCCTGCGCCGCAAGGGGCTGGACGGCTCGGCCGTGGCCGCCCTGTCGCCCGCCGCCACCGACGCGGTCACCGCCGACGCCGCCGACCGGGTGTGGGACGAGCGCTACCGGCTGACCCTGGCGTCGATTCGCAACGGCGACTGGCGCGCGGCCTACCGGGCGGCGGCCAACACCGGCCTCAACAGCGGCGCCGACGCCACCGAAGCCGAGTTCTACGCCGGCTGGATCGCGCTGAAGCGGCTGAACGAGCCGGCGACCGCAGCCCGCCACTTCGCCGCCATCGAGCGGATCGGCTCGTCGCCGATCACCCGGGCGCGGGCCTTCTACTGGCAGGGCCGCGCCGCCGAGGCGCAGGGCGACAAGACGGCGGCCGAGAACTTCTACTCGCGCGGCGCCGAGCACATCACGACCTTCTACGGCCAGCTCTCGGCCGAAAAGCTGGGACTGAAGCTGGTGCTGCCGGCCGATCCGGTCCCCACCCCGGCGGACCGCGCCAGCTTCGAAGGCCGCGACGTGGTCCAGGCCATGCGCCTGCTGGCCGACCAGAACCAGCGGGACCTGTTCAAGGTCTTCGCCCTGCACCTCGACGACATCGTGCCCAGCCGGGTCGACGCAGCGCTGCTGATCGACGCGGTGCGCGGCTATGGCGACCAGGACACCTCGATGAAGGCTGCCCGCGGCGCGGCCCAGCGGGGGCTGATCCTGGCCGACCGGGCCTATCCGCTCCGCACCCCGCCTCAGGTGCTCGGCGCGCCGGAGCCGGCCCTGGTGCTGGGCATCACCCGCCAGGAGAGCGGCTTCGATCCGGGCGTGCGCTCGGGCGCCGACGCGCGCGGCATGATGCAGCTGCTGCCCTCGACGGCGGCGGTGGTCGCGCGGCGGATGGGCGTCGGCTACTCGGCCTCGATGCTCTACGAGCCGGACTACAACATGCGCCTGGGGTCGAGCTTCCTGGGCTCGCTGGTGAACCAGTTCTCCGGGTCCTACATCATGGCCGCGGCCGGCTATAACGCCGGCCCCGGGCGGCCCCCGCAGTGGACCGCCATGTGCGGCGACCCGCGCGCCGGCGGCCAGGACCCGCTCGACTTCATCGAGTGCATCCCCTTCTCCGAGACCCGCAACTACGTGATGCGGGTGATGGAGAACATGCAGGTCTACCGCGCCAAGCTGAACGGCGGGACCGCGCCGATCACGCTCTCCAACGACCTGCGCCGCGGCGGCTACAACTACGCCCCGCAGAACGCCGTGGTGGCGAGCACGCCGTGATCTCCAACCTCTAGGTTGGCGCATCAACCTTCCTTGCTCGTCATCGCCCGGCTTGTCCGGGCGACCCATGATCACCGAATGACGCCGGAGAACTTGCGGCGCCGCCGCGGGCAGCTCTCAACGCGGAGATCATGGGTGGCCCGGACAAGCCGGGCCATGACGTTCTTAAATCAATTCAATAAACTGATTGGGTTTTCACCCTGGGCCATCATCGTCGGGCTGAAATTTGGGGCCGCGTCTTCACCCACGCCGCGACGAACAGCGCCGCCAGCAGCAGGTCGGGGCTGGCGAGGGCGGGGACGGTGATCGGGATGCGGCCCTGGGCGTAGAGCGCCCAGCAGAAGCCGGCGTAGGCCAACTTGCCTCCGGCGCCGATCAGCATGAAGGGCCGGTAGGCGGCGGGGTCGCGCCCGATCACCAGATAGCCGATCTGCATCGCGAAGGTGGAGACCGCGAAGCCGTAATAGGTGTCCGGGTGGCTGAGCGGGCTGGTCTGGCTGACCACGTATGGCTCGAGGAAGAACAGCGAGCCGATGATCAGCACGCCCCAGATCCCGCCGAGCGTGAACACCCACTTCGCGAACGTCATCGCGCCCTCCCCGTCGTTTCGGCGGAGCTTAGGCGCGGCGGGGGCGGTCAGTCGATGACCAGGCCGTGGAGCATGCCGTCCAGGGTGATGCGCATCAGTTCTTCGCGGTCGGCGAAGTCGAAATTGGGCCGGATGATCAGCAAGGCCACCACGCCGTGGCAGGCCATCCAGAGCGACTGGGCCGCCGAATCGGCGCCGCCGGTGCGCAGGCGGCCCGCGGCGGCGACTTCGCGGACGACCCCGGCGAAGGCCTCGTAGCAGTCATGGCTGAGGTCGGAGGTCCGGCCGGGCGCTTCATCGGCCGAGGTCACCTGCGGCGCGCAGTAGACCAGCTGATAGGCGTTGGGATGCTCCAGGCCCCAGTGCATGTAGGAGTCCAGCATCATCCGCGTGCGGACGACAGGGTCGAGCGGACGCGCCGCGATCTCGGTGTTGCGCTCCAGCAGCTGGCTGAGCGTCGCATCCACGATCTCGCGCAGGATGCAGGCCTTGTCCTGGAAGTGCATGTAGAGCGCCGTAGAGGAGACCCCCACCTCGTCGGCGATCTTGCGAATGGTGGCGCCCTCGTAGCCCTCGGCCACGAAGATGCGTTCGGCGGCTTCCAGGATTTCGGCGCGCCGGAGATGCCCGTCGCCCTTGGCCTTGCGTGCGGTCTTCCGCGTCGCCGTCGCGACCGTACCCATCAACTCGTCCCTATACGTCCCCACTGTTAGCGGACCTCAAATCGTGTGGTGTGACAAGTCTTTGTCACTGGGCTGGACGCGCGCCCGCCTCTACGCGTAAGGGGCGGCCATGACTCCGCCGCAAATCGCCGCAGCGTCCGAGGTGATGCGCACCACCGGCTGGGCGGACTACGCCTTGCTGGATTCGGGCGGCGGACGGAAGCTGGAACAGTACGGCCCGTACAAGGTCGTTCGGCCCGAACCGCAGTGCCTGTGGACGCCCCGGCTGGCGCAATCGGCGTGGGACGCGGCGGATGCGGTGTTCGATCCCTCCGACGAGGAGGACGCCGGGCGCTGGCGGTTCAGGGACAAGCCCAAGGAGACCTGGCCGCTCGGGTGGGGCGACGTGAAGTTCCACGGGCGGTTCACCGCCTTCCGCCACCTGGCCTTCTTCCCGGAGCAGGCGGCCAACTGGGCGTGGCTGGATGCAAAGGTCCGCGCCGCCGTTTCCAGCGAGAATGGCGGCCAGCCCCGGGTGCTGAACCTGTTCGGCTACACCGGCGTGGCCAGCCTGGTGATGGCGGCGGCGGGCGCGGCGGTGACGCACGTCGACGCCTCCAAGAAGGCGGTGGCCTGGGCGCGGGAGAACGCCGAGCTGTCGGGGCTCTCCGACCGGCCGGTGCGCTGGATCGTCGAGGACGCCAAGAAGTACGTGCAGCGCGAGGTGCGGCGTGGCTCGAAGTACGACGGCATCATCCTGGACCCGCCGAAATACGGCCGCGGACCGGATGGCCAGGTGTGGCGGCTGTTCGAGGACTTGCCCGAACTTTCCGGCCTATGCGCCGAACTTCTTTCGGAAAATGCGAAGTTCCTGGTGTTGAACGCCTATGCCGAGCGGATCTCGGGGGCGGCGCTGGCCGGGTTGCTGGCCGAGAAGCTGGCGGGCCGCGGCGGGCGGATCGAGTGGGGCGAGCTGGCGCTGGAGGAACAGCGCGGCGACCGGGCGATCGGCATGAGCTTCTTCGCGCGGTGGAGCGCATGAGCGCGCGGACCATCAGCTCGCTGCAGAACCCGACGGTGAAGGCCGTCCGGGCCCTGCACATGCGCAAGGAACGCGACGAGACCGGCCTGTTCGTGGCCGAGGGGCTGAAGAACGTCATCGAGGGGATCGACACCGGCCACGCGCCGAAGATCCTGATGCACGGGCCGGACGCCGCCGCGCACCCGATGATGCGCAAGGCCGTGCAAGCGACGCTGGCGGCCAAGGGCGAGGTGATCGAGGTCACCCACGACATCCTGGCCAAGGTGTCGCGCCGGGAGAACCCGCAGGCGGTGGTCGGCGTCTTCCCGCAGGCGTTCCAGGCCCTGGGCGACGTGACGCCCGGCGTGGCGCAGTGCGTGGTGGCGCTTCATCGCGTACGCGATCCCGGCAACCTGGGGACCATCGTGCGGACCGCCGACTCGGCCGGCTGCGGGGCGGTGGTGCTGGTGGGCGAGTGCTGCGACCCCTATTCCGTCGAGGCGGTGCGGGCGACCATGGGCTCGATCTTCGCCGTGCCGCTGGCCAGGGCGAGCGAGGACGAGTTCGCCGGCTGGCGCGCCGGCTGGACGGGCTCGGTGGTGGGCACCCTGCTCTCGGCCACGGTGACGCACAGCGAGGCGGCCTACGCGAAACCCACCGTCGTCCTGATGGGCAACGAGCAGCAGGGCCTGACGCCGGACATGGCGGCGCTGTGTGACGTGAACGTGAAGATCCCGATGCGCGGGCGGGCCGACAGCCTGAACCTGTCCGTGGCCACAGGTGTCATGATCTACGCGGCGACCGCCTGACGCGTGTCACAAACGGGCGGCCTCCTGCGTCCTAGGCGCAGAGAAAAGGAGACCTCCCCCATGACCACCCGACTGAACCCCTACGCCATCGCCCCTCAGGGCATCCAGAAGATGGTCGAGCTCGAGGACCATCTGCGCAACTCCGGCCTGGAATACAGCCTCTACGAGCTGGTGAAGATGCGCGCCTCGCAGATCAACGGCTGCGCCTTCTGCCTGCACATGCACTCGAAGGACGCCCGCGCGGCCGGCGAGACCGAGGAGCGGCTGTACCTGCTGAACGCCTGGCGGGAATCGAGCCTGTACACGCCCCGCGAACGCGCCGCGCTGGCCTGGACCGAGGCCCTGACCCTGCTGGCCCAGACCGGCGCGCCGGACGCGGACTACGAGGGGCTGAAGCCGCACTTCAGCGAGACCGAGATCGTCAACCTCACCCTGCTGATCGGCCTGATCAACAGCTGGAACCGCATGGCCGTCGGCCTGCGCAGCCAGCATCCGCGGACGTGGAGCGCCAAGGCGGCCGCCTAGGCGTCGACGCACCGAGCGGACCTATTTCGAAGGAGCAGGCGGCCGAAGGCGCGCCAGGCGGCATTAACGGCAAGGGGCGGCGCTGAGCCCACAGGCGAGCGCCCCGAACCGTGGAGGACCGTATGGCCACCTTCGTGTTCGAAGACATCACCGCGGACCAGGCGACCAGCTACAGCGCCGCGGCGGACAGCCTGAGCTTCCAGACCCCGGGCGCCACCGGGTCCATCGTGTCGGTCGCCTTCTCGCCATCGCCCGAGCAGGTGATGGTGACCATGGGCAGCCGCACCATGGCCTTCGGCGCCGGGATCTACGGCGAGGGCGGGATCAACTTCCCCAACGGCTCGACGCTGTACGTCGGCGGTCCCGCCGCCGAGGCCGCGGTCGGCACGGGCCTGGCCGACGGCCTCTACGGCGGCCAGGGCCAGGACACCCTGGACGGCGGAACCGGGGACGACCTGCTGCAGGGCAACCAGGGCGGCGACTCGCTCACCGGCGGCGAGGGTGACGACGTGGTCTACGGCGGGCGGGACGACGATGTCGTCGACGTCGGCCTGGGCGCGAACTTCGGCCAGGGCAACATCGGCGCCGACACCGTCAGCGCCGCGGCCGGGGCGGGACGCAACACACTCCTGGGCGGCCAGGGCGAGGACATGATCACCGGGGCGGGCGACGCCGATTTCCTGAACGGCAACCTCGGGTCGGACTCGATCGCGGGCGACGGCGGCGGCGACATCCTGCGGGGCGAGGACGGCGCCGACACCTTGAACGGCGGGGCCGGGGCCGACACCCTGGACGGCGGCGCAGGCCCCGACCGGTTCGACTTCGCGCCGGGCTCTTCCGGCGTCACGCTGGAAGGCGCCGACCGCATCGACGGCTGGTCCGCCGAAGACCGGATCGACACGCCGGGGGCCGGCGGCGCCTCGGCCTACTATCAGATCCCGACGCCGATCTACGGCGGCGGCGGCGGTTATGGCGGCGGCGACTATGGCATGCCGGGCGCGATGTCCTTCGACCAGGCCCTCGGCCAAGCCGACGCCTGGATGCGCGGTCACTCCGACTACATCATCACCGCCCAGGTCATCGAGGGCGTCGCGGTCTTCGTGGACTCCGATGGCGACCGGCTGGCCGACCTGGCGATCCTGCTGATGGGCGCCAACGTGTTCGAGGTGGCCGGCGGCCTGTTCGTCTAGCGCCCAGGCGTCACGTCCCGCGGGGCTTGGCCCGGGCGGTCGGCGCGGCGGTGGCGGGATCCTCCGGCCAGACGTGCTTGGGGTAGCGGCCGCGCATGTCGCTGCGCACGTCTTTCCAGGAGCCCTTCCAGAAGCCCGGCAGGTCCTTGGTGGTCTGGATGGGGCGGTGGCCGGGCGACAGCAGCGACATAGTGATGGGCGTACCCGCGACGGTCGGATGGACGCCCAGGCCGAACACCTCCTGCACGCGGACGTCGACGCGGGGACCGGCCTCGGCGGCGTAGTCAATGGCGAAGCTGTTGCCGGTGGGCGCGGTCCAGCGGGCGGGCGCCTCGGCCTCCAGCCGGCGCTGCTGGTCCCAGGGGACGAGGGTGCGGAGCGCGCCGTCGAGGACGTCGGGCTTGAGGGCGTTCAAGCCCCTGAGGCCCATGAGGACGGGCGCGAGCCAGTCGTCCAGCTGGGCGAGCAGGGCCGCGTCGGACAAGTCCGGCCAGGCCGGGTCGCGGGCGTGCAGGAAGGCGGCGCGTTCGCGCAGGGACGTGGCCGCGTCGCCCCAGGGCAGGATCGCCACCCCCTCGCGGCGGACGCGGTCGGCCAGCGCGCGGGCGATCAGGGCCGGATCGGGGCTGTCGTCGATCTCCTCGCGGATGACGAGGCGGCCCAGGCGGGTCAGGCGCTTGGCGCGCAGCCGACCGCCGCCGCTCTCCTCCAGCCGTTCCTCGACCTCGAACTGGTCCCGGAAGGCGACGAGCTCGGCCGGCTCCAGCGGCGCGGCCAGCAGGATGCGGTCGCGGCGGTCGCCGCCGCCCAGCTCGGCGATGGCCAGCCAGGGCTCGCGGGCCAGGGCGTCGGTGGGCTCCAGGAACGCGCCGCGGCCGCTGACGAGCTGGAATTCCCCCTGCCCGCCGCGGGCCTTGGCCACGCGCTCGGGATAGGCGAAGGCCAGCAGCAGGCCGTCCGACAGCGGCTCGCCCCTCCCCGGCTTGCCGCTCAGGCCCGCCCAGCGGTCGGCCAGCGCCTTGGCGTCGCGGGCGCGGGGGCTGCGGTCGCGGTCCAGGCTCTCCAGGCGGTGGCGCAGGTCGGCGTCGCGGCCGCCGAGGCCCCGCTCGGTGATCAGGGCGGCGATGCGCGCGGCGCGCGGCGCCTGGCCGGTGTCGGCGGCCTTCAGCACCATGTGGGCGAGGCGCGGGGCCAGCGGGAACTCGGCCAGCGCGCGACCGTGGGCGGTGAGCACGCCGTCCGCGTCGAGGGCTTCCAGGCGCCGCAGGAGGGCGCGGGCCTCGGTGAAGGCGGCGGCCGGCGGCGGGTCGAGGAAGGCCAGGTCGGCGGCGTCCTTCGCGCCCCAGCGGGCGAGGTCGAGGGCCAGGCCGGAGAGGTCGGCGTCGAGGATTTCGGGGTCGGCGTAGGCCGGCAGCGCCCGGGTCTCCGCCTCGTCCCACAGGCGGTAGCAGGCGCCGGGCTCGGTGCGGCCGGCGCGGCCGCGGCGCTGGTCGGCCGCCGCGCGGCTGACGCGGACGGTGGCCAGGCGGGTCAGGCCGCTGGCGGGGTCGAAGCGCGGCACGCGGGCCAGTCCGCAGTCGATCACCACGCGCACGCCCTGGATGGTCAGGCTGGTCTCGGCGATGGAGGTGGCCAGCACGACTTTCCGCCTGCCCTCGGCCGCGGGCTCGATGGCGCGGTCCTGGTCGCGGGGATCGAGGGCGCCGTAGAGCGGCGCGATCTCGACATTCGGGCGATTGCGCTCGGCCAGGCGCTCGGCGGTGCGCAGGATCTCGCCCTGGCCCGGCAGGAAGACCAGCAGGCTGCCGGTCTCTTCCGCCAGGGCGCGCTCAACGGCGCGGACGGCCTGATCTTCCAGCCGCAGCCTGTCGTCACGGCCGAGGTAGCGGGTCTCGACCGGGTACATGCGGCCCAGGCTCTCCACCACCGGCGCCTCGTCCAGCAGGCGGGCGACCGCGGCGCCGTCCAGGGTGGCGGACATCACCAGCAGGCGCAGGTCGTCGCGCAACAGGCGTTGGGCGTCGCGCGCCAGGGCCAGGCCCAGGTCGGCGTCCAGGCTGCGCTCGTGGAACTCGTCGAAGATCACGCAGGCCACGCCGGCCAGCTCCGGGTCGGCCAGGACCATGCGGGTGAAGACGCCCTCGGTGACGACTTCGATCCGGGTGGCCGCGGAGATGCGGCTCTGCAGGCGGACCCGGTAGCCCACGGTCTCGCCGACCCGTTCGCCGAGGGTCTTGGCCATCCGCTCGGCGGCGGCGCGGGCCGCGAGGCGGCGCGGCTCCAGGACGATGATCCGGCCGTCGCCTCTCCAGGGCTCGCCCAGCAGCTCCAGCGGCACGACCGTGGTCTTGCCGGCGCCGGGCGGCGCGACGAGCACGGCGGCGTTCGACGCGGAAAGCGCCGCCTTCAGTTCGGGCAAGGCCTCGTGGATGGGAAGCATTCGCCCGGCTCTAGCCTGTTGGCAGGGCATGTGAAAACCGGTTCGGGCGTTGGCGCTTGACCGCAGGGCCGCAAGCAAGCCACGGTCGCGCCAAATTTTACCTTGGCGGCTCGGGGGCCGCCGTTCGGAGGAATATATGTGGCGCGTTAAGCCGCTCGACGCGATCCTGGCTACGGCCGAAAAGAAAGCACTCCATCGCTCGCTGGGTCCGATCCAACTGACGCTCCTGGGCGTCGGCGCGATCATCGGCACCGGGATCTTCGTGCTCACGGCCGCCGCCGCCCAAAAGGCCGGCCCGGGCATGATGTGGAGCTTCGTCATCGCCGGCGCGGTCTGCGCCGTGGCGGCGCTCTGCTACTCGGAACTGGCCTCGATGGTGCCCGTCTCGGGCTCGGCCTACACCTACACCTACGCCGTCGTCGGCGAACTGCTGGCCTGGATGGTCGGCTGGGCGCTGATCCTGGAATACGCGGTCGCGGCCAGCGCCGTCTCGGTGGGCTGGTCCGGCTACTTCATGGGGCTGCTGAAAAGCGCCACGGGGCTCGAATTACCCGCCGCACTGGCGGCGGGCCCCGTCTGGACGATGAACGGCATCCTGCCGCACGCGGACTTCAGCCACGGCCTGATCAACGTCCCGGCCATCGTGGTGGCGCTGTCGGTGACCGCCCTGCTCGTGATCGGCACCACCGAGAGCGCCCGGGTCAACGCGGTCCTCGTGGCCGTGAAGGTGGCGGCCCTGACGGTGTTCATCGCCATGACCCTGCCGGTGCTCAAGACCGGCAACTTCTCGCCCTTCACGCCCAACGGCTGGTTCGGGCCCGCCGGCGCCAGCGGCATGGGCGTGGTCGGGGCCGCGGCCTCGATCTTCTTCGCCTACGTCGGCTTCGACGCGGTCTCCACCGCGGCGGAGGAGACCAAGAACCCGCAGCGGAACGTCCCCATCGGCTTGATCGGCTCGCTGGGCATCTGCACGATCTTCTATCTGCTCGTCGCCGCCGGCGCGATCGGCGCCATGGGCGCACAGCCCGTCCTCGGCCTGGCCGGGGAAGTCGTTGCGCCGGGATCGGCCGGCTTCGTCGCCGCCTGCGCCACGCCGCAGCACGTCAACGACCTGGTCTGCTCCAACGAGGCCCTGGCGCACGTGCTGCGCACCATCGACTGGCCGGTCCTGGGCAACGCCCTGGGCCTGGCGGCGAACCTCGCCCTGCCCTCGGTCATCCTGATGATGATGTTCGGCCAGACGCGCATCTTCTTCGTGATGGCGCGCGACGGCCTGCTGCCCGAGAAGCTGGCCGACATCCATCCGCGGTGGCGGACGCCGTGGATCGTCACCATCGCCACCGGCATCTTCGTGGCGATCGCCGCGGCGCTGCTGCCGGTGGGCCAGCTGGCCGACGTCTCCAACTCCGGCACGCTGTTCGCCTTCTTCATGGTGTCGGTGGCGGTGCTGGTGCTGCGGGTGAAGGACCCGGGCCGCACGCGGCCGTTCAAGACGCCGCTGGTCTGGGTCGTGGCGCCGCTGTCCATGCTGGGCTGCGTGGGCCTCTACCTGAACCTGCCGTTCGACGCGAAGATGGTGCTGCCCATCTGGGGCGGCATCGGCCTGCTGGTCTACTTCCTGTACGGCTATCGCAAGAGCCACGTGGGCCGCGGCCTGATCGAGACGCACGAGCTCGATCCGGACGCCCCGCCGCCGCCCGTCCCGGGCGTCTAGAGCCGACACGGAAAGGCCCGGGCGTGATCCCGGGCCTTTTCTTATGGGCCGCGACCCCCGATCATGGGGCCGACATGAACGCCCCTGCCCCGACCCTGCCCATCCGCGCCCTGGTCGCGCCGGTCACACCGCTCCAGCAGAACTGCACCATCGTCTGGTGCGCGAAGACCCTGAAGGCCGCGATCATCGATCCCGGCGGCGAGGTCGACCGGTTGATGGCCACGCTCGAGCAGAACGGACTGACCCTCGAGAAGATCTGGATCACCCACGGCCATCTGGACCACGCGGGCGGCACGGCGGCGCTGAAGGAGCGGACCGGCGTCCCGATCGAGGGGCCGCACCCCGACGACCAGTTCTGGATCGACGACATCGGCGAGAGCGGCGCCAAGTGGGGCATGCCCGACGCGCGCACATTCACCCCCGACCGCTGGCTGAACGACGGCGACACAGTGTCGCTGGGCGAGACCGAGTTCGAGGTCATCCACTGCCCCGGCCACACCCCCGGCCATGTGGTGTTCTTCCACCGGGAGGCCCGCTTCGCCCAGGTGGGCGACGTGCTGTTCCAGGGCTCCATCGGGCGCACCGACTTCCCGAGGGGGAACTATCGGGACCTGATCGACGCCATCACCGGCAAGCTGTGGCCGCTGGGCGACGACGTGCGCTTCGTGCCGGGGCACGGGCCGATGTCCAGCTTCGGCCAGGAGCGCAAGACCAACCCGTTCGTCGCCGACGACGTGCTGGCCGAATGAACGCCGGCGCCCGGATTGGGACACCTCGGTTTCAAGTGAGACATTTGCGCGTTACGGCCGGCGACCAAGCTGGCACCCATGGAGCTTACGACTGACATGGCCGGCGCCGGCGCCCGAATCCTGATGGTCGACGACGACCCCGGCATCCGCGACGTGGTGTCCGACTTCCTGGGCAAGCACGGCTACAAGGTCGAGACCGCCGCCGACGCCAACGAGATGGAGCGGGTGCTGGAGCGCGGCCCCGTCGACCTGATCGTGCTGGACATCATGATGCCGGGCGAGGACGGCCTGGCCGTCTGTCGCCGGCTGACCACCACCGAGGCCGCGCCGCCGATCATCATGCTGTCGGCCATGGGCGAGGACACCGACCGGATCGTGGGCCTGGAGCTGGGCGCCGACGACTACCTGGCCAAGCCGTGCAACCCGCGCGAGCTGCTGGCGCGGGTGCGCGCCGTGCTGCGGCGGGCCGAGCAGCGGACCACCGGCGGCGCCCTGGGCGCGGGCTGCGAGTTCGCCGGCTGGCGCCTGGACCTGGTGCGGCGCGAGCTGCGCTCGCCGGCGGGCGTGGTGGTGAACCTGAGCTCGGGCGAGTTCTCGCTGCTGCGCGCCTTCGTGGAGCGGCCCCAGCGGGTGCTGACCCGCGACCAGCTGCTGGAGTTCGCCCGCGGCCCCGACAGCGACGCGTTCGACCGCGCCATCGACGTGCAGATCAGCCGGCTGCGACGTAAGCTGGACGACGGCGGCGGCGGTCACGACCTGATCCGCACGATTCGCAACGAGGGCTACATGTTCACCGCCAAGGTGAAACGCGCGTGAAGACCGTCGGCCGGGCGACGGCGCCGCTGCTGGTGCAGCTGCTCACGCTCACCGGCCTGACGCTGGTGGCCGCCTGGGTGATGAGCACCCTGCTGGTCTTCCTGCTGCCGCCGCCGACGCCGGACTTCTACCGCCTCTCGGAGATCGAAGGCGCGTACCGCGGCGCGGCGATGACGTTCACCGAGCGCCGGCCGCTCGTCGTGACCACGCTCGACAGGGCGCCGCGCCCGGCGCTCGAGGGCCGGGTGATCCCGATCATGCGCGAGCGGATCGCCGCGGACCTGGGGGTGCCGGCGGTCGACGTCGTGCTGGCGGGCGAGCGGGGACCGCTGGCGGACCGCCGCGTCGGCCGGATCATCCGCGACCGGGCCGCCCGCGCCGGCATGCCGGACGAGGAGCATTTCCTGATCTCGCCATTCCAGGTGGGCGTGCGCCAGGCCGACGGCCGCTGGCGCGTGGTCGGGCCGGCCCCCGGCTTCGGCCTGAGCGCCTGGCAGCAGCGCGTGGCCCTGTGGTTCGCCCTCTCGGCCCTGGCCATGTCGCCGGTGACCTGGATCTATGCGCGGCGGCTGTCGCGGCCGATCCAGGTCTTCGCCGACGCCGCCGAGCGCCTGGGCCGCGATCCCGGCGCGCCGCCGTTGGAGGTGAAGGGCCCCGCCGAGGTGGCCACCGCCGCGCGCGCCTTCAACGAGATGCAGGAGCGCCTGCGCCGCTACGTCGAGGACCGCACCGCCATGGTCGGGGCCATCGCCCACGACCTGCGCACGCCCCTCACCCGCCTGCGGTTCCGCATCGAGAGCCTGCCCGAGGACCAGCGGGCCAAGTACGCTTCCGACCTGGACCAGATGGAGGAGATGATCACCGCCACCCTCACCTTCGTGCGCGACGCCACCAAGGCGGGCGAACGGACGCCCCTGGAACTGTCGTCGCTGGTCGAGAGCCTGTGCGACGAGATGGCGGAGACGGGCGCGAACACCGAGGTGGAGGCGGGCGAGAAGGTGGTGCTGGAGGGCGACCCCATGGCGCTGCGCCGGCTGATCGCCAACCTGCTCGAGAACGCCGTGAAGTTCGGCGGCCGGGCCCGGGCCCGCGTCTTCCAGCAGGACGGCCACGCGGTGGTCGAGATCGATGACGACGGCCCGGGGATCCCCGAGAAGGACGCCGAGAAGGTGTTCGAGCCGTTCTATCGCCGCGAGCCCTCGCGCAGCCGGCAGACCGGCGGGATCGGCCTGGGGCTGGCGGTGGTGCGCTCCATCGCACGCGGCCACGGCGGCGACGTGAACCTGATCAACCGGACGGGCGGCGGCCTGACCGCGCGGGTCTATCTTCCGCTTTAGGCGTTTGTTCTCTTTGCGGCTGCGGCCGGCCTGGATCGAAACGAAAGTGAAATCGGGCCGCAAACCGCGTCTGGCCTAGTCACGGTGGGTTCATACGGGCCCGTCGATACCTGGAACGACATGAGCCTGAACCAGACCCCTCGCCGCCGAAGCTTCCGTATCCCCCGCGCCGCCTGGATCACCTTGGCGGTCGTGGGCCTGATCATCGCGGCCCTAGTCGGCTGGCAGATGCGGCCGAAGCCGGAGAAGGACCCCTACCGGTTCGGAACCGTGGAGCGCGGCGACATCACCCGCTCGGTCTCGGCCTCGGGCACCATGCAGGCGCTGAACACCGTGGACGTGGGGTCGCAGATCTCCGGCCAGGTCACCAAGGTGCTGGTGGACTTCAACGACGAGGTGAAGGCCGGCCAGACTATGGCCGTGCTGGATCCGCAGACCTATCAGTCGCGGGTGGCGCAGGGGCAGGCCGACATCCTGGCGGGCCAGGCGTCGGTGCGCCAGGCGCAGGCCACGCTGGACAACGCCCAGGCCGACTACAGCCGCAAGAAGACCCTGGTGGACCAGGGCTGGTACTCGCCGTCCACCCTGGACCTGGCGACCGCCGCCCTGAAGACCGCGCGCGCCAACGTTGCCGCCGCCCAGGCCCGCGTCGTCCAGAGCCGTGCGGCGCTGCGCAGCCAGCAGGTGGACCTGGGCCGCACCACCATCGTCGCCCCCATCGACGGCATCGTCGTCGACCGCAAGGTGGAGCCCGGCAACACCGTGGCCGCCAGCCTGCAGGCGCCGGTGCTCTTCACCATCGCCCAGGACCTATCGAAGGTGGAGGTGAAGATCTCGGTGGACGAAGCCGACGTCGGCCAGCTGCGGGAGGGCCAGACCGTGCGCTTCACCGTCGACGCCTTTCCGGACGACACCTTCGAAGGCATCCTGACCCAGGTGCGCAAGCAGCCGACCAACGAGCAGAACGTGGTCAGCTACACGGTGATCGCCGAGGCCGACAATCCGCAGCGCAAGCTGCTGCCCGGGATGACCGCCAACGCCGACATCGTCATCGACACCCGGCGCAACGTCGTGAAGGTCCCGGCGCAGGCGCTGCGCTGGAGCCCGCCGTCGGAGAACGGCGGGGGCAATCGCGGCGGCGGCGCCGTCGTGATGGGCGGCCCCGGCTTCGGCGGCGGACCCGGCGCCGGCGGCAACCGGCAGGGCGGCGGCGGCCGCCAGGGCGGCGGGATGGCCGGTCGGATCGTCCAGCAGCTGGACCTGGACGCCAAACAGCAGAAGGCCTGGGAGCCGATCGCGGCCGACCTGCGCACCAAGATGCAGGCCGCCCGCGCGGCGGCCGCCGGCAACCCCGCCGGCATGCGCGAGGCCATGGCCAAGCCGATGAACGAGGCCCTGGCCAAGCTGGAGCCGCTGCTGCGGCCCGATCAGAAGACCAAGCTGGTCGCGCTGCGCGCCACCATGGCCCAGGGCCGCGGCGGCCGGGCCGGCGGCATGCGCGGCGGCACGGTCTATGTGCTGCGCGACAAGAAGCCCGTGCCGGTCCCCGTTCGCGTGGGCGCCACCGACGGCTCGTTCACCGAGATCGTCAGCCGCGAGCTGAAGCCCGGCGACCAGGTGATCACCGGCGGCGGCCCGCGGCCCAAGGCGCAGGTCGGCGGCCCGATGGGCGGCCCGCCCGGGGGTGGCGGCGGCGTCCGGGTGCGGATGTAGGCTCCCGGCCGATGATCGACATCCAGGGCCTGCGGAAGGTCTACATCATGGGCGAAGAGGAGGTGCCGGCGCTGGCCGGCGTCAGCCTCCGCATCGACCGCGGCGAGTACGTGGCGGTGATCGGGCCGTCCGGCTCGGGCAAGTCGACGCTGATGAACATCCTGGGCGGCCTCGACCGCCCGACCGCGGGGACCTACGGCTTCGAGGGCGAGGACGTGGGCCATTTCACCGACGACGAGCTGGCCGACTTCCGCCGCCGCCGGATCGGCTTCGTCTTCCAGTCCTTCCAGCTGCTGCCGCGGCTGACGGCGCTGCAGAACGTCGAGCTGCCGATGATCTACGCCGGCCTGCCGCCCAGGGACCGCCGCGCGCGCGCCGCCGAGCTGCTGGAGCGCGTCGGGCTGGGCTCGCGGATGGGCCACAAGCCGACCCAGCTCTCGGGCGGGCAGCAGCAGCGGGTGGCCATCGCCCGCAGCCTCGCCAACAAGCCCGACCTGCTGCTGGCCGACGAGCCCACGGGCGCGCTCGACACCCACACCGGCGAGGAGGTGCTGGCGCTGTTCGAGGAGCTGAACGCGGGCGGCCTGACCCTGGCCGTCGTCACCCACGACCCGGAGGTGGCCGAGATGGCCCATCGCCGCGTGTCGTTCCGCGACGGCCTGATCGTGGCGGACGAGCGGGGGCGGACGCCATGAGGTCGTTCGAGCTGATCCGCTTCGCCCTGGGCGCCATCGTCGCGCATCCGATGCGCAGCGTGCTGACCTCGCTGGGCGTGGTGATCGGCGTGGCCGCGGTGGTGATGATGACCTCCATCGGCATGGGCGCGCAGCAGCGGGTGACCCAGGCGATCTCGGGCCTGGGCTCGAACC
>Ga0209257_1001461_pt1 | contig 27897 bp, 27 predicted proteins | sample AraplaCvi_mCL_r2_FD_184277 | JGI IMG/M metagenome (GOLD analysis project Ga0209257, IMG submission 184277) | Arabidopsis root microbial communities from North Carolina, USA - plate scrape MF_Cvi_mCL_r2 (SPAdes) (version 2) | ecosystem: Host-associated > Plants > Roots > Endosphere | place: USA...
CGATACCTGCCGTGGACCCGGTCACAACCGCCTGCCGGCCAGTGAGATCGATATGCATGACACCCTTCCCTCAGTTGCGGAGAGATTGGATGTAGGCGATGCCTGAATTGATGATAATGGGTCTCTAGCCATAACATTAATTCCCATAAGGAATAAGATGGACCGCTTCAACGAATTGAACGCCTTCATAGCGGTGGTTGAGACTGGCGGGTTTTCCGCCGCGGCGCGCACGACCGGGGACTCACAGTCGGCCATCAGCAAGGCTATCGGGGCGTTGGAAAAACGCCTGGGCGTAATGTTGTTCAACCGGAGCACACGCCGGGTGACCCTGACGGATCAGGGGCGGCGATACTATGATCGGACCAAACCGCTGATTGACGAGATGCAGGACGCTGACAACGAACTCACCAGCAGCACGTTGGGTGTTTCAGGTCTAATCAGGATCGCCGCATCTGGGACGTTCGGCCGTCTTCATGTTTTGCCGCTCATCCCCGACCTGTTATCGATCAATCCCGGCCTGCAGGTGGACCTCGTTCTCTCGGACATCGTGAGAGATATGGTGGAAGATCGGATCGACCTGGCGATACGCGTCGGGTCCGTCGATGAACCCGACGCCGTGGTTAGGCGCGTGGCAATCACACCGCTCGTATGCGTCGGATCCCGTCGCTATTTCGAGCATCATGGGATCCCGAAGACCCCCAAAGAGCTGGTTGAGCACAATTGCCTTTTGTATGGCGGCCTAACAGAGGCAGCGAATTGGCCGTTCGTCGGGAAAGAAGGTCGGTTCAGCGTGCCGGTTCGTGGAAATCTCTGGTCTAACAGTGTCGAAACGGTCCGGACCGCAGTTCTGGCCGGTGTTGGAATTGGCCTGTTCGCCAGAGTTTCCCTCGTTGATGAACTTCGTCATCCCGATGTCATTACTATCCTTGAGGAATTCATAAGCGACGCCAGAGATATAAATCTCGTTTGGCCGAAACGCCGTTTCGTTCCGGCCCGCGTCCGCCAAGTGACGGATTTCTTCGCCGAAGCCATACCGCGGCGAATTTAGAGAGTGTCAGCAATATCCTGGGCCGCGAATCCTGGAGATCGGTGTCGAGTCCGGCTTCGAAGACGCTGGGGACGGGTGGCTGGCTGATCAAGATCACTCGGTTTGACCTGGGCATCAACCAGCGGACCCGCGCGCTCATGTGCGCGATCAATCGTCGGGGCGGCGGGTTGGTGGTGCAAGCCGGCAGACGCGCCCATCGCCCGAAGCTGTTCCAACACATACGTCCGCTCTGCGCCAATAGCTGCCACAAGCGGAGTTGAAGCAGCTCAGAGACCCCGAAGGCAAGCCGGAGTTATTTGAGGGAGTTGTTAGGACAGCGGCTCGCGGCCGCCAGCCCGAGCCCTTGCTTCAGCTCTATTTGCGGGCTCCAACATCCGCAAAAAGCTCTGCATACGCGCCGGCCTTGCCGATAAGCGTCTCGTGCGACCCTGCCTGCACGCAGCGACCATTGTTGAGCACAAGCCGGCCACAAGCGTTTCCCAGCCTAAACCGGCCGCCTGCCTACGACGGTGTTGGTTTGGGCCAAGCGCGGCGCCACCTCACGCCACATCAAATGAGTTTCGGGGAAGCCGTGCAGCAGCAAGATCGGCGCTCCCGTGCCAGCGCGCCGAACTAATCCGGGGCGCATCGCCTCATTGCCTCCCCCTGAGTTTACTGCTGTCCGCGACTTGTCGGCTAGGCGGCAACAGTGAGGGGCGTGAGATCGGCGACTGCCGACCGAAATTGGTTCTGAAACTGGCTCGTCTCTGCGCCCTCGATGAACTTGACGCGGATATGCGAGTCACGAATAGACAGCACGTTGAGGGAAACGGGCTGGCCGAAGCGGTCGATCATGAGCCGCCCAGATCCGGAAAGGTTTGGTACGGGCTCGTTGGCGATCAGCAGGGCACCGCCCTCGGAGCAATTCTCGACCCGCACCTTGCAGATCGCGCTGCCGACGGTGAGCTCGCCGCCTCGGTCCAGCTTGTAGCGCGGTTTCCTTCGCCGATCGACTTCTTTGGTGGACGTGCGGACCACACGGACCAGGATCTGGCGCAACTGATCGATGCCGTTTGCGACCAAGCCTGACACGTCGCTCACTTCGCCGGCCCGGGTCCGTGACACATCGGCTTCCCGGGAGACGTCGGAGATCCGCTCGGCGACTTCCTGCGCCGCCACCGAGGTCTCCGTGACGCTGCGTGCGATCTCCGCGGTGGTGGCGGTCTGCTCCTCAATCGCGGAGGCGACCGCGGTGGACATCGCCTCGACGCCGCGGATCGAGGCGCCGATCTCATGCACCACCTCCACGGCATGCGCGGTCGCGGCCTGAACGGCACCGATCTGCTGCGTGATCTCGTCGGTCGCCTTGGCGGTCTGGGTGGCGAGATTCTTCACCTCGGAGGCGACCACCGCGAAGCCTTTTCCCGCCTCGCCGGCCCGCGCCGCTTCGATCGTGGCGTTGAGCGCCAGCAGATTGGTCTGGCTGGCGATCTCGCTGATCAGGCGCGTAACCTCGCCAATCCGCACCACGGCCGACTGCAGATCGCCGATGGAGGTCTCCGCCGTCGCCGCGGCGGTCACGGCGCCTTCGGTCGCGGTGCGGGCTTGGTTGACCTGGGTTGAGATCTCGGAGATCGAGCTGCTGAGCTCTTCGGTCGCGGACGCGACGGTTTGCACGCTGGCGAGGGCCTCGGCTGCCGCGGCCGCGACGGTCTGGCTGTTGCCGCTGACGTTGCCGGCGGACGCTGCCATGTGCTGGGCATTCTCGGCCATCTTGCTGGTAAGGTTGGAGATCGTGTCCACGGCGGAGCGCGTTTCATGCTCGACGGTCTCGGCCATGGATTGCAGCGCCCGGTTTTTTTCAGCCTCCGCGGCCAGGCGCTCTTGCTCCTGCGCCGTGCGGAGACGTTCCGCCTCCAGACCGTTTTGCCGGAACACGTCCAGTGCTGCGGCCATCGAGCCGATCTCGTCCTTCCTCCCGGCCGAAGGAATCTCGACGGTGAAATCCCCCCGCGAAATGATCCCCATCGTATCGGTCATCTTTACCAGCGGCCGGACCACCGAGAGCACGATCCCAATGATGCCCGCCGCAACGAACGCGAGAACCAGCGACGCGACGGTCCAGACGACCCTCATAAACCAGGTCTCGGAAGCATGCGCGCCGGCTTCGGTCTTGGCGTTCATATCGTTGGTGGCCGCGACGATCCGGTCGATGACGGCGCGGTGCGCCAGATAGTTCGCGGTCAGTTTCGCGTAGGAGTCCTTTGTCGCCTTGATGTCGCCGGCCTTGACGGCCGGCAGGAAACGCTGATCCAGCTCCTGCCAGAAGCTCGCAACGGCCGCATCCGACTCTTCGGTCAGCATCTTCTTGATATCGGGTTCGAAATCCTCGTCGAGCCAGTAAGCGTGCCGATCGTCGTAGTCCTTGTGGAGCTGCGCCAAGCGTTTGCCGTGGGCATCGACGTCCTGCGGATCGTTCAAAACTAGCGTCGCCTCGAGATAGGCTTCAATCACGTATTCCGGGGGTGGAAGGATGTCGGCGATCAGATCCTTGCCGAGGACGATCCGCTCATAGACCGGCCCGCCAACCTTCAATTCGGAGATTGCCAAATACTGGGTGACGGTCGTCGCAAGGAAGCCGACGACGGTGACGATCCCGAAGAGCCCGATAATGCGAGCGACGCTCAGACGAACCATAATGTCTGCCTGCGATCCTGGTTGCGCGGTGGCCGGTGCGCAAGCAGCATCGTCATGAATTGTTAATAACCAATTGCCAAGCGCTCCACGACTTTAGCAAGTTCGACACGCCTCTCCGGATTTGCCGCAATGAGGTTAAACGCAGTCGGCTGAGAGCCCATTTTTCGGGTATTCCGCCGAGTGAGCGCTTCGAGAGCGTCGTCAGTGCAATCTTGGTTGGCGCGGCGTGGAGCTCCAAGCCTTCGACCTTTTGGGTGAGGCAAACAGACCCTACACTTGACGCGAATTGGCGACCATTCGCGGCTCGGCGGCAGACCGTTTCTTTCACGCTGTTTTCGCCTGGCGAGTTTTTCAACAGAATACGCCATGAGCGGTCGTCCGCCTCCTGGCCATGCGGTCCGCCGGTTGCATTCAGACAGTTGGCGTCTGCCGGGGTAAACCTTGGCCGTACGCTCTTTCCTAGACCGCAAATCCCTGGACCTCTGCGCCGAGCGGATCGAGCGCCGCCATTACGTCGTCGCCGAGGTCGAGGGCGGCGGCGGCGACATTTTCTTGCAATCGGCGTCGCCGGCGCGTCCCGGGTATCGGCACGGCCTTCACACCGAGGCGCCGCGCGCGCGTATGAACCCAAGCCAGCGCGAGCTGCGCCGCGGAGACACCGTGCGCCGTTGCCAGTGTTTCGATCGTGGCCACCAGCCGCATATTCGCGTCGCGGTGTTCTGGCGCGAAGCGTGGAAAGTTCGATCGCGCATCCTCGGACGTCAACTGCGCGGCAAAGCCGGTGCCCGTCAGCATGCCGCGGCCGAGCGGTGCGTAGGGAACCAGGGTCGTGCCCAATTCGATCGCGGCTGGAACGACGCTGTCCTCGATCTCGCGGGTGAACACCGACCATTCCGATTGCAGGGCCGCAATCGGATGCTCGCGGTGCGCGGTGCGCAATTCAGCGGCACTCACCGCCGACAGGCCCAGCCAGCGCACCTTGCCCGCGCGCACCAGATCGGCCATGGCGCCGATGGAATCGGCGAGCGGCACATCCGGATTGCGACGGTGCATGTAGTAAAGGTCGATCGTCTCGACCCCCAGCCGCCGCAACGACCGCTCGGCCGCAGCGCGAATGAAGTCCGGGCGGTTGTCCACGCTCCAATCATCGGGATTTTCCGCGTTGCGCGCATAGCCGAACTTGGTCGCGATGGTCGCTCGCTCCCGGTTCGCGCGGATGAACGGCGCCAGAAACGCCTCGTTGGCACCCATGCCATACATGTCAGCGGTGTCGAACAGCGTGACCCCGAGATCAAGCGCCAGGTCCAGAGTGGCCCGAGCCTCCTCCATATCAGTCGTGCCGTAAAACTCGCTCATGCCCATGCAGCCGAGGCCCTGCGGGCCGCTCCACGGACCGTCAGTCCCGAGTTGGACAGGCTCAATCTGGATCTTTGGCAGAGGGCGGAAATTGCTTGTCATCTTTTGGACTCCAAATTTCGACAAGCAGCTCCTATAAGGCTGGACTATGGTCCAGGGTCAAGGGCGACCGCGATGCTGATTTCCGAATTCTCCAAGGCGACCGGCCTGCCCGCTGACACCATCCGCTTCTACGTGCGCAAAGGCCTGCTCCGGCCGGAGCGCGGCAGCAAAGGCGGCGCCAACCCCTATCAGATCTTCCATGCCGGCGACGTCACCACCGCCCGCATGATTCGCCTGCAGCAAGCCCTCGGCTATTCCCTGCGCGAGATCGCCGCGCTCAACGCAGAATACCGCACGGGCGCTGCGTCGCCGAAACGGACTGCGGCCATCCTGCGCCGCCAGATCGGCAGGCTGGAGCAAAAGCAGGCAGATATCGAAACCGCGCTTAAGTTCCTGCGCGGCAAACTGGACTGGATCGCCGCCGGCCAGCCCGGCCCGCCGCCGAGCCTCGATTATCGTTGCTGAGCATCGGCACACCGGCAGGGCCAAGTGTGCAATTGCGGGGGTCGATCACGCCGGACAGCGAATGCAAGCCGAAGCGCCTTCCGGCTCTTCAGAACCTGTGACCCTCCCCCCAAGCTTTGTGCAACAGGGAGACGCCGCAGACGCACGGGCGCCTCCATCGTCCGCTTTGCGCCATGAGCAGCCGTTTGTCTCTGTGTATTCGCCGGCAGCAATTGGACCTCGCAAAGTCCATTCTCAATCGCCGATGCCGCAGTCGTTCCGAACGAAGCGCAATAAATGGATAGTGGGCGTATCAGAGTCGATCGACGACAAAGTGAGCTGCTCTGTTTCGTCGACGGAGATCTTCCACGAGAAGGTCTCATCGGTGGTCGGCAGGTTGGCAAACTTGCCATTCTTCACCATGGGTACCGTGCCCCGCTTCACCGTGTGGTCAGCCTTGCCAAGTTTCCGGCTCTCGGCCTCCACAGCAACCGTAAAGGCCTGCCGATCTTCGGCGGGTAGCTCCTTCTCATAGGCCGTCAGCCTGTCGTGGCAAGAATAGATCGCTCTAGCCGGGCCGTTGATACTCGTGTACGCGCGAATCGCCGTGCCAGGAAAAGTGCTCTCGGCTCCTTCGCCGAAAGATGCACGAAAGACCTGGAGGGCGGCGTCCATTTCCATGCCACTCTGGAGGCCGTCCTCTTTGAAGGCTACGGCGCTGCCGGTTATCGAAGTCACAAAAACCCCAATTACAAGCAATGAGACAATTGGCCAAGAGCGACTCTGCCTGTACATCGAATGCTGCCAGTTTCATTCAACCGTACGGAACCTTAGCAGATATTCAGTTTGAACCCAATCTTCGCCCTCCAGGGGTTCGGTTGCTCTGGAATCTGAAATAACTGGGAGCCGCCATCCAACGTGGCGGTGGCGCGCCACGTGCGGACTGACGAGGTGCGAGTCCGCTTAGCGCCATTAGCTGCCCGGCCCTCGGTGAGCCCAGCCAACTGCTCCGAGATCGTGCCTATGATATCCAGCGTTACCAACGGAACGCCGTCCAATAACAACTTCGATTTGGTTGTGCCTTTCGAGGTCTACAAGGCAAAGCAAACGATACGCGTGAAACATGAGACTGCCGAAGAGGCGCCTATGCTCGTCGTCTGATCTTCTCGACGCCGGCATTCTTGGCTTCCCTTGTCTCACCTTCCAGACCGGCCTCGCCGACCAACATTCGCCTCCCTTGCTCGAAGCGGAAAGTCACACCATCAATACCCAATCTCTCGATGATGGTATGGGACGTGGAGCACGGAGCGTCGTTTTGTCCGACGACCGGAGAACCGACGCGCTCCGACGGCAGCTTGCCGGCGATTTCCATGGCCTCCTCGCGAGACGAGGCGAGCCGCAGCGGATAGCCCCAGAACTTGGCGAAGGCTACGCCGAAGGCCTTGAAAGCAAGACGCTTGGCGGCGCTCGGTCGGTCACGAGGGCAACGAGATGGCCGCCGTCGCGCAAGCCGTCAAATAAACCGCCGAGCGGGAGGCGATCCAACTGCAAGAACATCCGGACCAAGCCTGCAAAGTGCATCTGCTGTTCGAATAGGGACGCCGACGGGGCCTATCTTAGACCCGTCCGAGCACCAGATCGTCGCGGATGCATCGCGTCCAATGACCGCCGTGCACGGCGCGCAGCGCCGGCATGGTGCCGGCACATTCCGCCAGTGCATAGGGGCAGCGACTGCGGAAGGCGCAGCCGGAGGGCGGTGCGAGCGGGCTTGGCACGTCGCCGCGCAACACTATGCGTCTCCTCCGCACCGTCGGATCCGGAACCGGCACGGCGGAGAACAACGCCTCCGTATAGGGGTGTCGCGGGCGCCGGAACAAGTCCCGGGTCGGCGCGATCTCGACTATGCGGCCCAGATACATCACCGCCACGCGGTCGCAGAGGTGGCCGACCACCGCCAGATCATGGCTGATGAACAGCATGGCGATGTTGAGCTTGCGGCGCACCTCGATCAGCAGGTTGACGATCTGCGCCTGGATAGAGACGTCGAGTGCCGAGACCGGCTCGTCGGCCACCAGGAAACTCGGCTCCATGATCAGTGCCCGGGCGATGCCGATGCGCTGGCGCTGGCCGCCGGAGAATTCGTGCGGATAGCGGTCTGCATATTCCATAGACAGCCCGACCGTCTGCAACGCATCGGCGATCCGCACGTCACGCGCCCCAGTGGCGAGATCCGACCGCTGGATCGCCAATGGCGCACTGACGATCTGGCGCACTGTCATGCGCGGATTGAGCGAGGCGAAGGGGTCCTGGAAGATGAACTGCATGCGCGGCCGAAGCGGCCGAAGCGCGCGGCGCGGCAGACGCGTGATGTCATGACCCTCGAACAGGATCTGGCCGCCGGTCGGCTCGGTCATGCGAAGCAATGCCCGCCCGAGCGTGCTCTTGCCGGAACCGGATTCGCCGACCAGACCCAGGACTTCGCCGCGGGCGATCGTGAAGGAAACATCGTCCACCGCGCGCAACATGTCGCGCCGGCGCAGCAGCGACCCTCCGACCGGAAACCATTGTCGCAGTTCACGCACATCGACAAGCGCGGATTCGCGCGGATCCGGTGGCGTTGCGAGCGCGCCGCTCATCGCCGCACCGCGTCGATCGCGCGCCAGCGGCGGCAGCGGACCTGATGCCCGTCGCCGGCATCTTCCAGGATCGGCAACGCTGCTTCGCAAGCCGGTTCGACGTGCCGGCAACGCGGCGCGAAGGCGCAGCCGGGCGGCGGCAGCAAGGCGTTGGGGACGGTGCCCGGAATGGCCTCCAGGGGTTCGTGGCCAAGAGCATCCGGGTCGAGCCGCGGCACCGAGTGGAGCAACCCTTGGGTATAGGGCATGAGCGGTCGGGTCATCACCGGAACCACGCCGCCGCGCTCCACGATGGCCCCGGCATACATCACCATCACGCGGTCGGCGATCTCCGCCACGACGCCGAGATTGTGCGTCACGAAGATCACGGCCATGCCGGTCGCCTGCTGCAGCTCCTTCAGCAATTCCAGGATCTGCGCCTGTACGGTCACGTCGAGCGCGGTGGTCGGCTCGTCGGCAATCAGCACCCGAGGATTGCAGGCCAGCGCCATGGCGATCATGACGCGCTGGCGCATCCCGCCGGACAGCTGATGCGGATAGGCCGAGAGCCGCCGCCGTGCGTCCGGAATGCCCACCTGGTCGAGCAGTTCCGCAGCCCGCGCCAGCGCCGCACGCGCACCGATCCGCTGATGGTACGTGATCGCCTCGGCGATCTGGTTTCCGATGCGGTGCACCGGATTGAGCGAGGTCATCGGCTCCTGGAAGATCATGGAGATCTCGTTGCCGCGGACCGCCCGCATGGCATCGGCATCGAGCGCCAGGAGATCGCGCGTGCGTCCGCTGCTGTCGGCGAACTGCACACTGCCGCCGAGCTTCACCCGCGGTGCCGACGGTGTCAGGCGCATGATCGCGAGACTGGTGACGCTCTTGCCGGATCCGGACTCGCCGACCAGCGCCAGCGTCTCGCCGGCCCGGAGATCGAAGGAGACCTCACGCACGGCAACGAGCGGACCGCCCTCCGTGGCAAAGGTCACCGAAAGGTCGCGCACGGCGAGCACCATCTCGGCGGCATCGCCGGCGGCGGAAGGGACTGCCAAGGGAACCGGGCCAAGCGCGCCTTGCATGGTCGCCCTCACTGCAAATCGAAACGGGCGTCGAGCGCGTCACGCAGCCCGTCGCCGACGAAGTTGAAACTGGACACCGCGAGCGTGATCATCAAGCCGGGGAAGATCGCGAGCCACGGCGCCGAGCCCAGGTATTGCTGCGCGTTGTTCAGCATATTGCCCCAGCTCGCCATCGGCGGCTGGATGCCGTAGCCGAGAAAGCTCACATAGGCTTCCAGCAGGATGGCACGCGCGACCGTCAGGGTTGCCGCCACGATGATCGGGCCGATGGCGTTCGGCAGCAGCTCGCGGAACATGACGTACCGGCCGGAAGCCCCCAGCATTTCGGCGGCCAGAATGAAATCACGCTCGCGCAACGACCGGACTTGGCCCTCGACCACGCGCGCCACCTCCATCCAGCTGCTGGCCGCGATGATCAAGGTCAGGGTCACCGCGTTCGGCTGGATGAAGGCGGCGAGAACCAGCAGCAGGAAGATCTGCGGAAAGCACAACATCGCATCGACGAAGCGCATCAGCGTGACGCGAATGGCACCGCCGTAGTATCCGGCGGCGACGCCAATCAGCGTGCCGAATGCAGTGCTGACGATCATCGCGGCGAAGCCGATCGAGAGCGAGATCCGGCCCGCCGTCAGCAGCCGGACCAGCAGGTCGCGGCCGAGCGGATCGGTGCCGAACAAATGGCCGTTGGAAGGCGGCGGGGCAAAACGATGGCGGATGTCGATTTTCAGCGAATCGAACGGGATCAGCGACGGACCGACGATGCTGGCCAGCACCAGCAACGCGATGGCCGCCACGCCGAACAGCGCGAGGCGGTGCCGGCAGAAGCGGCGCCACGCACGATTGCCGGTCTTGGCGGCGACGGCAGGCTGGGCGAGTGCGGCAGCGCTCATGCTCGACCTCACGCCATTCGCACGCGGGGATCGGCCACCGCGGCGAAGATATCTGCCAGCAGATTGCCGAGGAGAGCCAGAACCGCAGAGAACATCAGGATTCCCATCACCACCGGATAGTCGCGATAGCCGAGCGAATCGAGCAGCAGACGGCCCATCCCCGGCCAGGTGAAGACCGTTTCCGCCACCAGCGCGCCGCCGAGCAAGGTCGGGATCTCGACGCCGGCGAGCGCGATCATCGGCAGGAGCGCGTTGCGCAGAGCATGATGCCAGAGCACGGTGCGCTCCGGCAGCCCCTTGGCCCGCGCGGTGCGGACGAAATCCTGATTGATCACATCCAGCATCGAGGCGCGCATATAGCGGCTCCAGACCGCCACCTCGACCAGCGCGAGCACCACCGCCGGCGCGATCAGATGGTGCAGGTAGTCGAGGAACGATCCACCGCCGCCGACCGTCGTGCGATTTCCCGGCGGCAACCAGCCAAGATGGACCGAGAAAATGTAGATGACGATCAGGCCGAACCAGAAGGTCGGGATCGAGAGCGCGACCATGGCGCCGATCGTCGCCAGCATGTCGAAGACCGAATAGCGCCGGATGGCACCCATGACGCCGATCCAGACGCCGAGCAGAACGGAGATCAGGATGGCGGCGCCCATCAGCTCCAGTGTCGCCGGCAGGCGCCCGGTGATCACGTCGAGGACCGGCCGGTTGTCACGGTAGGAATGCCCCCAGTCGCCGCCCAGCAACCGCGTGAGCCATTCCCAGTACTGCACCGGCAGCGGCCGATCGAGGCCCATCTCGTGCGCCATGCGCGCGAGATCTTCCTTGGAGAGACCCGGGATCAGCGCGAATTGGGCCAGCGGCCCGCCGGGTGCCAGATGCAGCACGGCGAAGCCGATCACCGAGACGATCAGCAGGAGCACGAGGCTCTGCAGCAGGCGGCCAAGCAGGAAGTTCGCCATGCGTCCTCCGAAAGTGAGGGCGGGAGCGTCCGATCGTCTCCGATCGGAGGCCCCCGCAAACGCTATGCCGTCAGCTCGCCCAGTACCAGGTGCAGGCGTTCCAGCTGTTCTCCTGGACGTTCACGTTCGGGGTGAAGCCTTCGAGCTTGCCCTTGACGCCCTGCACCATCGCGTACTGGAAGATCGGCAGATAGGGCAAGTCCTTGCGCGTCAGCGCCTGCATCTTGAGATAGGCCTCCTTGCGCTTGGCCGTGTCCACCGTCGAGGCGCCTTCGGCCAGCAGCTTGTCCACCTCGGGATTGGCGTATTGGGTGGTGTTGTCGCCGCCGCCGCCCTTGGCCGGGATGCCGGTGCTGGCAAAGTACTGGGTCGCATCCGGATCCGGCCCGACCATGAAGTCGATCCCGACCATCGCCGAGTCGAACTTGGAGTTGGTCCAGTTCTCGCCCCACATGACCGCCGGCGGGAAGTTCTGGATCGTCATCTTGGCGCCGATATCAAGCCAGTTCTGCTGCAGGAGCTGTTGCGCCTGCTCGCGAACATGGTTGCCCGCGGTCGTCGAGTTGGTGAACTCCAGCCGCATGCCGTTCTTCTCGCGCACGCCGTCGCCGCCCGGCTTCCACCCGGCATCGTCGAGCAGCTTCTTCGCCTGCTCCGGATCGTAGGCATGTTTCGGCAGGTCTGGGTTGAAGGCCCAGGACTGCTTGGGCAGGAAAGATTCGGTCTGGCTGGGCAGGCCGTAGTAGATCTGCTCGATGATGCTCTGTTTGTCCATGGCGAGATAAAGCGCCTCGCGCACCGCCGGATCCTGGAATACCGGTTTGCCGAGATTGAGTGCGATGTTCTCGATGAACGGCTGCGGCACCGGCGTCACATGACGGTCCGCGAGTGTCTTCGCTTCCTCATAATGGTCCGGCGTGATGCCCTGGATACCGACGTAGTCGACGTCGCCGGTCTGGAACTGCGTATAGAGCACCGTCAGCTCCGGCACGTATTTGAAGATCAGCTTCTCCAGATAGGGTCCGGAGCCGTGATAGGAATCGGCTGCGGCGAGGGTGATGTGATCGCCCGGAACGCGCTCGACCCATTTGAACGCCCCGGTCCCGACCGGCTTGGCGAGGAAGTCCGCGGGCTTGTTGATGTCGCTCGCCTTCTCCAGCAGGTGCTTCGGCACCAGGAAGGTCCAGGACAGGATCGAGGGCAGCGGCGCGTAGGGCTTCTTCAGCTTGAAGGTCACCTCGGCCGGGCCCACGACCTTGACATCCTCGATCAGGTCGATGCCGGCGCGCCGTCCCGCCAGGAATTTGGGGTTCTGGATGAGCTCGATGTTGAACTTCACGTCGTCGGCGGTGAACGGCGTGCCGTCGTGCCACTTGGCTTTGTCGTTGAGCTTCAACTTCCATTGCAACCCATCGGCCGAGATGCCGCCGTTTTCGACGGTCGGCACTTCGGCGACGAGATCTGGCTGGAAGCCGCCTTTCTCATCCACCCGCCAGAGCGCGCTGAAGAGATTGAAATAGACGCCCTCGTCCACCTCGATATGCGCGAGCAGCGGCAAGAACACGGTCGGTTCTTGCGACAGGCCGATCACCGCCTGGCCGGTCGGCTTGGAGGGCGGCGTCGCGGCTTCGGCGGTTGCGATCCAGCCGGTCTTTGGCCCCGCCCAGGCGAGGGCGCCGGCCGATGCGCCGAACGCCAGCAGGCGGCGCCGGGTCGTGGTGAGCAAGGATTGGCTGTTCGACGCGATCTCGTTCTTGCGATCTTTGTTCATGGCAGTTCTCCCTGTTGTCGAACTTCGATGGCCGCGGCTTCAAGACCGGCCCGCCGCGGATCGGGCTGTGTTGGCACGCTCCTTCTTCAAATGCCGGCGATCGGCCGCACCCGCGTGCCGTCGCTGAAACGCGAGAAACGGAATTCAAGGGGATCGACGACCGGCGCCGCTCCGGTCGCAAGATCGGCGATCAAGCGGCCGGCGCCCGGCCCGATGCCGAAGCCATGGCCGGAGAAACCGGTGGCGATGATCAGGCCCGGCACGCTGTCCACGGCCGAGATGACCGGGATGGCGTCGGGCGTCACGTCGATCAGCCCGGCCCATTCCTGCGCCACCTTGGCAGCGGCAAAGGCCGGATACATCTTCGTCAGGCTGTCCAGCGCCGCGCGCAGGTACTGGGTGTCCGGCGCGGGATCGAGCACGCGCGTTCTTTCGTAGGGCGAGACATGGTCGAGCGGCAGCGGCTTTGCCTCCCGCCACTCCTGGGCGAAGCGGTCATCGACCCGGAGCTTGAGGCTTTTGTGGTCCATCCGCAGCGCCGGCAGAAAATTTCCGAAGAAACGGAAGCTGTCGGGAACGATCGGCACCACGTTCACATCGCCGTTGGCGATGTTGTAACCGCCATCCAAACGTTTGCGGAATGCGAAGTCGCTGCACCAGAGGGCCGATTCCGGTGGACCTTCGAGCGGCGCCGTGCGCATCACGCTGGAGCGCACCTTGAGCTGCGGCAGGGTGAGGCCGAGATCCCTCAGGAAGCGCCGCGACCAGGCCCCCGCCGCCACGACCACCGTTTCGCAGGCGATGCGGCCATGCTCGGTGACGACCGCAGACACCTTTCCGGCGCTGCGTTCAAGGCCGCGGACCGCGCAGCCGGTCAGGATCGCGGCGCCTTCGCGCCGAGCCGCCGCGGCGATGGCGGGTGCCGCCTTCTGCGGTTCCGCCCGGCCGTCGCTGCCGCAGTAGAGCGCAGCCTTCCAACGCCTGCCGCCGCCCGGCATGACCCGATCGAGATCCGGACCGGAAACCAGCCGCGCATCGATCTGATAGGGCCGTGCATGGCCGAGCCAGGTTTCGTAACGGCTGACGTCTTCGTCGCTCTCGGCGGCGAAGACGATTCCGGTACGGCGGAAGCCGGTCTCGCCCTGAACCGCGGCGTTCATCCCTTCCCAGAGTCTCAGGCTCTCGACGATGAGCGGGATCTCGCGCGGGTCGCGCCTTGCCTTGCGGACCCAGCCCCAGTTGCGGCTCGACTGTTCACCGGCGATATGGCCCTTCTCGCAGAGCGCGACCGAGACACCCTTCTGCGCGAGAAAGAGCGCCGCGCTGGTGCCGACGATGCCGCCGCCGACGATGACGACATCGGCTTTGGTCGGAATGCGGTCTTCGGCTGCTATCGGATCGACGGGTGGACCCATTTCAAACCATTTCTTCCAAGGTTGAGTTGATCGGAATCTCGACGACACTCGCGGTGTTCGGCAGATCCAGCACTAGGCCGACCAGGCGTGCGACATCGGACGGCTGCGTCATCTCGTCCGGCACGCGGTCGGTGAGTCCGGCCGCCATGTCGGTCGCAACAAAGCCCGGGCAGATCGCGGTCGCCCGCACGCCATGTTCCCAGCCGGCATGGCGGATCGCATGGGTCACGGCCAGGGTGGCGAACTTGCTCGTGGCGTAGAGGCCGGACTTGGCCGACTTGACCCGTTTGCCCGAAAGCGAGACCAGGGTCACCACACGGCCCTGTCCGGAACTGGTGAGCCATGGCCATGCGGCACGCACCAGCCGCAGGACCGAGCGCACGTTGACCTGGAGAAGGAGATCGAGATCACGGTCGTCAGCCTCGATCACGGTCTTCGGGATCATGATGCCGGCATTGGCGATCACGGCATCGATGCGGCCGAAGCGTTCGGCCGCGGCTTGCGCCCAGGCGGCTTCGCTGGCGAGATCCGTGGCTTCGTACCGGCAGATCTGGGTCCGTTCATCGCCAGCCAAACGATCGGGCCGGCGCACGCCGAGGCTCAAGCGCCAGCCTTGGGCAGCAAGATGCGTCGCGATCGCGGCGCCGATTCCGCGATTGGCACCCGAAATCATCGCCACGCGGTCAGTCATGGCCGGCCTCGAAGGCGCGGAGCCGGCGTGGCGGCGGCGTCAGTCGCCCGGTATCGGCGCCATGTCGATATAGCTCTCGTAGACCTTGCGCAGCAATGCCAACAGAGTCTCGCGCTCCCTGGCGCTCAGCATGGCGAAAAACTCGTCGTCCTGCGCCTTGACCACCTGCCGCAAGCGCTTGGCGAGCGCTTCGCCCTTCCTGGTGAGATAGAGCTCGCGGGCGCGTCGTTCGGCCGGCGACACCCGCTGTTCCAGAAAGCCGGCGTGCTCCATCTGCCAGAGCAACTTCGCCATCGCCGAGCGATCCTTGCGGATAAAATGCGCCAGGACAGACGGCCTGAGGCCCGGATTGGACGCGACCAGCAGAATGGTCGAGATCTTCCCGGTCCCGCCGGCGATGCCGAGGCTCTCGGTGTGATGGTCCAGGTCCTGGCTCACCAGCAGGTTTGTGCTGCGCACATAGAAGCTGAGCAACGTCGAGAAGACGTCGAAGTCGATGCGTTGGTAGTCGATCGTCTTCGGCGTCTTGGCCGGGTTTCGCTTGCGCGCCACGCTGCGTCGTCGTGCCAGATCGCTCGCACTCATCGCTTCGGCGCCCCCTATTCGCCCAGCCTTTCAATGCTTCCTGATGGCAGATGGTCATTGAATTCGCAATCCTTTTGGCGACACGATCGGGGCCAGTCAGAATGGCGGCGGACTGGCACCGCCGGTCCGCGCCAGGCGTCGATCGCGAAGTCGCGACCAGGCGAGGAAGAGCCGGGGCACGAAAGTCATGTAGAAGGGCGCGGCGCGCAGCGGTTCGAGCGGCAGCGTGAGATCTTCCGGCCGCGCGCCCATCGCCCATTCCGCCAGCACCGTGCCCATCATGGTGCCGGTGGGCACGCCGCGCCCGGAATAACCGAGCGACGCGATCACGCCCGGCGCCAGATCGAACAGCCGCGGAAAGGTCTTTGGCTGCATGTCGAGGGCACCGACCCAATAATATTGCCAATCCACCTCGGCCAGCTGCGGCAGCAGCCATTTCAGCTTGTCGCGCATCAGATCCTTGGTGAAGGCGACATCGCCGCCGCGTCGGCCCTCGATGAAGGCCGACGTCACCAGCCGACCCTGGCTGTTGTACTTGTAGATCATCGCGTCACCGCGACTATCGACGATGGTGTTGTTGTTGGGCGCAATGGTCTTGCGCAGGTTGTCGCTGATCGGCTGCGTCGCCAGCACGGCGACACCCAAAGTGCTGAAGCTCTTCTCGAGGCCGGGCCAGAAGCCCGTCGTATACGCGCCGGTGCCGCAGATCACCTTCTCCGCCAGGACCGAGCCCTGCGCCGTCGCCACGCGCCAGCGCCCTCCTTCGGCCACGATGCTTGTGACCGGCGATTGGGTGAAGACCCGCGAGCCACCCGACATGGCGGCGCGCGCCAAGCCGCGGGAATAGCCGAGCGGATTGAGATGGCCGCCTTCCGGATGGAACCAGCCGCCATAGTAGCGCGGCGAGCCGGTGAGGTGCGCGACCTCGTCACGATCCAGCATCCGCGTCGGCTTGCCGACGGATCGATAGTAGCCGCAGCGTGCCTCCATCTTCGGCATCACGCCCGGAGCATGCGCGGCCTGGACGTAGCCGGTCTGAACGCCTTCGCAATCGATGTCGTAGCGGCGGATGAGATCGAAGACCAGATTGGCGGCGTTGGTCTGCCGCGCTATCAGCCGCGTAGCGAACGGCTCGCCGAGCAACTTCCGGATGGTCGGTATTTCGTAGAAATGGAAGGTCGGCGTGCAGTGGCCGGCATTGCGCCCGGACCCACCGTTGCCGATCTCCTTCGCCTCCAGCAACACGACATCGACGCCCCGCTCGGCAAGATGCAGGGCCGAGGAGAGCCCGGTATAGCCGCCGCCGATCACGCAGACATCGGCCGTGATTCCGCCATCGAGACGGGCCGTCATCGGCGGCGGTGCGGCCGTGGCGTACCACAGGGAAGGCTCGATCGGAGCGTCTTGCAGCTTCATCGTGCGCGTGCCGAAGTCTGTTTAAATCCAGGCCGTCATCGCCCGTCCGGCCTCTTTTCTTAAGAGGTCGGTAAAACCCGGTGGAAAGGGCCGATGCCGGCCCGAATGCGTCACTGGCAATGATGGTATGTTTCCACTATGGAGCCTGTCAATAGACAGCAACAATAAGCCCGCCCCGAGCGGCAGCCGAGCGATCGGGAGCATCCCGTTGTTCGCGACGCGCCCTCCGCCAGCCACCAGCCTCATCGGCATCGCGCCGACAATCCCGCACTTTCTCGGCCTCGGAGCGACGGGCTCGACGGCTCCCCAATCTCACCGCTGCACATTGACCTGCATCAACCTGTGCCGGCACGCGCCGGACCATACTGCTCAGCGACGCCCAGCGAATTGTCGAGGAGCATCCAATGGCACCGGTCGGCCTGGTCAAGTGGTTCAAGGAGATCGGCATCGGCGACGTCGCCAAGGTCGGCGGCAAGAACGCCTCCCTGGGCGAGCTCTACTCGGCATTGGCGCCCGAAGGAATCAGGGTCCCGAACGGGTTCGCCCTGACCGCTGAGGCCTATCGCCAGGCGCTCGCGGATGCCGGTGCGGGATCCAAGCTCCATGCGCTGCTCGATGGGCTCGGTCACGAGGACGTTCGGCTGCTCGCCAGCCGCGCCAAGGCGGCGCGCGCGGTGGTCTATGCCGCGACCGACGGCAAGCCGCTCCGCGACGCGATCATCGCCGCTTACCGCCAGCTCGAGAAGGAATACGGCAAAGGCACGGCCGTCGCGGTGCGCTCATCGGCCACGGCGGAGGACCTGCCGGATGCGAGCTTCGCCGGGCAGCATGACAGCTACTTGAATGTCCGCGGCGAGAAGGCGGTCGTGGAGGCGTGCCGCCGGTGCTTCGCCTCGATCTTCACCGACCGGGCCATCGCCTATCGGCTCGACAAGGGCTTCGACCATTTCAAAGTGGCCTTGTCGGTCGGCGTCATGAAGATGGTACGTTCCGATCGCGCTTCCAGCGGCGTCATCTTCACGCTCGACACCGAGTCCGGTTTCCGCGATGTCGTCTTCATCACCGGCTCCTACGGTCTCGGCGAGAACATCGTGCAAGGCAAGGTCGATACCGACGAGTTTTATGTCCACAAGCCGACCTTCCTGATGGGCAAGCGTGCGATTCTTCGCCGCTCGCTGGGCAGCAAGCAGCTTCGCCTGGTCTATGCCAAAGGGGACGGTGACAAGAGTACCCGGCAGACGAAGACGAGGCCCGCGGAGCGCGCCGTCTTCTGCATCAGCGACCAGGACGCGCTGTCGCTCGCCGACTGCGCCATCAAGATCGAGGCGCATTACTCGAAGAAGGCCGGACATCCGATGCCGATGGACATCGAATGGGCCAAGGACAGCGACGACGGCAAGCTCTACATCGTCCAGGCCCGACCGGAAACCGTGGCTTCGCGCAAGGCCGCCGACGTGTTCGAGACCTTCGACCTCAAGGGCAGCGGCAAGTCCTTGATCGACGGCCGTGCAGTCGGCGAGCGGATCGCGACCGGCAAGGTCCGCGTCGTCCGCAACATGAAGGACTTCGCAGCGTTCAAGCCCGGCGAGGTCCTGGTCGCCGAGACCACCACGCCGGACTGGGAGCCGGTGATGAAGACCGCCGCCGCCATCGTCACCGATCACGGCGGCCGCACCTGCCATGCGGCGATCATCGCCCGCGAGCTTGGCGTCCCGGCCGTGGTCGGCAGCGGGAGCGCCAGCCGGAAATTGAAGACCGGCACGACCGTCACCGTCTGCTGTGCCGAGGGCGATATCGGCCATGTCTATGCTGGCGCGGTGCCCTTCGAAGTGCATCGCGTACCGGCGAGCACGGTCCCGAAGACCCGGGCCGAGATCATGACCAATCTCGGCAATCCGGACCTCGCCTTTGCGACGGCGATGCTGCCGAGCGCCGGCGTCGGCTTGGCGCGGCTCGAGTTCATCATCAACGAGCATATCGGCGTCCATCCGATGGCCCTGCTCAAGCCCGCCATGATCAAATCGGCCAAGGAGCGCGCGGAGATCAAGCAGTTGACGCGCCACTATAAGAAGCCCGCGGATTTCTTCGTCGAGCGCCTCGCCGAAGGCGTCGGCACGATCTGCGCCGCCTTCTATCCGCGCCCGGTCATCGTACGTATGTCGGATTTCAAGACCAACGAATATGCGAGCCTCAAGGGCGGCGCGGCCTTCGAGGCTAAGGAATCGAACCCGATGATCGGCTTCCGCGGCGCGTCGCGTTACGCCCATCCCGCCTATGCCGCCGGCTTCGCCCTGGAATGCGCCGCCATGCGGCGGGTGCGCGAGGACATGGGGCTCACCAACCTGAAGCTGATGATCCCGTTCTGCCGCCGGGTCGACGAGGCGAAGAAGGTGATCGACGCGATGGCAGGCCATGGCCTGAAGCGCGGCGAAAGCGGGCTCGAGATCTATGTGATGTGCGAGATTCCGAACAATGTCATCCAGATCGACGCCTTCGCCAAGCTGTTCGACGGCTTCTCGATCGGCTCCAACGATCTGACCCAGCTGACCCTGGGCGTCGACCGGGATTCCGAGATCGTCGCCTTCGACTTCGACGAGCGCGATCCCGGCATGCAGGAGATGTTCCGCCTGGCGATCCAGGGCGCGCATCGCAACCACCGGCATGTCGGCATCTGCGGTGAGGCACCGGCGAACTATCCGGAGGTCGCCGCCTTCCTCGCCGAGCAGCGCATCGACTCGATCAGCGTCAATCCGGCGAGCCTGCTGAAGACCATGCAAGTGGTCGCGGAGGCCGAGAAGAACGATGCGACGAAAGCAGCCTAGACTCGCGTGGCACTCAGGGTCCGCCGTCCATGATGGACGGTTTGGGCTCCCCTTAGGCGCCGAAGGCGATCTTCAGCGCTCGTTGTAAAGAACCGCCACGCGGTTCCCGCGGCATAATCCGGTATTCCTCTTGGGTAATTCCGAAGATGCGACGCGCTGACGCGAATCCCGCGCCATACGGAAGATTCCGGATATCGGGGGTCGCGGCCCCGGCTCATGTATAGTCGATGGTTGTGGTTGCCGAACCTGCAGAGGCCATCGACATTTCGCAGACGCTGGACCTGCGGCTCCATCTGCTCGACCGTGACGAGGGCGTGCGGGATTCGCTCAAGGTTCTGCTCGAATCCTACGGTTTCAAGATTCAGGCTTTCGGCAACCGTAGCGAATTCCTCGCCAGCGCCGCCGAGGCGCCGGGCCACTGCCTCATCCTCAGCTCCAACCGCCTGATCGTCGACGGACTCGAATTGCTCTCGACCCTCCGCCGCCGCGGCGTGGCAACGCCGGCGATCTTCATCGTCGGCGGTGGCAATCCCGCAACCCGGGCTTCGGCGCTGGCAGCCGGCGCAGCCGCCTATCTGGAACGGCCGGTGGCGGAGAAAGCATTGATCCGCGCCATCGTGGGCGCCGTTCAGGGACAGCGCACCGACGTCCCGCCGGCCAAGCAGGATCGTCGTTAGGACCGCGCGCGCTCTAGGACTGCGGCGCAATGCCCGCCTGGATGGCGGTGCGCACCAGTTCCGGCAGGCTGCGCACCTTCATCTTCTCCATCACCCGCGCCCGGTGAATCTCGACCGTGCGCGGGCTGATATCGAGCCGATGCGCGATCACCTTGTTCTGGTGGCCGAACACCAGCAGCTCGAGAACCTCGCGCTCGCGCGGGGTCAATGAGTCGAGTCGCTCCACGACGGCTTGATCCGCCTTGCCGCGATCGGGCTCCAGGGACGTGCTGATGCTCCCCAGGATGGCGTCATCGGTGAAAGGCTTCTCGATGAAGTCCGCGGCCCCGGCCTTCATTGCGCGGACCGCCAGCGGCACGTCGCCATGCCCGGTGATGACGATGACGGGAACGCCGATCCGCTCCTCTGCCAGCTTCTTCTGGAACTCCAGCCCGTCCATTTCCGGCATCCGGATGTCGGTGATGATGCAGGCCGGCCGCTTCTCCTGGCAGGCAGCCAGCGCCGCGATCGCGGTTTCGAACGCTTCGACCGCGTAGCCCGCGGATTCGATCAGCAGCGACAGCGCATCGCGCACGGCGTCGTCATCGTCCACGATATAGACCAGCGTATCTTCAAGACGCATTGGTTTCATCCTGACTGAGCAAAGGCAGGGAAAACCGGAACGTCACGCCGCGCTCGCCGTTCGGGCTGGCGGAGAGGCGGCCGCTATGCGCGTCGATGATCGACTGACAGATCGAAAGGCCCAGCCCCATGCCCTTCTCCTTGGTGGTCTGAAACGGCTGAAACAGCTTTTGCGCAATCTCCGGGGCAAGGCCGGGCCCGCTATCCGTCACCGAAACTTCGGCAATAGGCTCCGCATCGCGGGATTCCGGGATCAGCACCGCGACCATAAGATTACGCGGCGGCGGCGCTTCGCTCATCGCCTCGATGCTGTTGCGGACCAGGTTGAACACGACCTGCTGGATCTGGACCTTGTCGACGAAGACGATCGGCGGCTCTGCGCTCAGCTCGACCCGCACCGAGATGCCCGTCTCCTTGGCGCCGACCAGGCCGAGCGCCGTCGCCTCGCTGACGACCTTGTTGAGATCCTCGACGCCCCGTTCGGTTTCGCCCTTGCGAATGAAGCTCCGCAAGTGCTGCACGATGGCGCTGGCGCGGGTCGCCTGGACGACCGCCTTGTCCATCGCTTCGGAGGCTTTCGGCGGAATCGACATGCCGGCACGCTGAACGATCCGGCGGACGGCCTGGACGTAGTTCAGAATGGCGGTCAACGGTTGATTGAGCTCATGGGCGATCGCCGAGGCCATCTGGCCGACATCGCTCACCCGGGACATGTGCAGGAGCTCGGCCTGCAGCTCCTGCATCCGGCTCTCGTTCATCTGGCGCTCGGTCAGATCGCGGATGAAGCCGGTGAACAGGCGTCGGCCTTCGATCATCACCTCGCCCACGGCGAGTTCCATCGGAAATGTCGTGCCGTCCTTGCGCCGGCCGACCACGACGCGGCCGATGCCGATGATGCGACGCTCGCCCGTCTTCAGGTATTGATTCAGATAGCCGTTATGGCGTTCGCGATAGGGCGCGGGCATGAGGATACTGACGTTCTGCCCGATCGCCTCTTCGGCCGTGAAGCCGAACAGGCGCTCCGCAGCAGAGCTGTAGGATTCCATGATGCCGCGATCGTCGATGACGATGATCGCATCGGGCGCGGTCTCGAGAATCGAGCGCAGGCGCGCTTCGCGCTCATGGAGCGCGCTGCGCGTCACCGGACTTTTTGGCTGATCGTCGCCGTCGTTGAGGTCGTCCATTGCGGCGCGACTATAGCCAAGGCGAAGAGCTCAGCCAATTCGGCGCAACCGGCCCGGTTGTAGGTAGAATCCCGTAGAGCGTACCCGCGGGCCTTACGCGGCCAGCCTGCAACGCGCGACTGCCTGATGCGCGGCGTTACCCCGCGACGGGGCCTGCAAGCCCCGCGCTATCAGTGCGGATGCGCGAAGGACCGGAATGCCGCGCGCAGCTCGAGCGCGAAGCGCGGCAGGAGGTGCTGAAGGGCACCATGCACGGACTCTTCGCCGGCGTCATAGACGTCCTGCGCAACCGGACTCGAGCCGCCCGGCAGAAGATAGGTTTCGGCGATCAGCGCAGGGAAAGCGTCCTCGTCCATAGTGACTCCTTTCGGCGGCGCCAAGTGACACCGCGTTGTCCGCCCCGCTGTGTCTCTGGTAAGGATCTTTGCATCGGCCGGACGGCCGGCAAGGGCGCCGCAACAAAATGTGATGAGGCGCACAGCGGCGACGCTTTGAGCTGCTCGTCGTCCAGTCAGTTTGCCGTCAGGCGGCGCGCCGTTTCGGCGGACAACAGTCCGCCTGCCAGCGTTTCGCAGGCGATTCGGAGATCCGGCACGGCGATGATCTCCCAGAACGCGCCCTTGGTGATCGGGCCGATGGCGAAGAGATCGGCAGCCGCCGTGCCCTCGCCATCGATCAGCGCCCCGTCTTCTGCGACCTCGAGGCCGAGGCGCAGGGGATCGGCGCGAACCAGACCGGTCTCCAGCAATTGTCGCAAAAGCGGCTGATCGAGCCGGGTGCAATCGCTGTTGAGGCCGGTGCAATCGATCAGCCGCACGCCGCGATGCTCCGCAGTCTCGCGAGCGCCACGCGGCTTCACCGTCACGGTGACGCCGCTTTCGTTTGCCCTGGTTGCCACAACCTTCCCGGCCACGATCGCAAGCTGGCCGCGATCGCGCGCTTCGGCGATGCGCGCCATCACCTGCGGCGCGCCGCGGTGCCGATGCACATCCCACCAGGGCCGCAAGTGCCGCAGGAAGCGCTTGCGCTCGACCAGCGACATCTCGCGCCAGAGCCGTTGCGTGTGCGGCCGCAGGCCGTCGATGACGCTGCGCCAGCCGCGGCCGCCGCGCTCCGCGCGATCGATCGTCCGGCGCACCGCCTGCATGAGCTGCACCAGGCTTCGCCCGGACGGCGGCGGATCGAAGGTCCAGGGCCTGGGCAGCCGGATCTCGCCGGTCTCGTCGGGAATGGCCCCGACATGCTGGCGCGGCAGCAAGCCGCGGCGGGAGATCGCCCGAATGGGTCCGGTATGGCCCTGGTCGAGCAGGGAGACCACCGTATCGACCATGGTCAATCCGGTCCCGAGGATGATGACCGGCGCATCGGCCTCGAGGTCCGCCAGCGCATGCTCGTCCCAGGGATCGCCGAAGACCGGTGCCTGGTTGCGCGCCGGCGGGAAGTTGCCGATCGCAAGGATCGCCGTGTCGACCGCCATTTTGCGGCCGACGGCAAGCTTCACCGCAAGACCGCCGCCTTCCCGCTCGATGCCGACTGCCTCGTCGTTGACGATGGTCAGCCGGTCGCCGCGCTGGCCGCGCCAAATCGCTTCCGCCAGCGCTTGCTGGACATAGGCGCCGAACAACCCGCGCGGGACGAAGCTGGCCGGACCCGGGGGGTCGTCCTCGATCAGGGCACGGGTTTCCGCCGGGAGGCGGCGCAGCCAATCGACGAAATGATCGGGCTCGGCCGAGAAGGCGCTCATGTTTCCGGCGCGCACGTTCAGCAGGTGGTGCGCATTGCCGGTCGAATAGGCGAGCCCCTGGCCGAAGCGCCGCGCCTTCTCGATCAGGAAGATGCGATCCTGGTCGCCGCAGCGCCGGAGCAGATGCAAAGCGAGCAGCGCACCGGTGAAGCCGGCGCCGATGATGCCGATGCTGCGCGGCACGGCATCACCAGTCGATGCCGGCGGGGCGGATCTGCGCCGCGTGCTCCGGCGCGGCTTCGCATTGCGCGACCGCGAGGGTGGGGCTGGGATGCAGCGGGTAGTGCGGCGCGATCCGCACCTTCGCGCGGCGCTGCGGCCGGCCGGTGCGGCGCGCGATTCTCCAACGGGTAAAGGCGGCGTGAAGGAGCGCGTTCAGGATGACGAGGGCGAGAATCTCGGCGAGCGCAAGCATCGGGAACTCCTCTGGTTGGAGAGTTCGAAGGTTGCACCCGGTCCGTGCGGGAGGGAGGAAACGGACCGGGCGCCGGCTTGAGACGGGTCGAGGATCGGCCGCGGGCTTACTGCGGCTGATAGATCTGGTCGAACACGCCGCCATCGGCGAAGTGCTCTTCCTGCGCCTTCTTCCAGCCGCCGAAATCGGCAATGGTCGTGAGCGCGATCTGCGGGAACTGGCTCTTGTACTTCTCGGCTACGGCGGGATCGGTCGGGCGGTAGAAATTCTGCGCCGCGATCTCCTGGCCTTCGGGCGAATAGAGATACTTCAGATATTCCTCCGCCTGTTTCCGCGTGCCATGGGCATCGGCCACCTTGTCGACCACGGCAACCGGCGGCTCGGCGAGGATCGAGATCGTCGGCACCACGATTTCGAACTGGTCGGGGCCAAGTTCCTTCACCGCCAGGAAGGCTTCGTTCTCCCAGGCCAGCAGCACGTCGCCGATGCCGCGCTGGACGAAGGTGGTGGTGGCGCCGCGGGCACCGGTGTCGAGCACCGGCACGTGCCTGTAGAGATCGCCGACGAATTTCTTGGCGGTATCCGGTGAGCCGCCGGGCTGCTTCAGCGCCCAGCCCCAGGCCGCGAGGTAGTTCCAGCGCGCGCCACCGGAGGTCTTCGGATTGGGCGTGATCACCTCGACGCCTTCCCTCACCAGATCGCCCCAGTCCTTGATACCCTTGGGGTTGCCCTTGCGCACCAGGAACACGATGGTCGAGGTATAGGGTGTCGAGTTGTGCGGCAGCCGGGCCTGCCAGTTGGGATCGATGAGCCCGCCTTTCTCGGCGATGGCATCGATGTCGTAAGCGAGCGCCAGGGTGACGACATCGGCCTCGAGCCCGTCGATCACCGAACGCGCCTGTTTGCCGGAGCCGCCGTTCGAAACCTCGACCGAAATGTCCTCGCCGGTGGTCGCCTTCCAATGCTTGGTGAAGGCCTCGTTATACGCCTTGTAGAGCTCGCGCGTCGGGTCGTAAGAGACATTCAGGAGCTTGCTCTCGGCAGCGGCAACTCCCGCCGATCCCAAGCTGACCGCCACGGCCAGGCTTCCCGCGACAGCAAGCTTCACAAGACCTTTCAACATTTTAGCCTCCGATCCCTGGAACATGACGATTTGAACTGTGGTTTCGTTGCTGCAGTTCCACAGCCATCCGGCTCTGTCGTCAAGGATTATCTCTACTGGAATGATAGACAAACAAGAGTTACTGAATCCCGGGCGAGATTTTCTTATGGTGCCCGAGCCCATGGCAGCGCCCCGACCAGCATTGTGAATCCCGATGATTCCGCCCGTCCTCGTCACCGGTTTTGAGCCCTTCGCCGGCCTTGCCGACAACCCTTCCGCCGATGTCGCCGCGGCGCTCGACGGCGCGGAGGTCGCCGGCCGCAGGATCGTCGGGCGCCTGCTGCCGGTGGACTTCGCGCGCTATGGTCCGGCGCTCGACGCACTGCTCCGCGAAATCAAGCCGGTGCTCTATATCGGCTTCGGCCTTGCCTCCGGCGAGGACATGATCCGCATCGAGCGTTTCGGCGTGAACCTCGCGGACTTCGACATCCCGGACAATGCGGGCGCGCGCCATATCGGCCGGACGATCGAGAACGATGGTCCGGCGGCGCGCGCTTCGACCATCCCTTGCGCCGAGATTCGCACGGCGCTGCTCGATGCCGGAATCCCGGCGCGGCTCTCCAACTCCGCCGGCAGCTATCTCTGCAACGCGACCCTCTACAGCGCGCTCGGCCTCTGCGCCGGGCCGCGGATTCCCTGCGGCTTCATCCACCTGCCCTACGCATCCGAGCAGGTCGCCGCATTGCTGCGCGAGGGGAAAGGCCCGCTCAACGGCGAGAGCCTCGCACCCTCGCTGCCGATCGAGATGATGGCGGCAGCGGCGGAGATCATCCTCGATGTGTCGCTGGCGGCGCTGCCGACGGAATGACGCCCGGCTGTCGCCGTCGAGAATCGGTTGGCGCTAAATCGCGCCGGTCACCCGCCAGATCACGTCGCCGACATCGTCCGCCACCAGCAGGGACTTGCCGTCGGGGCCGATCGTGACGCCGACCGGGCGGCCGTATGACGCCTTTTCGTCCGGAGCCAGGAAGCCGGAGAGGATGTCGCGCGGCGGACCCGCCGGGCGGCCGTTCTCGAACGGCACGAAGATGACTTTGTATCCGCTGAGGGTGCTGCGATTCCAGGAGCCGTGCTGGCCGATCGCCATGCCGTCCGGGAATCCGGGCAGCGTACCGGCGGGCAGCCAGCAGAGACCGAGCGACGCGGTATGCCCGCCGAGCGCATAGTCCGGCGTGATCGCCTTTGCCACCAGCGACGGATCCTGCGGCACGCGATCGTCCACCGTCCGGCCCCAATAGCAATAGGGCCAGCCATAGAAGCCGCCGTCGCGCACCGAGGTGAGATAGTCGGGCGGGGTCTCGTCGCCCAAGCCGTCGCGCTCGTTGACCACGGTCCAGAGCACGCCGGTGTTGGGTTCGAAGGCGAGGCCTACAGGATTGCGCAGGCCGCCGGCGAAGATGCGGCTCTTGCCCGTGACGAGGTCGAGCTCGTGAATGGCGGCACGGCCTTCCTCTGCGGCCATGCCCTCGTCGCCAATGTTGCTCAAGGAGCCGACGCCGATGAAAAGCTTCGTTCCGTCGCGGCTCGGCAGCAGGCTGCGCGTCCAATGCCCCCCGGGCTTTAAGTCATTCAACTTCCGCCCCGGTGCCGTGATGCGCGTGGCACCGGCGGTGTAGGGGAAGGCCACCACACCGTCGGTGTTGCCGACGTAGAACGTATCGCCGAGCAAGGCCATGCCGAAGGGCTGGCTCAGCCCTTCCAGGAACCGTTCCTGGATTTCGGCGGTGCCGTCGCCATCGGCATCGCGCAGCAGGGTGATTCGGTTCGGGCTCACCCCGACAGCGGCGGCGCGCTTCATCGTGCTGACCATCGCGTAGTCGAAGAGGTTGGTGATCCCGCCGGGCAGGAACAACGCCTCGGCGACGGTCACATCGCCATTGGGCAGCACATGGATCCAGCGCGGGTGCTTGAGACCGGTCGCCGCAAAGGCGTTGACCTTGAGACCGGGTGCGGCGACCGGGGTTTGTCCGGGTGCCCAGCCCTTTGCGGTCGGCATCTTCAAGGTGGGGATGCTGCCCTGCGGCCTTGCCGTGGGGATCGCCGGATTGCTGCCAACGGCCGGCGCGTGCGACCCGGCGCCTTGCAGCCGCCGCCAGAAAATCGCCGCAGCGCCGACCAGCGCGACCAGACGCGCAAACATATCCGACAAGCCCATGAGGTCTCCCCTTGTGTCTTCGCGCGGGCAGTCTAGGCGAAGGCAATCGCGGTTGGAACCG
>Ga0209257_1001464_pt1 | contig 27851 bp, 36 predicted proteins | sample AraplaCvi_mCL_r2_FD_184277 | JGI IMG/M metagenome (GOLD analysis project Ga0209257, IMG submission 184277) | Arabidopsis root microbial communities from North Carolina, USA - plate scrape MF_Cvi_mCL_r2 (SPAdes) (version 2) | ecosystem: Host-associated > Plants > Roots > Endosphere | place: USA...
CCTCGTCCAGCAGCAGATCGATGCGCTCACGGGCGGTCAGCTTGCCCTTGGCGTGCTGGGCCGCGACCCGCTTCTCGCCGCCGCCAGCCCTGGCCTGTTCGCGACGACGGTCGAGTTCCGTAAGAATGTGCTGCACGCTGGCGCTCCCCTGCCGGATAATTATGCTGGCGGTTCGCCCACCTTAGGCAGCCAGCCGTAGCGACGCTAGAAGGCGCAGGCAAGGCGGACCTTGCGGCAGCGCAGCACACGGAAGACCTTGCCTCTATCGGAGCGCCGCGAACCAGCGATCGATCATCGCCGCCTCGACTCCCAGGGCCTCGGCCCGGGCCTTGGCTTCCTCGTCCTGCCCCCACTGCTCGGCCTGAAACAGCTCCTCCAGGCGCGACAGGTCCAAGGCCCGCTGGCCGGTCAGGCGGCCGGCGCGGACGGCCAGGGCCAGCACGGTCGAGCCGAACAGGCCGGCGGCGAAGGCGACGCCCGCCAGGGTGAAGTCGTCGAGGGTGAGCGCTAGGGCCTCGACGGCGGCCAGGGTGGCCGGCGGCTGCGGCCGGTGAATGATTCCGGCGACCGGCGTGAAGGTGAAGCCATGCTCGGCCTTGGCCCAGTCGAGGATCGCGCCCCACTCGCGGTCCTGGCGCTCGACCAGCGGCGTCGGGTGCTCGGCGCGGTAGCACAGGTGGTCGGAGGCCGCGTAGGCGGTGATCTCTCGGGCCACCTCGGCGCGGGTCTCGGAGATCCGGTCGATCGCGGTGAAGGCCAGGCGCGTGGCCGGCATCAGGCTGTTGTCGATGTACTCGACCTGGGCTTCCCATTCGGCGGCGATGCTCTCGGCCAGGAGCCTGGTCGGCAGGACCAGCGGCTTCTTGGCCGGCGACTTGGGCGTCCGGCTGTCCAGCTGGACCGCGAAGCCGCCGTCAACCGGCGCGACGGCGGCGGTCTTGTAGAAGCGCTTGGGTTTCAGCAGCAGCTCGGACTTGTCGGACACGGAAAGGCTCTTTTTCAGGCCGTTCGCGACGGAACGGCGAAACGTCCGCGTTGAATGGGCAATGTCGCGACGTCGCGCAAGGGAGAGCGCCGCTTGAGCTTACCGTCCAAGGACATGATGGCCGCCATCGCCGCCACCCGCTTCGGCCTGGGCGCGCGCCCCGGCGAGATCGAGGCCGCCAAGGCCGACCCGCGAGGCTTCCTGACCACCCAGATCCGCCGTGACGGCGCCGACCTGCCGCAGGACGACGGCGAGACCTCGGCCGACCGCTTCGAGCAGATGCGCCAGTACCAGCAGCAGAAGAAGATGGAGCGCGAGCGCAAGGATGGCGAAACGCCCGCCAATGCGGCGGCGCCCAACACGCCAGCCGCCAAGGCGGCCCGCCGTGATCTGCGCGACAAGGTCAATGACGACTTCCTGGCCCGCGCGCGGCTGGGCGCCAACACCCCCGCCGCCTTTCGTGAGCGCTGGGCGCTGTTCTGGGCCAACCATTTCACGGTCTCGTCGACCAAGCAGATCACCTCCGTGCTGATCGGCCCCTTCGAGCGCGAGGCGATCCGGCCCTATGTGTTCGGCGGCTTCGAGAACCTGCTGGTCGCCTCCTCGACCCATCCGGCCATGCTGACCTATCTGGACCAGGCCCAGTCGATCGGTCCGAACAGCCGCGCGGCCGGCCGCCGGGGCGGCAAGGGCCTGAACGAGAATCTTGCTCGCGAGATCCTGGAGCTGCACACGGTCGGCGTCGACGCAGGCTACGCCCAAGCCGACGTCATCGAGTTCGCCCGCGCCCTGACCGGCTTCTCGGTCGGCCGCGACACCGAGGACCGCGTCGGCCAGTTCGTGTTCCGCGACAACGCCCACGAGCCGGGCGCCCGCACGATCCTGGGCCGTCACTACGGCCAGGGCGACATCAAGCAGGGCCTGTCGGTGCTGAAGGATCTGGCCGCCGATCCGCGAACCGCCCGCCACGTATGCGGTAAGATCGCCCGTCACTTCGTTTCGGATGCTCCGCCCCCGTCGCTGACGGAGCGGCTGGAACGGCGCTGGATGGACACTGGCGGCGACCTGGCCGCGGTCGCCAAGGCCCTGGTCGAGAGCCCCGAGGCCTGGGACCCGACCCCCGCCAAGTTCAAGACGCCCTACGAGTACACCCTGTCGACCTGGCGCCTGGTCGGAGCCGAGCCCTCCGCCTACGAGCGCCTGGCGCCGATCCTCACCGGACTTGGCCAAAAGCCCTTCTCGGCGCCCTCACCCAAGGGCTGGGCCGAGGACGCCCAGACCTGGGCCGCGCCCGACGCCCTGATCAAGCGCATGCAGTGGGCCCAGGGCTTCGCCGCCGCCGTCGCCGACCGCACCGATCCCAACGTCTTGGCCAGACAGGCTTTGGGCGATCGGCTGACGCCCCCCGTCGCCAAGGCCGTGTCGCGGGCCGAGACCCGCCGCGAAGCCTTCGCCCTGCTTGTGATGAGCCCGGAGTTCCTACGCCGATGACCGCTCAAGTGATGAACCGCCGCTCGCTGCTGGGCCTGGGCGCCAGTCTGGGCATTTCCGTCAGCTTCCTCGGAACCCAGGCCTTCGCGGCGTCCGATGGCGACCTGGCGAAGAAGAAGCTGGTCGTCGTCATCTGCCGGGGCGGCATGGACGGCCTGTCGGTCTCACCGCCCGTCGGAGACCGCGACTACGCGGCCCTGCGCGGCTCCATCGCCCTGAAGCCCGAGGAGGTGCTGAAGCTGGACGATACGTTCGGCCTCCACCCGGAACTCAAGACCGTCCACGCCCTGGCCGCCAGGGGCCAGGCCCGCATCGCACCGGCCATCGCCAGCCCGGACCGCGCCCGCTCGCACTTCGAGGCCCAGGACGTGCTGGAAACCGGCGCCTCGGGCGTCTATGGGGCCGAGACGGGCTGGCTGAACCGGACGTTAGAGGCGCTGGCGCCCGTCCGCAGGGTCGAGGGCCTGTCGGTGGGGACCACCGCGCCGCTGATCCTGCGCGGCAAGGTCCAGGCGGCCAGCTGGTCGCCCGGCAAAGGCGTCGACGAGACCGCCCGCCTGCCGACCCTGCTGCAGGATCTCTACAAGACCGATCCACTGCTGGGCCCCGCCTTCGCGCGCGGCCTGGAGACCGAGACCATGGCCCAGCAGGCGATGACGGCCATGGCCGCCACGCCGGCCATGAACGTCGCGGCCGCCTCGACGCCAGCGACAACCGCGCCCGCCGGCATGTCGCCAACCAAGGCCAATGATCGTCAGAATCGGCAGGGTAGCGACGCCGCGCGCAAGCTGGGCTCAACCCTGGGCGGCTTCATGGTCCAGGCCGGTGGCCCGCAGATCGCCGCCATCTCGCTGGACGGCTTCGACACCCATGCCGGCCAGCTGGGCCAGATCGCCACCCGTCTGTCCTACATGGACGCCGTACTGGACGGTCTGCACACGGGGCTGGGCGCGGAGTGGAAGAACACCGTAGTCATCGCCGTCACCGAGTTCGGCCGCACCGCCCGCGTCAACGGCACCGGCGGCACCGACCACGGCACGGCCTCGACCGGCCTGATCCTGGGCGGCGCGTTGAAGCGCGGCGGCATTGTCGGCGACTGGCCCGGGTTGTCCCAAAACGCTCTGTTCGAGAACCGAGACACCGCCCCGACCTTGGACATGCGCGGGCTGTTCAAGGGGGTGCTGACCGACCACATGGGCGTCGACCGCGCGGCCTTGGAGAGCAAGGTCTTCCCCGACAGCGCGGCAGCCAAGCCGGTGACGGGCTTGGTTTGATCTTCCGCCCCCTCCGAGGGCGGACGACCGCGAAGCGGTCAGGTGGGGCGAGTAAGGTGATTTCGCTCCGCACTTGCCCCCTCCGCGCCTCGGCGCCCCTCCCCCCGGAGGGGGAAGAAGGAGCGCCTATCGGCGGATCTTGGCGCTCCGCCGGCCGAAGGGTTCGGCTTCGGCCTCGTCTTCCGAGAAGCCGAACTTGCGGAAGCCCTCCTTCATCTCGGGGCTCAACGGCGCCTCGATGTGCAGCATCCCCGCGGACGGGTGCGGCAGCAGGATCGAGCGGGCGTGGAGTTGCAGCTTCAGACCTTCCGATAGCGGCGCGGACTTTTCGTCGCCGTACTTGGGGTCGCCCAGGATCGGGTGGCCCATGGCCTTCATGTGGGCGCGCAGCTGGTGGGTGCGGCCGGTGTGCGGACGCAGGGCCATCCAGGTGACGCGCGGGCCGGCGCGGCTGATGGTGACGAATTCGGTCTCGGCCGGCTGGGCGTCCGGGTCCTTGGGCTGGGCGGGCACGACCAGCTCGCGGTCGCCGACGCCGCGCTTGGCCAGGTGCAGTTCCATCACGCCCTCAGTCGGGTGCGGATTGCCGGCGACGATGGCCCAGTAGGTCTTCTGCGCCTTGCGCTTGGCGAAGGCCCCCGACAGCCGCGCGGCGGCGCTGGGCGTCTTGCCCAGCAGCAGCACGCCCGAGGTGTCACGGTCCAGGCGGTGAACCAGGCGCGGACGGTCGACGCCCTCGCCCCAGGCGCTGAGCAGCTTGTCCACGTGCTTGGTGGTCTTGGTGCCGCCCTGCACGGCCAGGCCGGCGGGCTTGTTGAGGGCCAGGACTTCCTCGTCCTCGTACAGCACCAGCGACTTGGCGTAGGCGATGTCGCGCGCCGACAGCTTGCCCTTCTCGCCCGGATCGGGCGCGTCGGGCAGCGGCGGCACGCGGATCTGGCTGCCGGCCGCCAGCTTGGTGTCGGCCTTGGCGCGCGAGCCGTCCACCCGGACCTGACCCGAGCGGAACAGCTTGTTCAGCTGGATGTGATTCAGGTGCGGCCAGCGCCGCTTGAACCAGCGGTCCAGGCGGACCCCGTCCTCGCCGGCGTCGACGTACAGGGTGCGGACTTCCTTGGTGCTCATGCGAAAACCTTGCGGGCGACCAGAAGGCCCGCGAACAGGGCGGCGATGGCCAGCAGGACACTGGCGGCCGTGTAGGAGAAGGCCTGGCCGTAGGCGCGCTTCTGGATCATCAGCGCGGTCTCCAGCGAGAACGACGAAAAGGTGGTGAAGCCGCCCAAGGCGCCGACGCCCAACAGGACCCGCCACTGCTCGCTCGACGTATTGCCGCGATGGGCTAGCCATGAGGCCAGGCATCCCATCAGGAAGCCGCCCACGACATTGACGGTGAAGGTGCCGTACGGCCAGCCCGGTCCCATGACGCGCATGGCGCCGACTCCGACCAGATAGCGGGCGACCGAGCCGACGGCCCCGCCGGCGGCCACCAGGAGCAGCTTGTTCATGAACGCCTTATGCGCCGAGCCGGCCTTAACGCCAAGCACCCACCGGAGTTCCCTTATTTTTCCCCGCTTTTGCTCAAGGTAAACATGGTTGTAAACCTTGTTTCAAAACCCCTGGTTAAGTGGCGAAACGGCACTCTGGGCGCGTTCTAAACAGCGCCAGACCCTTAAGCACGCCCCGACCATGCCCTTCGACACGCCCCCACCTTCAGACGCGACCGAACGCGTGGCCCTGCCGGGGCCCGTGCTTCAGCGCCTGACGGGCAACGACCTGGTGGCGCGCGGCTCGGTCAACGTGATCAGCATCAAGGCCATCCGCCAATGGGCCGGCGAGTGGTGGAGCCAGAAGCGCGGCGACGTCTGGACCTATGTCGAGCTGAAGCTGAACGAGCATCTGGATCGCCAGGACATGCGCGCCCGCATTTCCGACAGCGAATTCCTGATCGCCATGAACAATGACCAGGGCCTGGCCGCCCAGGCGACCAGCGTGAAGATCCTGGAAGACGTGCTGACCCACCTGCTGGGCGCCGCCTCGCCGATGGATCTGGGCATCCGCGCCGTGGTCGGCGTCGAGGGCGGCGAGGCCGTCTGCAAGCCGATCAACGCAGCCGTCATCCTGGCCGCCCGCGCCCGCCGCGACAGCGCCCGCTCGCCGGTGCGCGTCTCGGTGGATCCGGCCGACGAGTCCCGCCGCACGCCCGTGGCCTTCACCACCGCCGGCGGCGCGGCCCTGCGCGTGGACTTCACGCTGGAACACGTGGTCAGCCTGCGCCGGAACGTCACCACCGCCGTGCGCATCGAGCCGATGGTCACGCACCTGGCCAGCGGCCGTCAGGCGTCGGCCCGCGCCCTGACCAAACTGTCGGACCGCGACGTCGCCTTCATCGACGAGTCGACGCTGAAGTACGCGGCCGTCTTCGCCCGCTCGGCCCAAGGCCCCAACACGCCCGAGCTGATCCTGCCGGCCTCTTTCCGCACCCTGGGCACCCAGCGCGGCCGCGATCTGCTCACGGGCACGGCGGGTCTGTCGCTGGCCCTGCTGCGCGGTGGCGTCCAGATCGAGCTGGTGGACATCACCCGCGGCACCCCCGCCGGTCGTCTGCTGGAAGTCGTCGGCCTGCTGCGCGCCCTGACTCGCGGCGTCATCGCCCGCGTGCCGCCGGACAAGGAAGCCCTGCGCGTACTGCGAGACGCCCGTTTGGCCGGCTTGGCCCTGGACGCTTCGGACCTGTCGGGCGAGGCCGCCAAGATCGCCATGGACATCATGGCCTTCGGACGCGACGCCAAGGGCCTGGCCCCGATGACCATCCTGCAGGGCCTGCCGCAGGAAGGCTATTTCGCCGCCGCCGAGACGGCCGGCCTGACCCACGCCTCGCTGCGCGCCAACTATCCGCTGGCCAAGCAGGCGGTGGCTTAAAGCGTTCGCGGGCCTATCAGGTCCGCTGGCGGCCGTAGCCGACGTTCTTCACGACATCCCGCGCGTCATAGGCGTCGCGATCCTTGGGCGTCGGGCCCTTGCCGAACACCACCTCAATCGAGCGCGAGAAGGCCGGGCCTGGTCCCAGGTTGAAGCTGGTGCCCACGCCCAGGCCCACGCTGGAGCGGCGGCCGAAGCTGGCCGAGCCGCCGCCGACCGACATGCGCGGGCCACGATCGTAGCCGCTGGCCGTGGTCGAACGGTCGGCGATCCGGAACCAGTCATAACCGTCGCGCAGGGCCAGCTCGGCGGCGCGCAGAAGCGCATAGTCGGCGATCTGGGCTTCCGGCGCGCCGGGACCGCCCTGGAAGGTGACGCGATAGCGGCCGGCCTCCAGCCGATATTCGGAATAGCCGACGTCGTTGGGGGCGCCCGATTGCGCGCGATAGACGGTCGGCGTGCTGGCGCAGGCGGCCAGCAGCAGGCCCGACAGGGCGGCCGCGAGGAGTGGTTTTACGGTCTTCATGACGTTGCCTCTTCAGACCTGTTCAACGGCTCCGGACCCCGGCTGTTCCGGAAGCGGCAGGTTCAAGGCCTTGAGCATCATCGTAAAATCCGTCGGAAGCGGGGCCATGATCTTGCGCTCGCCGCCCAGCGGATGCGGGAAGGTCAGGCGCGCCGCGTGCAGCATCAGGCGCGGCACGGCCGCGCCGCCCAGCATCAGCGCCCCGCCATAGCGGCTGTCCCCCGCCAGCGGCCGGCCGATCGAAGCCATGTGGACCCGCAGCTGGTGCATGCGGCCGGTGTCCGGCGACAGCTCGACCAGGGCGGCGACGCCGTTGCTGGCCAGGGTGCGATAGCGGCTGCGCGCCGTCTCGGCGTCCGGATGCTCGGGATCACAGACCCGCATATAGGCCTCCCGACCGATCGACTCCCGGCGCAGCGGGCTGTCGATCATCCCGCCTTTCGGCTCTGGCGCGCCGGGCGCGACGATGGCCAGGTAGGACTTGCGGAAACGCTTGGCCATCATGGCCTCGCCCAGAAAGGCCGCGCCGGGCTTGGTCTTGGCGGTGAGGATCACGCCCGAGGTGTCACGGTCCAGGCGATGGATCAGCCGAGGCCGCGCCTTGCCCGGCTTGGCGAACGCCCACAGCAGGTCGTCCAGCGTATGGGCCTTGATCCGACCGCCCTGACTGGAGAGGCCCGCGGGCTTGTCCAGCACGATGATCGCTTCGTCCTCGTACAGCACCCACGATCGCGCGGCTTCAACCTCCTCGGGCGCCAGCGTGATGGGACACTCGACGGCCTTGGGCTTGGCGACCCCGGGCGGGCGGCGGAATTTCGGACTGCTCATTTGCCGTCCTTACGCACCTGGCTCCAGGCTTCCAAGCGCTCTCGCACCTTGGCCTCGGCGCCGACGGGCTTGGGGTCGTAGAACCGCCGCCGCTCCATGCCGTCCGGGAAGTAGTTCTGACCGGAGACGCCGCCCTCGACGTCGTGGTCGTAGGCGTAGCCGTCGCCATAGCCCAGCGACTTCATCAGCTTGGTCGGGGCGTTGAGGATGTGGGCCGGCGGCATCAGGCTGCCGGTCTCCTTGGCGGCGCGACGGGCGGCCTTGTAGGCGTTGTAGACGGCGTTCGACTTGGGCGCGCTGGCCATGTGGACCACGGCCTGAGCCAGGGCCAGTTCGCCCTCGGGTGACCCCAGAAAGTCGTAGGCGTCCTTGGCCGCAGTGGTCAGCAGCAGGGACAGCGGGTCGGCCGCGCCGATGTCCTCGCTGGCCATGCGCACCAGGCGACGGGCGATGAATAGCGGGTCCTCGCCGCCTTCCAGCATCCGCCCCAGCCAGTAGAGCGCCGCGTCCGGATCGCTGCCGCGCACCGATTTGTGCAGGGCCGAGATGAGATTGTAGTGCTCCTCGCGGTCCTTGTCGTAGGCGGGACGGCGCTTTTGCAGGAACTGGCCCAGCTGGGTCGGGTTCAGCGGGCTGTCCGTGCCGATCGAAAACAGGGTCTCGGCCAGGGTCAGCAGGTAGCGGCCGTCGCCGTCGGCCATGGCCACCAGGGACGAGCGCGCCTCGGCGTCGATCGGCAGCGGCCGGTTCTCGGCGGCCTCGGCGCGCTGGAGAAGCTGCTCCAGCGAGTCCTCGGTGAGGCGCTTGAGCACGAAGACCTGGCATCGCGACAGGAGAGCCCCGTTTAGCTCGAAAGACGGGTTCTCGGTCGTGGCGCCGACCAAGGTGACGATCCCCTCCTCCACGAACGGCAGGAAACCGTCCTGCTGGGCGCGGTTGAAGCGGTGGATCTCGTCGACGAAAAGCAAGGTGCTCTGGCCGGCCATGCGGCGGGCGCGAGCCTGCTCAAACGCCTTCTTCAGGTCGGCGACGCCCGAGAAGACAGCCGAGATCTGCTGGTACTCATAGCCACCAGCCTTGGCCAACAGGCGGGCGATGGTGGTCTTGCCGGTGCCAGGCGGTCCCCACAGGATCATCGAAGCCAGGCGATGGGCGGCGGCCATCCGGCCAATCGGGCCTTCGGGACCCAAAAGATGCTGCTGGCCCACCACCTCATCGAGGCTCTGGGGCCGCAAGCGGTCGGCCAGCGGGGCCGGCGCGTGAGGCGTCAGGCCGGCGGCCTGGAAGAGATCGGACATCCGACTCTTTTAGCAGGCCGCCGGGCTCAAGTCCCTAGAACTGCGCCTGGATCAGCTGCCCGCCGCGTTCGATGGTGATCGTCCAGCGCTGTGGCTTGGTCGCCGCCGCGGCCGCCAGGTCTGCGACGCTGTTGATCTGGCGGCCGTTGACCGTGCGGACGAAGTCGCCCGGACGCATCCAGTTCTGGGCGTAGCCGGGCGCGATCTTGGTCACCAGCGCGCCTCGGCCCGCGAACGGGTCGACGTTCAGGTCCTGGGCCGCGGCCGGCGACAGGTTGATCACCGTGGCGCCGTTGAATGGATTATTGCCGGTGATGGCGCGCTCGTCACGGGCGGGGATCTCCGGGGCGGCGTCGGCGCGCACGGTGATCGTCTGCTGGCGATCGCCGCGCTGGATGACCACCGGCACGCGGTCACCGACCTTGTGGGTGCCGATGGCGAAGGCGCCGCCGCCTTCGTCATTCACCGGCCGACCGTCGATCGAAAGGATGACGTCACCTTCCTTCAAGCCGGCGCGATCGGCCGACGAACCCGGATAGACCTGGGCCACCAGCACGCCGCGAGGCGCAGTCATGCCCAGGCTGCGGGCGATGTCGCCGGTCACGGGCTGGCCCTTCACGCCCAGCCAGGGCCGCACGACGCTGTGGCCGCCGCCCAGGGCCGCGCCCACCACCTGGCGGACCACGGCGGCGGGGATGGCGAAGCCGACGCCCGAGGACGAGCCCGAGCGCGAGATGATGAAGGTGTTGATGCCCACCAGATCGCCGTCCATGTCGACCAGCGGGCCGCCGGAATTGCCGGGATTGATGGCCGCGTCGGTCTGGATGTAGCTGCCGAAGTCGGCCACGCCGACATCGGTGCGGGCCAGGGCCGAGACGATGCCGTTGGTCACCGTCTGGCCGACGCCGAACGGATTGCCCATGGCCAGGACGAGGTCGCCGACCTCCAGCTGGTCCTGGTCGTCGATGGCCATGACGGGCAGCTTCTCGCCCTTGGTGTCGATCTTCAGCACCGCCAGGTCTGCGCGCGGGTCGTCCAGCAGCACGGTGGCCGGGAACTCGCGGCGGTCGGCCAGCTGGACGGTGATGTCGCCCTTGCCCTCGACGATACCCTCGATGTTGTGGTGGTTGGTGATGATCACCCCGTCCGCGCGGACGATGGCGCCGGAGCCCAGCGAGCCCTGCACCTGGGCGCCGCCGCCCCCGCCGCCCATGAAGAAGTCCCAGAACGGGTCGACGCGCTGACGCACGATCCGGCGGCTGGCGACATTGACCACGGCCGGGGCGGCCTTCTTCACCACCGGCGAGAACGACATCTTCATGGTCGCCGCGTCCGCGGGGACGCGCTTGGTCGGAGCCGGCATGTCGGGAATGGACTGGGCGTTGGACTGCCCCGTCGGATTCGAGCAGGCGGCCAGCAGGACGACGACGGGCAGCAGGGCGCGAAGGTGGCGCATGGTCTTCAAGTAGAGCTCCTAACGGTTCCCTCGGAACTCAGCCCAGCTTTCGGGCGAGTCTAAGGCGTTTCGGCGATCGCTTAAGGCCTCACGCCGCTCGCGGTTCCGGAACGGGCGCGGGACGGGCCTTGGCATAACCTAGGATGGTTGCGCCCAGCATCAACGCCGCGGCGATCAGCACGGGCAGGCCCGGCAGGTGCAGGGTCGCGTCGTGGCGGATGGCGAAGGCGAACGGCAGCAGGAACAGCGGCGGCCCGACGATCGAGGCGATGCCCATCATGGCCGAGTTGGCGCCCTGCAACTGGCCCTGCTCGTTGGGTGCGACGCGGCGGGTCATCAGCCCTTGCAGGCCCGGCTGGATCAAGCCCGTCAGCGCGAAGATCGGCAGGCCGCACAGATAGAGGAGGCCGGTCGGAGCCAGGGCGTAGATCATGAAGCCGGCGAAGCCCGAGAACAGGCCGATCAGCAGCGCCCCGCGCTCGCCGACCGCCTTGACCACCCGGCCGACGATCCCCGCCTGGACGATGATGCCGCCAATGCCGCTGGCCATCAGGGTCAGGCCCACCGTGTCCGGGCCCCAGTTGTAGCGGAATCCCATGTACAACACGAAGACGCTGGGCAGGACGTTGTGGGCCAGCTGGAACAGGAAGCCGACCCCGGCCAGGCCCAGCAGGCCCGGATGGCTGCGCAGCAGGCGCAGCGAACCGACCGGATTGGCCTTCTTCCAGTCGAAGCGCGGCTGGCGGCGTTCGCGCGGCAGGGACTCCGGCAGGACGAAGAAGCCATAGAGCCAGTTCAGCAGGGCCAGGCCCGCGCAGACCAGGAACGGCGCGTGGTGGTCGACCTTCCAAAGCATACCGCCCAGGGCCGGGCCGAAGGTGAAGCCGACGCCGAACGCCGCCCCCATCAGGCCGAAACCCTTGGCCCGGTTTTCGGGCGTGGTGACATCGGCGACATAGGCGCTTGCGGTCGAGAAGCTGGCCGCGGTCACGCCGTTGAAGATCCGCCCCACGAACAGCCACCACAGGTTCGGCGCGAAGGCCATGAACAGGAAGTCGACGCCCAGGCCGAAGATCGAGGTCAGGATCACCGGCCGACGGCCCCAGCGGTCGGACATCAGCCCCAGGACTGGCGCGCAGAAGAACTGCATCACCCCCCAGGTGGTGGCGAACAGTACGGTCCAGTCGGCAGCCACGGCCGTGTCGCCGCCGCCAAACGACTTCACCAGATTGGGCAGGACAGGGATCATCACGCCCAAGGACAGGACGTCCATGGTCGCGGTGACGAAGATGAAGCCCAGGGCGGCCTGACGCCTAACGCCCGTAGTCGGCTGGTTCATTGGTCGCCCTCCCCGGCGGCCCTTAGTTGGACGCTGCTGGCCCGGCTCGCAAGCCCCGCCAGCAGCGCGCGCCACCACTCGCCGTGCCGCTGCAGGAAGACCGCGTTCGGAAAGGTGTGACGCGCCACGTTCTCGGCGGGAACGCTGTCCCAGCCACGATGCTCGACGGTGACGCGCGTCCCTTCATCGACCGGCTCGAACCGGACCTCGACCTCGGTGTCCATGCCGGGTCCGAAACTGGCCTGCCGCCAGCCGAACACCAGGCGCGCGCCGCGCTCCCAGACCCGGATCTTGCCGACCTCGAACACCTTGCCCGACGCCAAGCGCTCGACCAGCCGGCCGTCCTCGAAGGCCATGGCCCCCGGCGAACGCGGGGTGAACGAGAACAGCGTGTTGGGCCGCCACCACAGGGCGATGTCGCCGGTGAAGGCGTCGAACACCACCTCGGGCGGGGCGGCGATGCGCAGGGCGACCAGGATCTTGGAGCTCACGGCTCGCCCTTGGGGATCTTGCTCTCCACATGCGCCTTCAGGGCCGACAGCTGGTCGGCCCAGTGGTCCTCGGCCGCCTCCAGCCAGGCCTTCAGCTGGGCCATGGGCTCGGGCCGCAGACGATAGACGCGAACGCGGGCGTCGAACTCGGGATGGCTCTCCTCGACCAGGCCGGACTGGCGCAGGGCCCGCAGATGGCGGCTCATGGCCGGCGGCGTCAGGCCCAGGGTCTCGGCCAGTTCGCCCGCCCGCCGCGGCCGCTCGCGCAGCAGGTCGACGGCGCGCCGGCGATGCGGGTCGGCCAGGGCGGCCAAGGTGCGGTCGAGGGCCTCGTTCACGGCGCGGCGTCCAGCAGCGTCCGGGGCGCGACGTTGCGCCAGGCGTCCAGCAGCGCCCCGCGTGCGGTCGCCTCGTCGCAAGCGGCCAGGCGCAGGCGCGTCGCCCCGCCCTTGCCCCAGCCGCCCGGCACGGGGACAAAGACGTTCGGCTCGGCGGCGACGCGCATCTCCTGCTGGTCTGGCGTCAGCTTGACCATCGCCCAGGCCGCATCGGGATTGCCCAGCGTCGCGAAGATTTTGCCGCACCGGAAGTCCACCGTCCCCATGTGTGCGCTTTCGATCGCCTGGGGCATGGACAGGGCTAACCGGCGGAAATCGTCGGGGCTGATCATCCCGCCCCCACCGCGATCTTCAGGCCGCTGCGCTTTTCCATCTCGTCGGTCGAGACGACCTCGACATCGGCCGACACGGTCCAGATGTGCCCCTCGGGGTCGCGGCAGCGATAGGTGCGCGCGCCGTAGAACTGGGTCTCGGGCGGCGCCAGAATCTCGGCCCCAGCAGCCTTGGCCCGTTCGCAGTGGGCGTCGACATCGGCGGCGACGTAGATGTGCACCGACTGAGTGTTCCTGCCGCCGACGGACGCCGGGCTGGCGTGGTTCTCGCTCCACTCGTTGCCGATCATGATCCGCGTGTCGGCATATTCCATCTGCGAGTGGGCCAGGTTGCCGTCGGCGTCCTCGATCAGCAGGGTCAGGTCGAAGCCGAACGCCTTTTCCAAGAAGGCGATCGCCGCCTTGGGGTCGCGATAGACCACGGCTGAGACCAGGCCGGGACGGGAGTCGGACATCGTGGATCCCCTTGCAAAACACGAGAATATTTAACGCATATTATAATTATCTATGCAAGTCGGCTATCCGACGTTTTCAGCGGAGCCTTTTGGTCGCTCACGGGTTGAGCTTGCGCGCCGGCCCAGCTTGAGGTGCGCCGGCGCGAGCGTGTTCACCGCCCACGGAGCGTTTCATGACCGCCCTTCGCCTGATCGTCGCCGCGGGAGCTTCGGCCCTCGCCCTGGCCGCTTGCTCGCCCAAGGACAAGAGCGCCGACGCCACGACATCACCCGAAGCGACCGCGGCAGCCGCCGCCAACACCCCTGTCACGGCCCAGCCACGCCAGACGCGCACGGTCCCGGTGGACGTCCAGGGCGTGACGGATGTCGGCGCGACGGTGCGCGTCAAGAACGTCGACCTGGCCGAGGACGCGACTGTGCTGGACGTCAGCATCTCGTTCGCCAGCAAGGCCACCAACAATGTCGAGATGGCCACCAACCCGACCTACATCCAGCTGCCCAGCGGCCAGAAGCTGATGCTGAAGGCGCCGGAGGGCAATCCGAACATGAACATCGTCAACGGCGACACCATGAACGGCCGCCTGGTGTTCATGGGCGCGGTCCCGCGCGACGCCCAACGCATCGCCGTGGTCTTCAACGAAGGCTCGACCTCGGACAGCATCATCGGTCCGTTCCTGCGCCTGGACGTGCCGCTGACGGCTCAGGCGGCGCAGAACGGAGCCGCCGGATGAGGTCGCCGGCTCTGGCCGCCGTCCTGATGGCGGCGGTTCCTAGCCTGGCCTTGGCGGACGTGACCGTCCGGACGATGAAGGGCAGCGCCATCGGCATGCCTTCGACCTTCGTCCGCGCGGATAACGCGCCGCGCTCGACGTTCGAGAAGGCCGGCCCCGACAGTACGCTGTCCAGCGTCTTCGTCGCGTCCGAGGTCGCCCCCGGGCGGATCGAGACGACGCGCGCCCTGCTCACCGAGCTCAAAGCGCGTCGCACCGAAGGGACGATCGTCGTCGAGCTGCCCGCGGACGTGCTCTTCGACTTCGACAAGGCGACCATCCGGCCCGACGCCGAATCGGCCCTGGCCAAGGCCGCCGAGGTGCTGAAGAGCTATCCGGAGGCCAAGGTCAGCATCGGCGGCCACACCGACTCGAAAGGCGACGACGCCTATAACGAAGCCCTGTCGCTGCGACGCGCCAGGGCGGTGGCCGATCGCCTGGGGGCCGCTGCGGACCGAACCTTGGCCGCGGAGGGCTTTGGCGAGCGGCGCCCCGTCGCCCCCAACGCTCATCCCGACGGCAGTGACGATCCCGACGGCCGCCAGAAGAACCGACGCGTCGAGATCCGCATCACCCCTGGCCAAGGAGACTGACATGGCCTTGATCCCCTGCCCCGCCTGCGGCCGCCAGGTCTCGGAAGCCGCGCCGTCCTGTCCCGGCTGCGGCCACCCGCTCGCCGAACGGCCAGGAACCTTCAAGGACGCCCTGACGCGACCGGAGTCCGTCAAGTCAGGGTTCACGGTGCTGGGCCTCTTCGTCACCGCTCCGTGGATCGCTCGGATCATCGCCCTGCTGCTGTTCGTGGCGCTGGCCGCCTGGGTGGTGGCGCAACGCAACTGACGCGCGCCGCCCTGGTCAGCGCAGGGCTTGACCGACGATCGCCAGCGATCCGTCGCCCTTCTCCGGCCTTATCCCGGTGATCTGCGCCAGCAGCGGATAGACGTCCACGTTGTCGAACGTGGGCAGGACCACGCCGGGCTTGAACGAAGGCCCGTGGGCCACGAACACCGCGCGCATCAGCGGGTCGTAGGGGTCAAAGCCGTGCGCGCCGCCGTCCTTGCCGTCCCATTTTCCGGGCTTGGCCTTGGCCGCCAGCGTGGTCGTGTACCAGCCCGTTTCGCTCAGGCAAACGATGGCCGGTACGCGCCTGTTGCGGCCGTAGTGGAAGCGGGCCGGGATCGCTGTCTTCCTCCAGCAGGACATGTGCGGCGGCGATCGGCGCAGAAAGGCCCCCTCGACCGCCCTCGCCTGTCCCTGCACGGGAGAAAAGCTGGTCACCGCGCCCTTGGTGACCAAATGGATCTTCGACGGGTCGATCAGATCGTCCAGCACCACCCGGTGGGCGGCCGGCAGCGGGGCCATGCCATGATCAGCGACGATGACGATATCGGTCGCCTCGAAGCGCCCCCGGGTCTTCAGCCCTTCGACCAGCCGGCCAATGCTGAGGTCCAGCCTGACCAGGGCCGCATTGAGCTCCGGCGAGTCGGGGCCGTAGTGATGGCCCTCGGTGTCGGCGGCGTCGAAATAGAGGGTGGTGAAGACCGGCGGCGGGCCGTCGGCGCGGTCAAGCCACGCCAGCACCTGGTCAACGCGGGCCTCGTACGGCAGGTCGTGCTGATACTTGACCCAGTAGGTCGGGCGGACGCCCTCGATCGCCACCTCCGAGCCCGGCCAGAACATCGCGGCGGCCGTCCTGCCCCGGCGCTCGACCGACCACCAGAACGGCTTGGCCTGGCTCCACCAGCGCGGATCGCTGGCCGTGGGGGCGTTCATCGTGAACTTGGGACCGCCGATCACGGCGTCCTCCATCTCGTTGCCCACGACGCCATTGCGGTCCGGCCGCCTGCCGGTGATCAGGGTGTAGTGGTTCGGATAGGTCAGGCTGGGGAACGACGGCCGCATCGCCCCCCGCGCGCCATCGTCCGCCAGGGCCTTCAGGTTCGGCGTCAGACCGCGATCCAGATAGTCGGCGCGGAAGCCGTCCATCGACACCAGGACCGTCAGATGCGGCGCCGTCTCCTGCGCCCGGGCCAGGCCGCCCCCGAAGACCAGGCCCAGGGCCAGAACCAGGCAGGCGAGGCGGCGGAGAAACATCTGGGACTCACGAAAGCGGACCGGCCCACCTGATCACGGCCCAGCATTGCACGCGTATGACAATCGCCGCCTGGCGCCTGCATGACCCGGTCTTAACTTGGCGCGCGCCCGGGGCCTCTCCATAGTCGCCTCGCCTGGCCGACTCATTCGGCGTCCGGAACCGCCCGCATGTCGATCGCCCTCGAGGCCGACCGCCTCTCCAAAACCTACGGGGCGGTGCGCGCCCTCGACGACTTCTCGCTCGCCATACCCGCCGGCGGCGTGTTCGGCGTGCTGGGCCCCAACGGCGCGGGCAAGAGCACCCTGTTCCGCATTGCGCTTGGCCTGGTGCGGCCCACCAGCGGCGCCGTCCGCTTGTCCGGCGCCGCCCCCGGCGACATCACCGCCCTGCGCAAGGTCGGCGCGATGATCGAGACCCCACGCTATCCAGCCTATCTGACCGGCCGCGACACCCTGAAGCTGCTGGCCTTGGAAAGCGGGCTGAAGACCCCCGACATCGACGGCTGGCTGGAGCGTGTCGGCATCGCCCACGCCGCCGACCGCTCGACCAGCGGCTATTCGGTCGGCATGAAACAGCGGCTGGGCCTAGCCGCGGCCTTCTTCACCAAGCCCGAACTGGTGATCCTCGACGAACCGACCAGCGGCATGGACCCGGCCGGCATCCAGGAGATTCGCGCCCTGATCGTCGACCTGGCCCAGCGGGAGGGCGTCACCGTCATCCTGGCCAGCCACCAACTGGACGAGGTGCGCCGCGTCTGCGACCGTGTCGCCATCCTCTCCAAGGGCAAGGTGATGGCCGAGGGCGGCGTCGCCGAACTGACCGCCGGCGAAGCTCGGCTTCGCATCACCGCCGCCTCGCCCATCGCCCAGGTTCTGGCGGTGCTGGGCGCCAAGGGCGTCGCCGACGGCGCCGACGCGGCTCTGGCCGACATCCGCCGCGAGGAAGCCCCCGCCCTGATCCGCAGTCTGGTCGAGGCCGGAGTCGAGATCACCGAAGCCCGCTGGCGCGAGGCCGACCTCGAGGGCGTCTATCTCAAGACCCTCGAACGCACCTTGGAAGACAAAGGGGGAGAAGCCTGATGCTCGCCGACGCCATCGCCGCCGAACGCTTCCGCCTGCTGCGCGACCGCTCGGCGATCTTCTGGGGATTCTGCTTCGCCCCGCTGGTCGGATTCGTCCTCAGCGTAGGCGGCGACCTCTTCCTGCACAATGTGATCAAGAAGCCGATGCCCGGCGTCGGGATCGGCCTGGTCGACCAGGTGATCAAGGCCTTGTCGACTGGCGCATCGACCTTCGACGCCCTGTTCCTGATGATCGGCGCGGCGGCCGTGCTGGCCAGCGACTATCGCTGGGAGACCTGGCGGCTGCTGACGCCGCGCAACACCCGCCAGAACCTGCTGCTGGCCAAGCTGACTGTGGTCGGCGAGGCCGCGTTCTGGAGCCTGATCCTGACGGCCGTGCTGTCGGCGCTCGCGGCCGTGATCGGCGCAGGCGTCAACGGTAAGGCGCTCAGCCTGTCGATGTTCGGCCATGGCCCCTTCGACATCCTGGGCGTCCTGGCCATAACCTGGCTGGAGGTGATGACCCTGGCCGCGCTGGCCGCTCTCGTGGGGGTGCTGTCGCGCTCGACCATGGGCGTCGTCATCGTCTGTCTGGGCGCGCGGTTCATCCAGACCATCCTGGCCAGCACCCTGCGCCTGATGGAACAGGGCCAGCCCAGCTGGAAGCTGCTGGCCCTGCCCGTGTTCGACGCCGACCTGCTGCGCGCGGCCCTGCTGGATCCGGCCCAGCTGGGCCAGGCCAGCGGCTCGGCCGGCCCCGCCCTGATCGCCCTCCTCGCCTGGACGGCGCTCCTGGCGACCGGTGCGGTGCTGCTGTTCCGCCGCCAAGACCTGACCAAGGAATAGATGTGAAGACTCAGAAGCAGCGGATGCTGGCGGGCGAGCCCTATAGCACCGCCGACGCCGAGATTCAGGCCGATCAGCGCACCGCCCAGGCGTGGATGGACCGCTACAACGCCTCTCAGCTCGATGACCGTCCCGCCCTGCTGCGGGAGGGCCTGGGGGCGGTCGGCGAGAACGTCGCCATCCGCGCGCCGTTCCACGTCGACTACGGCTACAACATCAAGCTGGGCGACGGCGTGTTCATGAACTTCGGCTGCGTGATCCTGGACGTGGTCGAGGTCTCCATCGGCGCGGCCACCGCGATCGGTCCGGGCGTCCAGATCCTGACCGCCGACCATCCGCGCGATCCGGTCCAGCGCCGTACGGGCCTGGAGACCGGCAAGCCCGTCCGCATCGGCGAAAACGTCTGGATCGGCGGCGGAGCGATCATCCTGCCCGGCGTGACCATCGGCGACGACGCCGTGATCGGGGCCGGCGCGGTCGTGACCCGCGACGTGGCGCCGGGCGCGACTGTGGCTGGCAATCCGGCTCGGCCGTTAAGGCCGAGGCGGTAGCCGCCGCTGACTTACCACACGAAAAAGGCCCCGGATCGCTCCGGGGCCTTCGCGTTCCAGCTTGCGCTGAAACCTCTTAGTCTTCGGCTTCGGCCGCGAAGACCGGACCCGAGTCCTTGCCCTTTTCCGAGACGTCGCGGTCGACGAACTCGATGACGGCCAGCGGAGCATTGTCGCCGTAGCGGAAGCCGGCCTTCAGGACGCGGATGTAGCCGCCCTGACGGTCCTTGTAGCGGGGGCCGAGGACCGCGAACAGCTTGCCGACCTGTTCAACGTCGCGAACCGAGCTGATGGCTTGACGACGGGCGTGCAGGTCGCCGCGCTTGGCCAGGGTGACCAGCTTTTCGACGATCGGACGCAGTTCCTTGGCCTTCGGCAGGGTGGTGACGATCTGCTCGTGCTTGATCAGCGAGGCCGACATGTTGGCGAACATGGCGGTGCGGTGAGCCGAGGTGCGGCCGAGTTTACGGTGAGCCTTACCGTGACGCATTTCAGTATCTCCTGGGCGATCAGCCCGAACGGCGCGAACGAATAAGCGCCTGATTGTCACCAATCCAGGTCCGTCCCGACCGGGTCAGAGCGAAGCGCCGGGGCCCTCCACCGCGGTTGCGGCTTCAAAGGGCCCAGGCCGCTTCCGAAAAAGCGGCCCGGATTAAGCGCGGATGGCTTCGAGGTTCTTAGATTTGGTCTTCGAACTTCTTGGCCAGGTCTTCGATGTTCTCCGGCGGCCAGTTCGGCACGTCCATGCCGAGGTGCAGACCCATGCCGGCGAGCACTTCCTTGATCTCGTTCAGCGACTTGCGGCCGAAGTTCGGGGTGCGGAGCATCTCGGCTTCGGTCTTCTGGATCAGGTCGCCGATGTAGACGATGTTGTCGTTCTTCAAGCAGTTGGCCGAACGGACCGACAGTTCCAGCTCGTCGACCTTCTTCAGCAGGGCCGGGTTGAACGGCAGTTCCGGCTTGGACTCGTCGGCCGACTTGGCCTTCGGTTCCTCGAAGGTGATGAAGATCTGCAGTTGGTCCTGCAGGATCCGGGCGGCGTAGGCCACGGCGTCCACCGGGGTGACGGCGCCGTTGGTTTCCACTTCCAGGATCAGCTTGTCGTAGTCCAGCGACTGGCCCTGACGGGTCGGCTCGACGCGGTAGGCGACGCGCTTGACCGGCGAGTACAGGGCGTCGACGGCGATCAGGCCAATCGGCGCGTCTTCCGGACGGTTGCGGTCGGCCGGCACATAGCCTTTGCCGGTGTTGACCGTGAACTCCATGCGCACGTTGGCGCCGTCGTCCAGCGTGCACAGCACGTGGTCGGGGTTCAGGATCTCGATGTCGGCGGGGGTTTCGATCTGACCGGCGGTCACCGGGCCGGGGCCCGTGGCGCGCAAGGTCATGCGCTTCGGGCCTTCGGCGTGCATCCGAACGGCCAGTTGCTTGATGTTCAGAACGATGTCGACGACGTCTTCCCGGACGCCTTCGAGCGAGGAGAATTCGTGCACAACGCCATCGATCTGGATGGCGGTGACGGCGGCGCCTTGCAGCGACGAGAGGAGAACGCGACGCAGGGCGTTGCCGAGCGTCACGCCGAAACCGCGCTCGAGCGGCTCGGCGACGATACGGGCCTTGCGGGTCGCATCGGCGCCGGTTTCGATTTGCGGCTTCTCAGGACGGATCAGCTCGTTCCAGTTTCTTTCGATCACGTGGTCGGGTCCCTTGAACGCGGCTCGCCGGCCGCGTTTTGCGCAGCCGGCGAAGGAGATTAGTGGTCTAAAAAGTACTAGACGCGACGACGCTTGGGCGGACGGCAGCCGTTGTGCGGGATCGGCGTGACGTCGCGGATGGTCGTGATGGTCATGCCCGCGGCTTGCAGAGCGCGCAGAGCCGACTCACGGCCGGAACCCGGACCCGAGACGTTGACTTCCAGGGTCTTCACGCCGTGCTCGGCGGCCTTCTTGCCCGCGTCTTCCGCAGCCATCTGAGCGGCGTACGGGGTCGACTTGCGCGAGCCCTTGAAGCCCATCATGCCAGCCGAGGACCACGAGATCGTGTTGCCCTGGGCGTCGGTGATGGTGATCATGGTGTTGTTGAACGAGGCGTTCACGTGCGCCACGCCCGAGGTGATGTTCTTACGTTCGCGGCGTTTAACGCGACCCGGTTCCTTGGCCATCGGTCAGGCTACCTTACTTCTTCTTGCCGGCGATCGGCTTGGCCGGACCCTTGCGGGTACGAGCGTTCGTGTGGGTGCGCTGACCGCGGACCGGCAGGCCCTTACGGTGACGCAGGCCGCGATAGCAGGCCAGGTCCATCAGGCGCTTGATGTTCATCGAGTTCTCGCGACGCAGGTCGCCCTCGACGGTGTAGTCACGGTCGATCGTCTCGCGGATCTGCAGGACTTCGGCGTCGGTCAGTTGATTGACCCGACGCGCATCCTCGATGCCCACCTTGGTGATGATCTCACGAGCCGACTTTTGGCCGATGCCGTGAATGTACTGAAGCGCGATCAGAACGCGCTTGTTCGTCGGGATGTTGACGCCTGCGATACGGGCCACGTCTAATGTTCTCCTAGTCACGCACTAAAGACGCGAACGGCGCGCCCGGCCGGATCGAAAGACCCAAACCGGCGCGCACGGATCGCGCCCTTTCGCGGAAGCGCCCCGTTATAGGGATCGTTTCGCTTCCGTCAACAACTGAATCCACTGGGGTTCCAATGAACTCGGGCTTTTTTAAGCGACGACGCTGAGCGCTTCGTCGATGGAATTGGCGACGGCTTCGACCGAACCCATTCCGTCCAGCTCCGTCAGCTTCCCCTGCCCTTCATAGTAGGGCAGCAGCGGCGCGGTCTGGGCGTTGTACTGGGCCAGGCGAGTCACGAACACTTCGGGATTGTCGTCGGGCCGTCCCTGCTCTTCGAACCGCTTCTTGATCCGTTCGATCAGGGCCGGCTCGTCTACCTTGAGTCGGAGAACGGAGTCGATCCGCTGTCCACGAGCCGCCAACATCTTGTCCAGGGCCTCGGCCTGGGCGACCGTGCGCGGGAAGCCGTCGAAGATGGCGCCGCCGGCCGCCTCGGCCTCGGGCAGGCGCTCCTCGATCAGGGCGATGACGATCTCGTCGGTGACCAGCTCGCCGCGATCCAGCACGCCCTTGACGCGCTGGCCCAGCTCCGAGCCCGAGGCGATCGCCGCCCGCAGCATGTCGCCCGTCGAGAGCTGGACCATGCCGCGCTCGGTGACTAGGCGCTTGGCCTGGGTGCCCTTCCCCGCCGCCGGCGGACCGAACAGGATCAAGTTCATTTAAGCCCCTTCGCGCGTCTGCCGGGTCTGCGCCCGGCTCATCTCCCGAAGCAGACCTAGAGCCCCGGGAATGAAAACGGAAGCCGGTTTGTCACAAACCGGCTTCCGACGCTTCCAATTAAATCGACGCCAAGCTTAGCGGTTGCGGCCGCCGCGCAGCTTCGACTTCTTGATCAGCCCCTCGTACTGGTGAGCCAGCAGGTGCGACTGGATCTGCGCCACGGTGTCCATGGTCACCGTCACGACGATCAGGATCGAGGTGCCGCCCAGGGCGAATTGGTTCGACTTGATCGCGATCATCACCAGCTCCGGCGCGACGCAGACCGCGGTGATGTAGGCCGCGCCGATCACGGTCAGGCGGGTCAGGACGTAGTCCAGGTACTCGGCGGTGCGCTTGCCCGGACGGATGCCCGGCAGGAAGCCACCGTACTTGCGTAGGTTCTCGGCCGTTTCCTCGGGATTGAACACGACCGAGGTGTAGAAGAACGAGAAGAAGATGATCAGCAGGGCGTAGAACACCAGGAACGCCGGGTGGCCGTGCTGCAGCGCGCCCACCACGCCGGGCAGCCACGAAGCCCATCCCGGCAGGTTGGCGGTCTGGATGAACTGCAGGGCGGTCGTCGGCAGCAGAAGCAGGCTGGAGGCGAAGATCGGCGGGATGACGCCCGCGGTATTGATCTTCAGCGGCATGAACGAGCTTTCGCCGCCGATCATGCGGTTGCCCTGCTGGCGCTTGGGATAGTGGACCAGCAGGCGGCGCTGCGAGCGCTCCATGAACACGATGGCCAGGATGGCGGCGACGGCGCCGATCAGGATCAGGAACAGCGGGGTGTAGTTGCCCGAGGTCTGAGCCTGGACCAGCAGCTGCCCCAGGCTGATCGGCAAGTGGGCCACGATGCCGGCGAAGATGATCAGCGAGACGCCGTTGCCGACGCCGCGGCTGGTGATCTGCTCGCCCAGCCACATCAGGAACAGGGTGCCGCCCGTCAGGGTGACGACGGTCGAGATGACGAAGAAGGCCGGGCCGACGCCGCCGGCGACCACGCCGGGCTGGGCCTGAAGGCCCATGGCGATCGAGGCCGACTGCACAACGGCCAGCACCACGGCTAGGTAGCGAGTGTACTGATTGAGGGTCTTGCGCCCCGCCTCCCCGCCTTCCTTCTTCAGCTTTTCCCACGGCGGATACACCGTGCCCATCAGCTGCACGATGATCGAGGCGCTGATGTAGGGCATCACGTTCAGCGAGAAGATGGCCATGCGCTGTACGGCGCCGCCCGAGAACGTGTTGAACATGCCGAGGATGCCCTCGGCGTTACCGCTGAACAGGCGCGAGAACGCGGCCGGGTCGACGCCGGGGATCGGAACGTAGGTGCCAAGGCGGTAGACGATCAGGGCGATGATCGTGAACCAGATACGCTTGTGAAGCTCGGTCGCCTTCTGGAACGACGCGAAATTCATGTTGGCTGCGAGTTGTTCGGCGGCCGAGGCCATTCAGATCCCCACGACTCAGGAGCGTGACAGTCGAAAACAGAGATACCGCTTTCGACGGCGACCACGCTCTGAAATTTGGTGTCTCGGACCGGTTGGTCCAAGGAGAGCGCCACAAATAGGTGAGGCTCGCCGCGATGTCACGGCGAGCCTCCCATTTCTGTCATCCCGGTCGAGAACGAGGTCCCGAGGAGCGCCAGGCGCTCGCCGGGATGACATATTCTTTAGGCTTCGGCTTGCGCCTTGGCCTTCTTGGTCACCGTGACCGAACCACCGGCGGCCTCGACGGCCTTGATGGCGGCTTCGGTGGCCGAATAGACGGTCAGCTTCAGGGCGGTCTTGATCTCGCCCTTGCCCAGCAGCTTCACGCCGTCCAGTTCACGACGGATCACGCCGGCGGCCACCAGGGCGGCGGCGTCCAGTTCGGCGCCGGCCTTCAGCTTGCCGGCGGCGACGGCCTGTTCCAGGCGCCACAGGTTCACTTCGGCGTAGTCGAGACGGAACGGGTTATTGAAGCCGCGCTTCGGCATGCGCATGTGCAGGGGCATTTGACCGCCTTCGAAGCCGTTGATGGCGACGCCCGAGCGCGCCTTCTGGCCCTTCACACCGCGACCGGCGGTCTTGCCCTTGCCCGAACCCGGGCCGCGGCCGACGCGCATGCGGCCCTTGGTCGAGCCTTCGCGCGGCGCCAGTTCGTTCAGCTTGGTCATATGTGCCTCTCCTTGGAGATCTGCGCCCAGCCAGCGGCTGGACTCGGCGTTTGAAAAACAGAGCGCGCTTAAAACCCCAAAACGGTGGGAATTTCAAACGAAAACCACCCCGGCTTTCGCCGGGGTGGCGTATTTCGCATCGTGTAGAGGACTACTCGACGATTTCCAGCAGGTGCTGGACCTTGCGGATCATGCCGCGGGTCGAGGGGGTGTCCTGCAGGGTCGAGACACGACCCACGCGGTTCAGACCCAGACCGACGAGCGTAGCGCGCTGGTCCTTTTCACGACGGATCGGGCTGCCGGTTTGGCGAACCGTGACGGTCTTAGCTTCAGCCATGACTTAGCCCTCGATGGCTTCCGGCGCCGAAGCGCCGTCGGCGCGACGGCCGAGGATGTCGCCAACCTTCTTGCCGCGCTTGGCGGCGATCTGGCGGGGCGACGATTGGACCTTCAGGGCTTCGAACGTGGCGCGAACCATGTTGTACGGGTTCGAGGAACCGGTCGACTTGGCCACGACGTCCTGGACGCCCAGGGTTTCGAGAACCGCGCGCATCGGACCGCCGGCGATGACGCCGGTGCCGGGAGGCGCCGCGCGCATCATCACCTTGCCAGCGCCCCAACGGCCAGCGCCGTCGTGGTGCAGGGTGCGGGATTCGCGCAGCGGAACGCGGATCATCGTCTTCTTGGCTTCTTCGGTCGCCTTGCGGATGGCTTCCGGCACTTCACGCGCCTTGCCATGACCGAAGCCGACGCGGCCCTTTTGGTCGCCAACGACCATCAGAGCGGCGAAGCTGAAGCGACGGCCACCCTTCACGGTGGCGGCGACGCGGTTGATGTGGACGAGCTTTTCGACGATGTCGCTGTCGACCCGCTCTTCGGGGGCGTTGCGGTCGCGACGGTCACGGCGTTGACCGCCTTCACCGCGCTGTTGGTCACCACGAGCCATGTTCGTTCCCTTAGAAGTTCAGGCCGGCTTCGCGCGCGGCGTCGGCCAGGGCTTTCACCCGGCCGTGGAAGATGTAACCGCCACGATCGAAAACGACGTCCTTGACGCCCTTTTCGATGGCGCGCTCGGCGACGAGCTTGCCGACAGCGGCGGCGGCATCCTTGTCCGCGCCCTTGCCTTCGGACTCCAGGGTGGAGGCCGACGCCAGGGTCACGCCGCGTTCATCGTCGATGACCTGGGCGTAGATGTTCTTCGACGAACGGAAGACCGACAGACGCGGACGACCGTTAGCGAGGCTCTTGAGGCGGGTGCGAACGCGCTGAGCGCGCTTGGCCGCCGATTCACGAGGAGAGAGCGCCATGGCTTACTTCTTCTTGCCTTCCTTGCGGCGAACCTTCTCGCCGGCATAACGCACGCCCTTGCCCTTGTACGGCTCAGGCGGACGAATGCGGCGGATCTTCGCGGCAATCTCGCCGACCGCCTGCTTGTCGATGCCGGCGATCTTGATTTCGGTTTGCTTCGGCGTGGCGAACGTGATGCCGGCCGGGGCCGCAACGTCCACATCGTGGCTGAAACCGAGTTGGAGGCTAAGGGCGGTGCCCTTCATGGCCGCGCGATAACCGACGCCGACCAGTTCGAGGTTTTCCTCGAAGCCGGCGGTCACGCCCTGCACCATGTTGGCCACCAGCGTGCGGGACAGACCCCACATGCCCTTGGCGCGCTTCGTGTCGACGCGCGGAGCCAGCAGGAGCTCGGAGCCCTCTTGCTTGACTTCGACTTCGTCGGCGATCGTCCACGACAGTTGACCCTTGGGGCCCTTCACCGTGACCGTCTGACCCGCGAGCGTCAGGGTGACGCCCGAGGGAATTGCGACGGCTTTCTTACCGATACGTGACATGCTCTTTCCCTCCCGCGCCTAGTAGACGCGGCAGAGGACTTCGCCGCCGACGTTAGCGTCGCGTGCAGCGGTGTCCGACATGACGCCCTTCGGCGTCGACAGGATCGAGATGCCCAGGCCGTTCTTGATCGGCTTCAGGTCCTTGATCGAAGAATAGACGCGACGGCCAGGCTTGGACACGCGGCTGATCTCGGCGATCACGGGCTCACCGTCGAAGTACTTGAGCTCGATCTCGAATTCGGGGAACGCACCGGGCTTCTCGATCAGCGAGTAGCCGCGGATGTAGCCTTCGTCGGCCAGCACGTCCAGGACACGGGCGCGCAGCTTGGAAGCCGGCGTCGAGACCTTGGAGCGCTTGCGCGTGGCGGCGTTCTTGATGCGAGCGATCAGGTCGCTCAGGGGATCGTTCATCGACATCTGATCGTCCTTACCAGCTCGACTTGACGAGGCCGGGGATCTGACCCTGCGAACCCAGTTCGCGGAGCGCGATACGGCTCATCTTCAGCTTGCGGTAGTAGGCGCGCGGACGCCCGGTGACTTCGCAGCGATTGCGGATGCGGATCGCGGCGCTGTTACGCGGCAGCTTGGCGAGCTTGAGGCGAGCGTCGAAACGCTCCTCGAGCGGCAGGCTTTCGTCGTTGGCGATCGCCTTCAGCGAGGCGCGCTTTTCGGCGAACTTCTTGACGAGAGCCTTGACGGCTTCGTTGCGATTGACGGCGCTTTTCTTGGCCATGGTTTCTTTCCCTTCCCGCCCTTAGTTCACGAACGGGAACTGGAATTCCTTCAGGAGAGCCTTGGCTTCCTGGTCGGAGTTCGCAGTGGTGCAGACGATGATGTCCATGCCCCAGATCTGCTCGATCTGGTCATAGTTGATTTCCGGGAACACCAGGTGCTCCTTCAGGCCCATGGCGTAGTTGCCACGGCCGTCGAAGCTCTTGCCGTTCAGGCCGCGGAAGTCCTTCACGCGCGGCAGCGCGATCGTGACCAGGCGGTCCAGGAATTCGTACATACGGTCCTTGCGCAGGGTGACCTTGGCGCCGACCACCATGCCTTCGCGCAGCTTGAAGCCGGCGATCGACTTGCGGGCCTTGGTCGCGACGGGCTTTTGGCCGGCGATCGCTTGCAGGTCCTTCAGAGCGGTCTGGGCCTTCTTGGAGTCGGCCACGGCCTCGCCGATGCCCATGTTCAGGACGATCTTGTCCAGCTTGGGGATCTGCATCTCGTTGGTATAGCCGAACTGCTCCTTCATCGCGGCGCGGATGCGCTCGCGATAAACGGTCTTCAGCCGGGGCTCGTAAGCTTGATCAGCCATTGATCACCTCGCCGGTCGTCTTGGCGACACGCACCTTCTTGTCGCCTTCGATCTTGAAGCCGACGCGGGTGGGCTTGCCCTTGGAGTCCACGATGGCGACGTTCGAGACGTGCAGCGCGGCTTCCTTATGCTTGATGCCGCCCTGGGGGTCGGCTT
>Ga0209257_1001465_pt1 | contig 27825 bp, 28 predicted proteins | sample AraplaCvi_mCL_r2_FD_184277 | JGI IMG/M metagenome (GOLD analysis project Ga0209257, IMG submission 184277) | Arabidopsis root microbial communities from North Carolina, USA - plate scrape MF_Cvi_mCL_r2 (SPAdes) (version 2) | ecosystem: Host-associated > Plants > Roots > Endosphere | place: USA...
TGCGGCGAAAGTGCAGTTGCTCGGCCAGCGACCGGCGAAGTCGGTTGCGGCCGCGATCGATGCGGTGGCGATCGACCAGTATCTTGCCCAGTCGGCGGGCGAGATCGGGCTGACGCTCGACCGCAACGAGCCGCGCGGCGACCGGCAGGCGACAATCGCGATCGCGACGGCCAAGGCGCCGGTTCTCATCGACTGGCTTGCGGGATTGGAAGTGCAGGGCTTTGTCGTCGACCAGCTCACGATCACGCCCGCCGCCGACGGCACTGTCGGGATGACTGCCGAACTTCGGAAGGGTGGGCAATGAGCGGGCGTCGGCGCTGGATCATCGTGGCCGTTCTGTTTGCGCTGCTGTTGATCGTCGCCACCTTCCCGATGCGGCTCGCGCTGTCGCTGTCGGGCGCCTCGGATGCCGGCTTTTCGGCGCGCGAGGTTCGCGGTTCGGTGTGGTCGGGCGCGCTGATCGACGCGCGGCTCGGTGCGCTGCCGATCGGCTCGGTGCGCGCCAGCCTGTCGCCGCTCGCGCTGCTGGGCGGTGATACGGAGCTCAGCTTCGAGCGCGCCGATCAGCGTCTCGGTCCGCTCGCAGGTCGCCTGCACGGCAGCAATCCGCGCGGCATGTCCGACGTCAACGGCACGACTTCGCTCGCGGGCGGACTCGGGCTGATCCCCGCCGACACGATCCGCTTCGAAGGCGCGACGATCCGTTTCGACGCGGCCGGAAAGTGCGTCGAGGCGCGCGGACGCATCCAGCTGTCGGTCGCGGCGCCGATCGCCGGACTCGACCTGTCGCAGGGACTTTCGGGACCGCTCAGCTGTGCAGGGGGCCGCGCGCAGGCTGCGCTCGCCAGCCAGTCGGGGATGGAGCGCCTGACGCTCGGCTTCGACGGACAGGGCAACTACCGCGCGCAATTCGCGATCAACGTCGACCGCGATCCGGCGATGGCCGCCGCGCTCGCGGTGCTCGGGTTCAAGCCCGGATCGAACGGCTTCGTGCTGGCGACATCGGGCCGCTTCTGAGGTGGCGATCCTCGACGCCTTGCCGGTCGGCGCGGGCGTTTTGCTGGCCGGGTTGATCGGGCTCGTTCTCGGCAGCTTCATAGCGACGCTGGTTTTGCGCTGGCCCGCGGGACGATCGACCCTCGGCCGCTCGCAATGCGACGGGTGCGGGCGCAATCTCGGTATCTTCGACCTTGTGCCGCTCCTCTCGGCTCTATGGACGCGCGGGAAGTGCCGGACGTGCGGCGGGCGTATCGACCCGTTCCACTCGCGCGTCGAGCTGGGCTCGGGCCTGATCGGCGTTACGGCACTCGTGTTCCTCCCCGGCACCGCGGGCTGGCTCTGGGCGCTGTTCGGCTGGCTTCTGCTACCGCTCGCGCTGCTCGATGCGCGCCATTTCTGGCTGCCCGACCGGTTGAATGCGGTGCTTGCGATTGCTGGGCTGTTGCTCGCGGGGCCGATGCTGGGAACGGTGCTGCTCGACCGCTGGATCGGGGCGGTCGCGGGCGGTTTGACCCTCGCCGCGATCGCGTGGGGCTACCGGCGTGTGCGCGGCGGCGACGGCATGGGCGGCGGCGATCCGAAACTCGTCGCGGCGATCGGGGCATGGCTCGGCTGGCAGGCGCTGCCGCTGCTGTTGCTGCTCGCGAGCCTCGGGGGAATATTCCGGGCGCTCGCGCAAGGAAAAGGGGACCAGCCGCTTGCCCTGCGACGGGTCCCCTTCGGTCTCTTTCTGTGCGCCGCAGCTTGGGCCGCGGTGCCGTTATGGCTCTGGATCAGTTCCCGATAACGACGGTCACCGCGCGGCGGTTCTGCGCCCAGGCTTCCTCGTTCGAACCGAGCGCCGCCGGGCGTTCCTTGCCATAGCTGATCACCTGGATCCGGTTCGGGTCGACGCCGAGCGACGACAGATAGTTTTTCGCGGCATTGGCGCGGCGTTCGCCGAGCGCGATGTTATAGTCGCGGGTACCGCGTTCGTCGGCATGGCCTTCCAGCGTGACGCGGACAGCAGGATAGCGTGCCAGCCATTGCGCTTGGCTCTGCAGCGTCGTCTGATCCTGCGCATCGACATTATACTGGTCGAGATCGAAGAAGATGCGGTCCGACGAGACGTTGGCGACAAAGTCGGCTTGCGATCCGGGGACGACGCCGCCGGTTCCGGTGCCCGTGTCGGTGCTGCCCGAACCGTCGGGTGCCGGCGGAAGCGTATCGGGTGCTTTTTTCGCACAAGCCCCAACAGTCAGCATGGTGATCGCCGCGATCATCGCGGTGGTTTTGCGTATCGTCATGGTTTCTGTCCTCTTGTAGTTGCGTCTTCAGTCGTGCGGGTCGGGGATTAACTTAAGTTGAACCCCGCGGTTTTCCTTTGGTTCCGACTCCGTGATCAGGGCAGGATCGGACCCCAGCTCGGGTCCGAACCATCCTGCGGGGTCGGCAGGCGGCGCAGGTTCACGCCGGTCAGGTCGACCTGCCACAGCTGCGACTTGCCTTCCTTGCCGGGCGAGGTACGGAAGAACTGGATCACGCGGCCGTTCGGCGACCAGGTCGGCGCCTCGTCCTGCCAGCTGTTGGTCAGCAGGCGCGCGCTGCCGCCCGACGGCGTCATGACGCCGATGCGGAACTCGCCGCCGCCCATCTTGGTGAAGGCGATCAGGTCGCCGCGCGGCGACCATTCGGGGGTGGCGTAGCGACCGCCACCGAAACTGATCCGTTGCTGGTTCGATCCGTCGATGTTCATCGTATAGATTTGCTGACCGCCCGAGCGGTCGCTTTCGAATACGATTTTCTTGCCGTCGGGCGAGAAGCTGCCGCCGACGTCGATCCCCGGCGTGTTCGTCAGCCTGACGGGCGTGCCGCCGTCGGCCGAGATGCGATAGATGTCGGTGTTGCCGCCGACTGCCATCGAATAGAGGATCTGGCGCCCGTCGGGCGACCAGCGCGGCGCGAAGGTTGCATTGGCGCTTTCGGTGACGAGCTTCTGGCTGCCGTTCGCGACGTCGTAGATGAAGACCCGCACGCGGTTGTTCAGATAGGAGACGTAGACGATCTTCTTGTAATCGGGCGAGAAGCGCGGGCTGATCGCGAGCGCCTGGCCGTTGGTGATGAAGCGGTGGTTGCCGCCGTCCGAGTCCATGATCGCAAGCCGCTTGATACGGTTCCCCTTGGGGCCGCTCTCCGCGATGTACGCGACGCGGCTGTCGAAGAAGGGCGACTCTCCTGACAGGCGTGCATAGATGGCGTCGGCGCATTTATGCGCCGCCCGGCGCCAGTCGCCGGGCTGGATTTCAAACCCCTGCCGCACCAGCTCGCTGCCGAGATCGGTGTCATAGAGATAGCAACCGACGACCAGCCCGCCGGTGCCGCTCGCCTGCACGAAGCCGTGGACGACATTGTCCGCATTCTTGGCCTGCCAGTCGGCGAAGCGGGGCGCGCGGACTTCGGCCATCGTGATCGCGCGGACGCTGCCCGGGCCGAGCGGGGCGTAAAGACCGCTGCGTTCAAGGTCGGCAGCAATCACTTCGGCGATCTGCTTGCCAAGCGTCGACGTGTTGAGCCCGGCAACATTCACCGCGGCGGGCGTTGCCAGCGCCGGGACGGCGATAACGGTACGATCCTGCGACAGCGTCCCGGTTACGGTTTCTTCCGGTCCGGTGCGCGGCGGCGAGGATGCATCCGGTACCTGCTGGGCCAGGGCGGGGGCGCCGCAAAGAAGGACGGAAAGAGAAAGGGCGAAGAGCCGGCTGGCAGACATGATATTGTTCCTCATTTCTTTTCCAGGTGAAGAGTATACTCTTTCCAGTAATCATAGTTGTCGGGATCAAGATCGAACGGGCTGGCCAGCTGGATCGCCTTTTTCGCGCATTCCTGATGGATGGCGACCTGGGGCTTGTTGCTCTCGTTGACGCCCGACGTCGTCACGCTGCTGAATGACGTCAGCGCCCCCGACTGCGAGAGCCGGAATTTTACCGTCGTTACAAGCTGGTCGACGTCCAGCCCCGATACCCTGCAGCGATTCCACGGGGGCCCGACCTTCGCCTTGATGCTGACGTCGATCGAGCGTTTCACCTGAGCCGACGTCGTGGCGGCAGGAGCGCCCTTGCTTGGCGATTTTGTAAGTTCGCGGCCGATGCCGTCCAGATTCCCTGTGGGGCGGCCGGTCGGTTGCGCCCCCGGCTTTTTAACCGGCGTTTTCGGCGCAGCCTTGGGGGGTGCCTTCGTCGCGGCGGGGGGCGTCTTCTTCGGCGGCGCCGGAACCGGTCGCGCGACCTGTTTCGGTGCGGGCGCGGGTGTCGGGCGGACGACCGGCTCGGGAATCGGTGGAGCAGGCACGGGCTCGGGCGATGCGATATCGGTTGCGTCTTCCTCGCCGAGCCTTGCGGCCGGGGGTGTCTCGCTGATCACCGGCGCCGACGACTGCGTCGCGGTTTCGGCGACCAGATCGACCTCCATCGGCGGATTGTCGAAGCGCCGGTCGCCGCGGCTCCATTGCACCGAAAGCAGGCCGATCACCAGTATGTGCAACAGCACCGCGATGGCGATGCTGGCGTTCCGGTTCCCCCTTGGTGCTGTTGTGGCAGCCATGATCCCGAACCTATTGGCCGCTGCCTGAACCGTCGGTGACCGCGGCCTCGGCGGCGGCGGCGCTATCGGCTCCGGTCGTGACCAGCGCGATCCGCGTGAGCCCGGCGCGGTTAAGCTCGCCCATGACGTGCATGACGCGGCCGTAGTCCAGACCGCGGTCTGCGCGCAGCATGATCTGGCGCGGCTTGTCCTTGCCCTCATTCTCGCGCGCGATCGCGTCGAGCCGCGCCGGCAATTCGGCCTCGGCGACGATCTGATCGCCAAGATAGATTTTGTCATCGGCGTTGATCGACAGTTGCACCGGCTCCTGCTCCTCGGTCTCGACCGGCTTTGCGCGGCTTTCCGGCAGGTCGATCGGAACGGCAGAGGCGAGCAGGGGCGCGGTGATCATGAAGATGATCAGCAGCACCAGCATCACGTCGACGAGCGGGGTGACGTTGATTTCGGACATCGGCGCGCGGCGGGAGCCGCGACCGCGCCGCCGTCCGCCGGCGCCGCCCGAAGGGCCCGACATCGCCATCAGGCGTCCACCTCGAGCTCGCGGCTGAAGGTCGCATGCAACCCGTCGGCAAAGCGGCCGAGGCGCGATTCCAGACGGTTCAGGCGCTGCGAGAAGGCGTTATAGGCGATCACCGCAGGGATCGCCGCGAACAGACCGATCGCGGTCGCGAAAAGCGCCTCGGCGATACCCGGGGCAACGACGGCGAGGCTGCTGTTGTTCTGCGCGGCGATTTCCGTGAAGGCGCGCATGATCCCCCACACGGTGCCGAACAGGCCGACGAACGGCGCGACCGAACCGATGGTGGCGAGCGTGCCGATCTTTTCGGCCAGCTTGTCGACCTCGCCCTCGACCGCGGCATTCATCGCGATGCCGAGCCGCTCGCGGGTGCCGTCGCGATCGACAACCTTGCCCTTGGTCGAGCGGCGCCATTCGCTGATCCCCGCCGCCAGCACCTTCGCGCTGGGCAGCTCTTCGCCGCTGTTCTTGTCATAGAATTTGTCGATATTTTCGGCGCGCCAGAAATCGCGCTCGAACTGGTCCGATGCGCGCATCATCTTGCCGACCCCGCGGCCGTGGGTGAGAATGACCACCCAGACATAGATCGACGCGAGCAGCAGCCCGATCATCACACCTCTCACGATCCAGTCGGCCTGGATGAAAAGCGCCACGGGGGACAGCGTCGCCGCGTCGGCAGCCAGCTTGATATTGTCTAGCAAGGGAAAGTCTCTCCATTCATGATGGCGGTAAAACGGTCTGCCCAGCCTGCGGGCTGGCGGCGCGGCCGGCCTTCGGGCGACAGGAAGGCCGCGGTAACACGGCCCTCGGTAAGCGTGTCGGAGCTTAACGCGTCCTGACCGCGAAGGATGCGCTGCGCGATGATCACACTGGCGCCGCGCACGGCCTCGACGGTACTGACGACCAGGATGTCGTCGTCGAGCTTCGCGGGGCTACGATATTTTATGGTCAGATCGGTGACCGCCCACGCGCCTTCACCCGCTTCCATGGCCGCGCGCTGGTCGATGCCGGCAAGCCGCAGCATGTCGGAGCGCGCGCGCTCCATATAGCGCAGATAATTGGCGTGATAGACGATGCCCGACAGGTCGGTGTCCTCGAAATAAATGCGCGCACGATAATGGTGCGCGGCCCCGACGAAGGCGCCGGGGACGAAGGGTGGAGGAACATCTGCCATCTGGTTAACCGATAGCGGGCGGGCGACTCGTCGCACAACCCCTCTTCAACGGTTCGTCGCAGCTTGAAGCCATCTGGCAGAGAAAATCGCCCTTTTCCGCCTATGGCGCGGCGTCGGAAACTTCTTGACCGAAGTAACCCATAGGTGACATAAGTCACCTATGGGTTACTTGGAGGGATATATGACGACGCCAAGGGATATCGAGATCGCCGAACGGGCTGGCCGAAAGCGTGCGCGCATGGCGTTGGCGCTGGCCTCTATTTTCCTGCTGCAGCAAGCGGCCTTCATGGTGTCTCCGCCGCCGGATCTCGCGCGTACGGTCGATCATCTGAAGGTCGGGGCCTGGGTGTTCCTGTCGGTGATTCTGCTCGCCTTTCTCTGGACCGGAGGCATGTGGCGATATCGCGGCGCGGTGCGCGCGTTGCTCAACGACGATGGGGTGCGTGCCAACCGGGCAGATGCGATGTCGCTCGGCTTCCTTGTCGCGATGATCGCGGCGCTCCTGCTCTATGTCCTCGCCCGGATATCCAAAGTCGGATTGCACGAGGCGATCCATCTGATCGTCAGTAGCGGGATCGTCACTGCGCTTCTGCGTTTCGGCTTTCTCGAACGACGTGGGTTCGACTAGGTCACGCGAGTGGGCGAGACGCTGTCGAACAATCTGCGTGCCGAGCGCGAGCGGCTGGGATGGACGCAGGCCGAACTCGCCGCGCGTATCGGGGTCAGCCGCAAGACAATCAACACGATCGAAAATGGCGTCTTTCTTCCATCGACGCTGGTGGCGTTGAAGCTGGCGCGCGCTTTCGACCGTCCGGTCGAGGCGCTATTTTCCCTCGTCGAATAGTCCGTCCTGCGCGCCCTGTGGCGGATTGAGCCCCAGATGCTTCCACGCGCTCGCGTTGAGCATGCGCCCGCGCGCGGTGCGGGCGATCAGGCCGGCTTGCAGCAGATAGGGTTCGATCACATCCTCGATCGTGTCGCGCGGCTCGCTGAGGCCCGCGGCTAGTGTCTCGACCCCGACGGGGCCGCCGCGATAGATGTCGGCAATCATGGTAAGGTAGCGGCGGTCCATCGCATCGAGCCCGAGCGCATCGACCTCCAGCCGGTTGAGTGCGGCATCGGCCGCCTTGGCATCGACGATCTCATGCCCCGCAACGGTCGCGAAATCGCGCACGCGGCGGAGCAGGCGCCCCGCGATACGCGGCGTTCCGCGCGAGCGCTTCGCAATCTCCAGCGCGCCATCGGCGGCGATCGGCAACGCCAGCAGGCGCGCGGCGCGCGAGATGACCTGCTCGAGTTCGCCATGTGTGTAGAAGTTGAGCCGCACCGGAATGCCGAAGCGGTCGCGCAGCGGGGTCGTCAGCAGGCCCTGCCGTGTCGTCGCGCCGACGAGGGTGAATTTGGGCAGGTCGATCCGTACGCTGCGCGCCGACGGCCCTTCGCCGATCATGATGTCGAGCGCGCGGTCCTCCATCGCGGGGTAGAGGATTTCCTCGACCGCGGGCGACAGGCGGTGGATCTCGTCGATGAACAGGACGTCGCCGTCCTCGAGGTTGGTGAGCAGCGCGGCAAGATCGCCCGCCTTGGCGATCACCGGGCCGCTGGTCGACCGGAAGCCGACGCCGAGTTCCTTCGCGACGATCTGCGCCAGCGTCGTCTTGCCGAGCCCCGGCGGGCCATAGAAAAGCACATGGTCGAGCGCATCCGACCGCGCCTTTGCTGCCTCGATGAAGATGCGCAGATTCTCGCGCGCCGCCGCCTGTCCGACGAACTCGGCGAGCGACTTCGGCCGCAGCGCTGCGTCGGCATCCTCGGGGGTACGCAAGGGGGTGGTGAGGGCGGGCTCAGTCATAAACGCTCTATTGCCTCGCCAAGGATGCAAACCCAAGGTTCCTGACGACTCTCATAGACCGAAAATTGCAGCTCGAAATCATGGCCGGGTTCGAAATTGCCGACCGGCACAGCATAACTGTCCATCTCCGGACGGTTCAGGAACCAGAGCGTCGAGCCGCAATTGCCGCAAAAATAGAAATCCGCGAGAGTCCCGCTGCCGCCGGCATGCTGGTATAACTTCGCTTCGCCCTCTGTGCGAACCTGATCGGCGGGAAAACGCGCCTGCGCGGCAAAGGCGCTGCCGCTCCGCGCCTTGCAATTGCGACAGTGGCAGACGGACACGCGGATCGGTTCGCCCGAACAGGCGATGCGGAGCTGGCCGCAGCGGCAGGATGCGTTGCGAACGCGCTCGGTCATTGGGGCTGAACCTTTCGGATCCAGTTCCAGAACGGATCGTCGGAGTCTGCGTCGTCCATCCCCGCCGTCGATTGGACTATTTCCGAAGCTGTGCGAGGGATTGCTACGCCAAAACTTTCGGCGACCCATCGCTGGAATCGCACCGGCCGAGCCGGCCCCGCCGGAATGTCTTGCTCGTCTTCCGACCAGCCTCGTCGATATGCCTCGTCGGGTGTTAAATCGAACACTTCTTCCCAGCACAGCTCCTCATATCCGATGGCTAAGAGCCTCAGGAAATCGATAGGATTGTCGGTCATTTCGCACAACAGCGTAGACCCCGAGCCCGATCCTTGATGAACGATGCTTACTCGGCCGCTGTCGTCTTTCCATAATCCAGCGTAGGAGCCATCGCCACCTGTGCGGATGAACGCGGCCATTCGCTCCGCTAGTTCGGGGCTCTCATCGCCACACCACGCTGCCGCAAATCTAGGATCTACCGGCGTTACAAGGATGCACGCCCTCTCAATGTCGGGGTCGAGCCGGGCGTACCATTGGCTGTCATAGCGCGACTTTTCGGCTAGCGAGTTGGCCTCCAGCCATCGAAAAAGACGAACGAACGGTTCCGGAGGCGGAAGGCTTGCCGGGAAAGAGTCGATCATCGCCTGCGCGAACCCGCTACTAGGCGACTTGCGGAAAAGTGATCCGAGCTTCACTTCGCAGCTTTCTTGAGGGCGGTGCGCACCAAGGCATCAAGGCTCGCATCTGCTCCCAGTTCTTCGCTCGCTGCCGCAACGGCAGCACTGGCCTCGCCGGGCTTGAAGCCGAGGCCCGTGAGGGCAGCGACGGCGTCGCCGAGCGGACCGGATGTGGCGGAGACGGAGGGATTCGAACCCGCAATGCCGCCCAGCGCGCCCGCCTTGTCCTTCAGTTCATGCGTGATCCGTTGCGCCAGTTTCGGCCCGACACCGTTGGCGCGGGCGATCATCGCGCTGTCGCCGCTTGCCAGTGCGCGTTGCAGGTCACCGATTTCCAGTGCCGACAGGATTGCGAGCGCGACCTTCGCGCCAACGCCCTGCACGCTGGTGAGCAGGCGGAACCAGTCGCGTTCCTCGGCCTTGGCAAAGCCGAGCAGGCGCAGGAAATCCTCGCCGACAAGCATTTCGGTGTGGATGGTGACATCGCCGCCGACCGGGCCGAGCGCGTCGAGCGTACGCGCCGATGCTTCAACCAGATAACCGACGCCGCCGACGTCGATCACCGCATGCCCTGCGCCGCTTGAATCGAGCCGTCCCGTCAGTTTCGCGATCATGCCCCCGTGCTAGCGCGGGGAGAACGAAAAGGGAATCAATTTCCCGCCGCCGTCTGCTTCGCCACCTTCAAATGGGCCTTTCCTACATTGTCCGGCTGTGCCAGCCGTCAGCAGGCTCTTCAGGCAGGGGACGTGGCTTGGCGATTCGGGCGCGCAATGGGAGCAAAAGGGGACGTCGTCGGGCTGAACTTTCCTGAACTTCGGAGTATCACCATACCCGGCTGCGATGATTGGCGTGGCAGATCGCGACCGCCAGTGCGTCCGCCGCATCGGCGCCCGCGACCCTTGCGCCGGGGAGCAGCACGCGCAGCATCGCCTGCACCTGTTCCTTTGCCGCGCGGCCGGTTCCGACGACCGCCTTCTTGACCAGCCGCGGGGCATATTCGCCGACCGGCAACCCGGCGCGCGCGCAGGCGAGTAGCACGACGCCGCGGGCGTGTGCCAGCTTCAGCGTCGATTGCGGATTGTCGTTGACGAAGACTTCCTCGACCGCCGCACACAAGGGCGCATGATCGGCGATCACCGCCGCCAGCACGGTATCGAGATGCGCCAGCCGGTCGGGCAGGGGAGCCTTTGCGTCGGTCTTCACCTGCCCGTTGGCGATATGGCTGATCCGGCTGCCCTCGACGCGGATGACGCCCCAGCCGGTGCAGCTGAGCGAGGGATCGAGGCCGAGGATGATCAGCCGAGCTTCTCCATCACCGCGTCGGGGATTTCGTAATTGCCCCACACGGTCTGGACGTCGTCGTCGTCGTCGAGCGTGTCGATGAGTTTGAACAGCGTCTGTGCGATGCTCTCGTCGGCGACTTCGCTCTTCAGCGTTGGCCGCCAGGCGAGCTTGACGCCTTCGGCCTCGCCGAGCTTCGCTTCGAGCGCTTTCGCAACTTCGTGCAGGCTGTCGACGCTGGTCCAGATGTCGTGGCCGTCCTCGGACGATTCGACGTCGTCGGCGCCGGCGTCGAGCGCGGCTTCGAACACCGTGTCGGCATCGCCGGCGCCGGCGCCATAGTTGATCATGCCGAGGCGATCGAAGCCGTGGCTGACGCTGCCCGAGGTGCCGAGGTTGCCGCCGTTCTTGCTGAACGCGGTGCGGACGTTGGTCGCGGTGCGGTTACGGTTGTCGGTCAGCGCCTCGACGATCAGCGAGACGCCGCCGGGGCCATAGCCTTCGTAGCGGATCTCTTCATAGTTATCGCCGTCGTTCCCCGCGGCCTTGTCGATCGCGCGCTGGATATTGTCCTTCGGCATCGACTGCGCCTTCGCGGCGTTGACCGCGGCGCGCAGGCGCGCGTTGGCGTCGGGATCGGGCAGGCCCATCTTCGCGGCGACGGTGATTTCGCGGCTCAGCTTCGAAAAGAGGCTGCTGCGCTTTTTGTCCTGCGCACCCTTGCGGTGCATGATGTTCTTGAATTTACTATGGCCGGCCACGGCCTACCTCCATCGAAACGGGAAATGTGGCGGCCGCCCTAGCGCGGCCGCGCCGATCAGACAACCACGGCGGTTCCCGAAGCGCTGACCATCAGCATCGACCCGTTCTGGCCGAGCACCTCATAGTCAAGGTCGACGCCGATCACGGCATTGCCGCCAAGGCGCGCGGCTTCGGCTTCCATCTCGGCGATCGCTTCCTTGCGGGCGCGGGCGAGGACGTCCTCATATTTGCCCGAACGGCCGCCGACGATGTCGGTGATGCTGGCGAACAGGTCGCGGAACAGGTTGGCGCCGACGATCACCTCGCCGGTGACGATGCCCAGATATTCGCGGACCGGATGGCCTTCGACATTATTCGTGGTGGTGCTGAACATCGTCATTCTCCCGGCTTGGATGAAAAGGCGTCAGGCGATGCCGAGCGCCGATTTGTAGACGTCGAGGATCGCTTCCATTTCCTTGCGGTCGTGGATGGGCATTTTGCGCAGACGGACGATCTGGCGCATGATCTTGGGATCATAGCCCTGCGACTTCGATTCCAGATAGACGTCGCGAATATCGTCGGCGATGCCCTTCTTCTCTTCTTCCAGACGCTCGATGCGCTCGATGAAAAGGCGCAGTTGTTCGTCGGACACGGTGGCTTCGCTCATTTTTAACTCCGCTAAAGGTTGGATTTGGGTAGCGAGAATCGCCTCGGGGTCCACCTAGCGGGGTCAAGGATTCTTGGCCATGCTTTCTTCCATGCGAGCGAGTTGTTCCGGCGTCGCGGGGGTATGAAAGAGGGCTTTCCAGTCGGGGGTGGGCATTCCGTGAACGATTGCGCGGCCGGTTTCCTTGTCCATGTCGCCGGCTTCGGCGATCCAGTCGCCAAGGCAGTTGCGGCAGAATCCCGCGAGCCCCATCAGGTCGATGTTCGCCGCGTCGCTGCGATGCCGGAGCAGGCGGACGAGGCGGCGGAAGGCCGCGGCGACGACCGCATCGTCGAGGCTGTCGAGCGCATCGCTGGTGGCGGCCTGATCGTCGCTGCAGGACATGGCGGATTCCCTTCTTGTCGGCCGATGAATAGCTATACGCGGCTTGCCTAGACGGGGGCAACAGGCCTAGGCAAGCGGCCATCCAAACTCTCATTCCGGAGCATCCGTGGCCCAGCATTTCACCCCCCGCCAGCGCAAGGTGCGCATCCTGGCGACCCTTGGCCCCGCGAGCGCGAACCCCGAGATGATCGCCGCGCTGCATGTCGCCGGCGCCGACGCCTTCCGGGTCAACATGAGCCATGGCGACCATGCCGGCCATGCGAAGGTGATCGCCGCGATCCGCGCTCTCGAGAAAGAGACCGGTCGCCCCACGACGATCCTTGTCGATCTGCAGGGGCCGAAGCTGCGCGTCGGCACGTTCAGGGACGGCCCCGCCGAACTGGTGAAAGGCAAGCCTTTCGTCCTCGATGCCGACAAGGCGCCCGGCGACGCGAGCCGCGTCCATCTGCCGCACCCCGAACTCTTTGCCGCGCTCGAACCCGATACGCGCCTGCTCGTCGACGACGGCAAGCTGGTGCTGCGCGTCAAGAAAGTATCGAAGGACCGCATCGAAACGGTCGTCGAGGTCGGCGGCAAGATTTCGGACCGCAAGGGCGTCAACGTCCCCGATGTCGTCGTTCCGCTCGCCGCGCTGACCGAAAAGGATCGCAAGGACCTGACCTTCGCGCTCGAACAGCATGTCGACTGGATCGCGCTGTCGTTCGTCCAGCGTCCCGAGGACGTCGCCGAGGCGCGGAGGCTGATCGGCGGCAAGGCGGCGCTGCTCGTGAAGTTCGAAAAGCCTTCGGGGGTTCAGCGGATCGAGGAGATCCTCGAGATCGCCGACGCTGCGATGGTCGCGCGCGGCGATCTGGGTGTCGAGTTGCCGCCCGAGGCGGTGCCTCCGCTCCAGAAGAAGATCGTCGCCACCGCGCGGCGGATGGGCAAGCCGGTCGTCGTCGCGACGCAGATGCTCGAATCGATGATCGTGTCGCCGTCGCCGACGCGCGCCGAGGTGTCCGACGTCGCGACCGCGGTCTATGACGGTGCCGACGCGATCATGCTTTCGGCTGAGACCGCAGCGGGCGCTTGGCCGGTTGAGGCGGTGACGATGATGGATTCGATCGCGCGCTCGGTCGAAAGCGATCCCGACTATTTCCGCCGCCTGCACTTCACGGAGACGCAGCCGGATTCCACGACCGCGGACGCGCTTGCCGAAGCCGCCGGCGACATCACGCGGACGATCGGCGCCGATGCGATCATCTGTTTCACCTTCTCGGGCTCGACAGCGCGCCGGGTTGCGCGCGAGCGTGCGGGTGCGCCCCTGCTCGTGCTGACGCCGAAGCGCGAAGCCGCGCGGCGCATGGGATTGCTGTGGGGCGCGCATGCGGTCCCGACCAAGGACATCGGCAGCTTCGAAGAGATGATCGCCAAGGGCAAGCGCATGGCGCTGCGCCACGGGATCGGGACCGCGGGATCGAAGCTGGTCATGATGGCGGGTGTGCCTTTCGGTACGCCGGGCTCGACGAACGTGCTCCATGTGGCAACGCTCACCGGCGACGAGCTTCGCGGCTACGCCTAAGGCCGGAATTCCGCCGCGACAGCGCAGGGCGGCCTTTCGATTCAAATCGGCACAAGAGTTACCGGGCGATTCAGAATTTTTCGAAGCTGAATCAGAACGGGACGGACAAAAATGGTAAATGGTCTTTGCACCATTGACGCGGCACGGCATAACCGGTGGATGTAGCGCAACGGACCCGCGTCGGGGGGCTCCGCAACGCCATTCCGGAGGTTTGTCTCGCGTGTCCGCACCGTTCCGTTTCCCGCGCTTTTTCGTCACCAGCCCCGCTCCGTGCCCCTATCTTGAAGGCAAGACCGAGCGGAAGGTGTTCACCGAACTCAGCGGAAACAATGCGAACGAACTGAATGATGCGCTCGGCCGAATCGGGTTCCGGCGCAGCCAGTCGGTCGCCTATCGCCCGAGTTGCGCGGACTGTTCGGCCTGCGTCTCGGTGCGCGTCTGCGCCAGCGAGTTCATGCCCAGCAATTCGCAGAAGCGCACGATCCGCCGCAACAACGATCTGGTCGCCACCGCGTGCAAGCCGTGGGCGACCGAAGAACAATATGCGCTGCTGCGCTCGTACCTCGGTTCGCGCCATCCGAACGGCGGCATGGCCGACATGGACGAGCAGGATTTCGCCGACATGGTCGAGCAGACCCCGGTCGATTCCTACATGATCGAATATCGCGAACCGACGGTTGACGGCCGCAAGGGCCGCCTTGTCGGTTGCTGCCTGACCGACCGGCAGGGCGACGGGCTGTCGATGATCTACAGCTTCTTCGATGCCGCGCATCCGATGCGCGAGGGGCTCGGCACCTATATCATCGCCGACCATGTACTGCGCGCCGCCAATGCGGGGCTACCGTACGTCTATCTCGGCTATTGGATCGAGGGTTCGCCGCGCATGGCGTACAAGGCGCGTTTCCGCCCCCTCGAAAAGCTCGGCCCCGATGGCTGGTCGCGCTTCGAGCCGGCAACCCCGGACCGCATCGCGGCGATGTTCGAACTCGCGTAATTCCGCGCTATTGCGAACGTCTCGCAGCAGGCGAAATTGCCGCCTCGCCGGTTGACCTTTTCCCGCTTTCAAGGGCATAGCTCATCGTCCAGGACAAAGTCCGGGTCGCATCCAGTTTGGTGGTCGCCTAGGGGTAGGCGATTGGGGGGAATGGGATGCCCGTGCGCGCGTTCAGCATCAGGATCGAAAGCAGGCGTTCCGCCAGCGGGATCGCGCGCGCATGAGCGATCCGGTCAAGGTTGCGATTATCGGTTCAGGGCCGGCGGGGCTCAGCGCGGCGTCGCGCGCGGGGCAGCTGGGGCTCAGCCATGTGCTGCTCGAAAAGACCGACCACCTTTCGGATACCATCTTCAAATATCAGAAGGGCAAGCGCGTTCTCGCGACGCCCGAACGCCTGGACCTGCGTTCCGACTGCCGCTTCGCCGAAGGTGCGCGTGAATATATCCTCGGCAACTGGGACGAGGATGCGGCCAACAACAAGGTCAATGTCGTCAAGCACGCCGAAGTCACCGAGGTAACGGGGCAGCAGGGCGCGTTCGAGATCAGGACCGCGAAGGGCGAGGTCTACAAGGCCGAGAATATCGTCCTCGCGATCGGGACGCAGGGCAACCCGAACCGCATGCGCTGCGGCGGCGCCGACCTGCCGCACATCATCTACCAGGTCGACGATCCCGAGGATTTCAAGGACAAGCATATCACTGTCGTCGGGTCGGGCGACGCGGGGATCGAGAATGCGCTCGGGGTCGCCGAGGAAGCGCTCGAGAATACCGTCACGATCCTCAACCGCTCGAAGGATTTCGCGCGCGCCAAGGCGAAGAATGTCTCCGACATGATGGAGGCGGGCGAGAACGGCTTCATGTCGATCCGCACCGAGACGCAGCCGAAGCTGGTTGAACCCGGCTGGCTGACGCTCGAAACCCCGACCGGTGACGAGAAGATCCAGTGCGACGTCATCGTCGCGCGCCTGGGATCGGTCGCGCCGCGCGGCTTCGTCGAATCGATGGGGATCGAGTTCACCGGCCCCGACCGTGAAGCCTTTCCGAAACTGTCGCCGACCTTTGAATCGACCGTCCCCGGTATCTTCGTCATCGGCGCGCTCGCGGGCTATCCGCTGATCAAGCATTGCATGAACCAGGGCTATGACGTCGTCGAGTTCATCAACGGCAACAAGAATCTGACCCCGGCCGACGAAAAGGATCTGGCGGCCATTTTCGCGAATCTGCCCCAGCAGAAATCCGTTGCCGACTGGCTGGAATTCCTGCGGACGCGGGTGCGCATTTTCGCCGACGTCTCCCCGCTGCAGATGCGCGAGTTCATGCTCGATTCGAAGGTCGCCTTCTATCGCAAGGGCGAGGTTGTGTTCGAGGCGAACGAGCCGGGATCGTCGCTGTTCGCGATCGCCGACGGCAGCGCGGTCGTCGACATCGGCGGCGGCATGACCGTACCGATCGAGCAAGGCTCGATCTTCGGCGAGGTCGGCCTGATTTCGGGCCGCAAGCGCGGCGCGACGATCCGTGCGGGCGAGGACAGCATCTTCGTCGAGGTCTCGCGCACCGCGGCGCTCAAGCTGATGGCGGCGGTACCGGGCGCCAAGCGCGTGATCAACCGCATCTCGCTCGAACGCCAGCTGCTCCAGATCTTCAAGGGCGGGCTGACGGTCGAGGACCTGGAACCGATCGTCGAGGATCCGGCGATCGAGCGGGTCGCCGCGGGTAAGGTCGTGCTCGCCGAGGGCGATGAAGGCGACGACGTTTATGTTGTCCGTTCGGGTTCGATGGTGGTCGAGAAGGACATCGGCGGCAAACCGATCTTCCTTCGCTACCTCCCGGCTGGCAGCTATTTCGGCGAGATGGCGGTGCTGAGCGGCGCGCCGCGCAACGCGACGGTCAAGGCCGCGGTCGCGAGCGAGGTCATCCGGCTCAAAGGGCAGCAGTTCAAGGAAATGCTCGCCAAGCGGCCGCAGGTACGGGCGGCGACGGAGGCGGCGGTTGCCGAGCGCGCGGCGATGAACAGCTTCATCGAATCGCGCAAGGCGAGCTATTCGAGCGCGGTCGACCTGTATTCCGACACCGCCGGGTTCATCATGAAGGAAGGCCTCGGCGAGGCGACCGACGCGCTGCTGATCGACGAGAATCTGTGCGTCGGCTGCGACAATTGCGAGAAGGCATGCGCCGACAGCCATGAGGGGCTTTCGCGACTCGACCGCGAGGCGGGCAAGACCTTCGCGCACCTGCACGTCCCGACCAGCTGCCGCCACTGCGAGCATCCGCATTGCATGGCCGACTGTCCGCCGAACGTAATCCATCGCGGCCCCGATGGCGAAGTGTTCATGGAGCCCGGATGCATCGGCTGTGGCAACTGCATGCGCAACTGCCCCTATGGCGTGATCCGGATGGAAGCGGCACCGCCGCAAAAGCCCGGCCTGCTGCGCTGGCTGCTGACCGGCTTCGGTCCTGGTCCGGGCGAGCCATCGCCCAAGTGGACGAAGAAGAAACTGGGTGAGGAGAAGCCCAAGAAGATCGCGGTGAAGTGCGACATGTGCAAGGGTATCGCCGGCGGCCCTGCCTGCGTCCGCGCCTGTCCGACCGGCGCCGCAATCCGCGTCTCGCCCGAAGAGTTCCTCTCGATCGCGCGGCTTGAGGAGGACGCCGGCTGATGGCGAGCCTTTTCAAGCGCCGTCGCAGCAAGGCGACCCAGACCGAACGTGTCCGCGAAAGGCGACACGAGGGCTTTCTGCGCTACGCCAACTTCCGCTGGGCGAAGATTTCGGGCGGGCTGTGCCTGCTGATCATCGTTTCCTACGCGCTGATCGACGTGACCCCGCGGCATAATGGCGGCAGCTGGTACGGCTATACACTCGGCACCATCGGGGCCGGCCTGATCCTGTGGCTCACCGCGCTCGGCTATCGCAAGCGCAAGATGACGAGCGACTATTGGTCGCTGAAGGCGTGGACCTCGGCGCATGTGTACCTCGGTCTCAGCCTGGTGGTCATCGGCACCTGGCACACCGGCTTCCAGCTCGGCTGGAATGTCCACACGCTGGCGTGGGTGCTGATGATGCTGGTGATCCTTTCGGGGCTCTATGGAGTCATCGTCTATGCGACGCTGCCCGCTGCACTCTCGAACAACCGCGACGAGATGACGCAGATGCAGATGCTCGAGGCGATCCGCGCCTTCGATCGTCAGCTCCATTCCGCCGCCCAGCCGCTGACGCCCGAGGATACCGCGCCGGTACTCGCCGCACTCGACGAGGATCCTTTCGCAGGGGGCATCGGCGCGCGCCTGTCGGGCCGCTATCCGCGCTGTGCGACGTCCGCCGCGCTCGTCGCGCTGTCGACCTCGCGCAGCAGCGAAGCCGAGGCGCGCGAGAAAGTGATCGGGCTCCTCAAGCAGAAGGAGGCGGCGCTTGCGCGGCTGCGCCAGCATCTTCGCATCCGCGCGTTGCTCGAAGTCTGGCTTTATGTGCATGTGCCGCTGACCTTCGCGTTGATCGCGGCGCTATCGGCGCACATCATCAGCGTCTTCTTCTACTGGTGAGGCGGGGACGATGAGCTTCATCCTGCGCCGGATCTCGACCACCAAGACGGGCAAGCAGATCGTCCGCGACCAGGCGTTGCCGGGCGATGCGATCACGCTGGGCCGCGAGGGCAGCAATATCATCCACATCGCCGATCTGGCGGTGAACCCGCACCATGCGACGATCACCAGCGCCGACGGGCGTCACGTCCGCGTGCAGGCGAGCGAGGGTCTGGGTTTCTATATCAACGGCCGCACGGTCGATGCCGCCGATATCGACAGCGCTGCGGGGGCCGAACTGCGCTTTGGCGGGCACCGCCTGACAATCGCGCGCGAAGACGAGATGATCATCCTGCTCGTCGAGCGCATCGACGAACTGTCGCAGTCTTCGAAGGACGTCGACGAGGCGAAGGCGTTTTCGCTTGCAGGCGTAATGCCCGGCAAGCGCCTCGGCGCGTGGACCTTTGCGATCCTGATGCTGCTCGCCTTTCTGGTCGGGCCGATCTGGGCGTGGCAGAGCTTCAGGAATGTCGACGAACGCCCCGAAGGATATCACGCCGACAAGGCATGGATGTCGGGACCGCTTTCGAGCGCCCACGCCAGCCTGAAGAACGACTGCCAGTCGTGCCATGTCGAGCCTTTCGTCGCGGTGACGGACAAGGCCTGCGTCGGCTGTCACACCGGCGAGCACAAGGCGATGAGCATGGCGCACGCCAACGCGCCGACCGCGATGTTGCTGGCGGCGCGTCATCCGCCGGGTGTGGGCGAACGGATTCTTGCGGGTTTTGCGAAGACCTTCAACAAACCGCAGGGGCGCTGCGTCGAATGTCATACCGAGCATGAAGGCGCGGGACCGATGCTGGCGACACCGCAGAAATTTTGCGCCGATTGTCACGACGGCATGTCGGCGCGGCTGCTGAAGGCCGGGTTCAAGCCGGCCGTCGCCGATGCCGCCGATTTCGGGACGATCCACCCCGAGTTTCGCCCGATGGTACGCCCGGCACCGGGCGCGAAGCCGATCCGGGCGGTTACGGGCAAGGGTGCGCTCACCGATTTCGACGGGCTCAAATTTCCGCATGACCTGCATCTGCAGGCGACCGGAGGCGTCGCGCGCATGGCGGCCAGTTTCCGTGGCCGCTATGATTTCGGCAAGAAGCTGGAGTGCGAGAATTGCCATCGTCCCGAGGCCGATGGCGTGCGCATCAAGCCGGTACAGATGGAGCGCGATTGCGCGATGTGCCACAGCCTTGCGTTCGAGACGGTCGGTGGCGTGACACGAACTCTCCGTCACGGCGAGCCCGATCAGGTGGTCGCCGATCTGACGGCCTATTATCGCTCGACCCCGCCGTCACGGCCGCTGCAGCTCGGCGGGATGGAGCGGCGGCGCCCGGGCGATTATGCGCAGGGACAGGTCTACAACATCTATTTCCGCGAGGTCGCGGTTCGCCCGAACCGCGCCGAGGATGCCGTGCGTGCCGTCTTCTCCAAGGGTGGGGCCTGCTATGACTGTCATACGGTCTATGCGCCGCAGGCGGGCAACGGCTGGACCGTGCAGGCGGTCGACCAGACGTCCCGCTTCCTGACCAAGGGCTGGTTCGATCATGATGCGCACAAGGAAACGAAATGCGCCGACTGCCACACGATGGCGACCGGATCGAAGGTGGCAACCGACCTGCTGATCCCGGGGCTTCGCCAGTGCCGCGATTGCCATGTCGGCGAGAATGGCGCGCGGCTGGTGAAGGTCGAGACCGCGACCGAATCGCCCTGTGCAATGTGCCATGAATATCATTCCGACGGCGGCAAGCCATGGATGCCGGCGCGCCAACGCAAGGTAAACAGCGCGGCAATCACAAATAAACCTCTTCGCGCTATCTATGGTGTGAGCTTGGTCACAGGTTCACCGGGGCGGGGGCTCTATGATGTGACGTGGCGCACACCCGCCCTGCACGGGGCAGAGCGGGGCGGCTAGATTTTGGTCCGGGGTCGACCGGCGGGAAGCAGGGGACGGATATGCTGATCGCGCAGATCACCGATATCCATATCGGGTTCGATCCCGACAATCCGGCGGAGTATAACCGCAAGCGGCTCGACGACGTCCTCGACGTGCTGATCGAGGGGCCGAACCGTCCCGATCTCCTGCTCGCGACGGGCGATATCACCGACCGCGGCGACATGGACAGCTATCGCCGTCTTGCGACAGCTTTCTCGCGCTGTCCCTTCCCGGTTTGGCCGAGCGTCGGGAACCACGACCTCCGTGACAATTTTCACGCGCAGTTTCCGGGCTTCGACGACGGCAACGGCTTTATCCAGTACACGATCGAGCTGCCGGAATTGCGGCTGGTGACGATCGACACGCTCGAGGAAGGGCGCCACGGCGGTGCATTCTGCGCGTCACGCGCCGCTTGGCTCGACGCCGAACTGGCAAAGGATCCGGCGAAGCCGACCTATATCGTCATGCATCACCCGCCGGTCGAAAGCGGGATCGAGTGGATGAACACCGACCCGAACGAGCCGTGGGTTGCGGTATTTACCGAGGTCGTCCAGCGCCACCCGCAGGTGCGCGGCCTGATCTGCGGCCACCTTCACCGCAGTGTCACCGTGTCGTGGGAGGGACGTACCGTCGCGATTTGCTCGTCGACTGCGCCGCAGGTCTCGCTCGACCTTCGCCCGATCGACGAGAATCATCCCGACGACCGCCCGATGATCGTCGCCGAAGACCCCGCCTATGCGCTCCACCGCTGGAACGGGCGCGAACTCGTCAGCTTCTACGACCACGCCGGCGCGCACACGATGCTCGCCAAATATGACGAACGGCTGCAGCCATTGGTGCGCGAATTGAAGGCCGAGCGGCCGGGTCAGTAACCCAGCGTCAGGTCTACGCGCGGTTCGACGGCTTCGCCCTTTTTCCAGCGATCGAGATTCTCGAGGAAACGCTGCGCCGAACGCGCGAACATCTTGTCCTGCGCGCGCCCCGACAGGTGCATCGTGATATGCGCGTTGTCGAGGCTCCACAGTGGGTCGTCGGCAGGGAGCGGCTCCGGCGTCGTAACGTCGAGGAAGGCGGCGGCGATCTGCTGCGCATCGAGCGCGGCGACCAGCGCGTCCTGATCGACCACCGCGCCGCGCGCGATGTTGATGAGGGTCGCTGTCGGCTTCATCGCCGACAGTTCGGCGGCGCCGATCATGCCGTCGGTTTCGGGCGTCGCGGGAACCGCGAGAATCACCCAGTCGAACTCGCCGAGCCGCTCGCGCCACTCGTCGGGGGTCAGCGTATTGGGTCCTGCCGAACGCCGGACGACGGTGACGTCGACCGCAAAGCCCTTCAGCCGCTCCTCGATCAGCTTGCCGATCGCACCATAGCCGAGCAGCAGCGCCTTCGATCCGAACAATTCGACCTTGCCGGGCGAATCCGTCAGCCACTCGCGCCGCTCCTGCGCGCGCACGACGTCGCGATAGCCCTTGGCGACGGTCAGCATCCCCATCACGACATATTCGGCGATCGTGATCGCGTTGATCCCGGCGCCGTTGGTCAGCACCGTGCCGCGTGTCCGGAGCAGGTCGAGCGGAAAGCCGTCGACCCCGGCATAGATCGAATTCAGCCACTTCATCTTCGTCGCTGCGGTTATTGCGGCCGCCATGTCCTTCTTGTCATACATGTCGAACCAGCCGATCTCGGCCTCGGGCGCCAGCTCCATTGCTTCCTCCTTCGACATGAAGAAGCGCGGCTCGACCCAGTCGGGCAAGCGGCCGTCGATGAGCGGGCGGACCATGGCGGACAGGACGGTGACGATCTTGGTCATAGGATTCCTATTGCTGGAAAGCGTGCCAGCCTGCCCAGGCGAGCGGGGCGAGGCCGATCAGGTCGACGAGAGCGATGGTGCCGAGCGCGGCGGGGCGGCCGCGGCTGTGATAGAGGACCAGGAAGCTCAGCATGCTGATTGCGGCGATCACCGTCGCGAGCTTGCGCCCATCCGGATCGAAAGCCGCCCAGATGCAGGCGACAAGCACCGCAAAGAACAGCGCCGCGCGGTGATGCATCAACAGAAAGAGAGGGCTGTCCGGCACGACGCCATAGAGCCGCGTGATCAGGCCCGGCCGGAACAGCGCCAGCGCTGGAATCAGATGAACAAGTGCGACAAGGAGCCAACAGATCAGTTGCGACATGCAACGAAGCTAGCAGCGCGGGTTGCCGGGACAAGCCTCTAATTCGCGAGGCGCCAGTCCCAGCCGAGCGGATCGCCGTCCATCACCTCCACACCGGCGGCGATCAGCTCGTCGCGCAGTGCATCGGAGGCGGTGAAGTCCTTGGCAGCGCGGGCTTCCTTGCGGCGGACGAGAGCGGCTTCGATTTCGTCCTCGGCTATGATTGCGGCCTTCGGACGCACGCGCAGATCTTCGCGCGAGAGCGTCAGCAACTGGAGACCGAGCACGGCATCCATCGCCTCGATCGCGCCGCGCTTCTGTCCGGCGTCAATCTTCTTCATTGCGGCCGCCTCCTCGAGCAAGGTCAGCGCGACGGCCGTGTTCAGGTCTTCCGAAATAGCCGCATCGAATTTCGCCAGCAGATCGACGAGGCGACGGTCGGCAACCTTGATAGCTTCGGCATCGCGCAGCGATGCCGCGGCCATCACCAGCCGCTTGAGCCGCGTCAGCGCTGCGCCGAGGCCGTCCCAGCTGAACTCCAGCTCGCTGCGATAATGCGCCTGCAGGCACATCAGGCGATAGGCGAGGGGGTGGTAACCCTTGTCGATGAGGAGCTGCACGCGCAGGAACTCGCCGCTCGATTTCGACATCTTGCCGCTGCGTTCGACGAGGAAATTGTTGTGCATCCACATCCGCGCGCCGCTGTCGGTCGAGCAGCTGTGCGCCTGGTTCTGGGCAATCTCGTTCGGATGGTGGATCTCGCGGTGGTCGATGCCGCCGGTGTGGATGTCGAACGGGAAGCCGAGCAGGGCCTCCGACATCACGGAGCATTCCAGGTGCCAGCCCGGCGCGCCGCGGCCCCACGGCGAATCCCATTCCATCTGGCGCGTTTCGCCCGCGGGCGTCTTGCGCCAGATCGCAAAGTCGGCGGCGTGGCGCTTGCCCTCGACCGGGTCGATGCGGCTTTCGCCCTCGTCGGTGCCATGGCGTGCGAGGCGGCCGTAGTCGGCGACGGTCGTCGTGTCGAAATAGAGCCCGCCGTCGAGTTCGTAGCAATGCCTGTCGGCGATCGCCTTCGCGAACTCGATCATCGCCGGGACGTAATCGGTCGCGATCGACCAGTGCGCGGGCTGACGAATGCCGAGCGCCTTCACATCGGCCCAATAGGCCTCGGTATAATGTTTCGCGATGTCCCAGATCGACTGGGCGCGCTCCGCGGCCGCCTTTTCCAGCTTGTCCTCGCCCGCGTCGGCATCGTCGGTCAAATGCCCGACGTCGGTGATGTTGATGACGTGGGTGAGCTTGTACCCCTTGTACGACAGCGTGCGCCCCAGCGTATCGGCGAAGACATAGGCGCGCATGTTGCCGATATGCGGATAATTATAGACCGTTGGCCCGCAGCTGTAGACGCGCGCTTCCCCGGGGTGGACGGGCCGGAATTCTTCCGGCTGGCGCGTCAGGCTGTTGAACAGCCGCAGGGGAGCAGGGGCATCGGTCATGACCGTGCCCTTGCCCCGCAAAACCGCACTCCGTCAACCGAAAGGCTTATGGCTGCTGCGTGTCGGTGGTCGGCGTCCACAGATCGTCGTTGCCCGCGCCGGTCACCGGATCGTCGAGCAGCGGCTCGCCCGAGAGCGGGTCGAGGTCGCGCATCGTGATCAGCGCGGTCGGCAGGCTGGTGCCGTCGCCCTCGTCGCCGTCGCCATCCTCGTCCTCGATCACATCCTGCACCGGGAACATCCGGTCGATCACGACGGTCGGCGTCGTACAGGCCCCGGTGTTCGCGATGAAGCAGCCGTTGAGCGTCGATTCGGGGTCGAAGCCGAGCGAGCCCGTTGCGCCGCCGGTCGGGATATTGCCTCCCGCGAGCGTCAGCAGCGGGATCACGTCGAGCCCGGTGACTTGCCCGTTAGGGCCGAGATGCACGCCGTTGAGGACGATCCGCGACGGCCCTTCGGTCGTGACGTCGAGTCCGCCGGCGCCGAAGGTCAGGCCGCGGCGTTGGCCGAATTCGGTGCCCGCGCCGCTGTTCTGGACATAGACGCCGCCATTGACGTCGAAGGCGATCCGGCGGGCGAAGAGCGCACCTTCGTCGAGCGTCACTCCGTCGTTCTGGCCGAGCCTTGTATTGATTGCGTCCATCGTCGTGGCGTTGCCGACGTCGGTGATCGCCTGCGAGGTCGCGACGATGATATCGTCCGATTCCATGTTGAGTACGCCGCCGGGGGCATTGTTCGCGCCGAGCAGGCGCACCGTTCCCTGACCCAGGATGACCTCGAGCGCATCGTCGGCGATCAGGTTGAGCGCATTGGTATCGGTGAGGCCGGTCAGCTGGACATTGCCGATGACGCGCATCTTGCCCGTCGTGCGGATCGTCAACGAGCCATTGGCGCCGAGGTTCGAGGGAACGCCCTGCGCGTTCGGTCCGCCGCCGGTCATCGTGAAGGTGTCGACGATCACGTCGGGCGGTGCGCTGCTGCCGACCGATGCCGGCGAGATGATCTGGACCTCGGGCGCGAAAATCTCGATCGCGTTGCCATAAAGGCGGGTCAGTTCGGCGGCGTCGATATGGAAGCCGTCGCGCGTGCCGGTTCCCCCGACATAAGTCTGGTTCTGGTTGTCGTTGTTCTGCACCGACAGCCCCTGCGTAACGCCCGCAGTTCCCACCCGCCCGGTCGCCACCAGATCGATGTCGGCCGAGGCAAGCGAGATATTCTGCCCCGTCACCACCCCGTCGATGAAGATCGTTGTGCCGGCGTCGGCCGTCAGGTCGTTGGTGGCGGTCACGTTCGTCATCGACAGCATTTCGTTCGCGTCGATGTCGATATTGGCCGCGGTCAGGCTGCGGATGATGATATGCTCGCCGGTGTCGCTGAGGCTTGCGGTCCCCGCGATCGTCGCATTGTCGATGATCAACCGGTTATTCGCGCGAATCCGTGCGCCGCCGACATCGGTGACGATATTCGCGAACTCGACCGGTCCGTTGGTCTCGATATTCACGCTGTCGGCGCTCACCGTCACCGCGTCGCGCGAGCTCAGGCTGTTGATCTGCACTGCGCCGGCGTCGCTGGTCAGCGTCGTGACGCCGCGGCTCCGCAACATATTGGCCGAAATGCCTGTCGCACCGGTCAGCGTCATCTCGGCATCTTCGCCGCTGATCGCTTGCGTGATCGCGATGGCCCCGTCGGCGGTCAGCGTCAGGCTGCCGCCGGCGGTGAACGCACCGCCGGTTATGTCGTTCGCCGAAGTGACATTGATATTGCCGCCCGCCGTGACGGTATCGACCACCTGGTTGTTCGGCAGGATAATGCCGGCGAGCGTCACGTCGTTCGCCTCGATCGAGACATTGCGACCCGCAGTGATCGTGCTCGAAATGCTCGCGGTGCCGGTCGAGTTGATCAATATGTCGTCGAAAGCGTCGAGCCCCGAAACATCGGTGTCGCCGCCCGTCGTGCTGATACTGCTGTCGCCGCCCGTCGTGCCGAGGCCCAGAGTTGTCGCGCCGTTGAGCGCGATTGTCGCCGCCGACAGGAAGATGTCGTCGCCGGCCGAAAGCCCGCTCGCGTTGATCGACCCGTTCGCAGAGATGATGTTGATATCGGCTCCGTCGAGCGTCGAATTGCCTTCGCCCTGACCGATTGTGAAGCCGTTGTTGGAATAGCGAAGCTCGAGGCCGTCGGGGCCATCGCCGGTGGCGCTGGCCCCGGCGACGGTGATTGCACCCGGCGCGCGGACGTTGAGGTCGTCGCCGACGGTGATGTCGGAAAGGTTCGCTGTGGTCCCGGCCAGCACCAGCATGTCCTCGCCCGCGGTGCCGCCGTTGATCGTCGCGGATCCACCGGCGTTCACGCCGAACATTCCGCTCGCCTCGCTGTTCGACAGCACGACGTCGCCGTCGGCATCGACATAGAGCCCGGCGGCCGTGGGCGTGCCGCTGCTGCTGCTGCCCCCTTCGCCGATCGCGCTTGCCGATGCGACGATGTCGCCGCCCGCACTCAGATAGATGTCCGCACCGCCGGCATAGCTGCCGGTGATGTCGCCCTGCGCGAAAATGCCGATGCCCCCGCGCGCGATTCCTTCGTCGATCGCGACATTTCCGCCCGATGCATTGGCTGACAGCGAGCCGCCGCTGTTGATCGAATCGATCGTGATGCTGTTGGCGTTCAGGAACACGCTGCTGTCGGACGTAATCGTTCCGCCGTTGATGCCTTCGGCGCCGGAAGCCGTGCCGGTCGCGTTCAGGTCGACGTAGAAGCCCGAGATGATATTGGCGAAGGTGATCGACTGACCATCGACATCGACATAACCGCCCGCGGTCGAATTGCCGAGGTCAACGGCTCCGGCCGAGGTGATGTCGATGTTGCCGCCGGTGATGATCGAATTGATACCGGTCCGGAAGCTGCCGGCCGTCGCGGTAAAATCTCCCACGGCTTCGGCATGCTCCACACTCACGGCGCCATCGCTGGTAATGACGATGTCGTCGCCGTCGAGCCGGTCGACGGTGATGCTGCCGTTGGGTGTCGAGTTCGCCAGCGTCAGCGTGCCGTCGGCACCGAGCAAGGTGCCTGCCGCGCCGGTCAGCGTGTTGCCCGCCGTAATGGTCAGGTTGCCCGTGGCGAACAGCGTCGCATTCGCCGCGTCCCCGCGCGCCGTGTGGCGCAGGTCGATCTGGTCGCCAGCCTCGAGCGACATGTTGCCGCCGGCGTTGACGCGGCCGCTGCCCTGCGCATAGACGCCGATCGAGCCTCCGGTGCGCAGTGTCATGTCGCCCGCGGTGCTGATCGTCCCGCCCGTTGGCGCGAAGAAGATGCCTTGTCCGGCCTCGTCGGTGTCGTTGTTTGTCGGGAAGGCAAAGCCCAGTGCTTCCGCCGTCAGGCTCGCCATGGTGATGTTGCCTGCCGAGCGCATCTCGATACGTCCGGCGCCGCCCCCGTTGGCATTGATGACCGTGTCGCCCAGCGTGATCTGTCCAGTCCCGCCCGTCGTATTTCTGGTCTCGAACAGGACGCGGCCGCCGAAGTCGAGGAAGGCCGAACAGCAGCTGCCGCCGCCGCCCGATCCGGTGCCGCCGTCGCCGCCTTGGCCCGACAGGCCATTGACCGTGATGCCGACCGGCGCGCCGCCCGAGGTGATCGTGCCGCCGTTCGCGAACAGGAAAACGGTGCCGCCCGTGCCGCCGCCGCCGATGCCGCCGTCGCCGCCCTGCAGGCCCTGGATCACATCATCGGGGGTGCCGGGAATGCCATCGGGGCCGGGGAGGGTGATCGTACCCGGATTGTCGGCACCGCGACCCCCGTTACCACCGGTGCCGGTGCTGTCGAACAGGCCGCCACCAGTGCGGCCGA